>Ga0065165_1001775_pt1 | contig 21338 bp, 20 predicted proteins | sample AraplaMF_Cvi_mMF_FD_63813 | JGI IMG/M metagenome (GOLD analysis project Ga0065165, IMG submission 63813) | Arabidopsis root microbial communities from the University of North Carolina, USA - plate scrape MF_Cvi_mMF (version 2) (version 3) | ecosystem: Host-associated > Plants > Roots >... | reverse complement strand
GACAGCCTGTGGGCCAAGTACCGGCGTCTGCAGGCGTCGTCCGGAGGCTGAGCGCCGGCCGGGTCACTTCGCCGGCTTGCCCTTGGCGGCCGGCACGATGATCCGCAGGTCGTCGTCGGTGGCCTTGTGGCCCTTGGCCTTCTTCGTTTTGCCCTTCGCGGGGCTGGCCTTCGGTGCCGACGCCGCGTGCGCGACCGGCGCGAGGTTCATCGCGCTCGACGGCCGGATGGCCGCTTCGCGCGCGAGCCGGTCCTGTTCCATCTTCGAGCCGACCTCGGCCTGTCGGTGGGCCGCCGCCTCGGCGTCGGCGCGCTGCTTCGCCGTGCGGCCGTCGCGCGCGTCGACCGCCTCGCCATCGGTGCAGGGCAGTTGCGAGTAGACATTGCGATCCGGGCCGCAGCGGTAGACGGTCGGCCCGGCCAGCGCGCTGGTGCCCGTCATCGCCACCGACACGGCCCACAGCGTCGCGACCAGCGCGCGCTTCATTCGGCTTTCTCCGTGGGGACGCCAGGGGCATCCGGCGCCGCGGGCCGCGGCGGCTTCGGGCGCGGGGGTTTCGCGTTCAGCTTCATCGTTGCGCGCTCCATCTCGCCGGCGGCGATCAGGTCGAGCACGGTCATCGTCTTCGCGATCGTCTCCTGGATCGCGTCACGCGCCTCCGGCTTGGGCTTGCGCAGCACGTAGTCGATGACCTCGGCCTTCACGCCGGGGTGGCCGATGCCGAGCCGCAGCCGCCAGTAGTCGGCGGTGCCGAGCTGCGCATGGATGTCGCGCAGCCCGTTGTGGCCGGCGTGGCCGCCGCCGCGCTTGAACTTGGCCTGGCCAGGCATCAGGTCGAGCTCGTCGTGGGCGACCAGGATCTCGTCGGGGGCGATCTTGAAGAAGCGCGCCAGCGCCGCGACCGACTTGCCCGACAGGTTCATGTAGGTCTGCGGCTCCAGCAGCCAGACCGGCCCGTCGGGGCGGTTGACCCGCGCGACGAGCCCGAAGTAGCTGCGCTCGGGCACGAGCGAGGCCTTCCATTCGCGCGCGACCGCATCGATCCACCAGAAACCGGCGTTGTGGTTGGTCGCTTCGTATTCCGGCCCGGGGTTGCCGAGGCCCACCATCAGTCGAATCATCCGCGGATTATCGACTGGGGGCCCGGCGCGCCGGACCGGTACAGGTTTACTTCAGTAGCGGAGCGACGCCGTTCGCGAACGGCCAGCCCTGCGTCTCGTCGGTGCCGATCTCCCAGTCGAACGCGCCGCGGATCGTCGGGTGGTTGGCCTTGACCTGGTTCCAGGTGTCGATTGCCTGCTGGCGCGTCATGTAGTTCGTGACGCCGGCATTGATGCCGAAGCCGACGACCACGTGCTCGGCGCCGAGCAGCCCGACCCATTCCTTGATGCTGCTGACGACGTAGGCTGGGTCGGCCAGGTTCGGGCCGTCGTAGTACTGCGGCGCGCAGTAGTCGATCGCGCCGGCGTCCACCATCGACTTGCAGAACACCTTGTCGACCGAGTTCCACGGCGCCGGTGGCGCGCTGATCGCGAAGCCGGGGAAGCGGCGCTTCAACTCGAGGCTGATCCAGATCATCTCGTTGGTGTCGGGCGCCTGGCTGCCTTCGAAGGTGTTCCAGTCCATGCCGTCGAGGCCGCCGAGCTGGTTCGCGATGCCGACGATGCTGTCGACGAAGGTCTGCGACTTCGCGCGGTTCGGGAAGCTCATGCCGTTGCCGGCGCCGCCGACCGACAGGATGATCTTGCGGCCCTGCGTCGTGCGGGCGTACTGGATGTCCGCCTTCAGGTTGGTCGCGGCACCGCGGCCGTCGCCGGGCGCGCTCCAGGTGACCGCGCCGGTCGTGCCGGGCGCGCCGCCGACCGGGCGCGCGGCGAACAGGTACACCAGGTTGTAGTTCGCCGGCAGGTCGCGGATGCGCAGCGGCGACGGCTTCCAGTCGGGGTAGTAGCCGCCAGCGACCTTGGTCGGCAGGCCGCCGGTGTCACCCCCGCCGCCGCAGGAGATCGGCTGCCAGTACCAGGTGCTGATCGTCGGGTTGGTCGCGTCGCTGCCGTTCGCGGTGACGTTGACCAGCTTGTAGTAATTGCCGTTCGGCACGTAGCGCACGATGGTGCCCACGGTGCGGTAGACGGTGCCCTCGACCCAGTCGACGGCGCCGCAGCCGGCGGTCTGCGTGACCTTGTACGACGAGACGAAGTCGTTGAAGCCCAGCGGCACCAGGTTGGCGTTGTCGGCCGCCAGCTTCAGCGAGCGGCCGCCGTAGTTCGCATGCTCGAACAGCTCGACCTGGTAGCCGCTGCGCACCTTGATCGACGACGCGCGGTCGTTCCACGCGCTGCCGATCCAGCCGCTGCTGGTGCCGCTGCAGGTCGATGCGCCCTGGTAGTCGACGTGCTCGTACAGGCACACCGCGTCGGCGTCGGCCGCCTGCGCGGCGGGGGCGAACGCGGCGCCCAGCGCCAGCAGCGCGGCCCAGCCGGCGCGCTGCAATGAATGGGTGATCGAACTCGGCATGCTTGCTCCCCGGGTGGTGATGGGGCTGCACGGTAAGTCCATCGGCGGCCGCAAATCGTGTCTCAAACGTGACGACTGAAACCGCTTTCAATTGCGGCTGAAAGCAAAAAAAAAGCCCCGCCAGGGCGGGGCTTCGTGCAAGCAGCAGGCCGGAGGTCTTACCCGCGGTTCTGCTTCTCGCTCTTCTTGGCCTTGGTCGGGGCCGCGGCCACCGGAGCCACCACCACCGGAGCGGCTTCTTCTTCAGCCGGCACCGAAGTCGAGACGATCACCGGGTTCGGCTTGCCTTGCGTGACGACCTTGATGCCGTCGGCCAGCTTCAGGTCGCTGACGTGCAGCGACTGGCCCTTGGCCAGGTTGGCCAGGTCGACGGTCAGGAACTCGGGCAGCTGCGAGGCCAGGCACTGGATCTTCAGCTCGGTGACGACGTGGTTCACCAGGCAGCCGTCGGTCTTGACGGCCGGCGAGTTTTCTTCGTTGATGAAGTGCAGCGGCACCTTCTTCGCGATCTTGGTGGTGGCATCGACGCGCTGGAAGTCGATGTGCAGCACGATCTGGCGGAAAGGGTGCATCTGGTAGTCACGCAGCAGCACCTTCTCGACCTTGCCGGCCAGTTCCATCTCGAGGATCGACGAGTGGAAGGCTTCCTTCTTCAGCGCATGGAACAGCGCGTTGTGATCGAGTTCGATCATCGAAGGGGTGCCGGCGCCGTAGACGATGCCGGGAACTTTTTCAGCCAAGCGCAGGCGGCGGCTCGCTCCGGTCCCCTGCAGCTTGCGCTCGAATGCGACGAATTTCATGTGGACTCCAAACATTGGAAGACACCCGCGACCAGGTGTCGAAAACAGGGTCTTGCGACCCTGGCGATCGTGGCCGGCGCCCGCGGGCCCCGGCCTTTGCCAGCGGATCAGAAGTTGCTGTTCTGCTCCGCGAACAAGGAAGTCACCGATTCACCGTCGGAGATCCGGCGGATGGTTTCGGCGAACAGGAATGCCACCGACAGCGGACGCACCTTCGAGCAGGTCTTGCCCTCGTCGCTGAGCGGGATGGTGTTGGTGATGACGACTTCGTCGAGCTGCGAGCCCTTGATGCGCTCGATCGCCGGACCGGAGAACACCGCGTGCGTGCAATACGCATAGACGTTCTTCGCGCCGCGTTCCTTCAGCACCTCGGCGGCCTTCACCAGCGTGCCGGCGGTGTCGATCATGTCGTCCATGATCACGCAGTTGCGGTCGTCGATGTCGCCGATCACGTGCATGACTTCGGAGACGTTGGCCTTCGGGCGGCGCTTGTCGATGATGGCCAGGTCGCAGCCGAGCTGCTTGGCCAGCGCGCGGGCGCGCACCACGCCGCCGACGTCGGGCGACACGACCACGAGGTCTTGATAGCGCTTGCTCTGCAGATCGGACAGCAGCACCGGCGACGCATAGATGTTGTCGACCGGGATGTTGAAGAAGCCCTGGATCTGGTCGGCGTGCAGGTCCATCGTCAGCAGGCGCTCGACGCCGACGGCCTCGAGCATGTTGGCGACCACCTTGGCGCTGATCGGCACGCGCGTCGAGCGCGGGCGGCGGTCCTGGCGCGCATAGCCGAAGTAGGGGATCACGGCCGTCACGCGGCGGGCCGACGCGCGCTTCAGTGCATCGACCATGATGCACAGCTCCATCAGGTTCTCGTTCGTCGGCGCGCAGGTGGGCTGGACGACGAAGATGTCGCGGGCGCGGACGTTCTGCTGGATCTCGATGGCGACTTCACCGTCGGAGAAGCGGCCGACCGAAGCCTTGCCGAGTTCGATGCCGAGGTGCGATGCGATTTCCTGCGCGAGGGCGGGATTGGCATTGCCGGTGAACAGCACGGTGTTGAAAAGCACGTTTCCTCCGTCGACGCTCTGGCGGGGTGCGTTGCGGGGTGCGAGCAAGGGCGCATTCATGGTCCAGCGCACCCACCCTTCCGTTTCAGCCCCGCGTGCGCTGGTGTGAGCACCGGGAAACAAGGCACATCAAAGAATTTGGCAGGGGAGGAAGGACTCGAACCCTCGCATGTCGGAATCAAAATCCGATGCCTTAACCAACTTGGCGACTCCCCTACACCGGTTGACCGCAGCCATCGGACCGCGATCCACCTTCAACCTGTCTCAGTCGGTGCACCAGCCCTGCAAGGGATGCTGCACCAGACTGCGGCACATCCGACCCGCCCAACCCGACGGCAGATCCGTCGGCATTGTCGCCGTGGGCGAGTCATTGATGCCAGCCCTGGAAAACACCGCACTGCCGGAGCCCGTCATGCGGCTGTTGCCGAAGCGAGCTTCAAGCAGACGGGCGGCTTGCGCCACATCGGAACACTGGCTCTCGGCCGGGGGCTGCAAATCGTTGCGACCGAACCCGTCGAGAAGGCTTTGTATGCCGCCGTCCTCAAGGAAGCCTGCGACTATAACAGGATCTGTGTCGCGAACGAGCAGCGGGCTGAGAAAGATGCCACGGGTTTCGATGCTCGCGGCCGGTTTCACGACCGCCAGCCATTGGGCCGGCAGGTCGAGCGGGGTCAGTTTTTCGCCGATGCCTTCGACCCAAGCGCTCCCTTTGCCGAGGAAAAACGGCACGTCGGCGCCCAGCGTCAGGCCGAGCGCCATCAGCTTGTCGCGTGGCCAGTCCAGCCGCCACAGCTTGTTCAGTGCGAGCAGCGTGCTGGCCGCGTCGGAGCTGCCGCCGCCCATGCCGGCGCCCCACGGCACCTGCTTGTCGATCGAGATGTCGGCGCCGAGCGAGGTGCCCGACGCCGCCTGCAGGGCCCTCGCGGCACGCAGGCACAGGTCGTCGGCCGGCAACGCGGCGCTCAGGTCATGGCGCGCGAGCCGCCCGTCGCGGCGCAGTTCGAAGTGCAGCGTGTCGGCCCAATCGATCAGCACGAACACCGACTGCAGCAGGTGGTAGCCGTCGGCACGCCGGCCGACGATGTGCAGGAACAGGTTCAGCTTGGCCGGTGCGGCCACGTCGTACAAGGCGGTCAGGCTCATCGGGCAGCAGGTATGTCAGGGGCGATCGATGCGCGCGCGCACGACCACGGCCGGTGCCTGCGCGCGTTGTGCAACCACCCAGCCTTCGTCGAAGCGGGCGAGGTTGACGTCCCAGCCCAGTTGCTGGAAGCCCGCGTCGGCCGGCGGCACGGCCGCGCGGCTCGGCGCCCCGGCCCAGGCGCGGCCGCGCAACCAGTCGAACAGCGCGACGATCGGCAGGCTCTCGCCGAGCATCTCCTGCGTCAATGCATCGAGATCGGGGTAGCTGCGTTGCTCGCCGCCGGTCGTCAGCAGCGCCTTGCGGCCGGACCAGCGCGCCTGCGCGATCGTCGTGCCGAGCGGCGTCGACAGGTCCAGCCGGCCGTCCTGCGGCGTGCCTTGCAGCTCGAAGCTCGCGCTGACCGAACGCGCCGGGGTCGACGGCGTCGCGTCGACCTTTACCGACATCCGCCCCGACAGCGACTCCGACGACGCGGTCGGCGCCATCGGCTGCAGCGTCGTGCAGGCGCTCAGCAGCGCGCCGGCCAGCAGCGTCGCGATGCCCCTCAAGCTCACAGGTCGACCCGCAGCCGCGCGAGCGTTTCTTTCAGCACGTCGTTCGCGTTGTCGCGGGTGCGGGCGTCGCGCAGCACCTTGCGGGCCTCGTCGCGCTGGCCGCTGATCCACAGCACCTCGCCGAGGTGGGCGGCGATTTCGACGTCCGGCCGCGAGCGGTAGGCCTGCTGCAGCAGCTTCAAGGCTTCGCTGCGGTTGCCCAGCCGGTATTCGACCCACCCGAGGCTGTCGGTGATGAAGGGCTCGCCCGGCGCGAGGTCGAGCGCCTTGCGGATCAGGTCGCGGGCTTCGGGCAGGCGCTGGTTGCGCTCGGCGAGCGAGTAGCCCAGCGCGTTGTACGCATGGTGGTGGTCGGGCTTCAGCTCGATGACGCGGCGCAGCAGGCGCTCCATCTCGTCCATGCGGTTCAGCTTCTCGGCCATCATCGACTGCTCGTACAGCAGGTCGGGATCGTTCGGGAAGCGCTGGTTCGCCTTCGCGAGCACCGTGTTGGCCTCGCCCCACTGCTTCACGTCGCGCAGGATCTGCGCTTCGGCGAGCAGCTTGGCACGCGCGTCTTCGGTCGTCTTCTCGGGCGCCTTGCGGATCAGGTCGCGCGCTTCCTTGACCTTGCCCTGGCGGGCCAGCAGCGACGCGCGCCGGGTCTGCACCTCGAGCGCACGCTGCGGGCTGTCGACCTTCTTCAGCCAAGCCTCCGCGCCGGCGTAATCGCGCTGCTGCTCGGCCGCCTGCGACAGCAGCAGGTAGGCCTGCACCAGGCCCTGGTCGGCGGTCGGCGGCGCCTCGTCGTCATCGTCGTCGCCGCCGGGCGCCACGGGCGCAGCCGGCGCCGGCGCGAAGCTGCCGTTCCCGGCCCGCTGCACGTACTGCATCAGCGCGGCCTGGGCTTCCTTCGGGTGGCGCAGTTCGAGGTGCAGCGCGCCGAGCGTCAACCACGGCGTGGGCAGCTGCGGCTCGGCGCGGGTCACCGCTTCGAGCTGCGGCACCGCATCGGCATAGCGTTGCGCGGAATTGAGCACCCGCGCGTAGAGCAGGCGGAACGAGCTGCTTTTCGGCTGGGCTTCGAGGTAGTCGGCGATCAGCGGCTCGACCGGTTGCCCGGCCGTCAGCAGCTCCAGCGCGAGCAGCGCCGGGCCTTCGGCTGTGCGGTCCAGCGTGTGTGCCTGCTGCGCCAGCTCGAACGCGCGCTTCGCATCGCCGGCCGCGAGCCAGGCCCGGCCGATCGCGACGCGGGCCGCGGCGCGCGTCTCGGGCACGTCGAGCGACGGTTCGAGCCAGGCCTGCAGCTGGGTCGCTGTCTGCGTCTTGTCGGTGGCGCGGGCGAACAACCGCGGCAGCGACGCGATCACCGCGGCACGCTCGGCGAGCGGCGTCGCGGCGAGCATCGCGCGCAGCGGTTCGTCGGCCTCGGCCTGCCGGTTCAGCGCGATCAGCAGCCGCACCTGGTAGCCCATCGCCTCGACCGACTCGGGGATCGCGCTGCGCCAGGCTTGCGCGGCCGCCAGCGCCTGGTCGCCAGCGCGCGCCTGCAGCGCGATCTCGGTGGCACGGCGGAACAGCTCGGGGTCGCGCGTCTTGCGGGCGGCATCGAGCAGCACCTGGTAGGCGGTGCCGACCTCGCCGGAGCGCAGCTCCATCTCGCCGATCAGCAACTGGTAGAACAGCGGCGCGTCGATCGTCGAGTTCTCGAACGGCTCGGGGGCGACGCCGCTGGCGGCTTCGGCGGCCGGCGCGGGCAAGGCGTTGTCGCCCTGGGCCGGCACCTGGGCTTGCGCACCGGTCATCAGTGCCAGCGCACAGGCCGCCGCGAGCGCCGTGCGCGCTGCGTGGGGAACGAGGGAAAGGGCCGGCATGCAATGCTCCTGAAACCGTGAATGATTCTAGGGTCTGGTGACCGCCGCCCGTGAAGACCCCGGGCGAGCCCGGACAAGCGGCACAAGCCCCCGAAGCCGGTCCGACCCGGGCGCGTCGCGATAATTCCCTGCATGCCAGAACTTCCGGAAGTCGAGGTCACCCGACAGAGCTTTGCCGAGCGCATCGCCGGTGCCCGCGTGACCGCCGTGCGCCTGGGCAAACCGCTGCGCTGGCCGCTCGGCCACGAGCCGCAGGCGCTTGTCGGACAGCGCGTCGGCGATGCGAGCCGCCGAGGTAAATATTTGTGGCTGCCGCTGTCGGCCGATGTCGACGGCCGGGCCGGGCTGCTGATGCACCTGGGCATGTCGGGCTCGCTCGCGTTCAGCGACCAACCCGGTCCGCCGGGCGCGCACGACCACTTCGACCTCGAAACCACTCGGGGTACGCTGCGCCTGACCGATCCGCGGCGCTTCGGCGCGGTGGTCTGGTCCGAGGGGCTCGACGGCGGCGCGGCGGGCAAGCTGCTGGCCGGCCTCGGGCTGGAGCCGTTCGATCCGGCCTTCACCGGCGCCTACCTGCATGCGGCGCTGCAGCGGCGGCGCGTCGCGGTCAAGCTGGCGCTGCTCGGCGGCGACATCGTCGTCGGCGCCGGCAACATCTACGCCTGCGAGGCGCTGTTCGCCGCCGGCATCAACCCGCGGCTGCGCAGCGACCGGCTGAGCCGCCCGCGCGCCGAGCGGCTGGCTGCCGCGGTGCGCGACACGCTGGCGCGGGCGCTCGCGCTCGGCGGCTCGACGCTGCGCGACTTCCGCGATGCGCACGGCATGGCCGGCGCGTTCCAGCTGCAGGCTGGCGTCTACGGCCGCGAGGGCGAGCCCTGCGGCGTGTGCGCGACGACCATCCGCCGCATCGTGCAAGGGCAGCGCTCGACCTTCTTCTGCCCGCGCTGTCAACGCTGAGCGAGCGGTTCAATCCCCAAGGAATCGACACTTCCCGCGGGTCGCGGGTGTCCAGTTGTTTCGAGGGGAGGTCGTCAGACGACCATGCGCTACCATGAAAGCGCGGCGCGCCACTTTCTTGCGCGCCCGCCCACCCCATGTCAACTTCCTTTGCTAGCAGTGTCGATGAGCTGGGCCAGTGGCGACAGTCGATCGGACGTCGGCTCGACGAATACAGCCGCTTCCTGACCGACAACGACCTGGCCGATCCCGCGGCCAGCGAAGCGCTGGATGCACTGCGCCGCAACCTGGTGGGCGAGAAGCTCGTGGTGGCCTTCGTCGCGGAGTTCTCGCGCGGCAAGTCCGAGCTGATCAATGCGATCTTCTTCTCCGACACCGGCCGGCGCGTGCTGCCGGCCACGCCGGGCCGCACGACGATGTGCCCGGTGGAGCTGGGCTACGAAGCCGGCGAGGCACCGGCGCTCGCGCTGCTGCCGATCGCGACCCGCCTCGAAGGCCTGTCGCTGGCCGAACTGCGCGGGCAGCCGAAGGCCTGGGGCCACATCCCGCTCGACATCCAGTCGCCCGACCAGCTGACCGAGGCGCTGCGCGAGGTGATGCGCACGCAGTGGGTGTCGGTCGACGATGCGCGCGCGCTCGGCTTCTGGAGTGACGACAACGGCGAGGACAACCCGCCGACCAACGACGCCGGCGAGGTCGAGGTGCCGGCCTGGCGCCACGCGATGATCAACTACCCGCACCCGCTGCTGCAGCGCGGCCTGGTGGTGCTGGACACGCCGGGCCTGAACGCGATCGGCGCCGAACCCGAGCTGACGCTGAGCCTGCTGCCGGCGGCGCACGCGATCGTCTTCATCCTCGGCGCCGACACCGGCGTCACCAAATCCGACATGACGATCTGGCGCGACCACCTCGGCTCGCCGTCCAGCTCGGCCTTCGTCGTGCTGAACAAGATCGACGCGCTGCTGGACCCGCTGGCCACCGTCGAGCATGTGCAGGCGCAGATCGAGCAGCAACGCCAGTCGACCGCGCGCACGCTCGATGTCGCGAGCGAGCGGGTGTTCCCGCTGTCGGCGCGCCAGGCGCTGGCCGCGCGCATCGACGGCGATGCTGCCGGCCTCGCGCAGAGCCGCCTGCCCTTCCTCGAGGAAGCGCTCGGCGCGCAGCTGCTGCCGCAGCGCCGCGAGGCCTTCCAGCAGACGGTGATGGAATCCGCGCAGCGCATGGAGGCGCAGGTCAACCGGCGCCTGGGCGACCGCCGCCGGCAGATGGCCGAGCAGGTGCTCGAGTTGCGCGGGCTGCGCGGCAAGAGCGGCGCCAAGGTGCGCATGATGCTCGAGCGCGTACAGGCCGAGACCGCCGAGTTCGAGCAGTGCACCGCACGCTTGCAGGCGATGCGCATGGTGCACAGCCGCATGCTGAAGAACGCGCTGCTCGACCTGACCAGCGACCGCCTGCGCCAGGAAGTGATCGAGATGCAGAACGCGATGACCGCGTCGCTGCTGCATCTGGGCGCGAAGAAGGCCTTCATCGCGCTGTGCGGCCGCCTGCGCGAGCTGCTCGAAGCGGCGCAGGTGCGCGGCACCGAGATCCACGACATGCTCGGCGCGTCGTTCGCGAAGCTGAACGCCGAATTCGGCTTCAGCCTGGCGATCACGCCGATGCCCGACATGGGGCGCTTCGTCAACGACCTGACGCTGATCCAGCGCAACTACGTGCAGTACCTCGGGCTGACGCAGGCGCTGCGCTTGTCGCAGCCGAAGTTCATGGAGCAGTTCCGCCGCATGCTGGTGTCGAAGCTGCGCGTGGTGTTCGAGAACGCCAGCGGCGAGTTCGAGCTGTGGAACAAGACCGCATCGGCCCAGGTCGATTCGCAGCTGCGCGAACGTCGCCGCGGGTTCCGCCGCCGCCGCGAAGCGCTGGAGCGCATCCAGTCGGCCGCCGGCGACCTGGAGCAGCGCCTGGCCGAGCTGGAAGCGCAGGACGCGCAATTGCAGCAATTGCAGGCGCGCAGCACCGAGCTCGGCAACCGCCTCAAGCAGCAGGCGCAGCGCGAGCTGACCGGCGTCGCGAGCACATCGCCGAGCGGCGCGATGCCGCTGTACGCGGCTCAAGCCTGAGGTGTCTCTTCAAGACCGTTTCGCGAAGCCGCTGATCGCGTGGCAGCGGACGCACGGCCGCCACGCGTTGCCGTGGCAGCAGACGCGCGACCCGTACCGCGTGTGGCTGTCCGAGATCATGCTGCAGCAGACCCAGGTCAGCACGGTGCTGGGCTACTACGCGCGCTTCCTCGAACGCTTTCCCGATGTGCGGGCGCTGGCTGCCGCGTCGCAGGACGACGTGCTCGCACTGTGGAGCGGCCTGGGCTACTACAGCCGCGCGCGCAACATGCACGCCTGCGCGAAGGCGGTGGTGGCCGAGCACGGCGGCGCGTTCCCGCGCAGCAGCGCGGTGCTGCAGCAGCTGCCGGGCATCGGCCGCTCGACCGCGGCGGCGATCGCGGCGTTCTGCTTCGGCGAGCGGGTCGCGATCCTCGACGGCAACGTCAAGCGCGTGCTGACGCGCTTCCTCGGCTTCGACGGCGACCTGGCCGAGGCGCGCCAGGAGCGCGCGCTGTGGGACGAGGCCACGCACCAGTTGCCCCATGAGGGCATCGAGGCCTACACGCAAGGGTTGATGGACCTCGGCGCCACCATCTGCGTCACGCGCTCGCCGAGCTGCTTGCTGTGCCCGGTGCAGGCTGGCTGCCAGGCCTTGCGCGAAGGCGCGCCCGAGCGCTACCCGGTGAAGACGCGCAAGCTGAAGCGCGGCCGGCGCAGCAACGCCTGGCTGTGGCTGCAATGGGGCGAACGGCTGTGGCTGCTGCAGCGGCCCGGCAGCGGCGTGTGGGCCGGTCTGTGGAGCCTGCCGGAGTTCGACACGCCCGAGGCGCTCGACGCGGCGTCGGCCGACTGGCCCGGCACGCCGCAGGGGCTGCCGATGTTCACGCATGTGCTGACGCACCTCGACTGGACCTTGCAGCCGGTGCGCTGGACCTTGCCCGTCGATGCCGAGGCGGCCGACGTGGCCGCGATCACCGCGACGCTGGCGGACGGCGAGCAACGCGGCGACTGGGTCACGCTGCCCGAGGCACTTGCGATGGGCCTGCCGGCCCCGCTGCGCAAGCTGCTGACGAGCACGCCGCCTGCTTGATGTCGCCTGATTGACGGCGCCTACTTGACGACGCCCTTGCTGCGCAGGAATTCGTCGACCAGCTGAAGCCGCACGGCGGCGTCGGGCAGCTCCATCAGCTTCTGCTTGGCGGCCAGCGAGATCGGCAGGATCTCGCACCAGCGGTTCGCGACCCAGCCGGCGTTGTCGAACAGGAACGGCTTCAGGAACGGTTCGGCGCCCTGCTGCTTCAGCGTCGCGATCGCGTTGGCCAGCCCGCGCACCGTCTCGATCATCGCGTCCACCGGCAGCGAGACCTCGTCGTCGGCCAGCATCTCGACCGCGGCCAGCCACAGGCCGTCGGCCTGCTGGTGCATCCGGTTCACGCCGAAGCGCCGCGTGCCGCGACAGCGCACCTGCAGGATGCCGGGCTGCGCGCTGTCGACGTCGATCAGCTCGGCCAGCGTGCCGGTCCCTTCGAGCGCGACCGGCTCGCCCGGCTTGCGCACCTCGCCGCCCTGGCGCAGCGCGACGACGCCGAACGGCTTGTTCTCGCGCAGGCAGGCGCTCATCAGGTCGAGGTAGCGCGCTTCGAACACCTTCAGGCTGAGCAGCCCGCCAGGAAACAGCACCGCCTGAAGCGGGAACAACGGAATGTCGGTGGTGGGGATGTCAGCAGTCATTCAACAGCGCGGCCGGGTGGGCCGCGTTCTCAATCGCGGGCGTCGAGCTCGCGGTGGCGAATCAATGTACCGCTGCGCGCGGCAAATCGCTTCGCCAGGGATTCGGTCAGGTAGACCGAGCGGTGCTGGCCACCGGTGCAACCGATGGCCACCGTCAGATAACTGCGCTGGTCGCGTTCGAACGACGGCAGCCAGCGGGCGATGAAGGATTCGATCTGGGCCAGCATCTCGGCCACTTCGGGTTGGGCTTCGAGGTAGGCCGCGACCTCGGGATCGCGGCCGGTCTGCGGGCGCAGCTCGCGGATGTAGTGCGGGTTCGGCAGGATGCGCACGTCGAAGACGAAATCGGCATCGAGCGGCACGCCGTGCTTGAACGCGAACGACTCGAACACCAGCGTCAGCCGGTGGGCCATCGCCTTCACCAGGTCGCGCATCCACAGCCGCAGCTGGGCCGGGCGCAGCTGGCTGGTGTCGACGACGGTGGAGACCTCGCGCAGTTCGGCCAGCAGTTCGCGTTCGAGTTCGATCGCTTCAGTGAGCGCGCGGTGGCCGTCGGTCGCGCGGTCGTCCTTGCGGCGGCCGGGCGACAGCGCCGACGCCTCTTGCGACAGCGGGTGCGGGCGACGCGATTCGGAGAAGCGGCGCACCAGCGTGTCGGTGTTCGAATCGAGGAACACCGAGCGGATCGCGGTGCCTTCGGCACGCAGTTCGGCGATCAGCGGCAGCAGGTGGGGCAGCGAGCCGGCGCTGCGCACGTCGACCGCGATCGCGACGCGGCGCATCGAGCGCTCGTGCTCGAGCCGCAGGAAGTCGCGCAGCAGCTCGGGCGGCAGGTTGTCGACGCAGAAGAAGCCGGCGTCTTCGAGCGCATGCAGCGCGACCGACTTGCCCGAGCCGGAGATGCCGGTGACGAGCACGACCTCGTGCGGCGCGACGGCGGGCGGCGTCGGCTCGGCGGCCGGTGCGATGTCGGGCGCGGCGTCGGGCGGGAGCGCGCTCATGGCTTCTTGCGGCCGCGCGGGGCGGGCGCGATCGTGTCGGCGGCCACCGACAGCATCTCCTGCGCATGCGCGAGGCTGGTGTCCGACAGGCGCTCGCCGCCCAGCATGCGCGCGATCTCGGCGACGCGCACCTCGCCGGCGACGGCATCGATGTCGCTGTGCGTGCTGCCGGATTCGGTGCGCTTCGAGACGACGTAATGGTGGTCGGCACAGGCGGCGACCTGCGGCAGGTGGGTGACGGCCAGCACCTGGCGGTCGCGGCCGAGCTGCTTCATCAGCCGGCCGACGGTGTCGGCCACCGCGCCGCCGACGCCGGAATCGATCTCGTCGAAGATCAGCGTGCCGGCGGCATCGCCGCCTTGCGACAGCTGGCTGGTCGTCACCGCGATCGCCAGCGCGATGCGCGACAGCTCGCCGCCCGACGCCACCTTGCCCATCGGCCGCGGCGTGCTGCCGGCGTGGCCGGCGACCAGGAACTCGGCCGATTCGAGGCCGAAGGATTGCGGCGCTTCCTGTGCGGCGAGGGCGACCTCGAAGCGGCCGCCGGCCATGCCGAGCTGCTGCATCGCCTGCGTGACGGCGGCCGCCAGCTTCGGCGCCGCCGCCTTGCGCGCCGCAGACACGCGCTTCGCCTCGGCGCTGAACGCGGCATGCGCCTGCGCGAGCGCCGCGTCGAGCGCGTCGAGGTCGGTGGCGGCGTCGAGCGCGCGCAGCTCGACCTTCCACTGGTCGAGCAGCGCGGGCAGCTCGGCCGGCGCGCGGCGGTAGCGGCGCGCCAGGCTGACCCAGGCAGACAGGCGCTCGTCGAGTTCCTGCAACCGCTCCGGCTCCAGCTCGGTGTGGTGCAGGTAGCCGCTGAGCGTGTGTGCCGCGTCCTGCAGCTGCGCCTGCGCGCTCTGCAGCACCTCGGCCACGCCGGCGAGGCGGGCGTCGAACTCGGCCACGTTGCCGAGCGCCTCGGCGGCGGCGCTGGTCAGCGATTCGGCGTTGACCTCGGCCTCGCTCAGCGCGTCGAGCGCGTGGCGGGCGGCGTCCATCAGCGCCTGCGAGTTCGACAGCCGCTGGTGATCGGCATTCAGCGTCTCCCACTCGTCGGCTTCGGGGCCCAGCTTGTCGAGCTCGCCGATCTGCCAGGCCAGGCGCTCGCGCTCGCGTTCGAGGTCGGCCTGCTGGCTGCGCGCCTTGTCGAGCGCATCGCCGGCGGCCTTCCAGCGCGACCAGACCGCGCCGAGCGGCGCGACGTCGACGCCGGCATAGGCGTCGAGCAATGCGCGCACCGACGCGCTGCGGGTCAGGCTCTGCCAGGCGTGCTGGCCGTGGATGTCGACCAGGTGATCGGCCGCCTCGCGCAGCTGCGCGACGGTGGCCGGGCTGCCGTTGACCCAGGCGCGGCTCTTGCCCTGCGCATCGATGACGCGGCGCAGCAGCAGCGTGTCGGCGCTGTCGAAGCCGGCGTCGTCGAGCCAGGCCGCGAGGCTGGCGGGCGCGTCGAACTCGGCCGTGATGTCGGCGCGGGCCGCGCCTTCGCGCACCACGCCGGCGTCGCCGCGGCTGCCGAGCGCGAGCTGCAGCGCGTCGATCAGGATCGATTTGCCGGCCCCGGTCTCGCCGGTCAGCACCGAGAAGCCGCCGGCCAGTTCGACCTCGAGCGAGGTCACGATGACGAAGTCGCGCAGCGCGAGTCGTTTCAGCATGATGGGGTCACAGTCCGGCGTTCCAGTGCAGTTTGCCGCGCAGCGTGGCGTAGTAGCTCCAGCCGCGCGGGTGCAGGAAGCGCACCTGGTGCGCCGAGCGGCGCACGACGATGCGGTCGCCGTGCAGCAGGCTCGCGAGGCTTTGCATGTCGAAGCTGACGCTCGCATCGCGGCCGGCGAGGATCTCGATGCAGATCTCGCCGATGTCGGGCAGCACGATCGGGCGGTTGGAGAGGTCGTGCGGCGCGATCGGCACCAGCACCCAGCCGGCGATGCCCGGGTGCAGGATCGGGCCGCCGGCCGACAGCGCATAGGCGGTGGAGCCGGTCGGCGAGCCGACGATCAGGCCGTCGGCCCGATGGTTGGCGACGAATTCGTCGCCGATGTCGATCTTCAGCTGCACCATGCTGGCGGTGGCGCCGCGGCTGACGACCACGTCGTTCATCGCGATGCCTTCGAAGATCACCCGGCCGTCGCGCCAGACGCCGCCTTCGAGCATGGTGCGGCGTTCTTCTTCATAGTCGCCGGCGATCATCGGCGCGAGGGCTTCCTCGAACTGGTCGATCGGCAGGTCGGTGATGAAGCCCAGGCGGCCCTGGTTGATGCCGACCAGCGGAAGGTTGAAGCGGGCGAGCTGGCGGGCGATGCCGAGCATCGTGCCGTCGCCGCCGACAACCACCGCGAGGTCGCAGTGCTGGCCAAGCTGGTCGGGCGTCAGCGCCGGGTAGTCGGTCATGCCGGTGTTGAGTGCCGTTTCGGCTTCGAGCGAGACCTCGAGGCCTTGCCGGCCCAGGAATTGCGCGATGTCCTGCAGCACCCCGCGCATGCCGAGGGCCTGGTACTTTCCCACCAGCGCTGCGTGTCGAAAACGGGTCGGCATGCGCGGGATTACACCACAGCGCCCCCTGGGAACCGGGGCGCAAACCGGCCTCGCGCCTACAATGAAACCATGCTGGACGAGCGAGCCAAAACACTGCTGAAAGCGCTGGTCGAACGCTATATCGCCGACGGACAACCGGTGGGGTCGCGCACCCTGTCGCGGGCTTCCGGGCTCGACCTGTCGCCGGCCACCATCCGCAACGTGATGGCCGACCTGGAGGAGCTGGGGCTGATCGCGAGCCCCCACACCAGTGCGGGGCGCATCCCGACGGCGCGTGGTTACCGCCTGTTCGTCGACACGATGCTGACCGCGCAGCCGCTCGACCTGGCGCGAGCGACGCCCGCGATCGAGCAGCCGCAGCTGCACCCCGACCAGCCGCAGCGGGTGATCGCGAACGCGGCGCAGCTGCTGTCGAGCCTGTCGAGCTTCGTCGGCGTGGTCACCGCGCCGCGCAAGGCGAGCGTGTTCCACCACATCGAGTTCCTGCGGCTGTCGGAGAAGCGGGTGCTGGTGATCCTGGTGGCGCCCGATGGCGACGTGCAGAACCGGGTGATCTTCACCGCGCAGGACTACACGCAGAGCCAGCTGATCGAAGCGAGCAACTACCTGACCGCGCAGTACGCCGGCCTGACGATCGAAGAAGTGCGCGAGCGTCTGAAGAGCGAGGTCGATGCATTGCGCGGCGAGATCGCGGCGCTGATGCAGGCGGCGGTGCAGGCCGGCAGCGAGGCGATGGCCGACAGCCAGGAGCAGGTGGTGATCTCCGGCGAGCGCAACCTGCTGACGGTGCAGGACTTCAGCAGCGACATGGGTTCGCTGCGCAAGCTGTTCGACCTGTTCGAGCAGAAGACGCAGCTGATGCGCCTGCTCGACGTGAGCAGCCGCGCCGAGGGCGTGCGCATCTACATCGGCGGCGAGAGCATGGTGGTGCCGTTCGAGGAGCTGTCGGTGGTGTCGGCGCCGTACGAGGTGAACGGTCAGGTGGTCGGCACGCTGGGGGTGATCGGGCCGACGCGGATGGCCTACGACCGGATGATCCAGATCGTCGACATCACGTCGCGGCTGGTGTCGAATGCGCTGAGCCAGAAATAGTTCGCGCATCGACTTGCGAGGCGCACGGGGCTCGGGTCATCTGCACCGCTGCCTGCGCTGGACCCCGCACCTACAATCGGCGCTCTCCCCGGGGGCCGTTAGCTCAGTTGGTCAGAGCAGAGGACTCATAATCCTTTGGTCGTTGGTTCAAGTCCAACACGGCCTACCAATGCGATCGAGGACTTGGCGCTGTTAGCCAGGAGCCTCGATCTTCCGACATAGCCACAGCGTCGCCAAAGCCTTCCACGCCTTCGTTGACCTGGCCGATCAGCCGGCGTGCGACCATGCGGCGTGAACGGTACGTCAACCCTCTGCCGCGTGGCTTGCGCGCGTTGCCTGCGGCCGCAGGCAACCTGCTTGTGTGCGCTGACACGGGCGACCGCTCATCGCACCGAAGTGCTGGTCCTGCAGCATCCGCGGGAACAGCGGCAGGCCAAGAACAGCGTCGCGCTGCTGCGTCTGTCCCTGGCGCATTGCGAAGTGGTCGTTGGCGAGCGTTTCGAGCCGGAGGCGTTGGCGGCGCTGTTGCAGCGGCCCGGGATGGACACGCGGCTGCTCTACCCGGACGTGCCCATGGCCCCGGCGTCGCTGGCCGCCGGGACGGCGGCGGGTGCGTCGGTGCGTCTGGTGGTCATCGATGCGACGTGGCGCAAGAGCCTGCGCATGCTTCTGGAGCATCCGGCCCTGGCAGCGCTGCCGCGGCTGTCGCTGGACGCACCGGCGCCGACCCGTTACCGCGCGATTCGCGCGGCGCGGCGAGCCGACCAGGTCTCGACACTGGAGGCGACCGTGCAGGCGCTGGCGACGCTGGAGGGCCGATCCTTCGACGCCGCGCCACTGCTCGACGCATTCGGCCTCTTCGTCGCGGGGGTTGCGGCCCGCCAGCGGCCTCAGGCGAAATCGGTCGAGGCGTAGCGTTGCCGGCGGTTGCTCGATTCACCAAGGATGCAACGACCGGTCTTCCAGCCTGGCATGAATTGCAATGGCCATCACGTCATGTGGCTGCAGCTGCGGCATGCAACCGGGATTGGTGTGCGACGTTCAAGCGCTCGCGCACGGCGGCAAGGTGGTCGGCCCTGACGCGCCGCAGAACGAAGTCGCGGTAGTTGGTGCTGCTGAGTTGGCTCCAGGCCTGTGCCCGGCCCACGGCGGACCGTTGCGCGCGCGATGCGAGAACCGCTTCGTCCGGAACCGGAGCGTTCGCGTCGGTCATGAATTCATAACCGTAGGAGCGCATGTGCTCCTTCGCCACCGTTTCGATGATCTCGATCTCGTCGACGCTCAGCTGGCTCTTGAACTTGTCCCGGTTTGCCGGGATGGGGCCGAAGCAGTTGGATGACCACAGATCCGACAGCTTCGACATCTGCCGTGCTTCGGTGGAAGCCGCCACGTCCAGCATCTGCGGCAGGAAGTCCAGGCCGATGAAGTCGCAGATGCCGCGCAGCACAAGCTCCTGGTCGGCGAGGAAATCCTCGTACCGGATGGTGAGCACGCGCTCTGGATGCGTGTGGACGAGGCGCTGGGCTGCATCGTGCGCGGCGACCCACGTCATCGCATTGAGCGTGCTGTCAAAGTCGTGGATGATCGCGCGGTTCATCGACGCCACCTGGGCGCGCGGGTCCCGCACCACGTTCAGGAACAGCATGTCCGGGAAGAGCTCCATCAACTCGGTGGCGTAGTGGATGCTGTCGAGCGACTTGTCCATCACGACGCGGGCGTGCTGCTGTTCGCCGCTGCGCAGCAGCAGCTCCCACACCACGCGATGCACGCTGCGCTTCTCGTCCTTGATGGCGTCGAATATCTCGCCCGGATCGAACGCCACGTCGGGCCACTTCACCATGCTGGCGGCCTGCAAGCCGACGACGTCGACGACGAGCTGGAAGTAGTTGCGGTCCTCGGCCAGGTCGCCGTAGAGGGGAACCAGCGGCATGAAATCGACGATGTGCAGCGGATACGGCGAATAGAACCCGTCACTGAAATTCAGCCGGAGTCTCAGCGCGTGGCTGCCGCATCGACGCAACGGCACCATCAGGAGCGGGCGGGGGCGGCCCGGATTGGGCGTGGAGGTGGCTGGCTGACGGGTCATGATGGTTTCCCTGTGATGTGGTTTGAAAAGTCGGCGATGAACTGCTCCAGTTCGTTCGCCGGCAGCCGATCGATGCCGGCGGCCGCATGCCGTCCACCGCCACCTGGATAGAGTCGGCACAACGCTTCCGCCGGCCTGCACTGCGCAGGCGAGCGGACGCTGACCAGGAAGTGACCGTCCGAACGGCGCGTGAGCACCGCGAACGACCGGTGCGGTTCGTCGCGCGAGAGGCGGTTCGCCAGCGTTCCGGAAAGCCGCCGGGCCCATGCCGTGCCCGGCAGCAGGTAGACGTCGCCATCGGTGCTTCGCCAATGGGGCGCGAGCGTCTCGAGGTGATGCTGATCGTCGGCGCGGCCGGCGGCCAGGCGGCGGTATTCGTCCGCATCGGCGATGAAACCGAAGGGGCTCTCGAAGTGGTGCACCGCCCGGTAGAGGTCGATCGGCGGGAAGTGCAGGTCTTCCACGGCTTCGCCGTAGGCGTTGTAGTTGAGAAGCTGCCCCAGCTGCTCGAGGCTGGCCGTCTCGTTCGTGCCGAGACCGCGTTGCGAGGCAAGACGGCGCGCCACCTCGAACAAGCCGTCGCCGAATGCACCCACGATGGCCCACTCGCGAAAGCGGCCGCCCAGGTGGCGGTCTGCCAGCAAGGCCGTGCAGACGGCCGCGGAGGGATCGATGTGGCTTTCCAGCCGCGGGTGGCAGAACAGGCTGCGTGCCGAATGGTGATCGAAATAGCGCACGCGCCCGCCGGCCTCCAGTGCGCGGCGCACGCCGGCTTCGTTCCTGTCGAACGACACGTCCAGCACGGTCAGGTCGCTGGGCGGGTTCGAGTCGCCCCACCGACCCAGCAGATCGATGTCGCGCTTGACGCCACTGACGAGCTGCGCTTCACGCGGCTCGGCCATGCGCAATTGGTGCAGGCTGCAGATGCCGTCGGCATCGCCATTGAACAGGTCCACCGCCGGCAGGTAGACCGGGCGGTCCTGCGATGCGAATGGCTGGATCGACGTCATGACGCGATGGCACAGCGACCGACAAGAAAGTCCATCAGCTTCTCCGCCGATTGATCGGGGCTGTGCAGGTCGGTGTCGATGCGCAGCGCGGGAGACTGCGGGGTCTCGTAAGGTGACGACACGCCGGTGAAATGTGGGATGGCGCCCGTGCGAGCCTTTTCGTAGAGACCTTTCGGGTCCCGTGCTTCGCAGACGGCCAGCGCCGTGCTGACATGGACTTCGATGAACCTCGCGTCGCCGATGATGGACCGGGCTTGTTCCCTGTCTTCCTGACGCGGCGAAATGAGCGCCGTGAACACGATCAGCCCCGCGTCGTTCATCAGGGCGGCAACTTCCGCGACACGCCGGATGTTCTCGCGCCGTTCCTCGGGCGAGAAGCCGAGATCGCTGCTGAGATGGTGGCGGATGTTGTCGCCGTCCAGCACGAATCCCAGGTGCCCCTGGGCATGCAGCCGGCGCTCCACCGCATAGGCCAGCGTGGATTTGCCCGCGCCGCTGAGGCCTGTCAGCCAGATCGTCGCCGGCTGCTGGCGCAGCAAGGTGCGCCGCTCAGCCGCCGAGACCAGGCTCGGGTGCTTCACCACGTTGAGACATGTCGCGACGCGTGCCGCCGCAGGGGCATCGGCGTCGGCATGGAACGGACGCGACCGGACAAGGGAATGCGTGGAAGGAGTCATGGCGCGAGCAAGCCTCTCAGGAAGGCGAACGTTCATTGACCAGCAATGCCCCGCTGGTGCGGTTGGTCGCCGGGTCGACGATGATCAGCGAGCCGCCGACGCGGTTCGACTCGTAGGCCTCGACCGGCAGCGCCTGCTGCGTCTCGACGATCACGTGGCCGATCTCGTTG
>Ga0065165_1001773_pt1 | contig 21347 bp, 19 predicted proteins | sample AraplaMF_Cvi_mMF_FD_63813 | JGI IMG/M metagenome (GOLD analysis project Ga0065165, IMG submission 63813) | Arabidopsis root microbial communities from the University of North Carolina, USA - plate scrape MF_Cvi_mMF (version 2) (version 3) | ecosystem: Host-associated > Plants > Roots >... | reverse complement strand
GGGCCACTTCTCGAAGCCTCCCCAGTGCAATTCGAAGTCGAGTGATATTGTAAAAATTCCGTTCATTCTGTTACTGTAGATTCGGCAGCGAGTTCTGCCTGTTGCATCCGTGCCATGCGCTGCTTCCGGAGCTGCTGTGCCTTCCATACCTTGAGCCGTTGCTCGTCCAGAAAACACAACGCCACAAACATAAGCAGGATCATAACCTGGCTCTTCTGGCGCATGGCCAACCCCAGGTTACCCGATATCTGAGCCAGGGCTGCCGCTATGGTAAGGAAACTGAATACGGCGCTTTTCACGAGGAAATTGCCCGAGATCAGGAACTTGATACCACGCATGTTGCCGATTACCTTATACGTTATAACCAGGTAAAAGAGATTCTCAAACGATACAATAAGCCCAAGCGCTCCCGGCGCATCCACAAACAGAGGCCGGTACAGGAAGGTGAAGACCTTCATGGGGAAACTGTATTGGGAAATATCTACCCCAGAAGTTGCCTTCGAAAGATCCTTCGCCCGATGCGAAAGGTTTACGCCCTGAGTTAAGAACTCGTCCTGATCTATACCCACCATATTCAATACATCTTTGAAGATCATGGCGAAGGCCACCGATGCACAGGCCAGGAACGTAAGACGTACCGCCATACTTACCCCTTTGGATGAGAACAGGAAACCCGCCGTACACGACACCAGCATAACGAGCATAACGTGAGGCCGTACGTGATACACGACAAGACCACCTATAATAAGCGGTATCAGCCGCGCACGCATATTACTTATACCGTAAAAGAACAGTCCGATCCCCATAAAGATGATCGATCCTTTTCCAAGCGACGACGACCAGAAGTGAAGATTGGGAAGAAAAAAGGTAAGGGTAAGAAGGTCGTACCCCATGAACTGATGCTTGAATCGAAGGTTCTCTTTGAAGAAAATATAGAAGTACAGGAACCCGATAAAACCCATGAACGAGAAAAGGGCCATTACTGCGCCAAACGAAAAGCCTATATATTTAATGAACGGATAGGCCACCCATTCAATAAACCGCGTACTGGTGCCGTAAAAACCCATCCAGTGATCGCCACGAAAACCCATGATCACTTTCTCGTAATAGGCTCGGGAGTCTGACGGATTTGAAGAGATATAAGCAAGATAAACAAGCGAAAGCAGTAAATGGTACCAGAATAACTTGCGAAGCAATGCCGCATCCGCAAAAGGATATTTACGGGCCAGCGCCGCTATCATGGCATGGGCCACGCCCGCCGCGAAAATCCAGAAAAGTATACCTCCCAGCATTCTAAAACAGTTCAAGGTCCCCAAGCGAGGGACTCCATCCCGCAAACCCGGTAAACGGACTCACATCAGACATTGCAATATTGTGAATAGTTACGATAGGACCTAATTCCCGTTTCGGTAGCGTTAACCAACCGGGTATTATGTTCGCTAAGCCGAAGCTACCCGTAGTAATGTAGGTTGCCTGCTGCTCACGGGCTACAGTTTTCACAAGCCGTTCCAGCTCCTTGCCCTCGGCGTGTGTTTCAATAAATGTATCCGTAATACGCAGCTCGCGTCCCGCGCGCGATTGCTTCATTCGGTAAAACAACAGAGCACGCAACCGCCCGCCACGTTCTACACCCGAAGCATGGTACTGCGCCACCGGACATTCCTGGTAGCGCCACTGCAACGTTTTGAGGGTGTGCGCTGCTATGATTTCCTGCTTATGTAAAGCATCGTGAGCCGCCAGTAAATCCGGTAGGCCTGCACTGTTCAGGTAGTAGCGCACAGAGCCGTCCCCGGTTGGTCGCGGCCCCGGTTCAGTAGTAGGTTTACGTAGAAGGTTAAGCGCAAGTGAAAATGGACGCACTACTTTAAGACTCACCGGCAGCCGGCCGGCTTCTTTCCATCCAAGCTTTGTATAGGCGCGGTTACTCCCTTTATTCGGCGTGCTGAACAGAAAGTCTACTCCCTGATCCTGGCAGTGTCGCGCCAACTGAAGCGTGAGCTTTCCAAAAATACCCTGGCCCTGATAATCCGGATGAATCACCGTATCCACACCGCGAACTGAATCGAACTCACGCTCACGCGAGCGCCACTTCCACCGCATAAAAGAACGAATCCCAACAATACCCGTATCATCGGTAGCGAGTAAATTATACGATTGTCCAAAAGGATTATCTACATGCTTCCATCGCCAGTAACGTTCCGACTTGGGCATGCGCGATTCGCCAAGGCCAAGTTTCAAAAGGTCCACAATAGCCGGTATATCACTTTCATCGGCCATACGAAACCGGAGTTGGTCGGAAACAACAGTCATATCCGCGAGCATAGGTTGGTTCATGGTATCATAGTTCTCAGCAACACAGTCGCACACGGCCGCGAATACACACACGTATCCCAACAACGTTTCGCAGCCATCTACTATTACTTTAATATCACCAAACTTCTTTAAAAAGACATGCTAGCATGTCACTATTATCTAAAATAACTCCAGATCTCCTACCGACGGGCTCCAGTGTTCAAAATTTCCAAGCAACGCCGTAGGGTCAAACGTTATATCACGTATCGTAACGATCGGACCAACCGATAAATTCTTTAGACTTATCAAACCGGGCATTGTAAACCCGTTATCTTTTCCCGACACCGTAACGTAGTCCGCTTTGTGCGCCGCCACCTGCTGCCGAATCAGCTTCGCCAGCGCTTTCTGATGATTGCCCGGGCGCGCAAAGAAATCAGTGATACGAAGCTCGATGCCATACTTCGAAGGCTTGATCCGGTAAAAGATCATCGCATCCAATGCGTTACCGTTGTGAAGACCACACGCATAATACTTCGCCACCACTACGTCATGATAACGCCACCGCAGCGATTCTACCGTGTGTGCCGTAACCATCCGGCCAGTGTGTTGCTGCTGGCTGGCCCGAATGAGCGCCGCCGCATCCGGGTGTTTCAGGTACGTCGCTACACTGTTGTCGTTCACTTGCTCTGTGGGCTGCTTTTTAAACAATCCCGCGAATTGTAACGCCATCGACACCGGACGCGATACCTGCATATTGATCGGCAGCTTACCCGCTTCTTTCCAACCCATTTTCAGGTAGCCCGGCTTACTGCTCTGGTTAGGCGTATTGAATACAAAATGCCATCCATCCTCCTTACACGAATCCAGTAGCGATAGCGTTAACTTCTTGAAGATGCCACGACCCTGGTAGTCAGGGTGTGTGGCGGTATCCACAGCACGTACCGATTCAAAACGCTCACCGTTGTAAAGCCACTGCCAACGCATAAAAGCGCGAACACCCACCAGTTTCCCTTCGTCAAAGGCGAGCAACGCAGGAGACTTTCCAAACGGATTGGCCACATGCTTCCATCGCCAATAGGCTTCCGACTTAGGCATAAGGTCTTCTCCAAGGCTTTTTTTCAAAAGGTCTACAATAACCGGTATGTCCTGTTCTGTATCGCGTCTGATCTCCATACGTTATATATACTTATGTATCTCCGAATGCAATTCTCGCCGTTTTTTAGCACTTGCACGAACCCGGAGTATATTCAAATTCTACCGTTACGGCTACCCGCTATAAAACTGATACCGCAATCGTTATCGTTTGTAATGACTGTGATAAATAGTTTCCAGCTCCTTCACCATGTTGCGCATACTGAAAACAGATTCCACGCGCTTGCGTCCTGCGACTTGCAACGCCTGCCGTTCGGCAGGATTACGAATCAACCGCACAGCAAACTCGCGCAACCGGTCCGCTTCATCCACACCACACAACAAGCCATCCTGCTCGTGGCGGATAACTTCTTTAATACCCCCCGCGTCCGTGCTGATTACCGCACAGCCCGAAGCCATCGCTTCGAGCAACGCGATAGGAAGCCCTTCAAAAATCGAACTCATCATATACAGATCAAAAGCCGCCAGATAAGGTCTCACCTCCGTCTGCACACCGGTGAAGTGTACTACACTATCGAGTCCTAGCTCATGGCACTTCGTAACCAGCAGCTGCTTCAATGGCCCATCGCCTACAAGAACAAAGTGCGCATTGGGAATTTCTTTCCGTATATCGGCTGCGATCTGCAGCCACAGGTCTAGACGTTTCTGAAAGCGGAACACCGCGATGCTGCCGATCACTGGCGCATCTGCCGGAATATTGTACTGCTTACGCACGGTGTCGGCCGTAAACTTACCGGGCGCAAAATGTTCTGTATTCACACCGTTCAACACCGTTTGAAGCGTTGACGTTAGCCCGGGCTTATGCTTGCGTATAGACTGCTCCACATCTTCCGATACCGCAATCACGCGGGTGAGCCAGTTCATCGTAAGCAGATTCATAAACCGCGTAGCGAAGTGGTAACGCTCCTGCTTGTTATGCTCTGTATACAACACCGGCACCTTGGCCATCCTACCCGCTATACGCGACACAATACCCGCCCACGGCAGGTGCGAATGAATCATGTCGATCTTATGCTCCTTCACATACGCGGCTACAGCACGGGCCTTCAGCACAAGCTGAATATTGTTACCGGCGGCAATACACGTTACACGTCCACCATGGTCGCGAATAGCCTGCACCATCGCGTCCTTCCAGGGCAAAAAGTATATATAATGAAATTCAAATATTCCTGTATCGTGTAGTCGGAGGGTTTCCGGCAATAACATTTCCGCTCCACCCCTGCCCAACGATTTGATGATGTGAAGGACTTTGATCTTTTTTTCCATAACTATCGCTATTCTATTTAGACAACCGCTTCATTACAGTGCGGTATTCGGCAGCAAACTTCTCGGCCAGATAGGCATTCACAAACTCCGTGCTCACCAGGTTAAAGGCGTTCTGCACCATACGGGCCGCTTTGTCTGGCGTACGTAAAAGGTCGCGTATCGCATCGGCAAACCCTTGCTCATCATTTTTGTTTATAAGCCAACCCGTCTGCTCCGTACGTACCACCTCGCTGATACCGCCTACGTTATACGCAATTACGGGTACCTTACAATAAAACGCTTCAAGTATAACACCCGGTAGCCCCTCGATACGGCTCGGCAATACAAAACCATGCGCACGCGATACAATCGCCAGAACATCGTTACGGTACCCGGCCAGAATAACATTGTCCGTCAATCCCTTTGCCTGTATCTCCTGCTCCAGCTGCGGGCGCAGTTTACCATCTCCCAAAACAATTACCCGAACATCAGGATTCGTTTTAACAACAGACTCCATAATTCGGATCAGGCCCTGGTGATTCTTTTCCGGAACCAGGCTGGCCACATTAACCAGCACCTTACCGTTGGTAAAATACGGAGCAAGGTCGTCGGGCAAACTGCCCGTAACCGGCTTAGGTTCAATGCCAATCGGCACCATAGCCGTATGCGCAGCAGTAAAGCCGTAGGTCTTGATAAAGTCCTGACGGCACAACTCACTTACCGAAATTACATGGTCAATACCCTGTACCAGGCTTTTATTAAACAGAAATTTCGGACGCGAGGTTATAAAATCGCTGACCTTGTTGGCATTGCGATAAACCAGCGGCGTCTTCCACCGGTATAGCAACCGCGACATTACCGCGAACTTCAGCGTATCGCCGGCGTTAGACTGTACGATGTCGGGCTTGAATTCACGAATCAGTTGGGAAAGCTTGCGCCAACCCTTAAGGTCCACAAAACGACTCTTCTTCGAAGCCTCGAGGCTTACTACAGGTTTATGAAACGGCAGCTTGGCTTGTCCGGTAAACAGACTGACAAGAAGTACCTCATGGCCCTGCGCTTCGAGGTGATTAGACAACTGGCTGGCAAACAATTCGGCCCCCCGGAGCTGCGAGGTCTGTATGAGCTGTAGAATCCGCATGGGTTATAACCGCTTCAGAATGTCTACGATACGCTCCGCCGTTTTACCGTCCCACAACGCCGGAATGCGTCCCTTCTTCCAACCACCTTCCAGCATTACCTGCACCTTCGCCGGTATCTTATCATGGTGCTCACCAATGAGCTCATTCGTGCCTACCGTTACCGTCTCCGGACGTTCGGTCGAATTACGCAACGTCATACACGGTATGCCCATTACGGTAGTCTCTTCCGTAACCCCACCCGAATCGGTAATAACACCACGGCTATGCTTGATCAGATACATAAACTCCAGGTACGACATCGGGTCCGTAAGGTATATCGCAGGGAACGTAACATCCATCTTACTCAGCACCCCGCGTGTACGCGGATGTACCGGAAATACAGCCCGCACGTTGTGCCGTGTAAGCTCGGCGTTGATGCTCTCCAGCAGGCCGCGAAGCTTCTGCGGATCATCCACGTTATGGGGCCGGTGTAATGTCAACACCAGGTAGTCGCCCTCCTTCACTTCCGTAGGGATGAAGGCAGGCTTCTTGAAATTTGGAGTTTGATATAGCAGTGTATCGATCATCGTGTTACCCACGAAGAAGATAGACTCTTCCTTCGCCCCCGTCTGCACCAGGTTCTTACCGGCGCCTTCAGAAGTCGTAAAGAAATAATCGCAGATCGAATCCGTAACAATACGGTTGATTTCTTCCGGCATCGTCATATCGCCCGAACGGATACCCGCCTCTACGTGCGCCACCCGTACGTTCAGTTTCTTGGCCGTAATCGTACAGGCCATGGTCGAGTTAACGTCGCCAACGACCAATACCAGGTCCGTTGGATTCTCCTGCAGGAACTTCTCAAAACGGGTCATAATCATACCCGTTTGCTCAGACTGTGTACCAGAGCCTACTTCCAGGTTGTGGTCGGGCGCGGGGATGTTCAGCTCTCTGAAAAAAGCGTTGCTCATCTTCTCATCATAGTGCTGACCGGTGTGTACGATCTTGAACCCGATCGATGTGTCTCCGCTATCGCGTCTGCGGTTAATCGCATGAACAAGCGGCGCGATCTTCATAAAATTGGGTCTGGCCCCTGCCACAATTACAAGTCTCATGATACGTTGCTGAAATTCCTGAATCTATAGTGAACTGTTTGTATACGCCCGGTGATATTTACTTGAGCTTCTCGTTGATTTTGCCGATGATGGTATTGGCATTCTTTTGCCACGTAAAATTTGATACCACATGCGCCTTACCGCCTTCGCGAAGCTTCTGCGCCAGCTGCGGATTCTCAAGCACAGACAGAATCTGTTTCGCAAGTGCGTGAGGTTCGGCCGGTGTAATAAGCAGGTGCTTGTTCACCTCGAAGTTCTTCGTAACAAACGGAATATCCGGACCTACCGTTGGCAGACCCGTTGCCAGGTATTCCAACAGCTTCTGAGGGCAACCATACGCGTTGGCGTAGTGGTGCACCGCCATATCCATCGAGAATGTATAGTCGGCTACGGCACCGTGAGGTACCCAGCCTGTAACGTGCACACTATGACCAATGCCGAGCTTCGCGATCTGTTCCTCCAGCGCCGGGCGCTCAGGACCATCGCCTACTACAAGCAGAAACACATCCGGCTGCGCCTTTAATACTTCTGCAAAAGCGTCGATAAGGATGTTCACCTTCTTATGCTTATCCAGGGTACCGAGATAGCCGATAATACGTTTGTTCAGCGGAAGCTTCAGCTTTGTGCGTAGCTCCTTCACATCGCCGTTAAACACGAACTTGTCAGGGTCAACACCGTTGTATACAATGTTGTCGCGACCCGCGGTCCCGCCTTTTCCAACAAGCGTATCACGCAGGTAATCCGATACGAAGAAGTTCACATCGGCCGCGCTGTACGCGGCACGCTCGCGCTTACGGAAATATCCCTGGAAGGCAATGTGCTCATAGCTCTCGTCAAAAGACGATGTATTGATTTCAGCAGCCACCACCAGCTTGGGGAAGTCAGCCTTCAACCGGGGAATCTGAAGAAAATTGTTGTCGGGTCGGATAATCACCACGTCCGGCTTCGTCTCCTCGATCTTCTTCTTAAGACCGTCGTATTGAAAATTATTACGCTTGAAAAAGCGCCCCACCAGCGCCAGCGGGTGGTTAAGAATTAACGATTTCAGTTTTGAACGCGGCTGCGTTGCCGTATGCCCCGTATTGGCTTTCTCGGGAAATATCGTAATGGATTCGACCAGCGGATTCTGTGAGGCAAATTTCACAAACTCTTTCGAGTGGTTGCTGCCACCATGTTTGGCATGAAATGCACTTGAATAATATAAGATTTTCAAGGTCTGATAATTTTAGCAATCGTTGAAGTTAAACTACGGGCTCAGGCGGTCCTGAAAGCCCCCAAATATACACTGCCGGTCCTCAGGATTCTACCAAATCCAGATAGGCGGCCTTTAATTTTTCCTCTGTAAACGTATTGTTAACATGGGCTTTATTTACCTGGCCCAACTGCTTCCGCTTGGCGGCGTCGGCAATCAGATCGCGCAGAAGCGTCATGCACGCGTTTTCGTCGCCTATCGGAAACGTAAACCCCTTGCTTTCCTCCGGCAAAACCTCCAGAATACCGGGAATACTGGTTCCGATAAAGGCCTTCTCAAACGCCATAAACTCCAGCACAATGTTCGGGCAGCCCTCGGCCAGCGAACTCAACACGCCGATCTCAGAAGCCTGAATAAGCCCCGCGCTGTCCGGCGTTGACCCGATGTACGTGTAGTTGGGTATCGTGTTCTCACGAATAAAGGCGTTAAACGCGTCAGAGTGCTTGTCGTTATACTGCAACCCTGCCAAAACCAGGAACGTCGGAATATCCGTATACGCCGCCTGATACTTCTGCCAGGCACGCAACAGCGTAATATGATCCTTGATCTGCGTCAGGTTGGCAATCATCGTAACCACCACCGCGTTCTCGGGAATCCCCAGCGATGCGCGCCACTGCGCACGGTCCTGCTTCGGCGTGCGTATACTCACCGCATTGTGAATCACCTTTACAGGCACATCCGTAAGCTTATAAAAAGCCGCAAAGTCGCGGGCCGCATGCCACGAGTTTGTAATCAGGCCCGACGTGTTCCGAAGCGCGTAATCGTCCAGCCGAAGATTGTAATTCTGAAAAAACGGAGCTCCGATACGCTCCATAAAATAACACTCCTTATTGCCCGTAACCTTGTAGAACGCGTTCATCACCACCGACACGTGAAACGAGAACGGTAGAATCAGATCGAACTTGCCCGCGCGAAGCGCATTGTACACCTTCGGCAGGTACAACCAGAAACGCGGGTGAATCATACGCCGGCTGAACTTGTCTATAAACGTACAGATGCGGTAGCGTATACCCGCATTCTTCAACCGCTCGATGTAAGCCGGATCAGTATTGCCTTTCGTACACCAGAACTCTACCTCATGCCCCGCGCGACGGTATATCTCACCGATATACAGCGCCTGCACCTGCACACCGCCAAAAGTGAAGTTATTGAGTACAAATAAAATTCGTTTCGTATTCGCCATAGCTTGTTATCATTTTACAGTGTCACGACGCTGCAGCACATGCTTCAGAAAGTGATCGTTAAACAGCTCCACACCCTTCTGATTCAAATGGTGCTGATCGTAGAAGTAATCTTCCTCGTTATGTTCAATCCATCGTGAATAGTCATAATAGGTAACCACGCCATACTTCGCGTCTACCGTCTTAAAGAAATCCTGAATCTCATCGGCGTTCTCGATCTGATTATACCACACGTGCGTAACCGGTGCGTACACCAAAAGCACCTTTGTACCACGCTGCTCCAGCTTGTCCAGGATGCCATAAAATGCCCGAAGCTGGTTACTCCGGAATTCAATACGCTCCTTGGGGCCGGGCGTAAGGTCAGGCTTGGCCGTCACGTTGGTCGCCACGAAACCGCCCTGAACATACGTATCGCCCGAGCGTTGTGGCGACTCCTTCACCTTGTCAAGTGGCCGGGCTACCCGCCGGAATGCGCTGTAAACAAACGTATTGAACACAATCGGGTTGAACACCCGCGCAGTAAGCTCAACCATGCTGCCGTCAATACGATGGTTCGAAAGTATATCTACAGCCGCCTCCGTTCCGTCGTTGGCAAACGTCGTTGGCATAACCTCCAGAATCACCATTTCCGGGTTCATCCGGTCAACATATTCCTCCAGCAGCAGCTGAGCCTGAAGAGGCGTCTGGCTCGACGAGCCCAGGTTGAACGCCCGGTATCCGTATTGCTTGAACAACCGGGTATCGAATCCACGATACGCGTGCGAGGAACCCATAATCATAACATCGGCGTGCGTAACCGTATCGGCTTCACGCAATCGCGAAAGCATATGGCCGTACCGCGCCGTGAGCGGTTTTATATTCGGCACATAATTGCCGCTAACCACAATGGCCAGACAGGCAATCGTGCCAACGTAGGCTATAATGAACAGCACCAGGCCGATAAAGAATATGCGGATAAACTGCTTCATCATCCCTTAGAATTGGAAATATATAAACTCGGTTTTCTGAAACGCGCCGTAGAAGCCCACAAGCATCAGCAACGCAAAATATACCAGCCGGCGGGCTGTAGCATACGGTATCGTACCCAGTGTCTCGGGCACACTCGTACGGCGCCCGGCCCACTCTGCAATAATCCACGCCACCAGCACCGGTGGCAGCCATAGCTTGAAGCGCGATAGGCTCTCCGGCATAAAGTCGTTCGTAAACATACTGCCGATGTAGTCGAACGCGTGGCCAATCGTTGCAGCACGGAAGAAAATCCACGCCACACTCACCAGCAAAAACGTCAGCACCATCTGCAGCAGCTCCTTGCCCGTAGGCAGCATACGGTTCTCGGCCACCACGTCCAGGTTAGACCGGTGACGCCCCCCCAGCAGCAACGGCAAAAAGAACAGTGCATTCAAAAATCCCCAGGCTATAAACGTCCAGTTCGCACCATGCCAGAAACCGCTCACCAGGAAAATGATAAACGTATTGCGCACAGCCATACCCTTGCCTCCCTTACTCCCACCCAGCGGAATATAGAGATAATCGCGAAACCACGACGAAAGCGATATATGCCAGCGCCGCCAGAACTCGGCAATATCACGCGAGAAATAGGGCGACCGGAAATTCACCATAAGCTCAAAGCCCAAAAGCTTTGCCGTACCGATCGCGATATCCGAATAGCCCGAGAAATCACAGTAAATCTGGAACGCAAAGAATATCGCCCCCATCACAAGCTCGAACGACGACACCGTGGTATAATTAGCAAACACATCGTTCACATACGGCGCCAGGTTATCCGCAATAACAACCTTCTTAAAAAGACCCCACACAATAAACCGCAGACCATCCAGCCCCTGATGCAGGTTGAACTGGCGCGGCTTGATTACCTGTGGCAGCAGGTGGTTCGCCCGCTCAATAGGACCGGCCACCAATAGCGGAAAGAAACAAACAAACACCGCGTAGTCTACAAAATTCGTAATAGGCTTGGACCTTCCGTAGTAAATGTCCACCACATACGACATCCCGTGAAACGTGTAAAACGAAATACCAACCGGCAACGCAATCGACAACAGAAATATATTCGCCTCAAAGCCCATACTGTGCAACCCTTGCTGCACACTCTCGGCAAAAAAGTTATAGTACTTAAAGAATCCCAGTATCGCCAGGTTGTTTACAATACTGATCCACAGGTACAGCTTCTTATGCTTTTCCGAACGGTGTATAATCAAACCAAAACCGTAGTCGATAAGCGTCGACAGAATCAGAAGAAACACAAAACGCCAGTCCCACCATCCGTAAAAGAAATAACTCACCACCAGCAGAAAAGTATTTTGCAGGCGGAGATTACGGTTTAGCAAAAACCAGTAAGCGATAAATACCAGCGGAAAAAAAACCGCGAACTCGAACGAATTAAAAAGCATAAGTCAACTTCAGGGCAATAGCTGTACTATAAATCTACACGATCAGGCATCCAGCAGGCGATCCCATTCCTGCTGTATAATGGGGCCTTCAAAACGGGTCACCGAAGGTTTGGCCTGGGCCTTCAACCGGTTATACAATGCGCCATCCGTCGCAATCGTATCCATCAGCTCGGCCAGCCGGTCAACATTCCCTACCGGGAAAAGGAAACCGTTCTTGCCGTCCGTTATAATCTCTTTCGGCCCCGTCTTGCAATCCGACGATATCACCGGTACCCCCAATGAAAGCGCCTCGACAACCACATTCGGGAAGCCCTCCTTTATCGACGACGACAACAGCGCGTACGCACCTTGCATCACCCGATACGGCTCAAACACAAATCCTTTAAAGTGAATCGAATCCGTTAACCCCAGGTCGGCAACCAGCTTCTTCAACACCTGCTCCTGGTTACCCTCGCCGAGAATAACAACATCCATAGACTCTCGCACCTTCGCCTTGGCAAACGCCTTGATAATCGTTTCAATCTGCTTTTGCTGCGTTAACCGCGCCACCACAATAAAGTATGGCCGCGCCCCCGGCTCGACGGTCGCACCGCCCTTTACAAGACCCGATACATCGGCCACCGGGTTGCAAATCGTTACCAGCTTGCTCTTGCGTGTAAAATACGGCCGGGCGTCCTCCTCAAGCTCGCGCGAAGGACACACTACATAGCGCACATTCGGCAAATTGAAACACGCCACTGCCGACATCCATTTCTTCTTTTGAAACGAAAACGGATACGTATCAAAACGGGCTATCACACGCGGAAACCCCGTCATCGCCAGCATCTGACTGCCAATACGGGCAAACCCAATAGCATAATGCGGCTTCAGTTGCCACACCTTGCGCGTAAGCTTATACAGCAAACGCCCCTGCGACACCAGCGGAAGACGGTACTTCTTTATCGATAGCTCATGTATCTTCACATTCCCATGCAACGGATAATCTACCTGGTTCTGAAACAGAATCAGGTGCACATCGTGCCCCGCTTCACTAAGCGCCGACGACAGCCGGGCCATGTTGCGCTCCGCACCACCCTTCTTCAACGACCCAAGCAAAAAAACATAACGTTTCATATTCGTCTTCATCCGGCCACATGCTTTAAAGAGTACAGTATATAGAGCAAAATCTTCTTATCCATAACCGATGGACTCCAGAAATAGTATTTCCAAAACACAGGCTTAACAACACCCGCCTTGGCGATATTCTTAAAATACGTCAATGCCGTATTGTTCCAGTGTCGTTTCAACGCCTTGCGCACCGCCGGGTCCTTCTCTGTCTTCAGGTAACCGGCTATCGTGTTATACATCACGTGGCTCTCCAGCTTGAAGCCCACATTCTTCGTCACCATATTCTCCGAATCACGGAAATACAACGCCCCCAGGTAGTCTATCCAGTAACCCTTACGTACCGCGTGCATCGCCCGCATCCACGTATCCTGGTCACCACCGCGCAGCGATCGCCCTTCCGGAAACATACCTGTCTCCAGCAGCAGCTCGCGGGTCATCACAACCGCCCCCGTCCATATCGGCTTGTGCCGCAGAAAGGATACAAAGTCAAAACCGTGACTGCCCTTACCACCAAACTTGCGGAAGTAATAGTTGGCGTTCTGCTTCCCTTCACCCACAAATGAATAGCCCGAAGCAAACACCTGGACATCCGGATTACTTTCGATAGCCTTACGCACGTTTTCAAGGTATGCCGGTTCCCAGGCATCGTCAGCATCGAGAAAAGCGATCCACCGGTACTTCGCTTCACGAATACCGAGGTTACGGGCAGCATAACCGCCCGGACCGGGAGTATCCCTGCGAAACACGCGGATACGCGGGTCCGTATACTGTTCTACAACGCGCATAGACCCGTCGGTAGATGCATCGTCTACCACAATGATTTCGAACGTGCCGAACGTCTGACTCAAAATAGAATCAATACTCCGCTTAACGTGCGACTCTTTGTTATGAAGTGGTAATACAACTGAAAACATTACTTGATATTCGAAAAAGATTCCAGTGTTACTTTATTCTCAAAAAAGGCCTTATTGGCTTTGATCTTCTCCATCGGCCAGTCCCACCACTTCAGCTCAAGCAGCTTCTCGATAATCGGCTGCTCGAAGCGGTAGCGTATCACCTTCGCCGGCGATCCCATAACGATAGCATACGGTGGTACAACACCCGATACAACAGAGTTTGCGCCAACTACGGCACCGTGACCGATCTTCGCACCCGTCAAAATCACGCAATGCGTACCGATCCACACATCACTCCCCACCTCGATAGAACCCTTCGAGGCCATATCCGCCTTATCGTTGTCTTTAAAAATATTCTTCATCATATAATATGATGAAGGACGGTCGAACACATGATTGAACTCCTGAAAAACAACGTTCCGGGCAATCGCGCAGAAAGACCCGATTTCAATCGGATGGATCGCACAGAAAAAATCCGTATTCGGACCGTTAACCGAAGTCCAACGCCCCATGCGAAAGCGGCTATTAGATTGAATCCGAACACCCCCAACAACACGGCAACGCTCCGCTATCTCCACATTGCCGAAAATCTTCACATCACGCAAGTGCACCGTTTTGTCAATTGATGACGAACCACTTGCCCGCACACTGTTTTGGCGGTCTAACACATTCCTGAGTTTCCGAAAAATAGCATCCATACGTCTTATTGTTTAATCCCGGCAATCCAGGCGCTGATAATCGATTTATAATTCGGCCGTTTCGCCCCCTGCTTATCCGAATGCTGCATTGAAGGACGACTTATCGAATTGTCGATAGCCAGTACCAGCGAGTCAGCACTCATGTCCGTACATGCAATCGCCTGCCCTTCCTCTATCAAATCCCGATAGTTCTGAACACCGAGGTCGTCAAGAATAACGTTCGGAATATCCAGAAGCGCAGCTTCAATAATAGACCCCGAATATTTGGATAGATGAACAGAGCAATTCGGCATAAGCAAAGGGAGCGGAATCTTCGTGGCATTCTCAATATCGGCAAACGTCGTCAAACCACGCTCCTGCAAAGCCGCCTCAAGCTTGCCTTTGTTGTGCAGTTCACGCGGATGCAAGCGTAGCAACCAGAAGAAACGATCACCGGTCTGTGCAATCGCTTCCAGTATATACGGCTCCAGAAAAGTATGTTGCAGCGTGTAAAGCACAATCCGCTTCGTTGCCGGCAACCAGGCTAGATCCGATGAACGCTCGCGCAAAAAGTCGAGCCATGGATTCCCGCCAACCACCGCTGAATGATAATTAGACCGACCCGCCCACGCCGTTACAACGTCCGCCGAGCCCTGCTCCCAACACCAGAACACCTTCGGCAAAATCGAATATCCGTTTGCTGGAACCTTGTTAAAATTTGCATACGCTACATGGGTAGGCCCCTGACTTCCGTGCTGTACGTCTACCGACACAACGCCGTTTCTAAAGGCCGCCAGGTTCATACCGTAAACCGATAAATGATAATACCACAGACCAAGCGCATATTTCGTTTTATACTTTCGAAAAAGCTTCGCATAGAAGAATGCAAACACCTCGATCGAAAAAATATCGTCACCGATAACCTGACTAAATTTCTTTGCTGATAACTTACTGCCAAGTTCCCGTTGAATCTCCTCCGCAAATGCCGTTACATCGATACGCTTCATCGCAGCATGTATCGTCTTTCGTTTGCTCCACTGTAATGACTTCAGAAACGGCGAGAACGCAGCTAAGAAAAGAAGCGGATAAGAATCTGTATACTTCTTCCCGCTGGCTATAACGTTATAATCTACCGAAATAGCATCCTCGCCCGCCTCATCGGCAATGTGCTCCATAACAGGATCGAAGAACTTATTCCGAAACTTACCTTCGAAATCCGTCCGGTGTACTGCCGCACCGGTAAACAGGAATGCCGACGGCTTCACCGGAGCAACCATCAACGCAGCAAACTTTGCAGCCCCCTGAGCAACTTTTGCCAGTTTGGCGACCCCATTACCCGTTTCTTTTGGTGAAGATCCACCTGCGGACGCTTCCGAAAATTGCTTCTTGTACGTTCTGAACCACTCGAAAAACAGCTTGATCTTTACAAGCGGCCAAACCGGAATATCGTCTACATACCAGGTTTCAACCGGGTAATTTTCTTCCAGCCGCTGTAGAATAGCGATTACCTGTTCGCGGCTTAGCGAAGTTTGTTCTTGTATTTTAGCCATATAGCAGCAAAGCCGATTAACAGAATTATAGAGATAAAGACCTTATAAATTAGATGAAGTTCAACCAGGTAATAGGCCAGGAACGACAATCCCACGTGAACGGCCAGCCATGCCATAGGATAGTAGTTTACCGTATTGATCTCCTTGAAAACCCGGAAGTAATAACCGGCGTAACCCATGAAGGCCAACGCAATAAAAGTCGTTATCGCCGCCACCTCGTACCCGAAGAACGGCATCAATAAAAAGTTTAAACCTATATTGATCAGACCGGACAGGAAGCTGATCTTCCAAAGCACAGTGGTCTTCTCGTTGTACAGCAATTTCTGAATCGACCCCACATACATCGGCCTGTAGTTATAAGACATAATGATGATGATCGCCAAAGGATACGTAGCCTGCAAACTCTCGTTCTTAATCAGAATCTGCATAATCTCCTTGCACCAAAGTGACAACCCGAACGTAAAGAGCACAAATATCGCCTGCCAAAAGAAGACCAGATCACGCGCCTTGATCTCCGAGCCCTTCTTAAACTGCTCCATAATCATGGGGCCTATAGCCGTATTGAAGGCCATACCCACCGTTTGCACGTTATTACCTAGCGTATAGGCCACGTTATATCGTCCAATGTTGGCCGTACCCATCTTCAACACGTCCATCACAAGCCGGTCAGAACTGTTGATCAGGTACGATGCATAAAAGTGAGGTATCGTCGGGAACGTCACCTTCAGCGAGTTCTTGATCAAACGCCACTTAAAATTATAAATCGGACGTATCCCCAGCTTACGGTTCAATGGATACCAATACGAAAGGTTGAGTAAGAAGCCCACAATTGTATTCGTCCAGAACCATCCCATATACCCGAGCTTCAGATACGCAATCGTATAGATATTCAGCGCTATCGTAAGCACACCGAAAAACGCCGTACGCGTAGCAATCTGAAATGGCTTCTTTTTAAGCTGATAGTAGGTTGTGGCAATAAGACTCGTAGGGCCAAAACATACAATCGGAATGAGGTTCAGCAGAATAATGAGCCACACCTTATCACCCACATCCTTTGGCAGAGCAATATAAATCAGAATACTTACCAACAAGGCATATGGGATATTCCACAATGAAAGAAATCCGTAGTACTGTCCCCAGACTGTCTTGTACCTATGCTCGTGCTTAAAGAACGAGTTCGTCAGCACAACCTTTAACCCCAACGTGTTAAAAACACCAATAGCCGCCGTGTAAGCGGTAATCAAACCATTGATACCGTAATCATACGGCGTTAAGTGTTTTGTAAGAATCGGCAATGCAACAATACTGGCTACCTTGGGCACATAAGGGGCCAGACCATAAATTGCTGTATGCGAAAAAAGCCTTTTTATCATCTCCTTATTGACGCTTAGCGGGCATCCCCTTTTCTGTTAATTCCGTGATGACCGCATCAAGAACACCACATTGCTGAAGAATCCGCTCAATAAACTCTCTGAAAACACCTTCTCCTCCTGCCTTCTTTAATTCAATATTTCCCAGGGGCTTCATAAAATCCGGCGCAGAAGCCGGAACACCACGAATACCCACACGTTTTAAAAGCTGGTAATCATTGAGGTCATCGCCTATATAGGCAATATCCGCCATGCCGATACCCAACTCGCCACACAGCCTTTCAGCAACCTCAACCTTATCCTTTATACCTTGAAAGAGATATTCTATCTTAAGCTTCTTGGCCCGGCGGTTTACTATCTCCGTATCCTCACCCGTAATAATGCCTACAGGTATATTGAGCTGCCGTAAGTACACCACACCGGCGCTATCATAGGTATTGAATTTCTTTAACTCATTACCCGTTTGATCATAGTACATTCCACCGTCTGTCCAGACGCCATCGATATCGGTCAGGACCAGCTTTGGTAATTGAAACATCTTCGACTTATTTTTTATGTGTTCCTCTTATTATCGCGGCAGGCAAAACATCCGCCAGAACAAGCGCGTGCGCAGCAATCGTGCTGTTATCACCAATCGTTATATTGCCTAAAATACTGGCACCGGGGTATACCGTCACACCATTTCCTAACGTGGGCCGTCCGCCTTTACGATCGCCGATGGTTATGTTCTGATGCAGCAAACAATTCTCTCCCACCACTGCGCGCGCGCCTACAATAAGGCCTACGCCGTGGTTGATCTTTAACCCTTTGCCAATAGCGGCAGAGTAATACAATTCGCTTAGAGACCAATACCGGCCCGTGTTGCTAACAGGCAGTGCCTGCGCTTCGCGTCCATGCAAAAACAAATGCCGGGCAACCCGATACAGAAAAATACCAATCAGCGGCGGCGTATTGACAATCGCCGTCGCTGATATAGATTGACTATTTTGAAAATACCGCGCGTAATCAGCCGAAAAGTCCGACAGTATCCGGTCTCCATCCTCCTGCGTCAACCCTGCCGACTGCAGATCAAAATCCCAGATCGTCTTTACGAGCAGGGTTTTGATAAGGCCAATAAAATCATCGTGCGCGAAAAGTGTCATTCCGATTAGTTAAAATGCTCTTTGTACAGCACTTCGTTTTTCGAAAGATCCTTCACCATCTTCTTTCCAACAACGAGTTCACGCTCATTCCAACGGAAGCCGTCGCCGGGAGAAAGCATGTGCAGATCGTCTTCCTTAATAACATCACCCGCCTTTAAATCCTTTTTCAGGGCGATAGAACGCTCAAGTTTCTTACGCGCGCTCTCCGTACCAGGCTCGATAAAGATATCTTCCACACCCAATTGCATATCCATCACGCGAATATCGCGCACCATACGGTGAACACCGTCAGGTCCGAGCGATCCCTGCTGATCCGTACCCTTCATCCGGCGGTCTATCGTAATGTGTTTCTCGATTACCTTGGCGCCCATCGCTACTGCCGCTACCGGGGTAGCGATGCCGATCGTGTGATCGCTGTAGCCAATTCTGAACTGAGGATAGTTCTTCAGCAGGTAAGATATCGTAAGCAGGTTCACGTTCTCTGGTGCGGTCGGATATTGCGACACGCAGTGCAGAATAGAAATATTGCTATGGTATTTGCCGATCGTCTCAATGGCAGCGTCAAGCTCAGCCTTACCCGCCATACCCGTAGAAATAATAATCGGGGTCTTCGTTTCCGCCAGTGCGGTCAGCAACGGCAGGTTGGTCAAATCACGGCTGGCTACCTTCAGATAATCCGGCGTGAAGTATTTGTAGATGCTCAGACAGCCCGGCGCGCAAAGCGTTTCAACAAAATCAAGCCCGAAAGTCTTGGCATGCTTGTAAACCTCGAAGTGCTCCTCGTCGTTAAGTTCAAGAACCTCGCGGTGCTCGCCATACGTACGACCAAAAGAATGCGGGCTGTTGTAAGGAGCGTTCATTTGCGACTCCGAAAGCTCTTGCTTCAGATCGCGCTTCGTAAGCTTCACCGCGTCCATTCCTTTAAGCTTCAGATTGAACGTTTCTTCAACTACCTCGCGTGCTACCAGATCAATGATCAACTTGGCAATATCGACTGAACCATTGTGGTTCTGCCCGATTTCTCCAATAATGTACGTGCCTTGATTTGCCATGATGTTATTTTGTATGTTTTTGTATTTCCTTCTCCATTAAGTTCAACAGGCCACTGCTCTTGCAATACCTTACAACCTGCTCCCAGTCCTGAACATTGTCTACCGACTGGATGATCTGCTTCGTGGCCGCAAGGTCCTCTGCTGTATCCAGCGTAAGCCGCAAAGGTATCCCCGAATACATCGGTTCGGGCATATTTATTTTGTGCAACCTGAACAAATCAGGGTTCTCGTACAGATACGGCGTTACGTGTTCGTGATACAGCTTTTCCGCCGTCAGCTCCGTTACGCGACATAACGCATCGCGTTTAACCACTTCGGCAAATAAACCGTAATGTGTTTTCATCGCCGCAGTACCCGATGCATTGAAAAACGAAGCATAATCGTACTCCTCAGACCACTGACCAACCAACGTTTCAAGTAACGACGTATTTAAAAAAGGGTTGTCTGAGCAGATGCGTACTACACTCGAAAAACCGAACGCCGCCGAAGCCTGGATAAACCGGTCCAATACATCGTGCTCGTGTCCAAAAAACACATCGGCACCCGAAAGCCGCTGCGTAGTCGCAAACTGGCGGTGCTCTTCATCATCCGGAAACGCAATAACAACGGGGTATTTTCCAATACCGGCTACCGAACGAACAATATATTCCAGGAGCGTATATCCCGCGTCCACAGGAACAGTGATTTTCCGCGGAAGCCTGGACGACCCCAACCTGGCCTGAATAATAATACCTAATTGCATGTTATACCTCCTGTTTCAACTATTCATAGTAGGCTGACCCTACGTTACCCTTTTTACCGCTTTTCTTATCACCATAACCGCCGTATTCGTAACCATAGCCATAACCATAGCCATAGCTGCCGTAACCGTAACCCAAACCTGACTTACGAAGATCGTTAAAGAGAATACTCACATGCTGAAGCTTTCCGGAAGCATGGAATTCCTCAAGCGAAACCAGCGCTTCACGCGGTGTATAATCCTGGCGCACAATAAACAACACGTGGTTGGAGTAAGCAGAAAGTACAAATGCGTCCGTCACCAGCGTAATCGGCGGTGTATCGATAATAATATAGTCAAACCGTTGCTTCAATATCTCGATAAGCTCGGTCATAGCCGGCCGCAACAACAGTTCACTTGGGTTGGGCGGCATCGGACCACCCGAAATAAGATACAGGTTATCCACAGGACTCTTTTGGATAATCTCATCAAGCGTAGCCATATTCGAAAGATACTGGCTAAGCCCACGGTCGTTACTCAGCTTCAGATCGTCGAACAGTTTCGGAATCCGCAAGTCGGCACCAACAATAATCGTCGGCTTACCGGCCATCGCAAATACAGAAGCCAGATTCAACGTCGTAAAAGATTTCCCTTCGCCGGATATAGAAGACGTTACCAGAAAGACCTGCTTGTTCTTATTACCGGTAAAGTAATTCAAATTCGATCGCAACGATCGGAACGACTCCGCCATCGCCGACCTCGGTTTGTTCGAAACGATCAACGCGTTATCACCAGGGTTGTGACCAATACCGCCGATTACCGGAACATTGGTAAGCTTCTGAATATCCTCACGCGATTGAATACGGTTATTCAACACCTCCAACAAGAGGAATATAACCAAAGGCAAAGCCAACCCTGCGCCAATCGCCATACCGTAATTAACCATAACCTTCGGCGCAATCGATCCCCCTACCAACGGAGGGTTTACCAGTACAATGTCAGACGTAGTCGACGCCTTCGACAAACCGGCTTCTGTTCGCTTCTGCAACAGATACACATACAGGTTCTC
>Ga0065165_1001772_pt1 | contig 21379 bp, 19 predicted proteins | sample AraplaMF_Cvi_mMF_FD_63813 | JGI IMG/M metagenome (GOLD analysis project Ga0065165, IMG submission 63813) | Arabidopsis root microbial communities from the University of North Carolina, USA - plate scrape MF_Cvi_mMF (version 2) (version 3) | ecosystem: Host-associated > Plants > Roots >... | reverse complement strand
CCTGGGCCGTAACGACCTGTTCCAGAACGCCGTCCGCAAGATCGCGGCCGTCGGCCTGGACAACGACGGCGTGGACGCCATCAACGCGGCCAAGACCGCCGACGGCGACGTCGTGTCGGACGTACTGACCAACCTGATCGCCACCATCGGCGAGAACATGGTCCTGCGCCGCTCGGCCAAGTTCAGCGTCGCCCAGGGCGCGGTGTCGTCCTACATCCACAATGCGACCGCTCCGGACCTGGGCCGTATCGGCGTGCTCGTGGCCATCGAAGGCGCTGGCGACCAGGCCAAGATCCTGGAGCTGGGCCGCAAGATCGCCATGCACGTGGCCGCCACCGCCCCGCTGTCGCTGTCGCCGGACGACCTGGACCAGGCCGCCATCGAGAAGGAGCGCCAGATCTTCACCGAGCAGGCGCTGGAGTCGGGCAAGCCCGCCGCCGTCGTCGAGAAGATGGTCGAAGGCCGCATCCGCAAGTTCCTGGAAGAAGTCGTGCTGCTGAAGCAGGCCTTCGTCATGAACCCGGACCAGACCGTCGAGCAGCTGGTCGCCGAGGCCGGCAAGGAACTGGGCTCGCCGCTCACCGTGAAGGGCTTCGTTCGCCTGGCCCTGGGTGAAGGCGTCGAGAAGGCTCCGGAAGGCGATTTCGCCGCCGAGGTCGCCGCCATGGCCGGCCAAGCCTAAGTCTTCTCCGCCGCCTTCCCAGTCTTCGGAAAAAGGGGGCGGCGGACCAGACCGCCTATCGAAGGCGCGGCGCGCATTGAGCGCGCGCCGCGCCTTTTTTGCGCGCGGGTCGCGTTCTGCACGCGATCTGGCCGGTTTCAGCCCGGAAAACCGATCCCACTTTTCCGGAACGCGCACTATGTTGCGTCCCGTCGACTCAGGAAGAGCCTCCGCATGTCCGAACCCCAGCACAGACCCTATCGCCGCGTGCTTCTGAAGGTTTCGGGCGAGGTGTTGATGGGCGACACGCCCTACGGCATCGACACCAAGACCGTCGAATCGGTGGCCGAGGATATCCGCGAGATCGTCCAGTCCGGCGTCGAGCTGTGCCTGGTGATCGGCGGCGGCAACATCTTCCGCGGCATGGCCGGCGCGGCCAAGGGCATGGAACGCTCCAGCGCCGACTACATGGGCATGTTGGCCACGGTGATGAACGCCCTGGCCATGCAGGACGCCCTGGAGCGCATCGGCGTCTCCACCCGCGTGCAGTCGGCCATCCCGATGGCCACCGTCTGCGAACCCTACATCCGCCGCCGCGCCCAGCGGCACCTGGAGAAGGGCAGGGTGGTGATCTTCGCCGCCGGCACAGGCAACCCGTTCTTCACCACCGACACCGCCGCCGCCCTGCGCGCCGCCGAGATGCAGTGCGACGCCCTGTTCAAGGGCACCAGCGTCGACGGCATCTACAGCGCCGATCCCAAGAAGGACCCTGAGGCCAAGCGCTACGACACGCTCAACTACATGGACGTGCTGGCCAAGGACCTGCGGGTCATGGACGCCTCGGCCGTGGCTCTGATGCGCGACAACAACATCCCGATCGTGGTCTTCTCCATCAAGGGACGCGGCAACCTGCTGAACGTCCTCAAGGGGCAGGGAACGCACACCGTCGTCTCCGGCGCCCGCGCCGCCTAATTTCCCAGCGAAGAGAGCCCAAGCCATGGCCACCGCCGAAAAGCCCGTCCTGTCCCGCTACAAGGACCGCATGGACAAGTCCGTCGTCGCCCTGAAGGAGGAGTTCGCCTCCCTGCGCACGGGCCGCGCCTCCGCCAGCCTGCTGGACCAGGTGATGGTCGAGGCCTACGGCTCGTCGACCCCGCTGAACGCGGTGGCCTCGATCAGCGTACCCGAGCCGCGCCAGATCAATGTCAACGTCTGGGACAAGGGCGTCGTCGTCTCCGTCGAAAAGGCGATCCGCAATGCGGGCCTGGGCCTGAACCCGGTGGTCGAGGGCCAGAACCTGCGCATCCCGATCCCGCCGCTGACCGAGGAGCGCCGCAAGGAACTGGTCAAGGTCGCCGGCAAATACGCCGAGCAACAAAAGGTCGCGGTCCGCAACATCCGCCGCGACGCCAACGACGACCTCAAGAAGGCCGAAAAGGCTTCCGTCATCAGCGAAGACGAGCTGAAGAAGATGGAGACGGAGGTCCAGAAGATGACCGACGAGGCCATCAAGCGCGTCGACGAGGCCTTGAAAACCAAAGAACAAGAGATCATGCAGGTTTAGCATCGACCTGTGTGTGGGGGACGATGAGGGAAGGCTGAAGCGCATGGCGCCGACGACCGGCCTGCAGGATGTCACGACGCGCGCCGGGGGCGCGAAGTCGGGCCAATCCCTGCATGTGGCCATCATCATGGACGGCAACGGCCGTTGGGCGAAGCGGCGCAACCTGCCGCGCGTCCTGGGTCATCGCGCCGGCGTCAACGCCCTGAAGCGGACCGTCGAAGGCGCCGCGCCGCTGGGCGTGGGCGTGATGACCGTGTTCGGCTTCTCCACCGAGAACTGGAGCCGTCCGCCGCAGGAGGTGTCGGAACTGATGGGCCTGCTGAAGGCCTATCTGGAGTCCGACCTCGAGCGCCTGGCCCGCGAGGGCGTGAGGGTGCGGATCATCGGCCGTCGGACCGGCCTGGCCCCCGACGTGCTGGACGTCATCGAGCGGGCCGAGCGCCGGACCGCCCATAACGACGCCTTCCTGCTGCAGGTGGCGTTCAACTATGGCGGCCGGGCCGACATCGCCGACGCCGCGCGCGCCTTCGCCGAGGCGGTGGAGCGGGGCGAGGCCCGGGCGGCCGACCTGGACGAGGCGCTGTTCGAACAGCGCCTGTCGACGGCCGGAGCCCCGGCGCCCGACGTGATCGTGCGCACCAGCGGCGAGCAGCGGATCTCGAATTTCCTGCTTTGGGAATGCGCCTACGCCGAACTCGTGTATCAGGATGTTCTTTGGCCGGACTATGGGCCCGAACATCTGGCCGCCGCGTTGACGGAGTATCGCAGCCGCGACCGTCGCTATGGAGGTATCGCCGTCGATGACGTCGCCGTCGCCGGCTAAACGTTTCAACTGGAGCAACCTGCGGATCCGTGTCGCCTCGGCCACGGTGCTGGTGCCTACGGTCGTGGCCGCCGTGTGGTTCGGCGATGTCTGGTACCTGGGCCTGATCCTGGTGGGCGTCGCATTGCTGGCCCGCGAATGGGCCGAGATGAGCGCCCGGCGGTCCGTGCTAGGCGTTGCCCTGGCGATCGGCGCGGCCGTGGCGATCTCGGTGATCGTCGCCTTCCGCGGCCATTACTACATCACCTGGCCGGTCGTGGTCGTCGGGGCCGTGGCCGCGGCGCTGATGGCGCGCGGTGCGGTCGAGCGGCGAGCCGACGCGGCCTATGGCGTGATCTATATCGCCCCGGCGGTGATCGCGATGATCTGGCTGCGCCGGATGGACGCCGGCCTCTCGTGGACCCTGCTGATGTTCACCGTCACCTGGTTCGCCGACATCTTCGCCTTCGCTGTCGGCAGCCTGCTGAAGGGCCCCAAGCTGTGGCCGCGCTATTCGCCCAACAAGACCTGGTCGGGCTTCTTCGGCGGGCTGGTCGCCGCCTCGCTGGGCGCGATCGGCATCGTGGCGCTGTCCCAGCTTCTGCCCGCCCTGCCGGACCTGCACCTGGCCTGGCCCGTGGCCGCCGCGATCGGCCTGCTGGGCGGCCTGGCCACCATGGCCGGCGACCTCTGGGAATCGATGCTCAAGCGCCGGTTCGGCGTGAAGGATTCGGGCGACCTGATCCCCGGCCACGGCGGCATGCTGGACCGGGTCGACGGCCTGATGTTCGCGGCGATCGTGGTCGCCGGCGCGCGGCTGCTGGACCAGTGGGGATGGCTGCCTTGACCGCCGCCCGCAAGGTCGTGGTGCTGGGCTCCACCGGATCCATCGGCGTCTCCACCCTGGACCTGTTCGAACAGGCGGGCGTCGCCGTCGAGATCCTGGCCCTGACGGCCGGCCGCAACGTCGCCAAGCTGGCCGAGCAGGCCCTGCGCTGGAAGCCCCAGGTCGCCGTCATCGACGACGAGACCTGTCTGGCCGAACTGCGCGAACGCCTGGCCGGTTCCGGCGTGCGGGCCGCCGCCGGCGCCGCCGCGGTCTCCGAGGCCGCCGCCATGGGCGCGGACTGGGTGATGTCGGCGATCGTCGGCGCGGCGGGCCTAGCCCCGACCCTGGCCGCGGCCCGCACCGGAGCGGTCATCGCCCTGGCCAACAAGGAAAGCCTGGTCTGCGCCGGCCCGGCCTTGCTGGCCATCGCCTGCCAGGCCGGCGGCTCGGTGATTCCCGTCGATTCCGAGCATTCGGCGATCTTCCAGGTGCTGCAGCGCGATTGTATCGACCGGGTGTCGCGCCTGATCCTGACGGCTTCGGGCGGCCCCTTCCGCACCTGGGACAAGGCCGCCATGGCCCAAGCCACGCCGGAGCAGGCGGTGGCCCACCCCAACTGGTCGATGGGCGCCAAGATTTCGGTCGATTCCGCGACGATGATGAACAAGGGCCTTGAGATGATCGAGGCGTCCTACCTGTTCGAGACCCCGCAAGAGCGCATCGACGTCGTGATCCACCCGCAGTCCGTGATCCACAGCCTGGTCGAGTACGCCGACGGCTCGACGCTGGCCCAGCTGGGGCCGCCGGACATGCGCAGCCCGATATCCTGCGCCTTCTCCTGGCCCCAGCGCCTGTCGTGGCCCGCCAAGCCCCTGGATCTGGCCGCGTACGCCAGCCTGACCTTCGAAGCGCCGGACCTGGACCGCTTCCCGTCGATCGCCATCGCCCGCGAGGCTTTGCGCCTGGGCGGCGGCGCGCCGGCCGCGATGAACGCCGCCAACGAGGTGGCCGTCGCGGCCTTCCTTGACCGCCAGATCGGCTTTCTGGATATTGCCGGCGCGGTGGCGGGGACTCTTGAGCGCATGAACGGCCTAGGCGAGCTCGCCGACAGCCACGGCGACGCCCTCGACAGCGCGATGATGACCGACGCTTCGGCCCGCCGCATTGCGGCCGAGGTTGTCGGCCAGAAGCGTACCTAGAGACTGACCGGGGAGTTGGGCGCCACCTTATGATCGTGTTCCTGACGCAAGCGTTCGCGTTCGTGCTCGTGCTGTCCATCGTGGTGACAGTGCACGAACTCGGCCATTTCTGGGCCGCGCGCGCTTGTGGCGTCGCGATCGACTGCTTCTCGATCGGCTTCGGCCCCAAGATCGTGGCGTGGCGCGACAAGACCGGCGTGGAATGGCGGATCGCCGCAATTCCCCTGGGCGGCTACGTGCGATTCTCCGGCGACGACAACGCCGCCAGCGTGCCCGACGGCGGCGACCTGGCGATTCTCAAGCAGGAGATCGCCGCGCGCGAGGGCGAGGCGGCCGTTTCCCGCTACTATCATTTCAAGCCGGTCTGGCAGCGCGCGATCATCGCCGCGGCCGGACCCGTGGCCAATTTCCTGCTGGCGATCGCCGTGCTGGCGGTCTTCATGGCCACGATCGGCGAGACCCGCAATCCGGCCCGCGTCTATGCCGTCAGTCCCGCCAGCGCCGCCGAGGCGGCGGGGTTCAAGGCTGGCGACGTTATCCTGAAGGCCGACGGCCGCAAGATCGAGACTTTCCAGGATCTGAACGGCTATATCGCCCTGCGCGCCAAGCTGCCGATCGATTTCACGGTCCAGCGCGGCGCGGCGACGCTGCATCTGACCGGCGCTCCTCGCGAGGTCGAGATCCAGGACGCGATCAACGGTCGCATGAAGATCGGCCGCCTGGGCATCGAGGGGCGCAGCACCCCGACCCGCTACCGCTCGACCGTCTGGCGCGCCATTCCCGACGCGACGGTCGAGGTCTGGGATCAGATCAGCACGATCGGCTTCTATCTGGGCCGTCTGGTCACCGGCCAGATCTCGCCCGACCAGATCAGCGGCGTGATCGGCATCGGCCATACGGTCGGCGCGGTGGCCAAGGCCAGCACGGCCGACGCGCCGAACATCCCCACCATGGCGCTGCGCTTCTTCGTCAGCATGATGCTGCTGGTCGCCACCCTGTCGGTCAGCATCGGTTTCATGAACCTGCTGCCCATCCCGGTTCTCGATGGCGGCCATCTGCTGATGTACGCCTATGAGGCGATCGCCAAGCGACCGCTGAAGGCCGAGTTCCAGGCGGCCGGCTTCAGAGCGGGGCTTGCCTTGATCCTTGGTTTCATGCTGTTCGCGGCCTGGAACGATCTTCACCGCTACGACGTGTTCAAATTCATTGGCGGCCTGTTCTCGTGACCTGTTCTCGTGAGCCGAGCCGTCCGTCCATGATTGGTCCCATGAGCAAAATCCGCGCCCATAGCGCCGCGTTCGCCACCGGCGTTGCGCTCCTTCTTGGTTCCACGGCGCTGACCGCGCCGCAGGCCGCCCTCGCCCAGGCCCAGACCACGGGCGTGGTCCAGCGCATCGTGGTGCAGGGCAACGAGCGGATCGAGCAGGGGACCGTGCTGTCCTATCTGCCGATCCAGCCGGGCGAGACGGTCGATCCTCAGCGCCTCGACCTGGCGCTGAAGACCCTGGCGCGCACCGACCTGTTCGCCGACGTGAAGATCGAGCTGCAGGGCGGCGACCTGATCGTCAAGGTCGTCGAGAACCCGATCATCAACCAGGTGGTCTTCGAGGGGAACTCGGCCCTCAAGGAAGACAAGCTGAAGGACGAGGTCCAGATCCGTCCGCGCGGCATCTTCACCCGCGCCAAGGTCCAGGCCGACGTCCAGCGCATCATCGAGCTGTATCGCCGTTCGGGCCGCATCTCGGCGACCGTGACGCCCAAGGTGGTCGAGCTGCCGCAAAAGCGCGTCGACCTGGTGTTCGAGATCAACGAAGGCCCCAAGAGCGGCGTGCTGGGCGTCAACTTCCTGGGCAACGTCGAATATTCGGACAACGACCTGAAGGACGTCATCGTCACCAAGGAGTCGCACTGGTACAAATTCCTGACCAGCAACGACAACTACGATCCCGACCGGATCGAGTACGACCGCGAGCAGCTGCGCAAGTTCTACCGCAACCGCGGCTATTTCGACTTCCGTGTCGTGGCCTCGGTGGCCGAGCTGGCCACCGACAAGAACGGCTTCGCGGTCACCTACACGATCGACGAAGGCCCCAAGTACAAGTTCGGCAAGGTCACGGTCGAAACCGAGCTGAAGAAGCTGGACGGCAACCTGCTGGCCCAGATCCTGCCGATCCGCGCCGGCCAGCTGTACGAAGACGAGAAGATCGAGCAGGCCACCGACGCCCTGACCTTCGCGGCGGGCGCGGCCGGCTTCGCCTTCGTCGACGTGCGCCCGCGCTACGTGCCCAACCACGAGAACAACACCGTGGACGTGGTGTTCTCGGTGCGTGAAGGCCCGCGGGTCTATGTCGACCGGATCGACATCGTCGGCAACACCCGCACGCTGGACTATGTGGTGCGCCGCGAACTGGAAGTGGCCGAGGGCGACGCCTACAACCGCGTCCTGGTCGACCGTTCGAAGAACCGTGTCCGCGCCCTGGGCTTCTTCAAGGACGTCAACATCGAGGAAGTGCCCGGCGCCCAGCCCGACCGCACGACCCTGCGGGTCAAGACCGAGGAGCAGCCGACGGGCGAGCTGTCGTTCAGCGCCGGCTACAGCTCGGTCGACAAGGTGGTGCTGGACGTCGGGATCACCGAGCGCAACTTCCGCGGTCGCGGCCAGAACCTGCGGGCCCGAGTCTCTGTCGGTTCGCTGCGCCAGCAGATCGACTTCGGCTTCACCGAGCCGCGTTTCCTGGGCCGCGATCTGCGCGCGGGCCTGGACCTGTACTCCTATCGCTATGACCTGAGCGACTACGCCGCCTACGACACGGAATCGACCGGCGGCACGCTGCGCCTGGGCTTCCCGCTGACTCAGAACGCCTCGATGGGTCTGCGCTACCAGCTCCGGCAGGACAAGGTGAGCGTGGCGGACAACCTCTGCGCCAGTGGTTCGGTGTCCGACATCCTCTGCTTGCAGCGCGGCTCCTACATGACCTCGCTGTTCGGCTACAACCTGCGGATCGACAAGCGCAACGACCCGATCCAGCCGACCCGCGGCTGGTTCGCCGACCTGAGCCAGGATCTGGCCGGCTTCGGCGGCGACGTGAAGTACCTGAAGACCGAGACCGACGCCGGTTGGTATTGGGGCTTCAACAAGGACTTCATCTTCAGCGCCACCGGCTCGGCGGGCTATATCGAAGGGTGGGGCGGCGACAACATCCGCATCAACGACCGCTTCTATAAGGGCGGTTCGTCGTTCCGCGGCTTCGAGATCGCCGGTATCGGCCCGCGCGACACCACCACGCAGAGCAGCGCCCTGGGCGCCAAGCTGTATGCGATCGGCACGTTCGAATTGACGGTTCCGACCTTCCTGCCCGAGCAATACGGGATCAAGGCGGCGCTGTTCAGCGACTTCGGCACGGCCGGCCAGTTGGACGACGTCGATCGTCTGACCGCGGGCGGCAGCGTCAATCCGAACATCAAGGACGACCTGGGCCTGCGGGCCTCGGCGGGTCTGAGCATCGACTGGAAATCGCCCATGGGCCCCATCCGGTTCGATTTCAGCCATATTCTCGCTAAAGACAGCTACGACAGGACCGAAACCTTCCGGTTCTCCACCTCCACAAGGTTCTAATCAGCATGACCTCCAAGTTCCTAGCCGCGACCGTTTCGGGTCTGGCCGCTCTCGCCACGGCGTCGGGCGCCTTCGCCCAGGCCACGCCTCCGACGGCTCCGGCCGCGCCGCCGGTCACCCACGGCGCGCCGATCGCCGGCGTCTGCATCTTCTCGAGCCAGGGCGCCGTCGCCCGCTCGCAGGTCGGCAAGGCCGTCGACGCCCGCCTGAAGACCATCATCTCGCAGGTCAACGCCGAGCTGACCGCCGAGCGCACCAGCCTGGACAATGACGCCAAGGCCCTGGACGCCAAGAAGGCCACCCTCGACCAGAGCGCCCTGGAACAGCAGGCCGCCGCCCTGCAGGTGCGCGCCAACGCCTGGCAGCGTAAGGGCCAGCTGCGCCAGCGCGAGGTCGAGGCCACCGAGCAGAAGCAACTGGCTCGCGTCTACCAGGAACTGGACCCGGCCATCCGCCAGGCCTACCAGGCCAAGACCTGCTCGATCCTGATCGAGCGGGAATCGGTCCTGCTGGGCAACCCGGCCATGGACATCACCGACTCCGTCGTCGCCGCCGTGGACGCCCGCATCAAGACCCTGACCTTCGATCGCGAACGTCTGGACCAAGCGGCTCCGGGGGCTCAAGCTCTCCAGCCGACGACTCCCAAGAAGTAGTCGAGTCGGCTCGGGCATGACGCCCGAGCCGCTCCCGAGAGGACCGATGCCGGACCCGCGCTTTTTCGAAGACCTGGGTCCGGCGACCCTCGCGGAACTGGCCAGCCTGAGCGGTGCTCGGCTGGCCGATCCGGCCGACGGCCGTCACCTGATCTCGCATGTGGCGCCGCTCGAGAGCGCCGGCGCGGGCGCCGTCACCTTCCTGTCCGACCCCAAGCGCCTGGCCGATCTGGCCTGCCTGAAGGGCGCGACCTGTTTTCTGCGGCCCGAACAGGCGGCGCAAGCCCCGGCCGGCTGCATTCTGCTGCTGACAAGCCATCCGCAGGCGGCCTGGGCGGCGGCGGCGAGGCGGCTGCACGCCCCGCGCCGTCACGACGGGTCGCAGCACGTCCATCCCGACAGCGTGCTGGAGGCGGGCGTGACCGTGTCCCCCGGCGTAGTCATCGGCCAGGGCGCGCGAATCGGTCGGGGAACCTATCTGGCCCCGGGCGTGACGATCGGACCGGGCGTGACGGTGGGCCGCGACTGCCGGATCGGGGCCAACGCCGTTATCGGTTTCGCCCTGATCGGCGATCGGGTGTCGATCCACGCCGGGGCGGTGATCGGCGAGGCCGGATTCGGCGCGGCCGGCGGGCCTGCGGGCGTCGTCGACCTGCCCCAGCTGGGCCGGGTCATTCTGCAGGACGGGGTGACGATCGGCGCCAACAGCTGCGTGGATCGGGGCGCCTTCGGCGATACGACCATCGGCGAGAACACCAAGATCGACAATCTCGTCCATGTCGCCCACAACGTCCGGCTCGGTCGCAACTGCGTCGCCGCCGCCTTCACGGGCATTTCCGGCAGCACCGTGGTCGGCGACGGGGTCGCGTTCGGCGGGAAGGCCGGCGTGGCCGATCACCTGACGGTCGGCGCGGGCGCCCAGATCGGCGCCTCGGCGTCGGTCTTCAAGGACGTGCCGGCCGGCGAAACATGGACTGGGTTTCCGGCGCGACCGCTCAAGCGGTGGCTCCGAGAGACCGCATGGCTGTCGCGCAAGGCGGGCGGCCGGGGAACCAAGGGGCTAGAATGAGCCAATCGAAAGTCGAAGAGGTCCTGGCCAATATCGACATCGCCGAGATCCTCAACCGGATCCCGCACCGCTATCCGTTCCTGCTGGTCGACCGGGCCGAGGCGTATCGCCCGCACCAGTCGATCGTCGGGATCAAGTGCGTGACGATCAACGAGCCGTTCTTCCAGGGCCATTTCCCCGGCAATCCGGTGATGCCCGGCGTGCTGATCATCGAGGCGCTGGCCCAAACGGGCGCGGTGCTGATGAGCAAGTCGCTCGAGGTCGACACCGAGGGCAAGACCATCTTCTTCATGTCGGTCGACAACGCCCGCTTCCGCACGCCCGTGCGCCCCGGCGACGTGATCCGCATGGAGGTCGAGGTGACCCGCGCCCGCTCCAGCATCTTCAAGTTCAAGGGCGTGGCCAAGGTCGGCGACAAGGTGGCCGCCGAGGCCGAGTTCGCGGCCATGGTGGTGGAGACGCCCAAGGCATGACCCAGATCCATCCGACCGCCATCGTTTCGCCCGGCGCCCAGCTGGGACAGGACGTCGAGATCGGCCCGTTCTGCACCGTGGGACCCCAGGTCCAGCTGGGCGACGGCGTGCGGCTGGTCTCGCACGCGGTGATCGAGGGCGCGACCCAGGTCGGGGCGGGCACGACCGTCCATCCGTTCGCGGTGCTGGGCGGCGCGCCGCAGCACCTGGCCCATAAGGGCGAGGACACCCGCCTGGTGATCGGCGAACGCAACATCATCCGCGAGCATGTCACCATGCATGCCGGCACGGTGGGCGGCGGCGGCGTGACCAAGGTCGGCTCCGACAGCCTCTATATGGTCGGCGCCCACGTGGCCCACGACTGCATCGTCGGTGACCGCGTGACCTTCGCCAACAACGCCACCCTGGGCGGTCACGTGGTGATCGGTGACTTCGTGTTCATGGGCGGGTTGTGCGCCGTCCACCAGTTCACCCGCATCGGCCGCTACTCGTTCGTCGGCGGCGGCGGGGTGGTGACCAAGGACATCATCCCGTACGGCTCGGTGTGGGGCAACCATGCCCACCTGGAGGGTCTGAATCTGGTCGGCCTCAAGCGGCGGGGCTTCAGCCGCGAGGCGATCAACGCCCTGCGCGCCGCCTACCGCCTGCTGTTCGCCGACGAAGGCACCTTCCAGGAGCGCCTGGACGACGTGGCCGAGGCCCATGCCGGCACGCCCGAGGTGATGGAGATCGTCGAGTTCATCCGCTCGGAGGCCAACAGACCCCTGTGCCTGCCCGAGCGCGAAGTCTAGGAGGGGCCGTGCGCAAGCTTGGTCTGATCGCCGGCGGCGGTTCTCTGCCGGTGGAGCTGGCGGCTCATTGCGAGGCGGCCGGCCGGCCGTTCGCGGTGATGCGCCTGAAGTCGTTCGCCCAGCCGGTGCTGGCCCGCTATCCGGGTGTCGAGGTCGGGCTGGGCGAGTTCGGCAAGGTGTTCAAGGCGCTGCGGGCCGAGGGCTGCGAGGCCGTCTGCTTCGCCGGCGTCGTCGATCGTCCCGACTTCTCGACCATCAAGCCGGACCTGCGCGGCCTGACCGTGATCCCGGGCCTGATCAGCGCCGCCCGCAAGGGCGACGACGCCCTGCTGCGCCGCCTGCTGGACGAGTTCGAAAAGGAAGGCTTCGCGATCGAGGGCGCCCACGAGGTGCGGGGCGAGATGACCCTGCCGCGCGGCGCCCTGGGCAAGCATGCGCCCAAGGAAATCCATGTCGCCGACATGGATCGCGCCCTCGACGTGGCGCGGGCCATCGGCGCGCTGGACGTGGGGCAGGGCGCCGTGGTCTGCGATGGCCTGGTCCTGGCGGTCGAGGCCCAGGAGGGCACGGACGCCATGCTGCGCCGGGTCGCAGACCTGCCTCAGGCCATTCGCGGCAACGCCGAGGCCCCGCGCGGCGTGCTGGCCAAGGCCCCAAAGCCGATCCAGGAAACCAAGGTCGACCTGCCCACCATCGGCGTGGCCACGATCCAGCGCGCGGCCCGCGCTGGTTTGGCCGGGGTGGTCGGCGAGGCCGGTCGCCTGCTGATCGTCGATCGCGAGCAGGTCATCGCCTGCGCCGACGACCTGGGCCTGTTCGTGTACGGGGTCGAACCACGGGTCGACGGATGAGCCCGGGGAACCGGCCGCTGACCGTGATGCTGGTGGCGGCCGAGGCCTCGGGCGACGCCCTGGGCGCCAGGCTGGCCCGGGGGCTGCGCGAGCGGCTGGGCGGCGACAAGGTGCGCTTCGTCGGCGTGGGCGGCGCCAAGATGGCCGCCGAGGGCGTCCAGAGCCCGTTCGACATCGCCCAGTTGTCCATCCTCGGCATCGTGGAGAGCCTGAAGGCCTATCCGCGCGCCATGGCCCGGCTGAAGGACACCCTGGCCCTGGCGGCCCGCGAAAAGCCCGACGTGGCGGTGCTGATCGACAGCTGGGGCTTCAACATTCGCCTGGCCAAGGCGCTGCGGAAGCAGGACCCCGGCCTGCCGCTGGTCAAATACGTCGCCCCCCAGGTCTGGGCCTATCGCGCCCAGCGCGCCCAGGACCTGGCCGGGGCCGTGGACCTGCTGCTGTCGATCCAGCCGATGGACAAGCCGTTCTTCGACGCGGTCGACCTGCCCAGCGTGTTCGTCGGCAATTCGGCCCTGGCCCACGACTTCAGCCAGGCCGACCCGGCCAGGCTGCGCGCCACGATCGGCGCCGCGCCCGGCGAGCCGATCCTGCTGGTGCTGCCGGGCAGCCGCCCGTCCGAGATCCAGCGGGTCCTGCCGCCGTTCGAGGACGCCGTGCGCCGCCTCAAGGCCCAGCGGCCGGATCTGCACGTCGTCGTGCCCGCCGCCTCGACGGTGGCCGCCAGCGTCAAGGCGCGGGTCGCGGCCTGGCCGTTCCGGGCTCACGTCATTGAGGACGAGGCGCTGAAGGACGACGCCATGGTCGCCGGCACGGTCGCCCTGGCCTGCAGCGGCACGGTGACCACCGAACTGGCCCTGGCCGGTTGCCCGATGGTGGTCGGCTACGTCACCGGCAAGATCACCTACGCCCTGCTGAAGTCGATGTTCAAGCCGCGCTGGGTGACCCTGTTCAACATCGCCGCCGACGACACGGTCGCGCCCGAGCTGCTGCAGGACGCCTGCACGGGCCAGGCCCTGGCCGCCGAGGTCGCCCGGCGGCTGGACGATCCGTCCCTGCGCACGGCCCAGGTCGCCGCCCAGAACGCCGCCCTGGACAAGATGGGGCGCGGCATGCCCGATCCTTCCGAGGCGGCGGCTTCGGCGCTGCTGGACTTCCTGAGGGCGCGCGGCCGGGCCGTCTAGGCGGTGTCATCCCCTGAGCGTTAAGCAAGCCTTTAAGATCCGCTTCACGGCTCTCGGCTAGGTTGGGACTCCTGGCGATCCTCTCGTCGCCGGCTGGAGCCCTGGCGTGACGATCTTTTCGGTCGCCCCTTTGTCGCCCCTGACGCCGTCCGCCCCCGTCAGTCGGGCCGACCAGGCGGCCGAGGCGCTCGCCCGGATCGCGGTCATCCAGACGGTCGAGACCCTGGGCGCGATGATTGACCAATCCCAGTCCCAGCCCCAGGGCGACCTGGCCCACCTTGCCAAGGACGCCGTGGGCGAGGGCGAGGCGGGGCGCGTCAAGGCCGCTGAGGCCCGCGCCGTCGCCGCAGGACCCGAAGCCCAGGTCGAAACCCCCGCTCGCGCGGTCGCCGTCGCGGCAGGCCGCGCCGCCGCCCGCCAGGCCGGCCTGGCGCCCCTGATGGCCGACATGGTCCAAGCCGCCGCCGAGCCCGACACCCCGCGCCAGGTCAAGGCGGCCATCGCCCAGGTCATGGCCCTGGGCGCGCGGATGGACGGCCAGATCAGCGGTCCGGAGATCCGCCAGGCCTTGCAGCGCTCCGGCCTGTTCCTGGAGGCGCGGCTGGCGACCGTCGCCGACGGCCTGCCGCCGCGCCCGCAGACCGGCACCCTGACCGCGCCGCCCAGGGTCGTCCCGACCCCAACGCCCAACAGCGACCTGAAGGCCGCGCTGCTGGTGTTCCGCGAAGTGGTGAAATCCTGGGCCGACGCCCTGCCGCCGATGGCCGCCCAGGCAGGTCCTACACTGAACGCCACGGCCGGCGCCGCGACGCCGGGCCCGGCGGCCACGGCGGCGGCCTCCTCGGCTCAACTGGTCGATCACGGCGCATCGCGGCCCCTGACCGCTGCGGCCTCATCGACCCCAAGTCCGGCGGGCCCGTCTTCCAACCCCATGGCCGTCGATCCGGAAGGTCCCCCCCTGGCCGCGGTTCCGACCCGCGACGCTGGCTCGCCGATCGCCAGGCCGCCCGGCGGCTGGCCGAACGTCAACGCGCCGTCGCAGGCCGCCCGTCCGGCCCCCGCGCCGCAACCGCCGCCCTTGCCGGCCTTCGGGGCCATCGTGGCCGACGACTTTCCCGCCATGCCCCTGGCGGCCCCGCGCGCGGCCTCCGCGGCGGTGATGGCCTATGGCGGACCCGAGGTCGCGCCCGGTCCGCCCGCCCAGACCCCGCCGCCCTATGCCGGCGCCCCGACCCACGCCCAGGCCGCCGCCCAGCCGGGCCGGCCGGCCGGCGCGGGACCCCACGCCGTCGCCCAGCGCCTGCTGGCCGAGACCGGCGCGGCCCTGGCCCGCACCGAACTGCTGCAGATCGCCTCGCTGCCGGAGCCGTCGGTCGCCGGCCGGCCGGTGGAGGAGCACGGTCAGCGCTGGGTGTTCGACATGCCGTTCATGACCCCGCAGGGGCCCGCCGCCGCCCAGTTCGAGATCAGCCGCGACATCTATCGCGACGGGGGCGGTTCGGGCGGGGAGGGCGGCCGCGGCCTAGGCCGCACCTGGCGCGCCCGTTTCTCGCTGGACGTCGAGCCCATGGGCCCGGTCCACGCCCAGGTGGCCTTGACCGGCGATCGGGCCCGGGTCTCTCTGTGGGCCGAGCGCCCGGCCGCCATGGCCCGGCTGCGGGTTGGCGAGGAGCGCCTGGGCAGCGCCCTGCGCGAGGCGGCCCTGGAGCCCGAAATCGCCTTCCACGCCGGCCAGCCGCGCGCCCCCGCCGCCGCGCCGGGACAGTTCCTGGACCAGGCGACATGAGAGGGGCCACATGACCGGCGCGATCCGCTCCGTCGGGCCGCGCATCGCCGTGGCCCTGCAGTACGAGGAGCCCAACGCCCCGCGCGTGGTCGCCTCCGGCCGCGGCTGGGTCGGCGACAAGATCATCGAGACCGCCCGCGAGCACGGCGTGCCGATCGAGGAGAACCCCGCCCTGGCCCAGGCCCTGTCGACCATCGAGCTCGACGAGGAGATCCCCGAGGCGCTCTACGTCGCCGTCGCCGAGATCCTGGGCTTCATCCTGCGGTCCGCCGAGGGGCGGTAAAGAAAAAGGCCCCGCTTTCGCGAGGCCTCTTCCAGTTCAGCGACGCCGAAGCGCTCAGCCGCGCTTGTCGACGGGCACGTAGTCGCGTTGCGTCGCGCCCGTATAGAGCTGGCGCGGGCGGCCGATCTTGCGCGAGGGGTCCTCGAACATTTCCTTCCACTGGCTGATCCAGCCGACGGTGCGGGCCAGGGCGAACAGCACGGTGAACATGTTGGTCGGGAAGCCCATCGCCCGCAGGGTGATGCCCGAATAGAAGTCGATGTTCGGGTAGAGCTTGCGGTCGATGAAGAACGGATCGCTGAGGGCCACCTTCTCCAGCTCCATGGCCACGTGCAGCAGCGGGTCGTTGATCCCCAGCTGCTCCAGCACCTCGTAGCAGGTCTTCTGCATGACCTTGGCGCGCGGATCGAAGTTCTTGTACACGCGGTGGCCGAAGCCCATCAGCTTGTACTTGCGGTCCTTCACGCCCTGCACATAGGCGGGGATGTTCTCGACCGAGCCGATCTCCTCCAGCATCTCCAGGGCTTCCTGGTTGGCGCCGCCGTGCGACGGGCCCCAGAGGCAGGCGATGCCGGCGGCGATGCAGGCGAACGGGTGGGCGCCCGACGAGCCGGCCAGGCGGACGGTCGAGGTCGAGGCGTTCTGCTCGTGGTCGGCGTGCAGGATGAAGATGCGGTCCATGGCGCGGGTCAGGACGGGGTTGGGGACCCAGTCCTCGGCCGGCACCGAGAAGCACATGCGCAGGAAGTTTTCCGAGTAGCTCAGCTCGTTGCGCGGCGTCACGAACGGACGGCCCTGCGAGTACTGGAAGGCGCGCGCGGCGATGGTCGGCATCTTGGCGATCAGGCGATGGGCGCTGATCTCGCGCTGCTTGGGATCATCGACGTTCAGGCTGTCGGCGTAGAAGGCCGACAGGGCGCCGACCGCGCCGGTCATCACCGCCATCGGGTGGGCGTCGCGGCGGAAGCCCTGGAAGAAGCTATCGAACTGGGCGTGCAGCATCGTGTGGTAGGTGATGTTGCGTTCGAACTTGGCGAATTCGTCGGCCGTCGGCAGTTCGCCGTTCAGCAGCAGGTGGCAGACTTCCAGGAACGAGGACTTCTCGGCCAGCTGGTCGATCGGATAGCCGCGGTGCAGCAAAATGCCGGCGTCGCCGTCGATATAGGTGATCTTGCTCTCGCACGACGCCGTCGAGGTGAAGCCCGGATCGAAGGTGAAGTGGTCGGAGTCGCCGTACAGTTTCCGCACGTCGAGGACGTCCGGACCCGTGCTGCCCTTGAGGATCGGCAGATCGTAGTTCTTGTCGCCGATCGTCAGCGTGGCTTTGTCGGTCATGCGAGAGACCCCTTCAATGATGGAACGATCAGTCCAGTTTTGATTTCGCGGTTGCGTTATAGCGCCTCATGCGCGCGACGCCAGGGCGTCGTCAAGGCGCCCCAGAGACTCGTCGCGGCCCAGGGCGGCCATGATCTTGTTCAGGTCCGGCGCCTGGGAGCCGCCGGTGAGGATGCCGCGCAGCGACGGCCCGAACTTGCCAAAGCCCACGCCCTCCGATTCGGCGAAGGATTTCAACAGGGTCTCCAGCTCCGACACGCCCCAGACCGGCGCCGCGGCCAGCTGGGCGCGCAGGCGGCACAGCCGTTCCACGGTCTCGTCGGTCAGTTGCTTGACGGTCTTTTCCTCCAGGGCCAGCGGACGCACCTTCAGCGCGAAGGCGCAGTGCTCGGCCAACTCCAGGATGGTCTTGGCGCCTTCCTTGACCTGCGGGACGACCGCCAGCAGGCGCGCGGCGGCGTCGGCCGGCAGCGGCGCCTTCTGGGCCTGCAGGGCCTTCAGGGTCAGGTCGGCCAGGCGGTCGTCCTGCGCCACGCGCAGGTGCTGGCCGTTGATGAAGTTCAGCTTGGCCCAGTCCAGGCGGGCGGGCGCCTTGACCACGTCCTTGACGTCGAACCAGCTGATCGCCTGCTCGTCGGTGAACACCTCGTCGTCGCCATGGCCCCAGCCCAGGCGCGCCAGGTAGTTGCGCATGCCCTCGGGGATGTAGCCCATGTCGGCGAACTCGCCGACGGCCTGGGCGCCGTGGCGCTTGGAAAGCTTGGCGCCGTCGGGGCCGTGGATCAGCGGAATGTGGCCGAAGGCCGGCAGGGCCCAGTCGTTGGCCTGGTAGATCAGGGTCTGGCGGGCGGCGTTGTTCAGGTGGTCGTCGCCGCGGATCACGTGGGTGACGCCCATGTCGTGGTCGTCGACCACCACGGCCAGGTTGTAGGTCGGCGCCCCGTCCGCCCGCAGCAGGACCAGGTCGTCCAGGTCGGCGTTGTTGAAGGTCACCGGACCCTTGACTAGGTCGTCGACCAGGGTCGTGCCCTCAGTCGGCCCCTTGAAGCGGATGACGTGCGGCAGGCTGGGATCGGCGGGCGGCGGGGCGTCGCGCCAGGGCGAGCGCAGGGCCGGCCCGCCGGCCCGGGCGGCCTCGCGGGCCGCGGCCAGCTCCTCGACGGTCATCCAGCAGCGATAGGCGCGGCCGGCGGCCAGCATCTGCTGCACGACCTCGCGGTGGCGGTCGGCGCGGCTGTACTGGAAGACCACTTCGTCGTCGGACTTCAGGCCCAGCCAGTCCAGCCCTTCGAAGATGGCGGCGACGGCGGCCTCGGTCGAACGCTCGCGATCTGTGTCTTCAACGCGAACAAGGAACTTTCCACCCGTATGGCGTGCATATAACCAGTTGAACAGCGCGGTGCGCGCGCCGCCGATGTGCAGGAAGCCGGTCGGCGACGGGGCGAAGCGGGTGACGACGCCGGAAGCGGGCGAGGGGGATTGGGTCATCGGGATCAAGGCTGACGAACTGGAGGCCACGGCCGTGGCGAGGACGTCACCGGACGCATCCGGTGGCTGGGCGGCGCGTCTTAGCACGCGGATTCGCGCCCGTCCTAGCGTGGGAGCGGTAACAGCTTCACTGATCGGCGAGATCGACGCCAATCGCGAGCGCTGGATGCTGTGGGCGCCGGTGGCGTTCGGCCTGGGGGCGGCCGGTTACCTGGAGCTGAGGGCCGAACCGTCCTGGGCGCTGCTGGCCGGACTGGCGGCGGGACTGGCGATTCTGGCGGTCCTGGCCGGGCGGCGCCTGGCCCGGGGTTCGGGCGCGGGATTGTCGGTGTTCCTGGTCCTGGCGGCCTTCCTGGCGGCGGGGGCGCTGGCCGGCAAGGTCCGCTCGCACGCGGTCGCCGCGCCGATCCTGGCGGGCGAGCGGGCGGTGATGACGATCGACGGTTTCGTGGTCGATGTGATCAGCCCCGGGGCCGGCGGGCCGCGCCTGCTGGTCGCGCCGGTCCGGATCAGCCGCCTGGCGCCGGAGGACACGCCCAAGCGGGTGCGGGTGACCGTCGAGGCCGAGGACCTGCCCGCGCCGGGCCAGGCGATCCGCCTGCGGGCCATGCTGGGGCCGCCGCCGCCGCCGGCCGCGCCGGGCGCCTACGACTTCGCCCGCGACGCCTGGTTCCATGGCGTGGGCGGCGTCGGTTTCGCGATCGGCGGGGCCGAGCCGGTCGTGCTGGACCCGCCGCCGTGGCGGCTGCGGGCGGCCATGGCGGTCAATGCCTTCCGCTGGCCCCTGGCCAGTCGCATCGTCCAGGACATGGGCGTCGCGCGCGGCGGCATCGCCGCGGCCATGGTCACCGGCCACGAGGCCTGGATCACCCCGGAGCAGACCGACGCCATGCGCGCCTCGGGCCTGGCCCACATCCTGTCGATCTCGGGCCTGCACATGGCCATCGTCGGCGGCTTCGCGTTCGGCCTGGTGCGGCTGCTGATCGCCGCCTGGCCGTGGGCGGCGCTGCGGGTCCCGGGCAAGAAGGTCGCGGCCCTGGCCGGCCTGGCCGCCGTCGGGACCTATCTGGTCATTTCCGGCGCGCCGCCGCCGGCCCTGCGGGCGGCGATCACCGCCACGGTGGCCTTCGCCGCCATCCTGTTCGACCGCCAGGCCATCACCCTGCACGGCCTGGCGGTGGCGGCCCTGATCATCCTGCTGGTCCAGCCCGAGTCCGCCGGCGCGCCGGGCTTCCAGATGTCGTTCGCCGCCACCGCCGCCCTGGTGGCGCTGTCCGAGGCCTGGCCGCGTCCGGTGCGCGAGATCTCGGCGCCGTGGTGGATCCGCGCCATCCAGGGTTCGCTGAGCTGGCTGGCGGTCAGTATCGGCGCCAGCTTCGTGGCCGGCATGGCCACCGGGCCGTTCGCCATGCAGCACTTCAACCGCGTGGCCGTCTGGGGGCTGCCGGCCAACCTCCTGGTCGCGCCGCTGTCGTCGTTCGTGATCATGCCGTTCCTGGCGCTGGGCGCGGCGCTGGAGCCGTTCGGCCTGGGCGGACCGTTCCTGGCGATCGCCGGCTGGGGCATCGCGGCGATGATGGGGATCGCCGACGGCTTCGCCAGCGCCGGCGGCGCCCAGCGGGTGGTGGCCAGCGGCCCGCCGTTCACCCTGGCCCTGGCCTTCGTCGGCCTGATGCTGCTGTGCCTGTGGCGCGGCCGCCTGCGCTGGCTGGGCGCGCCCCTGGCCCTGGCGGTGGCCCTGTGGCCGCGCGCGGCGCCGCCCGACGTCTGGATCGCCCCGGATGGGACCACGGCGGCCGTGCGCCAGGGCCGCGAAGCGGTGCTGCTGCGTCCGGACGCCCGCCGGTTTGGAGCCGAGCTATGGGGCCGCCGCCGGGGCCTGAGCGTGCCGGAGAGCGCCGCGCCCAGTCCGCTCTACGCCTGTGACCGGCGATCCTGCGTCCCAGCAGCCGGCGCGCCCGTCGCCCTGGCCCTGTCGTGGAGCAAGGCCGCGCCGGACGCCGACGGTTTGGCGGCGATGTGCGCGGGGGCCGAGATCGTCGTCCTGCGCGGCGCCGCGCCGGCCGTTCCGCCGGCCTGCCGCGACCGCATCGTGCTCGACGCCGACGACTTCGCGGCCAACGGGGCGGCCGAGCTCTATCGGCGCGGCGACGAATGGTGGATCGTCTGGGCCCAGCCGCTGCGGGGCGTGCGGCCCTGGACCGGCGTTTCGGAGCGCTAGGCGTGCTGAAGGTGTGGGGCCGGCGCGGTTCGGTCAATGTCCGGAAGGCGCCGTGGCGGGCCTGCTGAGCCGAGCGGCGCGTCGGGCGTTTAGGAGCGGAACGACGGAAGGAGACGATCATGGAGCGACAGGGCGGATGCGCATGCGGAGCGGTGCGCTATGTCGCGACCGGCGGGCCGTTGCGGGTGGGGCTGTGCCACTGCCTGACCTGCCGCAAGCGCCACGGTGCGCCGTTCAACGCCTTTGCGGCCTTCCGGTCGGACAGGGTGCGGATCGAAGGGCGGGCCTCGATCTGGGCCGGCGCCGAGCACGGCCTGCTGCACGGCTGCGCGGTTTGTGGTTCGCCGCTGTTCTGGACGGCGGCCTCCTGGCTGGAGAACGGGGAGGGCGACGGCGAGATCGAGATCCACCTGGGCGGGCTGGACGAGGTGGGCCAGTTCACGCCGCAATACGAGGTCTGGGTGAAGCGGCGCGAACCCTGGCTGCCGCCGCTGAACGTGCCGCAGTATGTGGAGAACCGGCCGGCGGGGATGGCGAGTTAGAAGGGCCACCGCCGCAGGCCCCCTCCGGCCCT
>Ga0065165_1001770_pt1 | contig 21418 bp, 20 predicted proteins | sample AraplaMF_Cvi_mMF_FD_63813 | JGI IMG/M metagenome (GOLD analysis project Ga0065165, IMG submission 63813) | Arabidopsis root microbial communities from the University of North Carolina, USA - plate scrape MF_Cvi_mMF (version 2) (version 3) | ecosystem: Host-associated > Plants > Roots >... | reverse complement strand
ACATGGCCAGGCACTTTAGCGTTGGGGTTCGCTGGCGCTCACCCCAAGCTACGCGCTGCGCGCTCAGCGCTGCGGCTGGTTCTGCGGCTGCGCCTGCGGCGCGGGATGCAGCTGATCGAGCGCGGACGGCGGCGGCTTCTTCGCCGTCGACGACGGCCGCACCGGCTGCGGCAGCACCAGCGGCGCGCTGGACGACGCGGCGCGGTACTGGTCCACGGCCGCGCGCTGGCGCGCATCGAAGCGGTCCTGCTGGGCCTGGCTGGACAAGTCCAGCCCCTGCGCCGCGGCGGGGTTGTTCGCCTGCGCCTGGCGCACCGCCGCCGCATTGAGCTGGCGCTGCTGCTCCTGCAGCTGGCTGGTGCGCAGCTTGTCCTGCAGGATCGCCTGCTGGTTCGCCTGCTGCGCATTGATGGCGTTGTAGTTGGGCTGGTAAGTGGGCTGCTGCGCCTGCTGGCGCTGCTGCTGTTGCTGTTGCGCGGCGGCCGGCGCCGCGGCGGCCAGCACCGCCAGTCCGAGCAGGGCCGGCCGGACAAGACGCTGTATGGACAGAGATGTAATGGTCATACGAGTGCGCCATCATGGTGGGATTGCCTGGAACATCGTATGGACTCGCGTATGAAAATCCTGTTTCGCCTGCTGCTCTGCTCCGTTGCCGCATTCAGCGCCGGGTGTGCCACCCATCCCCCGGCTAAACCCGCGCCGGTGGTCAAGGCCGCGCCGGCCCCGCTGCTGCTGATCTCGATCGACGGCTTCCGCGCCGACTACATCCAGCGCGGCCTCAGCCCCACCCTCGCCGCGCTGGCCCACGAAGGCGTGCGCGCCCAGGCGATGCAGCCGTCGTTTCCGTCGCTGACCTTCCCGAACCACTACACCATCGTCACCGGCCTGCGCCCGGACCATCACGGCATGGTCAACAACACCATGTTCGACCCGGAGCTGGGCGAGTTCTCGCTGAGCAACCGCGCCGCCGGCGCCGACGGCCGCTGGTGGGCCCAGGGCACGCCGATCTGGGAAACCGCCGGCCGCCAGGGCCTGAAGACCGCCACCATGTTCTGGCCCGGCAGCGAAGCGCCGATCCACGACTACCGCCCCGACCACTGGCTGCCCTACGACGGCGCCATGTCGCCGGAGCAGCGCGTGGACACCGTGCTGAGCTGGCTGGACCTGCCGGCCGGCGAGCGCCCGACCTTCCTCACCCTGTACTTCGACGACGTCGACCATGCCGGCCACGGCTACGGCCCGGATTCGAAGCAGGTGAACGAATCCATCGCCAAGGTCGACGGCGCGCTCGCCCACCTGGTCGACGGCCTGAAACAGCGCGGCCTGCTCGACCGCATCAATATGATCGTGGTGTCCGACCACGGCATGGCCAGCGTGCCGGCCAAGCACAACGTGATGGTGGACAAGCTGGTGCCGCTGAACCAGGTGCAGGTGGTGAGCCTGGGCGTGCTGGCCGGCTTCAACGCCAAGCCGGGCCATGACTTCGCCAAGATCGAGGCGAAGCTGGAGAAGCCGCAGCAGCACATGCAGTGCTGGGACAAGACCCGCATCCCCGCGCGCCTGGCCTACGGCAAGAACCCGCGCGTGCCGCAGCTGGTGTGCCTGGCCGACGTAGGCTGGCGCGTGACCACCAGCGACTACGTGGCCAAGAAGCTCAAGAAGGGCGACAAGCTGAGCCTGGGCGAGCACGGCTACGACAATGCCGACCCGACCATGCAGGCGCTGTTCGTCGCGCGCGGCCCGGCGTTCCGCCAGGACACCGTGCTGCCGGCGATCTCGAACGTGGACGTGTATCCGCTGATGACGCAGCTGCTGGGTGTGACGCCGGTGCAGAACGACGGCGATGCGCAGGCGCTGAAGGCTGCGCTGAAGCCATAACGCCTGTCGTAGGTTGGGGTGAGCCGCAGGCAAACCCCAACATCAAGGCCTCGCACTGTTGGGGTTACTGGCTGCATCAGCAGCCAGCCCTTTGGGCCATCCGCTACGCGGATGTTCGCTACGGCATCCTGCCTTCGCAGTCGCCTGCGGCTCACCCCAACCTGCGCCAAAGCGATCAAAGCTCCGCCAGCGGCGGCTCGTCGCCCTTCGACGGCGGCCCCGGCAACGGCGCCAGATGGCGCAGCCGCCACGCGATCAGCAGCCCCGCCAGCACCAGCGCGCCGACAAAGGCCGCCACGCCGTTCCAGCCATGGGACGCATAGAACAGCCCGCCGCCCGCACCGGCCACGCTGGAACCCATGTAGTAGGCGAACAGATACATCGACGACGCCTGCGCCTTGGCCAGGCCCGCGCGGCGCCCCACCCAGCTGCTGGCGATCGAGTGCCCGCCGAAGAAACCGAAGGTAATCGCCACGATGCCCAGCACGATCAGCGCCAGCGGCGCGGCCAGGGTCAGCAGCACGCCGGCCAGCATCAGCGCGAAGGCGGTCCACAGCACTTTGCGCCGCCCCAGCTTGCCGGCCAGGTGTCCCATCCAGGCCGAGCTGAACGTACCGATCAGATAGACGCTGAAAATCAGCCCTACTACCGCCTGGCTCAGCCCGTACGGCGGCGCCAGCAAGCGATAGCCGATGAAGTTGTAGACAGTGACGAACGCGCCCAGCAGCAAAAAGCCCTCGGCGAACAGCCACGGCAGGCCCGCGTCGCGGAATGCGCCGGCAAAGCGCTGCCGCAGGGCTTTCCAGTGAAACGGCTGCACCGTGAAATGCCGCGACGGCGGCAGGCTGCGCCAGAACACCAACCCCGCCAGCAGGCCGATCGCGCCGACCGCGCCGACGCCCGCGCGCCAGCCGACGAAGTCGGCCATCACGCCGGCCACCAGGCGTCCGCCCATGCCGCCGAGCGCATTGCCGCTGATGTACAGGCCCATCCCCAGGCCGATCGAATCCGGATGCATCTCTTCGCTGAGATACGTCATCGCCACCGCGGGCAGTCCGCTAAGAGTGAGCCCGAGCAAGGTGCGCAGCACCAGCAGCATGGGCCAGTCGCGCACCATCGCGGTGGCGATGACCAGCAGCGAGGAGGTGAGCAGCGACACCGTCATCACCGACTTGCGGCCCCAGGCATCGGACACCGCGCCGGCCACCAGCATCGCGACCGCCAGCACGCCGGTGGTGACCGACAGCGACAGCGCCGCGCCGGCCGCGCTCACGCCGAAGTCCTTGCTGAACTCCGGCATCAGCGGCTGCACGCAATACAGCAGGCCGAAGGTGGCGATGCCCGCGGCGAACAGGGCGAAATTGGTGCGCCGGAACAGCGGCGTGCCGTGGCGGATGAACTCCTCGCCCGCGCGGTTCGCGGCGGCCTGGGCTTGCATAAAGATCCTTGGCGGCGCACCGGGGGACTGGTGCGTCCGTCAAGGATAGAGCCATCGTGCGGTGCGATCGACCGGACTTATTCCAGCCGCAGCAGCCAGCCCTTGCCCGGCTCGACCGGAATCGCGTCGCCCGGCTTGAACGTCGCCGCCGGCTGGAAACCCGGGATCGCCGGCGCCACCAGTTTCGCCTTGGCCGGATTCAGGCCCAGCGCCTTCCAGTCGATGGCGAGCTTCGCCTCGGTCCGCTCCGGCGCCCACGAGGCCAGCGCCACCAGGGTGCCCTGCCCTTTGCGCACGTAGCTGGTGGCGAGCACGTCGTCGCGGCCGGTCTTGACCGGCGCATCGTGCACCCACCAGCCGATCATCTCCGCCTTGGCGATGCCGACGTCGTCCCACAGCTTCCACAGCGGACGCGGATCGCTCTTGGGCGACCAGCCCAGCCGGCTGGTCATGCCGAACACCATGCCGCGCCACGGGTTGCCGTCGTTCTGCAGCATCTCGCCCATCAGGCCGTAGGGAATGCCGGAGATCTCGGTCAGCCAGTACGCCGGCGTGCTCTTCTCGTAGTCGAAGTATTCGCCGAACCACAGGCGGTCGATGTAGGGGAACAGCTCCATGTACAGCAGCGAGCTGTTGATATAGCCGTCGCGCGGGTTGTACTGGTTGGCCGAATGCAGGTCGATCAGCGGATCCTGCCGGCGTGCCTGCAGCACCTTGCGCACGCGCTTCATGGTGGTGCGGTCGTAGGCGACGTCGTCCAGATACAGCCCGTCGATGCCTTCGTTGCGCGCCAGCCAGTCCAGGCCCTCGATGTAGTAGTTGTGCCAGCGGCTCTGTCCGGCATTGATCACCGCCGCGTCGCGGTTTTCCGGCACGTGCCAGGCGGGGATGTAATCGCCGTCCAGGTGTTCCTGCAGCCAGGAGAAGCCGCCGCCCTTGCCGGCGCTGATCACCTCGTGGCCCAGCGATTCGAGCATGGGCAGCTCGGGCGCGCGGTCGGACAGCTCGCGGATGGTGTCGTAGATCTTCACCCGCATGCCGCGCTGGTGGGCCGCATCGATGTATCTGCGCATCGCCTCGGCTTCCAGGAACGGATAGTTGATCCACGGATTGATCGGCGTGGCGTGATGGATGTTCACCACGTTCGCGCCGTCGGCCTTGATCGCGTCGAGGTCGCCGTACTTGTGGAAGAAGCGCTCGCCGAACTGCTGGGCCGGCTGGATGGTCTTGAACGGCGTCACGCGCAGGACCACGTCGTAGCGCAGCGTCTGCCCCGCCTTGAGCGTGCGCGAGCCGCTGAAGGCGCGCACCAGGTAGCGCTCCTTGCCGCGCTCCAGGTCGATGCCGCCCTGCCCGCCATTGTCCCAGGACTGCGGAATGCGCAGCGGCTGCTGCTGGTAGAAGTTGGTGTTGAGCGGGCGCAGGTAGTGCTCGTCGCGCAGGTGGAATTCCAGGCCGGCGTTGACCGCGCCGATCCACGCGCCGTCCTGGTTGTTGCGCACGTTCCAGTGCCAGCTGAAACCGGCCGGCGCTTCGCCGCCCTGCTGGCCGAGGCCGAGCTGGTAATGGGCCACCTCGTTGCGCAGCGGCATTTCCAGGCGGATGTCGCCGACCTGGGTTTCCCGGTCGGCCTGCAGCTCGATCGCGTACTGCAGGGTGCCGTCCGCTTCCAGCGAGGCCTTCACTTCACCGCGCAGCGGGCCGGCGTTGCCGGTCACCGTCCAGTGCACCTTGCCGGGTCCGTCGGTCTCCACTTTCGGCATGCCCTTGCCGGCCAGCGCATGCACGCCCGAGCCGTCTTCCACCAGCAACTGCATCGGCGCCTGCAGCAGTGCCTGCGGCTGCCTGGCGAAGCCGGTCATGCGCTCGTCGAAGCGGCTCTGGATCTGTGCGGGCAGGCCGCTGTCGGCGAGCGCGATGTCGCGGCCGAGAATGTCCAGCGTCGCGCCCTTCACGGCGATGGGCGTGAACGGCTTCACTACGGCGTCGTCCTGCGCCAGGGTGGAATCGAGCCAGCGCAGGCGGGTGAGCTTGAACGGATCGTCGTCGCCATGCGCAACCGCCACACCGTCGCCTACCGTGATGGAAAGCGGCACGCGCTGCGCATCCACGCCATCGGCGCCGATGCTCACTTCGCCCTGGTACACGCCGGGCTTGGCGTCCGCGGGAATATCCACGCCCATCCACAAGGGCTGCACGCGGCCCTTCGCCACATCCACGCGCGTGCCGAACGGCTGGCCGGTGTAGTCGATGCCGCGCAGATTGAAGCAGGTCAGCGCGGTGGCGGGGATGACCGCGCCGTCGGGACCGTGCAGGTCGCCGAAGGCCACGCGCACCGCGTTTGCCGGCGCGCGCGCTGCCCACAGGCCGATCTGGAAGCTGAGGTATTCGCCGCGCAGTGCGCTGTCGCTCAAGTCGCCGCCGGGGCCGCGCTGCGCCCACGAAGCCGGCAGCGTGTCGAACATGCGCACGGGATTGGCGCGCGTTTCCGGAAACAGCAGCAGCGGCCCTTCATGCTTCGCCAGCAGCGCGTCGAGTTCGGCCGGCGTGGCGGTGCGTTCCATCTCGGTATATGCATCGAAATCGTCCACCGCTTCGTAGCGCAGCACCTGCGCCTGCGGCAGGCGGTTCCAGGCCGAGGCCTTGCCGAGCTTGCCGGCCCAGGCCGAGTCGGCGATGTCGCGCGCCGCGGCGTAAGTGACCACCGGGTAATTGCTGCGGCCGCCGCCGACATAAGGCTGGTAGTACACCGCGTAGGTGCCGGCCTTCGCAGCCTGGAACACCAGTTCGCCGGATGCGCGGTCGATCTTGCCGGTGACGAGGTTGGCCACCGGCGCACCGTCGGGATCGGCCACGATCACCGCCAGCTTCTCCGGATGCGCATCGCGCCGGCGCCAGGGAATCACTACGTGCACGGCCTCGGCCGGCGCGTCGACCTGCACGAGATAGCGATGATTGCCCAGCTTGGCAGGATCCCAGCGCAGCACGGGCGCGCCGTGTTCGTCCGCATTGGCCACCGGTGCCAGCGCCAGCGACGCTCCCGCCATCATGCAGGCCAGCACTGCCCGCGCGTAGAACTGCCGCATCGTCCACCTCGCCCATGCTGCCAAACGGAAGTGTTTAACCCGATGCATGCGGGCGAGGCAAGTTCCGGACGTCTGGACGGCCGCGATTCAAGCGCCGCGGTCGGTGCGCAATGTGCGCAGTTCCTCATCGTGGCCGGCCGCGCCGCGGCCGCTGATCCAGCCGAACAAGGCGATGCCCGCGACGATCAGCACCGCGCCGCAGGCGGCATAGCCATGCGGCCAGGCCTCGCCCAGCAGCAGGCCGCCGAGCAAGGTGGCGAACAGCAGCTCGGCCGCCTGCATTGCCTCCACCGCGGCCAGCGCGGTGGGTTCGCTGCGCACCATGTCGGTGGCGCGGAAAAACAGCACGGTGGCGATCACACCGGAGGACAGCGCCACGCCGCCGGCCAGCAGCACGTCGCGCCACGACGGCGGGCCGACCGTGGCCCACGCGATGCCGGCGAACAGCAGCCACAGCGGCCAGCTGCACAGCGTCATGCCGAACACGCGCTGCACCGCGCCGAGCCGCGCCTGGCCATGCTCCAGATGCAGCAGCAGCATGCGATTGCCCAGCGGATACGCGAACGCCGACACCACCACCGCGCCGATCGCCAGCCAGTCGCCCGCGCTCAACCGTCCCTGCGCATGCCCCCACTGCAGCGCGAACACGCCGGCCACGATCAACGCGCCGATCGCCAGCGTGCGCCAGGCCAGCCGGCCGCGCGCATCGCGGTAGATCAGCGGCGCCATCAGCGGACCGGCCAGCACGGTGGTCTGGAAGCTGCCGGCGATCAGCCACGACGGCCCGCTGCTGGCGGCCCAGGTCAGCGGCACGCCGAACAGCACGAAGCCCACGCTGCTCCACAGCAGCCAGGTGCGCGGATGGCGGCGCAGTTCCCGCGGCAGCTCGCCCAGCCCGCCCTGCCACGGCAGCACCACGGCGAGGAGCGGCAGGGTGATCAGATAACGCAGGATGCCCGCCCACGCCCAATGCCCGCCGCCGGCGACGAAGCTGCGGTTGAGCACATAGGTCAGCGTGAAGAACAGCGCCGAGCACAGGGCGAGCCCGACGGCGGCGAGAGCATTGGAGCGCATGGGGAACTCAGGACGGGTGGCACGAAGATCGATGTTAGGCGATGCGGCCGGCATGCCGGCGTCTACAGGTTCGCCTGCAGATCGGCCAGCGTGATCATCAGCAGCATCGGGTCGAGCGGCGAAGGATCGAAGCCCACGTGGCAGTAGAACGCGCGCGCCTCGTGGCTGAGCGCATGCACCAGCATGCCGCGGATACCGATCGCATCGGCGGCGTGGCCCATGCGCAGGCAGGCGTCGCGCACCAGGGCGCGCCCCAGGCCCTGGCGCTGCCAGGCCCGATCGACGGCCAGCCGCCCCAGCACCACCACCGGCACCGGGTCGTGCATGTTGCGGCTGAAGCGGCTGGTGGCGAGGTCGCCGGCCACCGCGCTGGACGCCAGCGCGTAGAACGCGGCCACGCGTGCGCCTTCGCAGGCGACGTAGGTGCGCGAAGCACCCGTCGCCTGGTTGCCGGCGGCCCGCCGCCTGAGCCAGCGGTCGAGGCTGTCGACGCCGCAGGCGAAGGGTTCCAGCTGATGGTGCGCGGACAGCGGTTGCGGAGCGGCCAGCGTCACGCCTTGTCCCAGGGGGCCTTGCTGCGCAGGGTCTGGCGCAGGCGTTCGTTGGACTGGGGGGGCGCGTCCAGGCGTTCCAGGAAGGCGGTGTACGCCTCCGGCGTGGCCATGACGACCGCCTGCTCCAGCAGGGCTTCCTCGGCGGCCGTGCGGGCGGCGTCGAGGACGAAGTCGGTGCGGGTCTTACCCCGGACCTGGGCGGCTCGGTCGATCAAGCTGCGGTCCTCCGGTTTGATGCGAAGGTTCAGCGTATCCCGCTTGGCGGAAGGAGCGTCGGGTTTGGTCATGAGTTTCAGACTCCAGGCAAGGCGCCAGCCTACCAGGACGTACTGACAATGTCATTACTTATAGCCCGCCCTTACCCCAGCAGCGGCAAGCTCAGGCGCACTTCCAGCCCACCGCCTTCGGCGTTGCGGGCGCCCGCCTCGCCGCCGTGCACCTGCGCCACCCGGCTGACGATGGCCAGGCCCAGCCCGTGCCCTTCCGCCTTGGGCGCATTGCTGCCGCGGAAGAACGGCCGGAACAGCTGGGACAGCTCCTCCTCCGGCACGCCGGCGCCGTGGTCGCGCACGATCACTTCGGCGTGCCCGTGCTCCGCGCGCACCGCCAGTTCCACGCTGCCGCCTTCGGGGCTGTACTTGAGGGCGTTGCCGAGCAGGTTGTCCAGCGCGCGTTCGAGCAGCTGGCCGCTACCGGAAACCCAGGCCGGCGCCTCGATCGCCGCATTCAGGCGCAGGCCGCGCGCCGAGGTCTCGATCGCCGCCTTGGCCACGCATTCGCGCGCCAGTGCGGCCAGGTCCACCGGTTCGCGCTCCATCCCCGGCAAGCCGCCTTCCAGGCGCGACAGGGCCAGCATCTCGCCGGTCATGCGGTCCAGGCGGACGATCTCGCGCTCGGCCTGGGCGAAGTACGCGTCGGCCTGCTCGCCGTCGCTGCGCCGGGCCAGGTCGAGGATCAGCTGCAGCCGCGCCAGCGGCGAGCGCAGTTCGTGCGAGAGGTCCTGCAGCACGGCGCGGTCGTGCGCCACCAGCGCTTCGATGCGCACGGCCATGGCGTCGAAATCCTGCGCCAGCTGCGACAGCTCGCCCGGCCCGCGCCGCCCTTCCGGGCCGACCCGCGTCGACAGCTCGCCCGCCGCCATGCGCCGCGCCGCGCGCTGCATCGCTTCCACCGGCCGCGCCACGCCGCGCGCGAACCACCAGCCGATCAGCACGATGAACAGCAGCGAGAGCGCGAACTGCACGGCCAGGTAGATCTGGTTGCGCGTCTGCATGGGAATGCGCGAATGCGTGCGGCTCAGGGCGACGAGCTGCCGCGCACGGCCATCGCTGCCGGTGACCTGCTGCACGGCCAGGTAGATGCGCGGATACGGCTGCATCACCAGGTCATGCCCCGACGCCAGCCACTGCGGCAACTGATCGCGCACGCTGCCGGGCAGGCGGATCGGCACCAGCGGCTCGCCGTTCTCGTACAAGGTGGCGTCGACGCCGTCGCGGCGCTGGTCGCGGATCCATGCGTCGAGGCCGCTGGCGCCTCCGCTTGCATAGGCTTCGTTCGCGCTGTCGGCCAGCGCGGTCCAGTTGATCTCCACCGCGGTGTTGTATTCGATGAAGCTGCGCGTGACATAGCCGCCCAGCAGCAGCACCGTCAGGTTGGCCAGCACGAACCACACCAGCAGGCGCCAGAACAGCGAAGTCTTGAACGGATTCATGCCGCGCCCGCCACCAGCACGTAGCCGGCGCCACGCACCGACTCGATCCGCGGCGCCTGCTCCGAAGCCTCCGCCAGCTTGTGGCGCAGGCGGCTCACGTGCACGTCGATGCTGCGGTCGAAGCGCTCCAGCTCGCGCCCCAGCGCCATGCGCGTGAGCGTGGCCTTGTCCACCAATTGTCCGGCGCGCTGGGCCAGCGCCAGCAGCAAACCGAATTCCGCGCCGGTCAGCGACAGTTCCGCCTCGCCCGCATACGCGCGCCGCTCGCCCGGCAGCAGGCGCAGCACGCCCACTTCCAGCGTGCCCGCGGCGGCCGGCGAATGGCGGCGCAGCTGGGCGCGCACGCGGGCCAGCAGTTCGCGCGGCAGGCAGGGTTTGGAAAGGTAGTCGTCCGCGCCGAGTTCCAGGCCGATCACCCGATCCACCGGCTCGCCGCGGGCGGACAGCATGATCACCGGCAACCGGTGCTGCAGGCGCAGCTCGCGCAAGGTCTCCAGGCCATCGCGGCCGGGCATCATCACGTCGAGGATCAAAAGATCCGGCCGCTGTGCCGGATGGCTCAGGCGCGCCAGCGCTTCCTCGCCGTCGTGGGCCACGTCGACCGTGAAGCCCTCCCGGCGCAGGTATTCGGCCAGCAGGTCGGTCAGGGCGCGGTCGTCGTCGGCAAGCAGGATTCGTTGCATGAGTCGCTGGCGTGGGTTTTTGCGCCATTCAAACGGCGCGGGAGCCGAGGAACCACGGGCTTTACGCTTCTTTACCCATCGGCAAAAAACATACACGCGGGCTTGTCGTCAAATACTCCGCAAGTCCCCCCAACCCGAAAGGTGAAGAACATGCGCAAGTCCCTCTTCCTCGGCCTGGCCCTCGCTTCCGCCATGACCCTTGGCACCGCGGCGTTCGCGGCCGGCCAGGACGGCGGCCAGCATTTCGGCGGCCATCGCGGCGGCCACGGCTTCATGGCCATGCAGAAGCTCAACCTCACCGACGCGCAGAAGGCCAGCATCCACGACCTGGTCAAGAACAGCTTCAGCCAGAACAAGGCCCAGCGCGACGCCCTGCGCGCCCAGCGCCAGTCCTTCGAATCGATGACCCCGGACCAGGCCGGCTACCAGGCCGCCGCGGCCCAGCTGGCCCAGGCCGAAGCCGCCGCCACGCAGACCCGCGTGCAGCAGCAGGCCCAGCTCAAGGCGCAGATCTACGCCCTGCTGACCACGCAGCAGAAGGCGCAGTGGGCCGCACTGAAGCAGGAGCGTGAACAGCGCCGCCAGCAGTGGATGCAGTTCAAGGCGCAGCAGAAGGCCGCCGGCTCCAGCGCGTCGACGGCCCAGTAAGACCTTCTCTGGAAGGGTAGTGCCCCGGTGAAAGCCGCGTCCGCCCCGTGCGGACGCGGCTTTTTTTACGCCTGCATCAAGGCCGCGCCGGCGGCGGCCACCTGGGCGTCCTGGGTGGATTGCATGCCGGAGACGCCGATCGCACCGGCTACCTTGCCGTCGCGGTACAGCGGCAGGCCGCCATCCAGCGGCAACAGGTGGTCCATGCCAAGGAGGCGCAGGCCCAGCCCGCCGTCGCGCACGGCGTCCTCGAACAGCTTCGACGGGCGGCGGAAATTCACCGCCGTTTCGGCTTTCGCCTGCGCCACCGCCACGCTCGCATGCTGCACGTCGTCCAGCGCATGCAGCATCACCAGATGGCCTCCGCTGCCGACGATGGCGATGGCCATCGGCCAGTCGTTGCGCTGCGCCTCGGCCTGTGCCGCGGCCATCACGCGGGCGGCATCGGCGAGCGTGATCGGCGCACCGTACGAAGGCGGGCGGCTCATGCGCGCACCGCGGCGAGGAACTCGCGCAGCAGCGGCAGCACCACGTCGGGCCGCTCGATATTCACGTGATGGCCGGCATCCGGAACGCGCACCAGGCGCGCATCGGGCAAACCGGCGGCGAGGCGTTCGGACAGCTCGATCACTTCCGGCTGGTCTTCCTCGCCCACGATCAGCAGCACCGGCATGCGCAGTTCCGCCAGCCGCTCCGGCGCGGGGACCGGCGGATTGCGCTGCAGCGAAGCGTGCTTCCAATAGCCGTCCGCACGGCCGAAGTTCCATGCGCTCATGGCGGCGATGCGTGCGCGCGCTTCCTGGTTGCTCTGCTGCGGCGTGCGGCGCGGTCCATCCACGAAGGCGCGCAGCGAGGTATCCAGCAAGGCATCGGCATCGCCGCCCTGCACCGCCGCCCAGAACGCCTGTGCCTCCGGCGTGCGCGTGGCGTAGTAGCCCCAGTAGCCCGCGCCGATCAGCGCCAGCGCAGTCACCCGCTGCGGATGCGCCAGCGCGAAATCCAGCGCCGTGCCGGCGCCGCCGGAACAACCCAGCAAGGCGCTGCATTCGATGCCGCGGTCGTCGAGCACGCGCTGCAGGTCTTGGTGATGCGCGAACGTGGTATCGGCGGGCATCGACGAGCGGCCGAAGCCGCGCAGGTCGTAGCGCAGCACGCGGTGCTCATCGGCCAGCGCGGCGAATGCTTCGTCCCACTGGCCGCTGTCGACCAGGAAGCCGTGCAGCATCGTCACGGCATCGCCGCGTCCCGCTTCTTCGGCATGGAAATGCACGCCGTCCGCCTCGATCCAGCGCGCCTGCGGCGCGCCGGTCTTCTTGTGCAGAAAAGTCGCTGACATGGAGGCGTCTCCTCAACGGCTGGCGCGCACGTCGCGCGCTTCCACCGCATCCACCCACACCGGCGGCGCGTAGCCGGCCGGCTTGTCGCCCACCGCGACGCCGCCGTGGATGCGGGTCTGCTGGCGGTCGGCGAACATGTAGTACGGGAATGGCGCATCCGGTGCGCTGGCTTCGTCCAGCCGTGCACGCAAAGCATCCGGCAGCGTGAAGTCGAGTGCGCCGAGGTTGTCTTCGAGCTGCGCCAGCCTGGTCGCGCCGACGATCAGCGCCGCGATGCCCGGCCGGTTCGCCGCCCAGTTCAAGGCCACCTGCGCCATGCTGCGGCCGCTTTCGCGCGCCACTTCCTCCAGCGCGGCGACGATGCGCCAGTTGCGCTCGGTGAAGCGCTCGAAGCCCGGCGCCGCGGTGACTTTGGCCAGACGCCCATCGCCCTCGCCGCCGGCCTGGCTCGGCCGGTACTTGCCCGACAGCAGGCCCATGCCGAGCGGACTCCACGCCGTGATGCCCATGCCCAGCCCGGTGGCCAGCGGCACGAACTCGTGCTCGATATGCCGCTCCACCAGCGAGTACTCCAGCTGCATGTTCACCAGCGGCGTCAGTGCATGCGCTTCGGCATAGGTCTGCGCACGCGACGCATACCATGCCGGCGTGTCGGACAGCCCGGCGTAGCGGATCTTGCCGGCGCGGACCAGGTCGTCGAGCGTGCGCACCACTTCCTCGGCCGGCGTGATGCGGTCCCAGGTGTGCAGCAGATAGAGGTCGATGTAATCGGTGCGCAGGCGGCGCAGCGAGCCTTCCACCGCGCGCAGGATGTTCTTGCGCCCGTTGCCGCCGGCATTGGGATTGCCGGGCTGCGCGTTGTAGCTGAACTTGGTGGAGATCACCACGCGGTCGCGCACGCCGGCCTGCTCCACGAACTTGCCGAGCAGGCTTTCGCTGCTGCCTTCGGTGTACATGTCGGCGGTGTCGATGAAGTTGCCGCCGGTGTCGAGATAGCGGTCGAACATGGCGCGCGCGGTGTCTTCCGCGGCGCCCCAGCCCCAGTCCTCGCCGAAGGTCATGGTGCCGAGCGAGAGGCGGCTGACGCGCAGGCCGGAGCGGCCCAGGGTGTAGTACCGGTCGAGTGACATCGTTCTGTTCCTTGAAAGCGTGGGCGGGGAGATCGTGGAAGGGAAAATCAGGGGAGACGGCCGACCTTGGCGTTGCCGAACAGCACCTGGCGGGTCTGTTCGAGCTGCATGAAGTCGTGCGGGAAACCGAGTTCGATGGCGCTGGCCTGGTCCAGGCGGCGGCGCTGTTCGTCGCTGAAGGCGATCTCCAGCGCGCCGAGGTTGTCCTCCAGCTGCTCGAGCGTGCGCGCGCCGACGATCGGGCCGGTGACGGCGGGATGCAGCAGCGTCCACGCCAGCGCCACCTGCGATGGCGTGCGTTCCAGTTCCTGCGCGATCTGCTTGACCACCTCGGCGATATCCAGGGCGCGCGGCGTCAGTGCGCCGATCGCCGCGGCGACATCCTTGCGCGTGCCGGTGACGTCGCTGCCGACCACCTGGCCGACGTGCGCCAGGTCCGCGCGGCTGTACTTGCCGGTGAGCACGCCGCTGGCCAGCGGCGACCAGGCCAGCACGCCCAGACCCAGTTCCTTCGCCATCGGCAGCAGCTCGCGCTCCACCGTGCGCTCGGCCAGGTTGTACTGCACCTGCAGCGCCACCAGCGGCGCCCAGCCGCGCAGGTCGGCCATGGTCTGCATGCGCGCGACCTGCCAGGCCGGCGCGTCGGAGATGCCGGCGTACAGCACCTTGCCGGAACGCACCAGGTCGTCGAAGCCGCGCATCACTTCGTCCACCGGCGTCAGGTCGTCCCAGGCGTGCAGGTAAAGCAGGTCGATGTAGTCGGTATCGAGGCGGCGCAGGCTCGCTTCCACCGAACGCAGCATGTTCTTGCGGTGGTTACCGCCGCCGTTCGGATCGTCCGGCCGCATGTTGAGCGAATACTTGGTGGCCACCACCAGCGAATCGCGGCGCTCGCCAATGAACTGGCCGAGCAGGCGTTCCGAGCTGCCGCCAGTATAGAAGTTGGCGGTGTCGATGAAATTGCCGCCGCGCTCCACGTAGAGGTCGAAGATGCGGCGCGACTCGGCGGCGTCCGAACCCCAGCCCCAGTCCTCGCCGAAGGTCATGGTGCCGAGCGAGAGGCGGCTGACGCGCAGGCCGGAACGGCCGAGGGTGTAGTAGCGATCGAGCGGCATGGGCGGAGTCCTCCGGTGGTGATGGAGGCAGTCTGGCCCTTGCCATTGCGTAGAAAAATACGGATTCTTTTGAAGCGTTATTTAGAGAATCTAATCAATGCGCGACGACCACTCCCCCGCCCTGCGCGCCTTCCACCTGATCGCCCGCTACGGCAGCTTCACCCGCGCCGCGGCCGACATGGAGGTCACCGCCTCGGCGCTGAGCCAGACCATGCGCCAGCTGGAGCAGCGCGTCGGCGTGCGCCTGCTGCAGCGGACCACGCGCAAGGTCGGCCTGACCGAAGCGGGCCGGCAGTTCCTGGAGCGCATCACGCCGGCGCTGGCCGCGATCGATGGCGCCCTGGACGAACTGCGCCAGCACGGCGACCGCCCCGCCGGCACCTTGCGCGTGACCGTGCCGGAGATCGTGCTGGACTGGCTGGTGGCGCCGCTGCAGGCGGACTTCCTGCGGCGCTGGCCGGAGCTCACGCTGGATGTCGGCGTTACCGGCGGCCTGGTGGATCTCGTCGCCGAAGGCTACGACTGCGGCATCCGCCTGGGCGAACGCCTGGCGCGCGACATGGTGGCGGTGCCGCTGGGCGGCAAAGTGCGTTCGATCGTGGCGGCCGCGCCGGGATACCTGGACAAGCACGGACGGCCGCAGCATCCGCGCGATCTGCAGAACCATGCCTGCATCCGCAACCGCTACGTGACCAGCGGCGCGATCTATCGCTGGGAGTTCGCCCAGCGCGGACGCTGGTTCGATCTCGACGTGGGCGGGCCGCTGATCGTCAACCATCCTTCGCTGGCGATCCGCGCCGCGCTGGACGGACTGGGCCTGACCCATACGCTGGAGCCGGCGGTGCGCGAACACCTCACCGCCGGCCGCCTGGAAAGCGTACTGGACACCTGGCTGCCGCCCTACGACGGTTTCTATCTCTACTACCCCAGCCGTTTCCAGGTGCCGCCGAAGCTGCGCGCATTCATCGACTTCCTGCGCGAGCGCATGGCTCAGCGATAGCGGTAATGCCCTTCGACCCATACGTGCGGGCCGGACCAGTAGCCGGGCACCCATACGCGTCCCCGTGCGGGAACGACGATGCAGCCGCTGAGCGCCGTGGTGGCGGCAAGCAAGGCAGTGCAGAAGAAGATCCTGGTCCGGCCCATGACGTGCTCCGAGTGGGAGAGGTGGGCAGGAAAACGGCGGCTGTGAAACGCCGATGACGAAGCGGCGCGGCGCACGATGCCGTGCGTTCAGGCCGCGGAGGGACGGCGTTCAGAGAAAGACAACGCTTCAAACTTGTTTCCTTCTCCCCTTGGGAGAAGGTGGCGGCAGCCGGATGAGGGTGCGGGCAAAGCGTAACGCCCCAACCCGCCCGCACCCTCACCCTAGTCTCAGGTCCAGCGACTGTACGGCTTGCCCAGCGCAATGCGCCCCGCACCCAGCAGCATCACCGCGATGGCGCCGCCCAGGTACATGCCCTGCAGCTCCAGCGCCCAGCCGCCGGTGTCGGCCAGCGACAGGAACTGGCTGGTGTGCACCAGCAGCAAGGCCACCACCATGTTGACCGCGACGATCAGCGCGCCGATGCGCGTCCACAGGCCCAGGATCAGCAGCAGCGGCGCCACCACTTCGCCCACGTACACGCCGTAGGCGAGAAACGACGGCAAGCCCTGCTGCGCCAGCACCTGCACGACGAAGCCCGGTCCATGGATCAGCTTGGACACGCCATGGAACAAAATCAGCGCGCCCAGCACCACGCGCAGCACCAGCTTGCCCAGTTCGTTGGATGAGGACTGCATGGAAAGCTCTCCGTCGATATAGCGGCCGCCCCGCGCGGCCGGGCGTTGCAGCTCAGCCGCGCGCCAGGCGCTCCACCACCGCACGGTAGCGTGCGGCGATGCCGGCTTCGTCCTGATGATGGAAATCACGCACCACCCAGCGGCCGCCGCACATCACGTGGCGCACCAGCGGCGTGTTGCCGGCGAACAGGAAGCTGTCCAGCAGCGAGCGCGTGTCGCGCGCCGCGAGCAGCGGCGAGGCCTCGTCCAGCACCAGCAGGTCGGCGCGCGCGGCGGTGTTCAAGCCGCCCACCGGCAGCCCGGCCGCGCGTGCGCCGCCGCGCAGCGCGGCGCGCCACAAGGTCTCGCCGACGCTGTCGCCCTCGTGCCGCGCCGCGATGTTGCGGTGGCGCGTGGACAGGCGCTGGCCGTATTCCAGCCAACGCAGTTCTTCCACCGGCGAGATCGAGATGTGCGAATCCGAACCGACGCCGAGCACGCCTTTGGCGTCGAGATAATCGCCCAGCGGAAACAGGCCGTCGCCGAGATTCGCTTCCGTGGTCGGGCACAGCCCCGCCACCGCGCCGCTGCGCGCGAGCCGCGAGGTTTCGTGGCCGGTCAGGTGGGTGGCATGCACCAGGGTCCAGCGCGCGTCCACCGGTGCATGGTCGAGCAGCCATTCCACCGGGCGCGCGCCGCGCGTGGCAAGGCAGTCCTGCACTTCGCCGATCTGCTCGGCGATATGGATATGGATGGGCAGGTCCTGCGCGATGTTCGTAGCCAGCAGGCCGCGCATCGCTTCTTCCGGCACCGCGCGCAGCGAATGCAGCGCGATGCCGATGCGCAGGCCGTCGCCTTCGTGGCGGCGCAGGGCTTCGAGCATCTTCACGTAGGAAGAAAGGTCATGGCCGAAGCGACGCTGGCGCGGGCCGAGCGGACGCCCGTCGAAACCGCCGGTCATGTACAGCACCGGCAGCAGGGTCAGCGCGATGCCGGTTTCGCGCGCCGCTTCGATCAGCGCCAGCGACATCGCCTCCGGTTGCGCATACGGCGTGCCGCCGGGCTGGTGGTGCAGATAGTGGAATTCGCAGACCTGCGTATAGCCGGCCTTGAGCATTTCCACGTACAGCTGCGCGGCGATCGCCTTCAGTTCCTCCGGACCGATCGCGGCGGCGAAGGCATACATGGTCTCGCGCCAGGTCCAGAAACTGTCATCGCTGCGTCCCTTGCGCTCGGCCAGGCCGGCCATGGCGCGCTGGAACGCGTGCGAATGCAGGTTCGGCATGCCCGGCAGCACCCAGGCGCCGAGCCGCTCGGCCTCGCCCCCGCCATGCTCGCCGAGGGGCGGCGCGACATGGCCGGTGGCGTCCACCGCGAAGGCGCCGTCGGCGCTCCAGCCATCGGCCAGCCACAGCTGGTCGGCGCTGTAAGTACGGGTGGCATCGCTCATCGACAAGGCTCCGGCTGCGTTGCGCGGAGTGTAACCGGCCCTGCACGGATGGCTACGGCATAATGCGCGGCATGGCCAAGAAGAATGAACACACTCCCAAGCTGCTGGTGCGCCAGGCGCAGCCGGCCGACGTCCCCGCCCTGGTCGCGCTCACCGGCCGCGTCTACACGCCCGAGTGGGGGCATTCGGCCGAGATGCTGCGTTCGCAGCAGACGCACTTTCCCGAAGGGCAGTTCGTGGTCGAGTACGAAGGGCGCATCGTCGGTTATTGCGCCACCTTCCGCATCGACGAGGCCAGCGCGCTGGCGCCGCATACCTGGATGCAGATCACCGGCGGCGGCATGGGTTCGCGCCACAAGCCGGACGGCAACTGGCTGTACGGCATGGAGGTGGTGGTGCATCCGGATTACCGCGGCATGCGCATCGGCCAGCGCCTGTACCAGGCGCGCAAGCGGCTGTGCACCGACCTGAAGCTGCGCGGCATCGTGTTCGGCGGCCGCGTGCCGGGCCTGGCCCGCGCCATCCAGCGCTACGGCAGCGCCGAGGCCTATGTGCAGGCGGTGGTGGAAGGCAAGCGGCGCGATCCCACGCTCAGCTTCCAGCTGTCCAACGATTTCCAGGTGATCGGCGTGCTGCGCGGCTACGTGCCGTCGGATTACGAATCGCTGGGCTACGCGGCGCATCTGGTCTGGCGCAACCCGCAGCTGCTGAACCAGCCGGACGTGCCATCGATCCCCTCGCCGCAGCGCCTGCCCGACTCGGTGCGCGTGGCGTCGGTGCAGTACCAGCAGCGGCGCATCAAGTCGTTCGAGGAATTCGCCACCCAGGTGGAATACTTCACCGATATCGCAGCGGACTACAGCGCGGATTTCGTCACCTTCCCCGAGCTGATCACCCTGCAGCTGCTGTCGATCGAGAACGCCGAACTGTCGCCGGTGGAGTCGATCCGCAAGCTCAGCCAGTACACGCCGCAGGTGAAGGAACTCTTCAGCCGGCTGGCGGTGCACTACAACATCAACATCATCGCCGGCTCGCACCCCACCGAGCAGCCGAACGGCGACATCCACAACGTCTGCTACGTATGCCTGCGCGACGGCTCGATCCACGAGCAGGAAAAACTGCACCCCACGCCCAGCGAACGCACGGTGTGGAACATCACCGGCGGCGACAGCGCGGCCACCATCCAGACCGACTGCGGCCCGATCGGCGTGATGATCTGCTACGACTCCGAGTTCCCGGAAGTCGCGCGCCACCTCACCGACCAGGGCGCGCTGATCCTGTTCGTGCCGTTCTGCACCGACGTGCGCGAAGGCTACCTGCGCGTGCGCTACTGCTCGCAGGCGCGGGCGATCGAGAACCAGTGCTACGTGGTGCTGTCCGGCAACGTCGGCAACCTGCCGGGCGTGAACAACTTCGACATCCAGTACGGCCAGAGCTGCATCCTCACACCCAGCGACTTCCCGTTCGCGCGCGACGGCATCGCCGCCGACTCCACGCCCAACATCGAAACCGTGCTGTTCGCCGACCTGCGCCTGGAAAGCCTGGCGCGCGCGCGCAACGCCGGCGCGGTGCAGAACCTCAAGGACCGCCGCTTCGACCTGTACGAAACGCGCTGGACCACCAAGCGCGACGGCAAATCATGAGCGAACCGGACACCGGAACACCGGCCAGCCGGCTGCGGCGGCTGGCCGGTTCGGATCTGTTCTCGCCGGTGCAGTGGCGCCGGCGGGTGCTGTTCTGGAGCGGCGCGGTCATCGTCGGCCTGGCCGCGGTCGGCTTCGCGCAGGCGGCGGACTACGCGTTCGGCCTGTTCCACCGCATGCTCGAACACAGCCGCTGGTGGGCTTTCCTGGTCACGCCGGCGATGTTCGCCGTGCTGGCCTGGCTGACCTCCGGCGCGCTCAAGCCCACGCGCGGCTCGGGCATTCCGCAAGCCATCGCGGCACTCAAGGTGGAAGACGACGGCTTCCGCGGCAGCCTGCTGTCGCTGCGCGTGGCGCTGGGCAAGATGGCGCTCACCCTGGCCGCCTTGCTCGGCGGCGCCTCGGTGGGACGCGAAGGCCCCACGGTGCACGTCGGCGCGGGACTGCTGTATTCGCTGGGCCGGCGCTTCGGTTTTGCCGACGCGGCCGCGGCGGGCCGCTTCATCCTGGCCGGTTCCGCCGCGGGCCTGGCCGCCGCCTTCAACACGCCGCTGGCCGGCGTGGTGTTCGCCATCGAGGAAATGAGCGGCGCGTTCGAGCACCGCATGAGCGGCATCCTGCTGACCGCGGTGATCATCGCGGGCGTGGTGTCGCTGGGCATCCTCGGCAACTACGCGTATTTCGGCCGCCTCGACATCGGCTTGCCGCTGGGCCGCGCGTGGTGGGCGGTGCTTGCCACCGGCATCGGCTGCGGCCTGGCCGGCGGGCTGTTCGCGCGCCTGATCCTGCCGCACGACCAAGGCCTGCGCGGCGCGATGGGCCGCCTGCGCGCACGCCATCCGGTGCTGTTCGCCGCGGCCTGCGGCCTCGCCCTGGTGCTGCTCAGCCAGCTCACGCAGACCGGGCTCTACGGCACCGGCTATGCGCAGGCCCGCGCCATCCTGGAAGGGCACCAGGACACCGTCAGCGCATTCGGCGCGCTGAAATTCCTGGGCAATATCGCTTCGTACTGGGCCGGCATTCCCGGCGGCATCTTTTCGCCCGCGCTGGCGGTGGGCGCCGGACTCGGCCAGAACATCGCCGCGCTGCTGCCCGGCGCGGACGTGCCGGCAGTGGTGCTGCTGGCGATGGCCGCGTATCTGTCCGGCGTGACGCAGGCGCCGCTCACCGCCACCGTGATCTCGATGGAACTGACCGCCAACCAGCAGATGGCGCTGCCGATCATGGCCACCTGCCTGCTGGCGCGCGCAGCCTCCTCGCTGCTGTGCCGCAAGCCGGTGTACCGCGCGCTGGCCGACCGGTTGATCGAAGGCTATGAGCAGGAGCTGGCGCGGCGCGACACACCGCCCGCCGCTACCGGCGACAACGACGCGGCGCTGGTGGAAGACCCCGCCACGCCCACGCCACCCGAACCACGCGAGACGCCATGAACACGCAAGCCTGGGACCTGTTGCTGACCGGCGCCGCGCTCGCCACGTTCGAAGGCGCGCAGCCCTATGGATTGATCGAGGACGGCGCCATCGCCGTGGCCGGCGGACGCATCGCCTGGATCGGCCCGCGTGCGCAGTTGCCGGCCGATGCGCTGCAGCGTGCAGCGCACGTCGAAGAGCTCGATGGCGCGCTGGTCACGCCCGGCCTGATCGACTGCCACACGCACCTGGTGTTCGGCGGCGACCGCGCGCACGAGTTCGATCTGCGCCTCAACGGCGCCAGCTACGAGGAGATTGCGCGCGCCGGCGGCGGCATCGCTTCGACGGTGAAGGCGACGCGCGAGGCCGATGAAGACAGCTTGTTCGCGCAGGCGCTGCCGCGTGCGCGTGCGCTGCTTGCCGATGGCGTCACCACCATCGAGATCAAATCCGGCTACGGGCTGGAACTCGAAAGCGAGCGGTGCATGCTGCGGGTGGCGC
>Ga0065165_1001768_pt1 | contig 21426 bp, 15 predicted proteins | sample AraplaMF_Cvi_mMF_FD_63813 | JGI IMG/M metagenome (GOLD analysis project Ga0065165, IMG submission 63813) | Arabidopsis root microbial communities from the University of North Carolina, USA - plate scrape MF_Cvi_mMF (version 2) (version 3) | ecosystem: Host-associated > Plants > Roots >... | reverse complement strand
GTTCACCGCCATAGCCACCCTGATCGCTCATCCCTTCTGGATCGTCTCGGACCCCATGGAGCGTTTCCATGCGCTCAACACCTTTCTGGAGCACATCGGCCTGATCGGCGGCTTCATGCTGGCGGCGATCCTGGTCGAGCGAGATCGGAAATCGGAATGACGCCACCCCCTCCGAAAGGAAGCACCGCCACCGCCGCCCTGGCGGCGTTCACGGCCGGCTTTGTCGATACTGTGGGGTTCGTGGGGCTGTTTGGCCTGTTCACCGCCCATGTCACCGGCAACTTCGTGCTGATCGGCGCGGCGATCGTCACCCATCATTCGGGGATCATCGCCAAACTGCTGGCCCTGCCGACCTTCATCGTCGCGGTGGCCCTGACGAGCCTGTTCCTGCGCCATTGCCGCAAGACCCAGCGCTCGGCCGTCAGGCCGCTGCTGATCGTCCAGGCTCTGCTGCTGGCCGCCTTCATGGTCGCTGGCCTGACCCTGGCCCCGTTCACCGGCGGCGACCAGCCGGCCGCCATCCTGACCGGCCTGACCGGCGTGCTGGCCATGGGCGTGCAGAACGCGGCCTCCCGCACCGTCTTCACGCACCTGTCGCCGACCACGGTGATGACCGGCAACGTCACCCAGATCGTCCTGGACCTGGTCGGCCTGACCGAGCGCGACGCGCCCGCCGACGAGGTCAAGGCCCGCATCCGCAAGATGCTGCCGCCCGTGCTGGCCTTCACCGGCGGCGCGATCGCCGGCGGGGTTGGCTTCGCCGTGGCGGGCTTCTGGTGCGTCCTGGCCGGAGTCGCCGCCGTCCTGGCCATGCTGTTGTTCAACCCCGTCACAGAGGCCAGGGCATGAGACGCGCGCTCTCCGCGCTCACGCTCGGCGCGGCGCTGGGCGCCGGCGGCTTCGCCCGGGCCGCCGAGCCTCCGGCGTTCAAGCTCATCCGTTCGGACGAGACCTATCGCTATCTCGCAGACCAGCCGCCCGCGACGCCCGGCGACCGGCTGCGCTACATTCCGCTGAACGATGACCCGGACGTCTACTTCTCCCTGGGCGGCGAGGCCCGCTTGCGGATCGACGCCTTCGACGCCCCGCGTTTCGGGATCGGCGGCGAACCGTCCGATGTCTATGGCCTGGCCCGCGCCCTGGTCAGCACCGACCTGCATCTGGGGTCGCGCGTGCGGATCTATAGCGAACTGGGCCTGCATCGCGACATCAACAAGAAGGCCCCGCCGGCGGTCAGCGATCGTGACGGCCTGGACGCCCAGGTGGCTTTCATCGACTTGACGCCCGACGCGGCGCGCCACTGGCGGTTGCGCCTGGGCCGGCAGGAGGTGTCGCTCAGCCCTACCCAACGCTTCGTCTCGGTGCGTGAAGGTCCCAACATCCGCCAGAGTTTCGACGGCGTCCGCATCACGCGCCAGACCGCGGGCCTGCGGCTGGACGCCTTCTATCTGCGCCCGGTCGTGATCCAGACGGGCGCCTTCGACGACAGTCGCAACATGGATCAGCGCTTCTACGGCGTGTACGCCTCCAGGACGCTGAGCAAAGCGGTGGCCCTCGATCTCTACGCCCTTGAACTGGACCGTGACGGCGTCCGGTTCGGAGCCGTGCGCGGCGACGAGCGGCGGTCGAGCTTCGGTGCGCGCCTGGCGGGCAAGCACGGCCCCCTCGACTACGAGGTCGAGGGCATGATCCAGGGAGGACGGTTCGCCGGCCGCGACATCCGGGCCTGGGGCGGCGGTGTCGGCGGCGGCTACACCCTGGCCCGCCCCTGGGCGCCACGCCTTGGGCTGAGGTTCGACGCCGGCTCGGGCGACGCCGACGCCGCCGACGGCAGGCTCCAGACCTTCAATCCGCTGTTTCCCAAGGGCGCCTATTTCAACGAGACCGGCCTGACCAGTTGGAGCAACCTGGTCGCCCTGCGTCCCAGCCTGGGTCTGTCGCCAACCCGCGACGTCAGCCTGGAGCTCAGCTACCTGATCCGCCGCCGACAGACCGGCGACGACGCGATCTACCTTCAACCTTCGACGCCGCTCGTCCCGGCCGGAACCAACAGGTCGCGGGCGGTCAGCGATGGGATACAGTTGGACGCCGGATGGCAGGTCGACCGTAACCTCAAGCTTCAGCTGCAAGCGCTGCATCAGGACGCCGCAGCCGCCGTGACTGCGATCGGCGGCAAGGACGTGAACTTCGCCATGGCGATTATCCAGTACCGCTTTTGACCCAGGCTAGCGACCTGGCGTCTTCAAAGGTCAGGGTGAGTCCTATGGAAGCCCAGCACAGCCTTCGGTCGCAAGCCGCGCCAATTGTCGGGCGTCGATACTCGTCAAGCGCGACACCTCAACAATCTGAATTGATTTCAAGCGTCTGCGCCTCGCGCCGCTCTTCCTCCCGCTGGCAAATCATCGCATGGTGCCGGCCGATGGACGGGGATCGCCAGCAGGAGCCTACCCACGACGCCGCGCCGGATCTGGCCGCACGCTCGATCACCTTGCGCGGCGCCCTGGCGCGATATTTCCAGCGCCGCCTGCCCGGCGCGAACGACATCGAGGATCTGGTCCAGGATGTCTTCCTGCGGATCGTGAGACGCGGCGACAACGCCGATCTCGATCGATACGAAGGCTATGTCTTCGAGACGGCCGCCAGCGTCCTGAAGGATCGCTTTCGCCGCCGCAAGGTGCGGGCGACCGACCGCCACCAGTCCTTCGATCCGGACCTGCACATCCAGACGAGCCTTGACCCCGAGCGCACCGTCCTGGGCCAGGAAGCCCTGCGGTCGATGACGCGCGTGATCCTGCAGATGCCGGAACGGACCCGGACGATCTTCATCCTGCGCCGGCTGGAAGGCTTGCCGCACCAGGAGATCGCCCGCAGGCTGGGCCTTTCCCTGAGCACGGTCGAAAAACATATTCAGCGCGCCGCGCGCCACATTCTCTCCAGCGGCGAAGGTTCGTGATGGCTGGCCGCAAACTCCACCTCGTGGCGTTGTCCCCCGATGAGGCGGCGGCCGCCTGGCTTGCTCGTCACGATGCGTCGCCGCAAGCGGCCGAGGATCCCGACTTCGTCGCCTGGCTCGACGAATCCGACACCCACCGTCAGGCCTGGTCACGGGCTCAACGGCTTTGGGAGGACGCCGCCCATCCCGTGGCCGATGATCCGCTGCTCTCGGCCCTGCGCGCCGAGGCCTTGGCCGCCCGGCCCGATCCCTGGCCCAGGATGGCGATCGCCGCCTGCCTAGTCGCGATCATCGGCGGCGGCTTCCTGGCCTGGCGTCTGCATGGCCCGCCGGACTCCGAGACCTCGGGCCGAAGGATCGCCGCCGTCGACCCGACGGCGCGTTACGGTGCGGCGGACCTCGTCAGCGCCAAGGGCGCCAGGCTGGTCACGCAACTGCCCGACGGGACGCGCCTGGAACTGGACACCGACAGCGCCGTCGACCTGGCGTTCACCGGGCGCGAACGACGCTTGCGCCTCGTGCGCGGCCAGGCGTTCGTTACGGTCGCCGCCGACCCGCGCCGCCCCTTCGCTCTCGACGTCGCCGACCAGACCATCGTGGATCGCGGCACGGCCTTCGCGGCGCGGCTGGACCCCGCGGGCGTTCGGGTCACGCTCGTCCAGGGGCGGGTGGCCGTCGGGCCGTCGGGCGCGCCTCCACGCTACGACCTGGCGCCGGGCCAAAGGCTGACCCTCAAGCCAGGTCGTCCGGGCGTCGTCGAAGCCGTGGACACCGACCAGGCCCTGGCCTGGCGGCAGGGTTTCATCGAGTTCTCCGACACGCCCTTGGGTGAGGCGGTCGCGGAGATGAACCGATATGGCGGTCCGACCCTGACCGTGCGCGATCCCCACACGGCGGGCCTGAAAATCAGTGGGCGCTTCAAGCTGGGCGATGCCGAGCGGTTCGTCCGCACGACCTCGGCCCTGTTGCCCATCCACGCGACGCGCGTCGCCGGGGGGCTGGAGCTGCGGGCCGGTGCAGAGGCGTCAGAACCGGCGGGCTAGCGTCAGTTCGAAGCGACGTCCGCGCGGGTCGCCATAGGTGCTGTAGCCAAGTTCGGAGTTGGCGTCGATCGGCGCACGGGCGTCCAGAAGATCTCGCACAGCCAGTTGCAGGCGGGTGCGCCCGTCCGCCCCGAAGACGTAGTTCACCATGGCGTCGGTATAGACCTGGGCGGGAAGGGTGTCGGACTGCTGTTTGGCGATCAGGTCGGCGCTGTCCAGGTGCGCGAAGCCGGACCGCGCCACCTTTGATCGCCCGTAATATTGGCCATTGAGCTCCAGCGTCAGGTCGCCCTTGGTCCACTCGACGCCCAGATTGCCGCGATGGGCCAACGGCCCGTCCCGGTAGCCGGCGGTCTCGTACCAGGCTCCGGCCGGATCGTCGCGCCGCCGGTAGCTGGGTTGCCAAGTGTAGCGCAGATAGATCCGCAGGGCCGCGTCGCCGCCCAACTCATGACGATAGTCGAGGCTGACATCGACGGATTCGATGACTGAACGCCCGACATTGAGGGCCGAGGCGTCGACCTTCGTAATGACCCCGCCCGTGTAGCCCAGGGCGCGGTCCGCGTCGGTGAGCGGCAGGCGCGTGATCCGGTCGGGATAGAGGGCTTCACGCGCAACGAAATAGCCCGGATCGTTGGAAGCGTAGGTTGTCACCTCGCGCGACTTGTCCGTCCGCAGATAGTCGATCGAGAGCCGCAAGCCTGGCGTCGCCTGGGGCGTAAACACCAGCCCCGCGGCCAGGGTGCGGGCTTTCTCGGCCTTTAGCCGCTCGGACCCGCCCGCGATCAGGTCGAAGTTTCCGTCGACCCCGAGATCCGCGCCGCCGCGCTTGGGGTCTTGGGCCCAAAAGTAGCGCCCCGACCAGTTTATCACGCGGTAGTTGATCTGCTCGGCGGTGGGCGGGAGGAAGCCGTCGGCATAGCTGGCGCGGAGCATCAGATCGGGGCGAAGAAAGCTGCGAAAGCCGAGCGTCGTGGCGATGACCGTGTCCGACGCCTTCAGGACGCCGACGCCCAGTTCGGCGATCGCTTCGTCCAGATACTGAGGAACGCGCAGGCGATAGCGGTCGGTGCGCACCGACAGTTGCGCCTCCAGGCCTCGCCACGGCCCCTTGGCCTGGGCCGAGACCAGGGGCGCGCGCCATTCGGCGTAGAGCGAGCCATTGGTCTGCTCCAGACCCGGCGTCAGGGTATGCGCGAAGGCGTCTGGCAAGTAGCTGTAGCCCAGGCGAGCGCCCAAGGGCGCGCGCTCGGTTCGGGCTTCGGCCAGAACGGTCATGGTCAACGGCCCGCCCGGCAATCGCAGCAGCGGACCCGAGGCCCGCAGATTGAAGTCCTGCAGCCGATCCTGCTGCTTGATCAGATAGCCGCCGGGCTGGCGATAGCTTCCGTAGGCCTTTAGGAAATCGGCGCCGGACCAAAACGGCGAGATCGCCGGTGTGCCGTAGAGCAGCGGCATGTCCAGAGCCGCCACAATACCGGCATAGATGTTCGGTTGCCGCCGATCGTCCTCCAGCCGCAGGGTCGAAAGGCTCAGGCTGTAGTCGGCGCTGGCCATCCAGCCCGCGGATAGGCGCGCGATCAATCCCGCCGTGCCCCGGCGCGTCAGCGTGCGATTGAGGACAGGCCCCTCCCAACCCAGCGGGAAGACGACCACCACCGTTTGCTCGAAGGGGTTGTTGTCGCTGCTGCCGGCGATGGGGCCGATCATCGCCTCCCCGGCCGGGGCGATGGCGCGGCCTTGGTCGTCGACATGCAGGTAGTCGAAGAACGCCTCGACGGCGCCGAACTGATGGCGACCGCTGAGAATGAACGAGGCGGTCTGTGTGTCGGTCAACAGGCTCTGACGTCGGCCGAAGGCGTCTCCCGACAGGCCAAGGTCCAGCGTCCCCGCATTGGCCAGGACTTCGGCCGTCGTGAACCCCTGAGCGGAAAAATGCGTCTTGGTCGAACCTAGCGCCTGGCCGCCACGGGCGGCGTCGAGGACCAGTGGAGCGCCGAAGCCGTAGACGTTGACGTCGGAGCCGACAGGGATGTCGAGCACCGATTGCACGCCCTGGCCCAGGCGCAGGGTCCGCCCCCGCTCGACATAGTCGCGATCGCCAAAGCGTAGGCCCTCGGCGCGGGACAGTCCCAGGGTCAGCGACAGCGACGATCGGCCATCGGCGGACGAGACGCCCAGATGCCCGCCGAACCGCGTCTGCGGCGCATCGCCTCGAGCGCTCAGGCCCTGGCTCAGGCCGACCGACTGGTCATTATAGTCCCGCTTGAGGATGACATTGACCACGCCGCCGGTCGCCCCCGGACCGTAGATCGCCCCCGCCGTCGCGGTCAGCACCTCGACCCGGTCGATCGCGGCCAGCGGAAGGCCGTTGAGATCGGGCTGAACGAACCTGGCCAGCACGCCCTGGCCGTCCGGCAGGCTGGGCAGCCGCCGTCCGTCGACGAGGACGAGCGTCTGATTGCCGCCCAGGCCCAATAGATCGATCTGTGAACGGGTCGAGGCGAGGTTGGCGCTCGGAGCCTGAATGTTGGCGGCCGCCTGAGCATTGGCCGGCATGCGCGCGCGCATGAAGTCTTCGAGGGTCTCCGCGCCCGAACGCGCCAGGGTTTCGCTGTCGGCGACGTCGTAGGGTTGGATGTCGTCGCGGCTGCGGCGGATGCCGGTGTTGAGGTTGCGACGACCCAGGACCAGCAGCTCGGAAACCGCGCCGTCGCCGGGATCGACCGCCAGCTGTTCCGCCGAAGGTCCCGGACCGGCCTGGCTGACGACGAAGGCGCCGTCGATCGTGCGGCGATAGGTCAGGCCCGAGCCGGCCAGCGCCGCAGCCAGCGCCTGCTGTGTCGTGAACCGCCCGCTCAGCCGCGGCGCGCGCCGACCGTCGGTCACGGCGCGATCGAAGATCAGCTCGGCCGCCCCCGTCCGCGCGACCTGGTTGAGCGTGATCGACAGCGACTGGGCGGGCAGATCCAGGTTGGCGCCGGGCGCGGCGGCGTGCGCGCTCGCGGCCGCGGCGCCGAGCGCCACCGCCAGGGGCGCTCGCCTCCAGCGCCTCGACCGCCACGCTCCGAACTCCACTCACGCCTCCAAGCCGGCCAGACTCGCCGTCTCAAGAAAGTTTCGCGCCCGCGTACGGTTTTTCCGTCGGCTTGCGTTCCTGGCGCCGACCCAGGAGCCCCAAAACGCCGATGCTCGCCAGAAACCCCAACCCGATCTCGCGTCCATATCCCTTCATGCCGCCTCGCGATCGCGAACCGAGCGCGGCGATCAGTCCGCCGTCCGGAGAAGCCCATCTGCGCAGCGCCCTGGCCCGTCAATACGGTTGCAGCGATCCACAGGTGCTGACCTCGCGACTGGGCGAAGACCAGGCGGTCCATATCACCCGCAAGTTCCATCATGCCGACCATTTTGGCCGTGTTGAGGCCCCTGCCAGCGCCGACGCCTACCTTCTGTGCGCCAATCTCGGCGCCGGCAGCCAGCAGATGGTGACCCGGGGGCGAGGTCTTGGGCGCCAGGTGTTCGCGGCGGACACCATCGGCCTTCGCCCGCTGGCCGAGGACCACGCGGCCGAGGTTCTGACGCCCTTCGACTTTCTCTTCATTCATCTGCCGCGCGCAGGCCTGGCGGAGATCGCCGATGATCTTGGACGTCAACGGCTGGTCGACCTGGCCTGCCCCGCCGGCGAAGCCGATCCCGTCGCCGTCAACCTGGCGCGGGCCCTGCTGCCGGCGTTGAACCGTCCACGAGAGACCAATGCGCTGTTCGTTGACTACTTGGTGGCGACGATCGGCGCGCACCTGATCGAGCGGTACGGCGACCTGCGGCCGATCAGCGACGGAAAGGGCGGCTTGGCCCGCTGGCAGCAGATGCGCGCCGAGGAGTTCATGCTGAGCAGCGGCTCCGACCCGATCCGCCTGAGCCGGATCGCCGACGAATGCCGTCTTTCGCCCAGCTATTTCGCCCGAGCGTTCAAGCAGACCTATGGCGTGACGCCGCACCAATGGCTGTGCCGGATGCGGGTCGAGAAAGCCAAGACGATGCTGCTGGACCCCGACCTGTCGATCGCCGACATCGCGCTCGACTGCGGCTTCGCCGACCAGAGCCATCTGACACGCGTGTTCCACCGGCAAGCCGGCGCTCCGCCCGCGCGCTGGCGTCGTCAGTATCGCCTCTGAATTTCGAGATAAGCGACAATTTCCCGTGAGATCCGTTTTCAAATATATAGGAAAATATTCTCAACGCCATCTGAGTGCGCAAGCGCCGAAGCCGACGTCGTCGCGAAGATTCATCGCCGCAGCGAATTCCCGTTGCGGACCTTGGTCCCGCACCGGCCACCGAGAGGCTGTGCGAGTTGGGGAGCGTTCATGGCTGCCCGAATGAGGCAAGAAAAATCCCCAATTCGTTGTAGCTGAAATATGTTAATGTGATTGTGTGGTGCGGTTTATGGAGATGATTTTTGTCATATCAATATAGTATTTTCATAGTTCAAATTACGTATTGAATTTCAAGTTATTTCTTAAATATACTCTTCAATACTATTGACAAGGTTTCGATCTGGGGTAATCGCTAACCACTGTTTCGCTTCGCGTTGGCAAACGTGGCGTTCCATGGGCGGCGAATGGTCGTGGATTGATGTGGAGCGGGCTACCGCTCCCCCACCCTCTCTACGTCCAAGAAACGAGGCGCGCGCCTCCGGCATCGACGTTGGAGTTCCTCCCAGCAAGCTCTGACGTCGACGCCGTGACAGAGGACTTCCTTTGCATTGCGCGGACGAGCGGGACTGCACGCGCGCGGAATGTTCAGAAGCCTGTCATGGCCGACATCGGCCTCACTTCGCCCGGTAGTATGACGCTACCAACTACATCTCGATGTGCGCCGACTTCGGCGGGCCGGGCTGTTCCGGGCGTTCCGCGAACAGTGAACGCAGCCATGGCGACTTGCACGAGATGGGAAAATATTCCTATCCTGGTGTTAGCCGGGAACGCCGTGGTCAGCGACGATCGTCCAAGGCCGCCCCTTCGCGTCAGGCCTTCAGCGTTACATCGACGCCGTTGGCCTTGAGTTGTCCGGTCATCCAGTCCGCCACCGCCAGCGCGCAGGCCCGGTCGCCGACCACGTCGGGCCAGGGCACGCCGCCGGCCGCGCCATGGGTGCCCGTGAACTTCTTTTCCTCGAGGATCCCGTCGCCGTCGAGCCAGCGTCCGGTGTTGTAGAAATAGAAGCGCGACTTGACCGGGTTCCGGATCCAGAACGCCAAATTGCGCGCTGTCCGGGCATGGGCGACAAAATCGACGTTGTCGGGAATGGTCTGCGAGAGGCCCAGTTCGCTGGTCTGCATGTCGACCGCGTCGAACAGGAACATGGCCTTGACCCGCTTGCCCTGAGCCTTGAGCCGCTTGGCGGCGATGATCGCGGTGCATCCGCCGCGGCTGTAGCCCACCAGGATCACCGATCCGGACCCGCCCTGGGCGGCGCCGACCGCGCGATCGGCGATGCTGGATACTTCCTTGCCGGTTAGCGAGGGACCCCGGAAATAGGTGCTGCCGACGACTTGCTTGGCGATCTGGCTGGGGAACGAGTTCCCCATCTCCTTGGCGTACTCCTGGTCGTTGTCAGGTCCGGTTCCATCGATGATGACGATCATACTCTTTCTCGCTGGCCTGAATTGCGCGGGAGCCTAGCGTCGGTGCACAGCTTACTCAATACAGCTTTGCCACCTTTTGTTGTAATTCAGGAAATCCCTTTCTAAATCAACCGGATGACGCGATGTTGTTTCCTGTAAATGCTCGTAAACATGAGCAATGTGGTGCAAGTATATTGTAGCTTAACCTTGGGAACCTTTATTCGATTCACCCGTTTTGGGCCGCCCTGAGGGCGTCTAACCTGTCGCGCGCCTTTCGGAAGGCCGCCAAAGCTTCGCCATTGAGGGCGCGGCGGCTGCTGGTCTGGAAGGTCATCGGATCGACCTGGGCATCACGGACGATCACCTCGTAGTGCAGGTGCGGTCCCGACGAGAGGCCCGTATTACCCGAAAGCCCGATGGCCTGACCCTGCCGCACGGCCGCGCCCACGACCACTCCGGGCGCGTAGCCGGACAGGTGCGCATAGGCGGTCTGGAGCTCCGGCGAGTGGCGGATCCGGACGAAGTTGCCATGGCCGCCATGCGGTCCCACGAAGTCCACCACCCCGTCGCCCGACGCATAGACGGTTGTTCCCACGGGAACGGCGAAGTCAGTGCCCTTGTGGACTCGGGTATAGCCCAGCACGGGGTGCAGCCGGGGGCCGAAGCTCGACGTGATGCGGGCGCCTTCAACCGGCGTACGCATCAACCCGCGCGCGACGCTGGCTCCATTGCCGTCGAACCAGCTGGGCTTGGCGTCGCCCGGCGGTTGGAACAGATAGAGCGCGCGGGACTTGGTCTGGGTCTGCAGCGAGGCGTACACCAGTCGTTCGGGACCCACGACGTCGCCTCGGCCGTCGACTTTCTGTTCGAACGCGGCCTCGAAAATGTCGCCCGGCCGGATCTCCCGCTGGAAATCGAAATCGAAGGCGAAGGCGCCGGCGAAATCGTTCACCAACGAATCCACGACGCCCGCCGCCACCGCCGAGGAATAGAAGCTGTTGGCGTCCATCTCGCCGCGCACCACCTTGATCCGGACCTTGAGGTCCGGGGCCAGGTCCTCGGCGACCAGGCGACCGCTCTTGTCCGGGCGAATGACAAGGCCCGAACCGTCCGGGCGCCGAAGTTCGATCGCCTCGATGTCGTCGGCCTTGCCATCCGGAAAGGCCAGCGAGACCCGAAGCTCGCCGGGCGCCCCTTCCAGCTTCGCGTTGGCGGCAAGGCCGAACCGCAGCGCCCGGTCCGTCGCGACGCCCTCGGCGGTCAGCGCCGCCGCCAGGTCCTGCACGCGGGCGATCACCAGCGTGCGGTGAAATCCGTCGGCGGGCACGGGCGCCTTGGACGCGGCGGCGGGGCGGACGGGCGCGGCCGGGCGCCGCCAGACGCCCCACCCGACCCCGGCGATGATCGCCAGCAGCGCTCCGCCCGCCATGGCCGACAGCACGAGATTTCTTATGCTCAAGCTTGTTTCAGACAAGCTTGACTTATCGGAGCCCGCGGGTTCCGGCGATGCAGGTTTCCGTCGCCAGCTGCGAGGATCGAACGATGGTTCATCTTCTCGTACGCCTCGCATCCATCTCTCGTTGCTTGCCTTTCTCCAAACATAACCGCAAGGCGCGCGAGAACCAGGGCTGGAGATGGCAAATGCGTCTTCCTCAGCTCTGCCGACTAGTGTTTAAGTGGTATTTCTAGAGTCCGTTGAGGGAAGCGTATGCAGAGCGACAGCCGCGTCGCATGGCGCGAGGGTCTATTCCTTCGACAACAGCATTTTCAGCAGCAGGATCGCTATCTGGAGGCCTTGGTCGCGGCGCGCGCCAATGGCCTGCGGCCCTATCCGTGGGGCCTGTCGGAGCTCAAGATCAACGCCGACCTCGCGGCTCTGGGCAAGTTCGCGATCGAATCGATGACCGGGGTCCTGCCCGACGGCTTGCCGTTCTCGATCCCTGGCGACCTGCCTCCGCCGCCGCCGCTCGACATACCGCCCGACGCCCGCGACGTAATCGTCTACCTCACCCTTCCCGCGCGCCAGAGCGGCGCGGTGGAGTTCAAGAGTCGAGGGGAACGGGGCGGCGCGACCGTGCGCTATGTGGTCGATGAGGAGGATGTCGCCGACTCCTTTTCTGACGAGCGCGGCCAGGAACCCATCGAGGTCGCCCGTCCCAACCTGACGTTCGGCGTCACCCAGGACCAGACCTATGGACGCGTGCTGCTGGGGTTGGCGCGCGTGCGCGAAGTCCACAACGGCGCCGTGGTCTTTGATGACCGCTACATTCCGCCGGCCCTGGACATCCGGGCCAGCCCGCGACTGTCAGGCTTCCTGACCGACATCATCGGACGGGCCTCACAGCGCGTCGACGAACTGGCCCTGAGAGCGGTCGAGGCCACGGACGGCGGGGCGGAAACCTTCGCCAGCTTCCTGCTTTTGCAGGCGCTCAATCGATGGGTCAGTCAACTGCGCCACCTGGCCGCCCTGCCCGCCGTGCACCCCGAGCGGCTCTATGAGACCTTCCTGGGCATGGCCGGGGAACTGGCGACTCTGACGCGTCCCGACCGACGGCCACCGCCCTTCCCCAACTATGTTCATGAGCAGCTGCAACTGACCTTCGAGCCGGTGTTCGAGGTGCTGCAGGCCGCGCTCTCGGCGGTGTTCGACCGTTCGGCGATCCAGTTGCCGCTGCAGGTCGCGGGGCCGGGCGCCTACACCTCCCGGATCACCGACCACAACCTCTACAAGACCGGCTACTTCTATCTGGCCGTCAACGCTCGCGCGTCGCTGGACGACATCCGCGGGCGGTTCCCCGCTATCGCCAAGATCGGCGCGGTCCAGAAGATGCGCGAGATCGTCGACTCCGCCCTGCCCGGCGTGCCGCTGAGACATACGCCGACCCCGCCGCCGCAGCTGCGCGTCATCCCCGGCTACGTCTATTTCGAACTCGACCGCTCCGTTCCCGACTGGCGCGACTTCGCCAACGCCGCGGCGCTGGGCCTGCATGTCGCCGGAGAATGGCCCGACCTCAAGCTGGAACTCTGGTGCGTCAAGGGGACCGGGCGATGACCGGCGACGACGAGGAGAAGAACCCGAACAAGACGGTCTTCCGACCGTCGCCGCTGCAGAACCTACGCAGGTCCGGAGCCCCCTCCCCGCCGTCCACGCCCGCCTTCGCGACCAGTGAACCGGTATCGTTCGCGTCGTTCGCGTCGGCTCCTCCGCCGCGTCGCGCTATCAGCCGCGATGACGACATTCCGCTGCCTCCGCCGGCCGCGCGAGCGCGAAACCCGATGATGATGGCGGCCGCGCCGGTGCTGTCGCTGATCGTCGGCGTCCGGTCCGGCCGCGTCCACCTCAGCCTGCCCGAGCTGCACCAGAGGGCGTCCGCTGCGGTGGCGGCGTTCGATCAGGCGCTCCTGGCCGCCGGCTACGACGCGGAGACGCGCCAGCGGGCTCGCTATGCGGTGTGCGCCACGGTCGACGACATCGCCCAGAACCTTCCCGGTCAGGCCGCCGACGGCGCGGAATGGGCGCGCCGCAGCCTGGTCGTGCAGGTCTTCAACGAGAACATCGGCGGCGACCGGTTCTGGCGGCTGCTCGACGACATGCTGGCCAGGCCGGCGGAATTCGCCAACCTGATCGAGCTCTACCACGCCTGCCTCGCCGCCGGCTTCGAGGGCCGCTATCGCGTCGCGCCCGACGGCAAGCGCCGCCTGCACGAGATCATGGCCAGCGTCTATGCGGCCCTGGACCATCCCCGCGCGCTGTCCCAGACCGAGCTGTCGCCGCATTGGCGCGGCCAGCCCACGCCGGCCGCGCGCGTCAGCTTCTGGGCGACTCTGGCCCTGGCCGGCGCCATCGCCCTGGCCGTTCTGCTGGCCCTCTTCATCCTTTTGCGCGTGGTGCTGATCCAGACGGGGCAGCCGTCGCTGAACGCCCTGAAGGCCATCAATCCGGACCAGCCCTTGCGGATGTCGCGCGTCGCGCCCGCGCCGCCGGTTCCGACCAGCACCCAGCTGCAGCGCATCCAGGGCTTTCTAGCGCCCGAGATCGCCCAGAATCTGGTGGCGGTGGAGCAGGACAGCCAGTCCATCCGTGTGCGCACCACCGTCGGGCAGCTGTTCAAGTCGGGATCCGACAAGTTGGAGCCGGGCCGCGAAGCGCTGTTCGCCCGGATCGGCGCGGCCGTCGAGGCCGAGCGCGGACCGGTTCGGGTGGAGGGCCATGCCGACACTGACCGCCTGGCCAGCGTCACCTTTCCGGACAATTTCGCGCTGTCCAAGGCGCGGGCCGACGCCGCCGCTGGGATCCTGCGCGGCAAGATCACCGACTCCGGCCGCATCAGCACCGAGGGGTTCGGCGACAGCCAGCCGATCGCGTCGAATTCCACCGTCAACGGCAAGGCGCTGAACCGCCGGGTCGAAATCGTCATTCCGCGCGCCGAATAGGGCCCCGATGAAGCGCTTCTTCCTGAACTGGTGGCTGCTCACCGGCCTCGCGGCGATCCTGGTCGCGGTGCTGCTGGTCTTCGTCCTTCCGTTGGTGACGCCGTTCCTAAGGCCGTGGTGGGTCAAGACCCTGCTCGCCGTCCTCGTCGCGACCGTCTGGGGCGTCTTCGCCACGCTCCGGATCCTCAAGGCCCGTAGGGCGGCCGCCGAGATCGCCACACGACTGGCCGCCGTCTCGCCGGGCGATGTCGAGGCCGAGGCGCTAGCCGGCCGCATGCGTTCGGCGCTGGCCAAGCTGAAGACCGCTACGGGCGACAAGCGCGACTACCTCTATGCCCGCCCCTGGTACGTGATCATCGGCCCGCCCGGCGCGGGCAAGACGACCGCCCTGCTGAAATCCGGCGTCCAGTTTCCGTTCGCGGACGCCGCGCTCAAGGGCGTTGGGGGGACCCGCAATCTCGACTTCTGGTTCGCCGACGACGCCGTGTTGATCGACACCGCCGGGCGCTATACTACCCAGACCTCCGACGCCTCCGTCGACCACAAGGGCTGGGACAGCTTCCTCAAGCTGCTGCGCCGCACCCGCCCCTTGCAGCCGATCAACGGGATCCTGGTGGCGATCGGCCTGGACGAGCTTCTCAATTCTGACCGGGCGGGACTGGACGACCACGCGGCCGCGGTGCGGCGGCGCCTGCTCGAACTGCGTCGCGCGCTCGAGGTTTCGGCGCCGGTCTACGTGCTTTTCACCAAGGCCGACCTGCTGGCCGGCTTCGGCGAGTTCTTCGACGATCTCGACGTCGAGGGGCGCCGCGCCATTCTCGGCGCGACCTCGCCGCTGGACTCCCCGGCCAGCCTCGACGCCGTGCTGGCCCAGTTCGACGCGGTCGTCCAGGCCCTGGCCGACCGCGTCGCCAAGCGCCTGCAGGAGGAGACCGATCCGCACCGCCGCAGCCTGATCCTTGCCTTCCCATCACAGGTGGCGTCGTTGCGCGCCCGGCTCAGCCGGTTCCTGGACGGCGCCCTGCTGGCCGAGCAGGATGCGCCGCCGCTGTTTCGCGGCTTCTACCTGACCAGCGGCGTCCAGGAAGGCGCGCCGCTGGACCGGATCCTGGGCGACGTCGCCGCCGTCTACGACGCGACCGCCGTCTCGCGCTCCGGGGCGAACGGCCAGGGCGGTAGAGCCTATTTCCTCAATCGGTTGCTCAAGGAGGTGGTCTTCGCCGAGGCGGGTCTCGTCCAGAGCGATCCGGCGGCTCGCGCGCGGCGCCGCACGGCGCTGATCGCTGGTGTCGCGGGCGTCGCCGGCCTGTCCCTGCTGATCGCCCTGCTGTGGGGCGTCAGCTTCACGAAGAACAGGGCTTTGCAGGATCAGCTCCTGATCGGCGCGCAGAATGTCAGCGCCGAGGTCCGCGAGACCGGCGTCGATCTGGTGGAGGTGCGCGAAGGCGATCCGGACCTGGAGCAGGCGCTGTCGCTGATCCGGGCGCTGCGCGACCTGCCGCGCGGCCATGGCGACCAGGCCAAGGGCGGACCGCCGCTGCTGATGCGGTTCGGCCTGTTCCAGAACGGTCACGCCAAGGCCGCCGACCAGGCCTATCGAGAGGCGCTGCAACGCATCCTCCTGCCCCGCATCCTGCTGCGGCTGGAACGCTACATGCAAGATCACGCCCAGGAGCCGCTGAAGGTCTACGAGCCGCTGAAGGTCTATCTGATGCTGGGCGGCCAAGGCCCCCTGGATCCAAAGACCGTCAAGGCGTGGGTGACCGACGACTGGGCAGAGAACGCCCTGCCGGGCGCGGACCGCGCGGAGGTTCGCGAGGAACTGGGCAAGCACCTGGACGTCCTGCTGGCGGATCCGCAGCTGGGTCGTGTCTGGCCTGGCCGTGAGGCGCCGCTGGACGGCGCGCTGATCGAGTCGACGCGCGCGGCGGTGCAGACCCTGTCCCTGGCCGACCGCGCCTATGCGATCCTTCGCCAGAAGGCGGCGGCGACCGATCAGCCCGACTGGCGCGCCGACAGCGTTCTGGCCAGCGGCGATCGCCAGGCCTTCCTGAACGGCGATGCGGTGCTGGACGCCAGCGTGCCGTACTTCTTCACCCGCGCGGGGTTCGAACGCGCCTATCAGCCGGGACTGCAGACTGTCGCCTCGGACCTGGAAAAGGACCTGTGGGTCATGGGCCAGGACGCCGACAAGGCGGCGATCCGGGGCCAGATCGCCCAGGTCAAGCCCGGCGTCGCGGCGCTCTACGCTAAGGAATACATCGCCGCCTGGGATGGCGTGGTCCAGGGCTTGAAGCCGGCCGACTATTTCACCAATCCCGCCGCCCTGGGCGCCTTCACCCGCACGCCGTCGCCGCTGAAGGTCCTGCTGCTGGAAGTCCGCAAGAACACGACGTTCGGCAGGCCGCCGGCGGTCCGGACGCCCAGCAAGCTGAAGACCGCCGCGCGCATCGTCGGCGGGACCGTGCTGGACTCCGGCGGCGTTGACGCCGGCAAGACCATTTCCGACTACTTCCGGCCGCTCTCGACCTATGTCGGCGACGGCAAGGGCGCCGCGCCGGTCGACGAGTTTCTGGCGGCGGTGAAACAGGCGGCTTCGGCCAACATGGCCGCGGGGATAGCCGGCGGCGGGCTGGGCGGCGTCGCGACGCAGGGCGAACTGGCCTCGGCGCTGGGACAGGTCGCCACCACCAGCGTCGTGGCTCCGCCGCAACTCCAGGGCTTCGTCGCCCTGGCGACCCAGAGCGGTCGCGGCGCGGTGGTGTCCTCGGCCCAGAACGCCATCGGCCAGGAATATGCCGCCAACCTGGCGGGCGCGTGCCGCGGCGTCAGCGATAACCGCTACCCGTTCTACGGTGCGGCCCAGAACGACGCGACGGCGGCCGACATGATGCGGGTCCTGGGCCTCAGCGGCCAGTTCGACAGCCTGATGCGCGATCGCCTGCAGCCCCTGCTGCTGACCTCCGGTCCCGTCTGGCGCTGGCGTTCGGACGACCCGGTCGCCGCGGCTTTCGACCCGGCCAGCGCCGAGCAGTTCCAGAAGGCCGCCCAGATCCGCGATCTGCTGACCTCCGGCCTGCCGATCCGGGTCGAGGCGGCGGGCTTCGGCGGCGCGGTCACCGCGGCCGAGTTCTCGGCCGGTGGCGCGACCTATCGCTTCGAACCCAGCAGCGTCGGGGCCAAGCCCGTGATGTGGGCGATCTCCGGCCTGCCCGAAGCCCATCTCATCCTCTATGCCGGCGCCAAGGAGGTGCGGCGCTACGACGGCCAGGGCGCATGGGCGCTCTTCCGCCTGATGGACGCGGCGCAGAAGGAAAACGCCGGTCCGAGCGCGATCAAGGCCACCTTCGGCCAGGGCGCCCAGTACTTCACCCTCAAGGTCAATCTGCCGTCCGACAAGAACCCGTTCGGTCGCGGCGGCCTGTGGTCGTTCCGATGCCCAGCCAAGCTTTGACCGCACCGTCCGCCTTTGCGTTCGGCAAGCTGCCGAGTCACGGAGATTTCGTGGCTCGCGGTCTTTCCGGTCCCGATCGAGACGCTTGGGACGCCTGGGCGAGCGCCGGGCTGGCGCAGGCGCGAACCGCCCTGGGCGCGGATTTCGAAGCCCGACACGACGCCGCGCCACCGCTGCGCTTCGCGTTCGGACCCGGGCCGTTTGGCGAAGGCTGGCGGACAGGAGCGCTGGCGCCCTCCATCGACTCTGCCGGACGACGCTTCATCATCGTCCTGGGCGGCTACACCACCCTGGCCCCTTCGGCGCCGATCACCGACCAGATCGCCGCGGCGGCGGAGGATCAGATTCATCGCGCCTTCGAAGACGCCGCCGACATCGACGCGATGGTGGTCAGCGCGCAAAATATCTTTCAAACTCTGGAATCAGAGGGCGGAGCAGAAGCGCAAGGCCGCTTCTGGTTGCCGGACTCACCGTTCGATCTGATTGCCAGCCAGCCACCCGCCGACCTGATAGTCCAGGTTTTGACGACATAGGAGCTGTCCATGGATGACGGGAGTTTGCGGTTTCACGACGCCACCCTGACCCATCCCGGGAAGGTGCGGCGCGACAACGAGGACCAGGTGCTGGCGCGCCCGGACCAGGGCCTGTGGGCGGTCGCCGACGGCATGGGCGGCCACGCCAACGGCCAGTGGTCGTCCAAGACCATCACCGCGACCCTGGAGGCGGCCGTCCTGCCTCCCGATTTCGACGACGCCGCCTCCGCCGTCGCCGCGGCGGTGCACGAGGCTAACGAGCGGATCTGGACCAAGTCGGTGGGACAGCCCATGGGATCCACCGTCGTGGCCCTGCTTCTGCGCGACCGGCGGTTCGTGGTGCTGTGGGCGGGCGACAGTCGTTGCTACCTGTTGCGCGGCGGCGAACTCTATCAGCTGACCGTCGACCATTCGCAGGTCCAGGACATGGTGACCTCGGGGCGCCTGACGCCCGAGGAGGCCGAAAACCACCCCATGTCGCATGTGTTGTCGCGCGCCGTGGGCGTCGCGCCCAGGCTCGAGCTGGACGCGGTTTCCGACGAGGCCAAGGTGGGGGATGTCTTCCTGGTCTGCAGCGACGGCCTGACCCGCACGATCCCAGACGCCGAGCTGGCGACTATCCTGGCCCAGGGAAACCCGACCGCCGCCGCGGACGAGTTGGTGAAAATTTGCCTGGAGCGCGGCGCGCCCGACAATGTGAGTGTCGTCGTGGTCAATTGCGACGAGACCACGCTGCTCGCGCTGTCCTGAGCCGGCCGCAGGAGGCCCGCGCTCTAAGGTCGGCGCTTGGCTTTCATGTCGGCGGCGATGCGCTCGTAGGCGTCGCGGAACTCCTTGGCGAAGACCTCCATGAAGGCTTCGTCCGATCCCCGCGTGACCCCCTCGAACTCCCGTTCATAAGCCTGCCAGAGCGCCGCGGCGCGCGCGCCCGGCATGATCTTGGCCAGCAGTCCGCGGGTCTCGGCCCGCCCCCGGATCGCCGAGGGAGAGAAACGGTCGAGCGTGGCGGCCAGTGCGCCCTGCATCGCCGTCAGGGTGGCCAGCTGATGGGCCTGCAGGTCGCGGAAGGCGTCCTCCACGGCCAGGTCCGCCGGCATGAAGCCGCGATCGGGCCGATTGAGCATCTGCGCCATCGCCTTGTCGGCCGACCGCGTGAATTTCAGCGGATTGTTGCCGTCGAATTCGAGGCTGGTGTTCTGCGCTCCGAGCTGCGCCTTCGCCCTGGCCCTGGCCTCCATCATCACGACCATGCCGCCCAGGAGCCGCCGCAGGACGCCGCCCGCCGCCGACAGCACCTCCACGGGCGAACTGCTGAAGTCCTCGGACCGCAGGCCGGCGCCCTGCAGGAAAGCCCGCCATTCGGCCCCCTCGCCCGCCACGGGCGCCGGGCGCGCCTTCCGCGCCGGCTCGGGCGGCGGCGCGGGGGTCTGGCCCCAGGGCGCCGTGGAGGGCGGAGCCAAGGACGGCGCGTCGAACGCTGGCGTGGCGGGACCGCCGAAGCCGCGGACCCAATCGACCTCGTTGGTGGCCGCCAGCTGCCCCCAGACGTCGACCGCCGACGGCGTGGCCTGAGCCGGCGGATCGCTGGACCAGGCCGACGGCGGCGGCGCTTCCGATCGCGCCGGGCTCCAGGCCGAAGCGGGTTGGGGCGCGGTCTCCATGCGCGGCGGCGCCCAGGCGCCCGAGACCGACCCTTGGCCCGTGATGGCCGCCCGCGGCGGCGGCTGGTCCCAGCGCGCCGGATCGGTCGCAACCTCTCGCGCGCCATGGCTGTCCCAGCCGCTCCAGGCCGCGGCGGGCGCAGGGTCCTCGACGCCGAGGCCCCTGCCCTGCTCCAGCCGGGCCTCGATTTCGTAGTGGCCGATCAGGATCACGTCGCCGTCGAGGATCTGATGCGGCGCCGTCAACCGCGACGCCGAGCGGTTCACGAAGGTGCCGTTGGTGCTTCGATCCACAAGCACGTACTCGCCGTCGCGATACTGGATCTCGCAGTGGGCCGAGGAGATGTAGCTGCGCGGGTCCGGCAGGCACCAGTCCATGTGGGGCGAGCGTCCGATACGCGCGCCGTGGCGGTCGAGCTTCAGGCGCGCCGCTTCCCCGTTGTCGAGGCGATCCAGGGCCTTGATGGTCAGGACGAGCGTCATGGGCGTGCGGCTTCCCGGCCGCTGGCGAGCGCGTCGCCGAGCGCAAGGGCCGTACGAAGGCCTTCCTCGCGGCGCCCGCTGTCGGTCGCGGCGGTGAGCACCGCGCCCGCCGCGAAGGCGCCGGCCGTGTCCTTGGGAGGCAGAACGGGCTCGACGTCCGCCGAGGCCACCGAACCGCCCGAAAAGAACGCCGCCAGGGCGCACATCTTCTGGGGGCTGGCCCCGTGGGACTGTTCCGCGATCTGGAACGCCGCCCGGCGACGGCCATCACTGGGATCCTGCAACCACAGCAGGGTCGCCTTCAGCGCTTCGGCGTCATGGGCGCTGGAGGGCAAGGACAGGTCCTGAACGGTCCGGGCCGCCCAGGCGACCACCTCGAAGCGGGGCAAGGCCTGGCCGAGGAACATGGCCGCGTCGTCGTCGCGGCCCTCCTCGATCAGGCGGTCGAAAAAGGCTTCGGGCGGGTCGGCGTCATGACCCGTCTTCGGCCATCCGAGAATCTCGGTGATCTGGCCCGTTTCGGCCCACTTAACCTGTTTCCAGCGTCTCATTCGCGGTCCTAGTTGATCTTGACGATGCCGCCGGTGATCGTCGTCATGGCTTTTCCGTGCACCTCGGCCTGCGGGGCGTTCACGATGTTCAGGGCGCGCGCGTCGCTGGTGATCGTCAGGGCGTTCAGCGTGATGCTGGAAGGGTTCATCACGATCGAACTCGACCCGACCTTGAGCGTGATGCTCTGCGCGGCCTCGATCGTCACCGTCCCCTTGTCCACCTTCAGGCTGTAATTGCCAGAGCGCACGGTGGTTCCATCGTCAAGCTCGATCGTGGTCGTGCGCTTGCCCTTGCTGACCTCGTGGGTTTCATCGCCGGTCTCGATCGTGGTCGCCTCATGCCGCTTGACCGCGGTCTTGCGGTCACGCCCCACCCGCGTGGCGCGGTCGCGCTGGACGGTCAGGGTGTCGTCCAGCAGCACGTCACGCACCATCTCGCGCTGGGCGTGGATGTAGATCTCCTCCGCGCCGCCCTTGTCCTCCAGGCGGATCTCGTTGAAGCCCTTGCTGTTGGGCGGCGGCGTCTTCTCGGCCCCGCCATAGTCGCCCAACCGCCCGATCGTTTGAGTGCGCCACAGCGAACGCGTCTTCTGGGCCGGCAGGTCGTAGGCGTGCCTGCGCTGGCCGTTGTAGACTCGCCCGGTGATGATCGGCCGATCCGGATCGCCGTTGAGGAAGTCGACGATCACCT
>Ga0065165_1001764_pt1 | contig 21478 bp, 20 predicted proteins | sample AraplaMF_Cvi_mMF_FD_63813 | JGI IMG/M metagenome (GOLD analysis project Ga0065165, IMG submission 63813) | Arabidopsis root microbial communities from the University of North Carolina, USA - plate scrape MF_Cvi_mMF (version 2) (version 3) | ecosystem: Host-associated > Plants > Roots >... | reverse complement strand
GTGCGGTCGTAGCATTTATTGGATTTCTGGTGCTCAAAAAATTATCGAGCTAAGGTTCTGCACGCGTGCCCACCCTTTCACTTCCGTCCTCGGTCAGCAGGGCGGCAGCAATGGGCGGCAGGCGGCCATGAAGTGTCATTCGCCACACTGATGGTGGAGACCCTCGGATGTCCGTTCCGCAATCAATACTTGTCATTGAACTCTCATTCAAAATCATTCCGGGGAGGGTTGTTTCGGATCATTCGACGACGCGTCGATGCTCTGGCGTTCGACAGGTGCGCGTGTAACGCCCGGCCGCACCGATGAGCAACCCCGGGAGGGATTTTCGTTGCCCGAGAACATTAACATTCGCTCCTTGAGTTCGATCGGAACCGCGACTGCGGATCGAAGTTCCAGCGAAAACAGTACAACGGTCTGATCGATCCTCGCGCGCAGCTCTGTTCCCGCGCATGCCGTCAAGCGTAGCTTGATCGAGCTTCTACCGATTTCTCGTACGTGCAAGGCAAACCGCAGGGACTCGCCATGTTTGCTAGGAGAAACAAACTCGGCCTGAATGCTCACAGTCGGAATGCCAAGTTTCTCCTTTTCGATGAACTCGGCGTAGTCGACACCCAGACTGTCGTTGAACCAGTCCTCGATCACTTCATGAAACAGGACAAAGTATTGTGGATAGAACACGATTCCGGCGGGATCGCAGTGCTGAAAGCGCACGATCTTGTCGCAATGAAATTCTCCGCTTTCTGTCATGTCATGAACCTCTGTGATACGCAACGATCAAGAGCGTCGCCGTGAGTCGCGCGACGTGTTGTGTTACATGTGCGTAAAACCCGATCGCGCTTTGGCCGTTCGAATTGCTTCGTCGAAAGACGAGGCGGTTGCCACATGGCGATGGTTCACCGTGACAAGCCATTTGTTGTCCCGCAGGCACCAGCGGATTTTTCCACTCTCCATCAACGCGGAGAACCATCGCCATACAGAGGCGTCCTCGGCGTTGGCGCATGCGGCGGCCAGTGAGCGAGCCTCGCGAAGGCGATGCGTATCGATTATTTGTGAAGCGAGTTTCATTGCGGGTGCCTAGCGGGTCGCATGCGACAGGATCTGGTCGATGACAAGCTGGTTGCCAAGCGAGTTTTCCAGAGTGAATGCGATCGAATCACTGCGTTCGAGCAGCACAGAGCCGAAATTCTCGACCATCGACTGATACTGATCCACACCGCCGAAATCGAACGTTTCGACAACGCCGCTGGCATCGGAACGAAGTCTGAATTTCGCGTCGGCATACACGCCTGCATTGAATGGCGCGTCCAGGGAAAGCCAGCCCTTGGAACCATGGAAGACCATATGTTGCCGCCGCGCAAGCTGCGTTCCGCAGTAGAAGTTCAGGCGAAAACCCGGGAAGTCCAGCGCGCAGATTGCAAGTTTGTCGGTGCCATAGCGTGGGTCGATCGTAATGTCGGCGCGCACTGAGAAAGGTTCAAGGCCGGTCGCGATCCGCGTCGTCACCACCGGGTAGACACCGATATCCCGCACGCCACCGCCTCCAAGCACGAGGTCGTTCTTGAGGGCGGTGGGGTCGTCATTGAAATACGTGAAAGAGCCTTCCACGAGTTCGAGATTGCCTAGCGAACCGTTCGCGATCCGATCGCGCACGAACGCCCATTGCGGATGATGCGCCACCATGAATGCTTCGGCGCATACGAGTCCGGTCGCATCGCGAAGCGCGATGAGTTCCTGAACCTGAGCGGCGTTCATCGCGATTGGCTTCTCGCACAACACGTGCTTGCCCGCGAGAAGTGCCTTTTTGCACCACTCGAAGTGACTGGCCGTCGGCAACGGGATATACACGGCATCGACTTCTTTGCTCGCAATTACTTCATCGTAGTTCGCGCACGAGGCGGCTATGCCGTGCTTTGCCGCGAACGCTGCGGCACGCTCGCCATCGCGCGCAGCTACGCAGACCGCGCGGCCGTTGCTCGATCGCTGGATTGCGGGCACGACGAAGTTGTCGGCGATTCTGGCGGCACCGAGCACACCCCAGCGGATCATGTCCCTCATGGCTGTCTCCTCGCGTAATTGGTTAGGTTCATTAACACACCGTCTGAAGCCGCTCCGCGCAGACGCGAAGCACGTCATCCGGATCCCGGCGCCACCAGTTCTCTTTCGAAAATATCTCGACCTCGACCAACCCATCGTATCCATTGCGTTCTATGCCTTCACGCAGTGCCGACAGGTCGACGACACCATCGCCCATCATGCCGCGGTCAAGCAACAGGTCGCGCGTTTCGCGCAGCCAGTCGCATACATGAAAGGCGAGAATCCGCTCGTTGCGGCCAGCCGCCGCGATCGACGCCTGCAACGTGGGATCCCACCAGCAGTGATATGCGTCGACAGCCGCCCCGAGGCAGCCGGAGCGCTCAGGATCGAGCGCGTCACAGATGTCCAGTGCTTGCGCCAGCGTGTTGAGCACGGCCCGGTCTGCTGCATACATCGGATGCAGCGGCTCGAGCGCGAGCGGGACACCGAACTCACGCGCCGTTTCCAGCAACTCCGCGATGCCATCGGAGACCTGCGCGCGGGCTCCGCGCAAATCGCGGCTCCCTTCAGGCAAGCCACCGACCACCATCACGAAGCACCGTGCGCCCAGCGTTGCGGCGTCGCGCAAGGCGGCCTTGTTGTCGTCGATATTCGCGTCGAACTGCGCTCGGGTCGCAGCCGGCAAGTATGTCGAACGGCAATAGCCGGTGACGGTTAAATCGAGCGCTTTGATCTGCTTCGCGACCTCCGCAACGTTCACTTTCTCCACTTCATGACGCCAGGGCGCAATGCCGCCGAATCCTGCGCTGGCGATCCGGTCAATCGTGCGGCTGAGCGGTTCGCGATGACCGAGCGTTGCCGTGTTGATGGAGCACAGGTCGAGTCTTCCTTTCAGGTTTCTCATGGCTGTCCAGAGTGATATCGAAGACGAGCAGTCCGTGAACGCCGCCTTCCAGTGCTTCGATAAGCCGCGCAACGATCGCGCGATGAGTCGGATGCGCGAGATAGACAAAACACTCGTCGCGGCTGTCGAAATCCATCATGAAGCCATCGGCGAGATCCAGACCGTATCCCTCTGGCGAGATGTTTGGCCCGCACTGGAAGTTCGTGAATGCGATCTCAGGTATCTCCGCAAGCCGCCTGATTTGCTCGAAGAAGGCGAGGCGACTCGGCGCCGCCACTTCACTGCGGAATCGACACAGCACGATGTGTCGCACAGGCCCTTTTGAGGGGATCATGGTCAGTCTCTACAGCCGAGCGATGCCATGACCGCGCGCACGCGCACGATGGCGTCTTCAGGATCGCGGAGAAGGCCAGCCTGATCCGCGAGGCGGAATACGTCCGCGAGATAGGCGGGCGGGCGCATGCCATGGTGACCGCCGAGCATGAAGAAGTGATCCTGGAACCCATTCAGGTATGCGAGGAACACGACGCCTGTTTTGTAGTACTGCGTCGGCGCCCGGAAGATATGGCGCGACAGCGGTACTGTCGGTGCGAGCAGCGCGTTGAACGTGTCGAGATCGTTGCCCGCGAGCGCGTCCAGGGCCTGCGATGCGGCGGGGGCGATCGCGTCGAAGATGCCGAGGAGCGCGTGCGAGTATCCCGCGGCGTCGCCTGCGATCAGGCCGGGGTAATTGAAATCGTCGCCCGTGTACATCTTGACTGCGGGCGGCAATTGCCGGCGAAAGGAGATTTCCTTGGCGTCGTCGAGCAACGATATCTTGATGCCGTCGACGCGATCGACGCTGTCGCCGATCACACCGAGGCAGACTTGCGCCGCGCTCTCGTAATCCGACGCTCCCCAGTAACCAGCAAGTTCAGGATCGAACATCTCGCCGAGCCAATGAAGAATCACCGGCTCATCGCAAATGGCCAACACTTCGCGATAGACACGCCGATAGTCCTCCGGCGAGCGGGCCACGCGGGCCAGTGCGCGGCTCGCCATCAGGATGACGCGTCCGCCGATGCGTTGAATGGCTTCGAGCTGTTCCGCGTATGCGCGGATCACCTGGTCGCAGTTTGTAATCGAATTCGGTGCAACGTGATCAGTGCCGCAGCCGGACGCGATCAACGCGCCGGGGATATCGCGCGTGCCTTCGATCGTGCGGGTGATCAACTCGAGCGCGCTGTGCCAGGACAGACCCATGCCTCGTTGTGCGGTATCCATCGCTTCGGCAATGCCGAGCCCTTGCCTGAGCAGGTAGCGGCGATATTCGAGCGTACGTTGCCAATCGATTGCGGGCGCTTCATTGAGTTCGCTGGCGCGTAGTGGATCGGCCACCACATGCGCGGCCGAATAGGCAATACGGTTGAACGGCCGGGCAGGTGCGCGGACGTCGAGCGGCGTGCCTTGCAGGCGATAGCTATCCATCGTGCCGAGCGCGGTCGGAAGTTTGAGTGTCAGGTTCATATGCGTGTCAGTATTTGGTCACAAGCAGGCCGCCGTCGATACGGATAGCCTGGCCAACGCTATAGGGCAGTCCGCCTGTCGCCAGCGTGCGCACAGTGGTCGCGACTTCCTGGGGCACGCCCCATCGCTTGATGGCTGTGAGGCCTTGTTCTATCTGGGCGTCGTAGCGTGCGCGGGACGGCGCCGTCATTTCCGTTTCGATCAGACCGGGCTGCACTTCGTAGACGCTCACGCCGTGCTCGGCGAGCCGCAATGAAAACAGCGTGGTCGCCATCGACAGACCCGCCTTCGATACGCAGTACTCGCTGCGCAACGGCGAGGCCGCGACCGCATTCGACGATGTGATCGTGATGACGCTCGGATGCGGCGCAACACTGGGCCGGGAGCGCGCGAGGAAGTGCTTCGCGAACGCCTGGGTCAGGAAGAACGTGCCGCGCGTGTTCACAGCGATGCAGCGGTCGAAGCTCTCAGGCGATACATCGAGCAGGTCGCCTCGCGACATCACCGAGACGCCCGCGTTGTTCACGAGGCAATCGATCGAACCACCGAGCCGTGCTTCGATATCGAGCAGCGTGGAAGGATGCGAGTCGATGTCGGCGAGATCGGATACGACGGCGATCGCGCCGGCGCCTGTCTGTTCGACTTCGGCAACCGCCTGGTCCAGTTCCTCCGATGCCACAGCGTCAGTGAGCGCAACATCGAACCCTGCGCGGCCGAGCTCGATTGCAATCGCTCGCCCGATGCCGCGTCGACTGCCCGTGACGAGTGCGATAGGACGGTGGCTCATACCGACGCTCCATTGGCAATCAGATCGCGAGCGATGATCGTGCGCTGGATCTGGTTCGTGCCTTCGTAAATCTGCGTGATCTTCGCGTCGCGATAGAGTCGTTCGACTTCATAGCCGCGAATGTAGCCACTGCCGCCAAAGATCTGCACTGCGTTGGCGCTGTGCTTGACGGCCGTGTCGCCCGCGAAGCACTTGGCCATCGAGCAGGCAATGCTTGCGCGGTCGCCGGTTTCAAGGCGTTCAGCCGCGTCATGCACGAGCAGCCGTGCGGCCCGAATGTCTTTCGCCATATCGGCGAGCATCCACTGGACGCCCTGAAAATCGGCGATGTGACTGCCGAACTGTTTGCGCGTCTGCGCATACTCCAGCGCCGCTTCGAGACCGGCCTGCGCGATGCCTACAGCCAGCGCGGCGATGCCCACGCGGCCCTTGTCGAGCACGCTCATCATGATGTGAAAGCCACGGCCTTCCTGTCCGAGCAGGGCGTCGTGCGGGAGTTTGACGCGGTCGAAATGCAGTTCTCCGACTTGCGATGCACGCTGGCCCATCTTGTGTTCTTTCGGACCTTTCGATACGCCCGCCAGATGGCAATCAACGATGAAGATGCTCATGCCGCGCTTGCCGGCCGCCGGATCGGTGCGTGCAAGCACGAACGCCAGATCTGCAACCGGTGCGTTGTGGATCCAGAGCTTGGCGCCGCTGAGTTCCCACCCGTCAGCAGTGCGCGTCGCGGTGGTGCGAATGCCGGACACGTCGGTACCGGCGTCCGATTCGGTAATGCAGTAAGCCGGCCGGAGGGCTGCGCGCAACAAGGGCTCCATGTACTTCGCGCGCTGCCCGTCGGTGCCGTGAACACTCAGTAGCGTGCCGACCAGTTCGAGCAGGCCGCACTGGTCAGCAACCGACGCATAACCGCGCGACAACTCTTCCATCACAAGCGCGTAAGCGGTGACGTCGAGCCCGGCGCCGCCAAATTCCTCGGGCACGGTAATGCCGAACAGGCCTAGTTCACCCATCTGCTTGTAAATCTCCGCGGGGAATCGCTCCTCGCGGTCCAGTTCCTCGGCTAGAGGGCGAATCACTTCCTGCGAAAAGCGCCGTGTCATGTCGCGGATCTGCTCATGCGTTTCTGAGAGCTTCATGTCGTCTCCATCCTTGCTCGTCATACCTGATTGTTGCGGTGCAGCGTGTCGGTGCAGGTAAACCCGAGCGCTGCGCAATACCCCTTGAAATCAGAGGTTTCGTGTGCCAACATTGGCAACAAGTAACCATCTGGTGGGTTATTTAAGACCAACGAAACGCCGCTGTCAACGGGTTTTGCGGCCGATCTGAAAGGAGAGAGCAGTGAGCAAGTGGAAGGAGGCTGCTGATGCGGTCGAGCAGATTTTCGACGGCGCGACGATCGCGCTGGCGGGTTCGGGAGGCGGTCTGCTCGAAGCGGACGCCGTGCTTGCGAAGCTCGAGCAGCGTTTCCTCGAGACCGGGCATCCGCGCGATCTGACGGTCGTGCATGCACTGGGTATCGGCGACGCGCAGGGCAGTGGCCTGGGACGTTTTGCTCATGCAGGCATGGTCAAGCGTGTGATCGGCGGGCACTGGAGCTGGGCGCCATCGATGCAGAAGCTCGCCAAGGAAAACGCCTTCGAGGCCTACAGCTTTCCGGCTGGCGCGATCTCCACGCTGCTGCGGGAAATCGGCGCCGGGCGCCCGGGCCTCGTCACGCATGTGGGCCTGCGCACCTTCGTCGATCCGCGTATTGATGGCGGCAAGATCAACGAGCGCGCGACGGAAGACATGGTCGAACTGATCACGCTCGATGGGCGCGAATATCTGCGCTACAAGCCGTTCAAGGTCGATTTCGCCATCGTGCGTGGCTCGTCGGCGGACGGGAGCGGCAACGTCACGCTGCGCCGCGAACCGGCCGATCTGGACGTCTATGCCGCCGCGCTTGCGGCCCATAACTGCGGCGGTCGCGTCATCGTGCAGGTGAAAGAGCGTGAGCCCGAAGGTTATGTGCCCGCGCGCCTCGTCCGTATTCCCGGCATCCTCGTTGATGCGCTCGTCGAAACGCCCGAGCAGGTGCAATGCGTGGTGTCGGACTACGATGCGGCGCTCAGCGGCGAAGCGCTATGTCCAATCGGCGCGGGCTTCTACGAAGTGCCAACAGGCATCCGCCGCATCATCGCTGCGCGGGCGGCGAAGGAATTGCGCGCCGGGCAGTCGGCGAACTTCGGCTTCGGCATTCCAGGCGGCATCCCCGCCTTGCTGGCGGAACACGGACGGCTCGGCACGTTCTGGGGATCGGTTGAACAGGGCATCCACAACGGCGCGATGCTTGACGGCCCGATGTTCGGCACGGCACGCAATGCGGACGCGATCCTGTCGAGCGTCGACCAGTTCGATTTCTACAGCGGCGGCGGCGTCGACGTCTCTTTCCTCGGCATGGGCGAAATGGACGGCGAGGGCAACATCAATGTGTCGAAGCTGGGCTCGACGGTCGTGGGTCCTGGCGGCTTTATCGATATCACGCAGGGCGCGCGCAAGATCGTGTTTTGCGGAAGCTTTGAAGCGAAGGGGCTAGCGGTCGAACAGGCGGGCGCGCGTCTGAACATCGTGTCGCCGGGCAGCGTGCCAAAGCTCGTCGATCGCGTGCAGCACATCACGTTCAGCGGCGAGCAGGCGCGCCTTAGCAATCAGGAAGTGCTGTATGTGACGGAGCGCGCGGTGTTTCGTCTGGAGCCAGACGGCGTGCGTCTGATCGAGGTCGCGGAAGGGGTCGATGTCGAGCGCGACGTGCTGGCACGCATGGCATTCCGGCCGCTCGTCGATGAAGCGTTGCTCGCGCGCTCGAAGCAGAGCGTGCCTGCGACGCAGGAAAAGGTGGCGTGATGCCAGGGCGCGCGAAGGGCGGTTGCGTACTCCGCGCGCCCGGGTTGTCAGGGGCGCACGATTCGCAGGATGGTCTCGATGTTGAACTCAAGACGGCTTTTCAGCGCTGCCTTGTCCATGAAGTCGATGTCGAAGATGACACCGCTCGTGAAACGGTTCGTCAGGTAGTAGTAGCCGATAGCGGCCATCGTGATGTGCAGTTGCCGTGCGTCGACACCCGAACGAAACACGCCCGCTTCGACGCCGCGATCGAGGATGCGCTGCAACATGGAGATAAAGCCCTGGTGCAGATCGTGGAACCGCTGAGACTTCTTGACATGGCGTGCCTTATGAAGATTTTCGCTGTTCACGAGCGTCATGAACTCCGGGTTTCGAAGGTAGTAGTTCCAGGTATGCGTGGTCAGCGCAACGAGCGCGTCGTCCGGCGAGAGATGGTCGAGATTGAGCTTCTGCTCGGCAGAACGGATGTCGGCGTAAGCATCTTCAAGAACGGCGACAAAGAGCTCCTCCTTGCTGCCGAAGTAGTGATAGATCATCCGCTTGTTGGCTTTGGAGCGCGTCGCAATCGCTTCGACACGCGCGCCGGCCAGGCCGAGTTTCGCGAATTCTTTTTTCGCCGCTTCGAGGATGTTGGCCTTGGTGACCTCCGGGTCACGCTGCCGGGGCTGCCGCGTGACAACCGCTTCTGCGGACTTCGATGCGCGTCGTTGGGGCGTGGTTGCAGCGGTCATATGGGTAGTAGAGAAGTAGGGTTGATACGCCGGTACAGGGGCCTAATGACGGTGACTATAAACCAAAAGGCCGGTTGTCAGGAAGTAACTGGATGGTGCAGAATTGGGCCAACAACATCGCGCTTCAGGCCAGGGACAGGGCGACGACACTGCCCTCGACGAGAAATTGTTGCGAGCGACGCCGTAAAGAATTGCACATATTGGAGGCAGGAATGAAAGATCTGGGTGAACTGGCAGCCTCGCTGCGCTTACCGTCCGAACCGGTGCGTACGCCGATGTTCATTGACGGCAAGGACTATTCGGGCGCAGATAGCGAATGGGTAACGCGCAAGAGTCCGGGGCATGGCGTGCCGGTGACGGCCACGACGCGGGCATCGAAGCGTGACCTGGATGTCGCCGTCGCCGCCGCGCGGCGTGCATTCGACGACGGCCGCTGGTCGCGGCTGTCGGGCGAGGCGCGTGCAGCGGTGCTGCTGAAAACGGCGCAACTCATTCGCGACAACGTGGAGACGCTGGCGTATCTCGAGACCCTCGAAAGCGGCAAGCCCATCGGCCAGTCGCGCGGCGAAGTCACTGCGGCGGCAGGGATCTGGGAATATGCGGCGGGGCTTGCCCGCGTCGTGCATGGCGACTCGCACGACACGCTCGGCCCCGACATGTTCGGTCTGGTCGTGCGGCAACCGGTCGGCGTGGTGGGCATCGTTACACCGTGGAATTTCCCGTTCTTCATTCTTTCGGAACGTTTGCCGTTTGCTTTGGCTGCGGGATGCACGGTGGTCGTCAAGCCCGCGGAACTGACGTCGACCACGACGCTCAAGCTCGCCGCGTTGCTCACCGAGGCAGGCCTGCCCGATGGCGTGGTCAACGTGGTGACGGGGCTCGGTTCGGTGGTCGGCCAGGCACTCGCCGAACACATGGACGTCGACATGATTTCATTCACCGGCTCGACGCCCGTGGGCCGCTCGGTGCTCGCGGCCGCTGGCGGCAACATGAAAAAGGTCGGGCTGGAACTGGGCGGCAAGAATCCGCAGATCGTCTTCGCCGATGCCGATCTCGACGATGCCGCCGATGCCATCGCCTTCGGCATCGCTTTCAACGCGGGGCAGTGCTGCGTGTCGGGTAGCCGCCTCGTCGTTCACCGCTCGGTCGAAGAAGAACTGGTCGAACGCGTGAAGGCGGTACTTGGAAAGGTGCGTGTCGGCGATCCGCTCGACGCGTCCAACCACGTCGGCGCCATCGTCGAAGCGCGGCAGTTCGACAAGATTCGCGGCTTCATCGACGCCGGCACGCGCGATGGTGCGCAACTCGTTTGCGGCGGCACTTCCAGCAATGAAGGCGAGCGCTTCTTTATTCAGCCGACGGTGTTCCGCAACGTGCATCCGTGCAGCACACTCGCCCAGGAAGAAATTTTTGGGCCGGTGCTCTCGGTCACCGCCTTCGATACCTTCGAGCAGGCCATCCAGTTGGCGAATGGCGTGCCGTACGGCCTCGCGGCAAGCATCTGGACTCGCGACCTGCAAGGCGCATTCAAGAGCTTGCGCGAGGTGCAGGCCGGGCGCATCTGGATCAACTGCACGATCACGGGCGGTCCCGAACTGCCGATCGGCGGTGTCAAGCAATCGGGCATCGGTCGCGAGACGGGGCGCTATGGCGTCGAGGAGTACACGGAACTCAAGTCCGTGCATGTTCAACTCGGCAACCGGCCACGCTGGATCGCGTAAGGCCATTTTTCAACGAAAGCGGTCGCTGAGAACCGCGCGCAACGGTTGGGCCACGCGGAAATGCGCGGCCGCGGAACGCAGAATCGGAGACAGCAATGTATGACTATGTGATCGTGGGTGGTGGCCCGGCAGGCTGCGCGTTGGCAGCACGTCTGAGTGAAGACGCAAGCAACCGGGTACTGTTGCTCGAGGCCGGTCCCGCTGATACGAATCCCTACATCCATATGCCCGTCGGCTTCTTCAAGATGACGGGTGGCCCGTTGACATGGGGCTATCGCACCGCGGCGGCAGCCGAGACACAACGCCGCCAGATTCCGTTCGCGCAGGGCCGTGTGCTCGGCGGCGGCAGTTCGATCAATGCGATGGTTTATACGCGCGGCCAGCCGTCCGATTACGACGCCTGGGAGCGCGACGGTTGCACGGGCTGGGGCTTTCGCGACGGCGTGCTGCCCTATCTGCGTCGGATGGAAGACAACGAGCGCCTGTGCAACGAGTATCACGGCGTCGGCGGTCCGCTCGGCGTGTCCGACCTCATCACCGTCAATGAACTCACCAAGGCTTTCGTCCGCGCGGGTCAGGAAGCCGGCCTGCCGTACAACAGCGACTTCAACGGCGCGCAACAGGAAGGCGTCGGCGTGTATCAGGTCACGCAGCGCAATGGGCGGCGTTGCAGTGCCGCAGTGGGCTATCTGCGGGACGCGCGCGCTCGCAGCAACCTGACGGTGAAGACGAATTGCCTGGTGTCACGCATCGTGATCGAGAAGGGGCGCGCGGTGGGTGTCGAGTTCGCCGACCAGCACTCGCGGACGAACGTTGTCGTTGCGCGGGCCGAGCGCGAAGTGATCGTGACGGCGGGTGCGATCGGTTCTCCCAAGTTACTGATGCTCTCCGGCATTGGCCGACCCGCGGCCTTGGAGCGCGCGGGCGTCAAGCCGTTGCATTCGCTCAATGGCGTCGGTGAAAACCTGCAGGATCATTTCGACATTGATATCGTGTACGAGCTCAACGGCCACTATAGCCTCGACAAGTACGCGAAGAAGCACATGATGCTGCTCGCCGGCCTCGAATACAAAATCTTCAACAAGGGTCCGGTCACGTCGAACATCGCCGAGGGCGGGGCGTTCTGGTATTCCGATAGCAGCGTGCCGACGCCCGATCTGCAGTTCCACTTCCTGCCTGGAGCCGGCGTCGAGGCCGGCGTGCCGCCTGTTCCGTCAGGTTCGGGTTGCACGCTCAATTCATATTTCCTGCGCCCGAGAAGCCGTGGCAGCGTGATGCTGCACAGCGCGGACCCCGCCGATGCGCCCGTCATCGACCCCGCTTATATCCGCGATCCCTATGACCTGAAGGTCGCGGTGGAAGGCATTCGTCAAAGCCGCGAAATCATGACGCAGAACGCGCTGCGCAAGTTCATCAAAAGCGAACACTTCCCTGGCGGCACTGTGCGCACGCAGACGCAATACGAAGAGTACGCGCAGCAATATGGGCGCACCGGGTATCACCCGGTTGGCACCTGCAAGATGGGTGTGGACGACATGTCCGTGGTCGATCCGCAGTTGCGGGTCCACGGCATCGAAGGTCTGCGCGTCGCGGATTCATCCGTCATGCCACGCATCGTCAGTTCGAACACCAATGCGCCGACACTGATGATCGCAGAGAAAGCGTCGGACCTGATTCGCGGGCGCGTAGCGGCGCAGGCGCCGGCGGCAGGCCAGTTGGCCAGCTATTCCGGCCGGGCAGTGCCCGTTGCCGCCGCGACGCTGGCGTAGGGTTGGGCCGCACGGCCTGAGAGGGAGAGTTCTGGTATCGGACTCCATAACAATGAGTAACTATCTATATATTTATTGGAAGGAGACATCATGTCCAAACACGATCAACACTCGGCTCTTTCACGCCGTGACTTCATCAAGCTCGGTGCAGGGGCGGCTTTTGCCATGGTTGGCAGCAGTGTTTCGGGTTTATCGCTCGGTGCGGGCCAGACCACCCTGGCCTGCTCGTTCCGGTCGCTAACGAACCCGTATCACGCGGCCTTCAACAAGGGCGCGCAAAGCTTCGCGGCAAGCGTCGGCTTGCCGTATGTGCCGCTCACCACTGAAGGGAGCTCCGAGAAAGGCATCGCGGATATTCGCGCACTGCTGCAACGAACGGGCGGCAATCTCGTGCTCAACGTCGATCCGAATGATTCCGCCGATGCGCGCGTGATCGTCGAGGCCTGCTCGAAAGCGGGCGCGTTCGTCACGACTATCTGGAACAAGCCGAAGGATCTGCATCCGTGGGACGTGAACCCGAACTATGTAGCCCATCTTTCCTATGACGGCGTCGCGTACGGTGAAGAAACCGCCACGCAGCTGTTCAGGCAGATGGGCGGCAAGGGAGGCGTCGTCGCGCTTGGCGGCATTTTCAGCAACGTGCCGGCGATCGAGCGTAAGGCCGGGCTCGACGCAGCGCTGAAGAAGTTTCCTGGCATCCAGCTGCTCGATTTCCAGGTCGCGGACTGGAACTCGCAAAAGGCGTTTCCGATCATGCAGGCGTGGATGACGCGATTCAACTCGAAGATCAAAGGCGTGTGGGCCGCGAACGACGACATGGCGCTTGGCGCGATCGAGGCACTGCGCGCCGAAGGTCTCGCAGGCCAGATGCCCGTGACGGGCATGGACGGCACGCCACCCGGTCTGAGCGCGATCAAGGCCGGTGAGCTGGTCGCTTCCGTCGACTGGGATCCGTACTGGCTGGGTGGCATCGGTCTCGCAATGGGTCTCCAGGCGAAGGAGAAAAAGATCGACGTGGCAGCGCTGCCTAAAGACCGGCGCGAGTCCTATTGCAAGGCAACGTTCGTGACCAAGGCGAATGTCCAGGACGTGCTGAAGCGCGCGGCTGCGCCTGGCGGTGATTGGAACAATCTCTATGCCCGCGTCGCGGGTCCAGTGGTGTATCGATGAACAAACTGACCGTAGCGCCCACCCGGCAGGCCATGCCTACAAAAACAACCGGGACCCTGATCGTATCGAAGCAGGCACTAGTGCGACGATTTGCACCGCTCCTCGTGCTGGTGGCGCTCGGTCTTTGCATCGGCGCGTTGAACCGCGACTTCTTCGATCCGATGAATTTGTCGCGGATTGCGATAGGTGCCGCGATTCCTCTCACCATCGCACTCGGTGCCGCGTTCGTGATTCAGCTCGGCAGCATCGACCTGTCGGCCGAAGGCATCGTCGCGGTCGCAGCGATTGCGGTATCGATGCTGGTCGAGAACTCGTACAACGACAACCACTTCGGGCTGTGGGTGCTGGCCGTGGCGATTGCCGCAGGTACCGCGCTGGGTGTTGCCAACGGCGTGCTGCACGTGTTTCTGCGCATTCCGTCGTTCATCACGACACTGGCGATCGGCTTCGTTGCAACGGGGATCGGTACGGCGTGGCTGTCGGGGAACACGATCCGTGTGAGCGACCCTTCGCTGCGCGCCATCTCGATTACGCGCTATCTGGGTCTGCCTCTGTCGGTCTGGATCGCGATATCCATGCTCGGGATTGCGTGGTTTGTCTACAAACACACACTGCTCGGCCGACACACGCTCGCAATCGGTGGCGGGGAGGATCTCGCGCGGCTAAGTGGGGTGCGGGTAGCGCGCGTGCGCATCGCGGTGTTCGCGCTGGCAGGCGCTTTCTATGGCGTGGCGGGCATCCTCGCTGTTGCGCAATACGGGCAGGGACACGCACGCATTGCCGATGGTCAGCTGTTCGTTGCGATTACCGCAATCGTAGTGGGCGGTACTTCGCTCGCAGGCGGCAACGGCAGCCCGATGAACACATTGATCGGCACGCTGATCGTGATTGTGCTCGGCAACGGCATGGTGCTGCTCGGTGTGCCTCCCTACGTGCAACAGGGCATCCAGGGTGTATTGATCATCGCGGCCGTGACCCTCGCGCTCAATCGCTCGCGCCGGCGCATCGTCAAATGAGCGTGAGGAGAACAGACATGCTTTCACTGAAGAACGTCACCAAGCGCTTTCCTGGTGTGCTCGCCCTGGACGACGTATCGATTGAAGTCAGGCCGAATGAAATCGTCGGTCTGATTGGCGAAAACGGCGCGGGCAAGTCCACGCTGATGAAGCTCCTGACGGGTGCATACCGCCAGGACACGGGCGAGATCGAGCTTGGCGGCAAGCCGCTCGTGATCCGCAACCCGCGCGACGCGACGTCCAAGGGTATCGCGATGGTCTATCAGGAGCAATCGATCCTGCCGAATCTGACCGTTGCCGAGAACCTGTTCCTCGGTCGCGAAGAAGACTTCGTCACCTTCGGCCGGATGAACTGGGCAAAGCTCAAGCGCGCCGCGAAGAAGGAACTCGCCACGGTGCATCTGGATGTCGATCCGTTGACGCTGTGCGAGGACCTATCGTTCGGCCAGCGACAGATGGTGGAACTCGCGCGGGCCTTGTCGCTCGCGAGCCGCACGGGCGGCACGCCGATCATCCTGCTCGATGAGCCAACTTCTGTGCTCGAAGCCGGGGAGATCGAAATCCTGTTCGGGCTCGTGCGTGAACTCAAATCGCGTGCGTCGTTCGTGTTCGTATCGCACCGGCTCGATGAACTGCTGTCGCTCAGCGACCGCGTGTATGTGATGAAGGATGGGAAGGTGGTGTCGGAGATGTCGTCGGGCAATGCGTCGGTGACGAAGCTCCACGAACTGATGGTCGGCCGGTCCCTGCACAGCGAGTACTACCGCGAGAACCTGCAAAAGCCTTGCCGCGCGGAGGTCGCACTGTCGGTGCGTCACGCGTCGCTGGGTCACGTGCTCAACGACGTTTCCTTTGATGTCCACTGCGGCGAAGTGTTCGGTGTCGCGGGCGTGGTCGGGTCCGGGCGCGAGGAACTGTGCCGGATCATTGCAGGGCTGGAAAAGCTCGACGCGGGGGAGGTGATGGTCGGTAAGACCCGTCTGAAGCCGCAGGCCAATCATGCCGTCGCGCTTGGCATCGGATACGTTCCGCGTGAGCGAAAGGTCGAGGGGCTCGTCACCCAGATGAGCGTTGCGCAAAACCTCACGTTGCCGCGTCTTGGCGCCGTTAGTCGTGGTGGCGTGGTGCGCAAGGCGAGCGAACGCGCGCTTGCCAACGAATGGATCCAGCGGCTACACATCAAGACGCCAGGGCCTGATGCATCCTGCCGCAACCTGTCGGGCGGCAACCAGCAGAAGGTGGTGCTCGCGAAATGGCGTTTTGCAGGCAGCCGGATTCTCGTGCTCGATCATCCGACGCGCGGCCTCGATGTCGGTGCAAAAGAAGAGGTCTATCAACTCATCCGCGAACTGACAGCGGAGGGTGTCGCCGTCGTGCTAACGGGCGATACGCTCGAAGAAATTCTCGGGCTTAGCCACCGCGTGATGGTCATGCGAGACGGCCGCGCCGAAAAGGTGCTGCCATGCGAGGTTGGGCACAAGCCCTCGCAGGTCGAAATCGTCGAACACATGGTCTGAGGTCAACATGCCACAATTGAACCCATCACTCGCGGCGAAGCTGCGCGACAACGCGCCCTTTCTCGCACTCATCGTGCTGTACGTGTTGATTGAAATCGCGCAGCCGAGCTTTCTGGCACCTTCGACGCAACTCGGCTTGCTCGCCGACAGTTCGACGCTGTTCATCATGGCGGCCGGCACGACCTTTGTCGTGTTGCTCGGTAGCATCGACCTGTCGCTGCAATCCGTGGCGTCACTTGCGAGCGTGATCGTGGCGATGCTGCTGCCACGTTACGGAGCGATGGCTGCTGTCGTCGCACTCGCTGCGTCGTTTGGCATTGGCCTGCTTAGCGGCTTGATCCAGACCATGCTGCGCATTCCGTCCTTCATCGCGACGCTTGCGGTGGGCGGGATTGCGTCGGCGGCTGCGTTGACGCTCTCCGGTACGCGCTCCATCGCTATCAGCGACGAGATGCGCAACGCTTCGCTCGGCTGGACCACGGGCACTTCGTTCGGTGTGCCGCATGAAATCCTGCTTGGCGTCGCAGTGTTTGCGTTCTGTCTGTTTCTGCATCGATCGACGGTATTCGGCCGCCACGCTGACGCGATCGGTGCCGGCGAGCCTGCGGCGATCGCTTCGGGTGTGCGCGTCTGGGTGACCAAATGCCTGGTGTTCGGCACGTCGTCTTTCTTTGCCGGGCTTGCGGGTGTCGTCATGGCAGGCCGGCTGGGCAGCGGTTCGCCAACGCTGGCAGATCAGTTCCTGCTTCCCGCCATCGCCGCAGTGATCGTCGGCGGGACGGCGCTGACGGGTGGCGCGGGCGGCATCGGCAGGACCCTGGTAGGCGCGCTCCTCGTGTCGGTCGCGCGCGTGGGCATGACATTCGTTGGCATTAGCGTGTTCGCGCAGCAGATCGTGTTCGGACTGATCCTGATCGTCGCGGTGACGGTGGCGTTCGATCGTTCGAAGGTGCTGGTCATCAAGTGAGATTCGACCCGGCCCGTTGCGCGCCGGCTTTTGTTGAAGGAAGAGGTTGCACATGAAAATTCTGGTCACGGTCAAAAGAGTGGTCGATTACAACGTCAAGGTTCGCGTGAAGTCGGATGGGAGCGGCGTCGATATCGCGAACGTGAAGATGTCGATGAATCCGTTCGACGAGATCGCCGTTGAAGAAGCGGTTCGCCTGAAGGAAGCGGGCGTGGCGACGGAAGTCGTTGCGGTGTCGTGCGGCGCGACGCAGTGTCAGGAGACGCTGCGCACGGCGCTAGCCATTGGAGCGGATCGCGGGATTCTCGTTGAGTCGACGGAAGAATTGCAGCCACTCGCGGTCGCGAAGATTCTCAAGGCGCTTGTCGACAAGGAACAGCCGCAACTGGTGATTCTCGGCAAGCAGGCCATCGACGACGATTCGAATCAGACGGGTCAAATGCTGGCCGCGTTGGCTGGCTTGCCGCAGGCGACGTTTGCATCGAAGGTCGTGGTTGCGGACGGCAAAGCTACGGTGTCGCGTGAAGTCGATGGCGGCGCGGAAACGCTCTCGCTCAAGCTGCCTGCAGTCGTCACCACTGATCTGCGTCTGAATGAGCCGCGCTACGTTACGCTGCCGAACATCATGAAGGCGAAGAAGAAGCCATTGGAGACGCTGAAGCCTGCCGATCTCGGCGTCGATGTCGCACCGCGCCTGAAGACGGTGAAAGTCGCCGAGCCGCCGAAGCGCTCCGCCGGCGTGATGGTGCCGGACGTGAAGGCGCTGGTCGAGAAGCTCAGGAACGAAGCCAAAGTACTCTAAGGACGGTTGAAATGACGATTCTGGTAATTGCAGAACACGACAACGCATCGATCAAGGCCGCAACGCTGAACACGGTTGCCGCTGCATCGAAGATCGGCGGTGATATTCACGTGCTGGTTGCGGGTTGGAATGCGCAGGGCGCAGCCGACGCCGCCGCGAAGATCGCGGGCGTTTCCAAAGTGCTGCTCGCCGACGCGCCGCAACTCGCCGACGGACTGGCTGAGAACATCGAAGGCACGGTGCTGAATATCGCGAGGGACTATTCGCATATCCTGGCGCCCGCTACCGCTTACGGCAAGAACATCGCGCCGCGCATTGCCGCGCATCTCGACGTCGCGCAGGTCAGCGACATCACGGCTGTGGGTAGCGCCGATACATTCGAGCGCCCCATCTACGCTGGCAACGCGATCGCGACAGTGCAATCGGGCGATCCCGTCAAGGTCATCACCGTGCGTACGACGGGCTTCGATCCCGTGGCGACCGAAGGCGGCAGCGCGTCGATCGAGAAAATCCAAGCCGCTGCGGACGCTGGAATGTCCGCGTTCGTGAACCGCGAATTGACCAAGCTCGACCGGCCGGAACTGACATCGGCTTCCGTCATCGTGTCGGGTGGCCGCGGACTGGGGAACGGCGAGAACTACACGAAGGTGCTCGAACCCCTGGCGGACAAACTCGGTGCGGCGTTGGGCGCGTCGCGTGCCGCCGTAGATGCGGGCTTCGTTCCGAATGACTATCAGGTCGGCCAGACGGGCAAGATCGTCGCGCCGCAGTTGTACGTGGCCGTCGGCATTTCCGGCGCGATTCAGCATCTGGCCGGCATGAAAGACAGCAAGGTCATCGTCGCCATCAACAAGGATCCAGAAGCGCCGATCTTCAGCGTCGCCGACTATGGTCTGGCTCAGGATCTGTTCGAAGCCGTGCCAGAGTTGACGGCGCTTATCTGAAGTAGCTTCGTAGAGGACGTACCGATGCGTAAAAGTCGAATTGCGATCGTTGGCGCCGGTCTGGCCGCAACACCTCACGCGCTTGCACTAAACGAGCTGAACGACGAAGTAGAGGTGGTGGGCGTAGTCGGCCGGTCGGCCGAACGGCTGGAGCGCTTCGCCAACACGTATGGCTTCCCGATTGCCAGCTCGTTCAACGCCGTATTGGATGATGCACGTGTCGATGCCGTTCTGGTGCTGACGCCGCCGCACACGCATCTCGAACTCGTCGAGCAGGCCGCTGCCGCGCGCAAGCATGTACTGCTTGAAAAGCCGCTCGACATATCGATGCCTCGCGCAGAACGCGCGGTCGAGGTCTGTCGCAAGGCCGGTGTTCAACTCGGTGTGGTCTTCCAGAATCGCTTTCGTCCCGCTGTTGAGCGGCTTGCAATGCTCGCGAAGAGCGGCGCACTGGGCGCCATCGCCTATGCCGGGGTCGATCTGCGCTGGTGGCGGCCCCAGTCCTACTACGATGAGCCCGGTCGCGGGACGTATGCACGCGATGGAGGCGGCGTGCTGCTGACGCAGGCCATTCATTCGCTCGACATTCTGATGTGGCTGGCGGGAGACGTATCAACGGTAGTCGGTGCAACGGCAACAACCGCTTTGCATTCGATGGAAGCAGAAGACTTCGCGAGCGCCACACTCACGTTCGAAAGCGGCGCCGCCGGTCACGTGCTTGCGACGACGGCGGCGTATCCAGGTTTTCCTGAGCGAATTGAGCTGATCGGCACCAATGGGACGGCGGTTCTCGAAGGGGGACATCTGCGCGCGTTTTTCCACGATGGTCGTGTCGATGAATTTCATGATCCTTCGTCGTCGGGATTTGGCGCAAAGCCGATGGACTTTTCCCATACGGCCCATCGCGATTTGCTGAAGGATTTTCTACGCGCGATTCACGAGGACCGCAGCCCTTTGGTAACCGGCGACGATGCGCTGCGCGTGCAGCGTCTGATCGAACGCATTACCGCACAGACAGGACGCCGCCCGTGACGCACATCGATGGAGAAACACGGATCGTTGCCATTCTGGGCGACCCCATCGCGCAGGCAAAGTCGCCGCAACTCTTCAATGCTTTCTTCGAACGGCACGGCGTGAATGCGGCCCTCGTACCGTTTCACGTGCCCGCTGCGAACCTTGGCCTTGTGCTCGATGGGCTGCATGGCATCGTCAACCTGGCCGGTGTGGTCGTGACGGTGCCGCACAAGCTCCAGGCGACCGCTTACGCGGCGCGATTGTCGGAAGCGGCGCAGCAAACTGGCGCGGTCAACTGTCTACGGCGCGAAGCCGACGGTTCCTGGACGGGCGCGATGTTCGACGGTGCCGGCTTCGTCAAAGGCCTGCTTGGTCGTGCGCATGTGGTTCGCGGCAAATCGGCGCTGATTGTCGGTACAGGCGGCGCGGGTGTGGCAGTCGCGCATGCGCTGATCGACGCGGGTATCGCATCGCTCGATCTGTTCGACAGCAATGCAACGTCGTTGCAGCGGCTCACGCAGGCATTACAGGGACGCGGGAGCGGCGTGGTCGTCGGAGAGAGTGCGGCGCGCGCTCGGGCCGGTCACGATTTCGTCGTCAACGCGACGCCATGTGGCATGCGCGCTGGCGATCCACTTCCGATCGACCTCGCCGATGCTGGTCCGCATGCCGTCATCGCCGACCTGATCATGAAGCCGGCACAAACGCGTCTGCTGGAAGAAGCGGAAGCCCGAGGTTTAGCCACTCATCCGGGGCGGCATCTGCTCGAAAGCTCGGTCGAAGAGATGGTGGCGTTTCTAGGTCTGCTTGCGCGATCGCAAGAATGTTCAACAGCCGCCTGCAAGGCAGAGATCGAATCTCAGTAAGGCGGCGAAAAGGCTTCGGGAAAACCCCCTTTGATTGCTCCAGGATCGGGGCATAGTATGAGTTGTAAGTAACTATCCGGTGGGTTATGAAATAAGTCCGGAGATAACCGACTTTCCTTCGCAACGAGTTGCATCGGACCAGACCACGCGCGAAAGCGCCGACTCTGGTCGACAGGAGACAACGATGAATCCAGCAGAAAAGCGCAAATGGCCGCGCTCGGGACTCGAAACAACGCTGATGGGCTTCGGCGCCGCGCCGATCGGCAACATCTTCCGGCCGATCACGGAGGAGGATTCCGCGGCCCTGATCAAGGCCGCCTGGGACGCCGGCGTACGGTATTTCGACACGGCTCCCATGTACGGCCATGGTTTGAGCGAAGCTCGCTGTGGGCAGGGGTTGCGCTGGTATCCGCGCGACCAATATGTGCTGTCGACGAAGGTGGGACGGCTTCTCAAGCCTCGCAAGCGCGCGGAAATTGACTTTACGCCGTGGGTCGACGGCCTGCCGTTCGAAATGAAGTTCGACTACAGCTACGACGGTGTCATGCGGTCGATCGAGGACAGCCTGCAGCGACTGGCGTTGGAGCACATCGACATCGCACTGATCCACGACATCGACAGCTATACGCATGGAGACAGGCAGCCGGAAATGTTCGAGGCGGCCATGTCGGGCGCGGCGAAGGCGCTGCTGAAGTTGCGCGACGAAGGCGTCGTGAAGGCGGTAGGCGTGGGCGTGAACGAATGGCAGGTTGCGCATGAGGCCATCGAATGCAACGACTTCGACTGTCTGCTGCTCGCCGGACGTTACACGCTGCTCGAGCAGGACGCGCTCGATGGCTTC
>Ga0065165_1001763_pt1 | contig 21480 bp, 15 predicted proteins | sample AraplaMF_Cvi_mMF_FD_63813 | JGI IMG/M metagenome (GOLD analysis project Ga0065165, IMG submission 63813) | Arabidopsis root microbial communities from the University of North Carolina, USA - plate scrape MF_Cvi_mMF (version 2) (version 3) | ecosystem: Host-associated > Plants > Roots >... | reverse complement strand
CACCGGCTACAACGAGTTCTCGATGGACGACACGGCCGGCAAGGAAATGATCACCGTGCACGGCCAGTACGACATGCAGTCCACCATCGAGCATGACCAGACGCTTGTTGTGCACAACAACCGGACCGACACCATCGACGTGGACGATTCGGAGACGGTCGGCAACAACCAGACCCAGCGCGTGGGCGTGGACCAGCAGATCACCATCGGCGCCAACCGCACCAAGTCCGTGGGAGCCAACGAGACGCTGAGTGTCGCGGCCAATCAGGTGGAATCGGTGGGAGGGACGCACACGCTCACCGTCGCCGGCGCGGACAGCCAGAGCTTTGGCGCCACGCAGACCGTGACGGTGGCGCTGGTGAAGACCGAAACCATTGGTGCCGTCTATGCGCTCACCGTGGGGGCCGCCATGAACCATCTGGTGGGCGCGGCCCTGATGCAGGAAGTGGGGGGCGCCAAGGTGGTCGCTGTTGGCGGCCTGAGCAGCGAGACCATCGGCGTGAGCAAGACCGTGTCGGCTGGCACGAACATCAGTGATACGGCCGGTGCCAACATGAGCCGCAAGGCGGGTGGCAAGTATTCGGCCCAGGCCGGGGCCACGATGAGCTTCCAGTCCGGGGCGGATTACACCGTCAGCAGCAAGGCCAAGGCCGTGATCAACGCGGCGGACGAACTGGTGCTGAAATGCGGCTCGGCCTCGCTGACGCTCAAGAGCAACGGCGACATTCAGCTCAAGGGCGCGGACATCAAGATCGTGGGAAGCGGCAAGGTGAACGTGAAGGCCGGTGGCGACATCACGCTCAAGGGGTCGAAGGTCAATCAGAACTGACGGCCCAGCGCTACGCAGGCAGCCACTCGCGCAGGGCGGCTGCCAATAGCGCTCGCGGGTGAGGGCGGCGCGTCAGGCTGTGCATTCCGTCACGCGCTGGGGGGCTCACCGTTTTCAGGGCGGGTACAGCAGCGCGGAAGGGAGCCTTTCAGCACGAGAATCGCCCGCCATGCCCGCCGCTGTGGCCGCCATCGAGTGGTGACCAACCGTAAGGCATGGTGACCGCCAGTGGAGGCCGGTAAGTCGGCGTCAGCATCCGTTGTTACAGGACCTCATTCCGGGGGGCGTGGCCAGATGACTTTCGTTCATTGCCGCCTCATCGAGAGAGAATGACCATTACGCATGATGCGGCGCTCTGGCCGCGGCGAGGCGTTTTGATGTCACGACCCGAAGGTTTCCCCCGCCCTGACAAGGGCACCGGCCCGGCCGATCCGGACGATCCCCTGATGGATCCGGATGCCACCCGGATCACCACCGCCGCCACGCCGTTGGACCGCATGCCGCCCATCACGGCGGCCAACCGGATCGAACCGCGCGCCGAGGCCTCGCAGGAGGTGTCGCCCCAAGGGGCACAGCCTCCCGCCACCTCGCCGGACCTGGCGGCTTCCACCAATGACCACCCCGACACTGCCAGCGCCGGCCCATCGGCCGCCGCGGCCCTCTCCGTGACGTCTCCCACCCCTACGACTCCGTCCTTGGCCGAGCTCGATGTGGCTGGCGCAGCGGCTGCACCAGCTGCACCAGCTGCATCGGCTGCACCAGCGGCAACAGCGGCAACAGCGGCTGCGCCCAGCGCCACGCCTCACGCCCCCATCTCGCCAGCGCCCGCCGCCCCAGTGGTCTCTGCTTCCGACGATGCGACGGTCGTGGTGCCGGGCGCCGCCTTCAAGGCCATGGCGGCCGCTGCCGCCGCACGTCCGGCCCCGCCGGCAGTAGCCGCGGCGGACGCGGGTCACGAGCGGGCAGGGGGTGCAGCTGCAACGCCTGGCGTAGCCCCGACACCGTCCGCGGCGACTGCGCCTGCGGCTGCCCAACAATCTGCCCAACAAGCTGCCCAACACGCGGCGCCTCAAGCGCCCTCCCAGCCGGCCGCCAGTGCTGCCACCCATTCGGCGATCACCAAGCCGATGACCCGGCGCTTCCAATCGCCCATCATCAACGAGCCTGTCGAGGACGATGATGACGATTCGGAATTCGCCGCCACCCATTTCGACCCGTCGCTGCAGGCCGAGGCCGAGGCGGCATTCCGCGCGGCCACCCTGCCAGGCGGCCCGCTGATTCCGCCGGTGCCCGTGGTGCGCGGCGGTGCGCCCAGCCCGCAGGCCGACATGCCGGTGCGTCAGGTGGGGCGCTACGAGATCCGTGAGCGCCTGGGCCGCGGCGGCATGGCCAGCGTCTTCAAGGCGCACGATCCAGGCATTGGCCGGGACGTGGCCATCAAGTTCCTGCACGCCTCGCTCTGCGAGGACGAGGAATACCGCGCGCGTTTCCTGCGCGAGGCCCGCGCCTCCGGCGGCCTGTCGCATCCCAACATCGTCACGGTGCACGATGTGGGCGAGATCGATGGCCGCCCCTACATGGCCATGGAGCTGCTGGATGGTGAGTCGCTCGCCGATGTGCTGGAACCCGGCAAGCCGCTGCCCATTCGCGACGTCGTGGTGATGTCCATCCAGCTCGCCCGCGCGCTGGACTACTCCCACAAGCGCGGCATCGTCCACCGGGATATCAAGCCGGGCAACATCGCCCGCAGCAAGGGCACGCTGGACATCAAGGTGATGGACTTCGGCATTGCGCACATGGAGTCCAGCAAGGGTGAACAGCGCACTCGCGTGGGCGACGTGCTGGGCACCCCGCAGTACATGTCGCCGGAGCAGATCAACGGCGAGAAGATCGACGGCCGCGCCGACCTGTTCTCCGGGGGCATCGTCATGTACCAGATGCTCACGGGCCAGCGCCCCTTCACGGGCGACAGCGTCGTCAACCTGGCGCTCAAGATCGCCAAGGAAGAGCCGACGCCGCTGAGCAAGCTGCGGCCCAACATGCCGGCGTCGCTGCGCCGCGCGGTGGAGCGCTGCCTGGCCAAGGCGCCGGATGACCGCTTCGCCACCGGTGCCGACCTGGCTGATGCGCTCACCAAGGTGCTGGCCGAGATCGACGAGGAATCGCAGGCGGTGGACCGCCCGCGCATCATTCCCTTGCGGGTGAAGTGGACGGCCATGATGGCCGCCATCGTCGCCATCGTGATGGCCGTGACCTGCACCATCATCCTGGACCGCCAGTACGGCGCCATGATGCAGCAGGTGGCCGATTCGGGCGCCGCGCTGACGCGCTTCATCGCCGTGCAGAACGCCACGCCGGCCCTGGCGGAAGACTGGGTCACGGTGGATGTGCTGCTGGCCGAGATGATGAAGACGCGGGACTTCCAAAGCCTCACGCTCTCGGACAAGGACAACATCGTCCGCGCCTCCAGCAATGCCGACACGGTGGGCAAGCCCTACCAGACGCCGGCGGGCGAGGTGCTTGGCGAGCTCGGCGGCGTGAAGCGCACCCGCTACCTGGTCGGCCGCGAGCCGGTGCTGGGCTTCGAATCCACCATCACCTACAACGACAAGGTCGTGGGCCATGTGGCGCTCGGTCTGCCGGAGCGTCCGCTGGAAGGTGTGGCACGGCTGTCGCGGACGCTGATGGCCGCGTTGGCGGTCGTGACCGTGCTGGCCGTGGCCATCGCCATGTATGTGGTGGGCAACTGGTTCTCTCGCCCGATCAAGCTGATGAACGAGGCGCTGGGCGAGATTGCGCGCGGCCGCTACGGCTTCCGCATTCGCGAACAGCGCAAGGACGAGTTCGGCCTGCTCTACGCCACCTTCGATCAGATGGCGCAGGCGCTGCAGGACCGACAGGCCCTGACCGCCGGCCAGAGCAAGCCGGAGACCATTCGCACGACGGCAGCCCTGGCCGCCGCCGCAGCCAAGGGCAAGGCCTCCTCGGGGTCGTCCTCCTCGGCGCAGTCGCCTTCCTCGCGGGAAGGCAGCCGCGGCAGCGCTTCCAGCAGGCCGGCGACGTCCATCCGGACGGACCGCTCCTCGGGCGCTCCACAAGATCCTTCCAACGGCCGACGCCGCTGAGCACTGCTGCGATGACACTGACCTCCCTGCATGTGGCATGCGCGGCGGTGGTTCTCGCGGTGTGTGGATGCGCGTCCACGCCGCCGGTCCAGCCGCCCATCACCACCAGCCCCACCGACAAGCCGCCTTTGCTTGGCGAAGTGGTGGCCCGCAATGAACGCCTGTTGATCTATGTGCCGTCCAATGGCGAGTCGCTGCGAGGCATCGCCGCGCGTCTGTTGGGCAGTGAAGACAATGAATGGCAGATCAGCGACGCCAATGGCGGCCTGTCCAAGGTGGACCCGGGCCAGCCCATCGTCGTGCCGCTCAAGCCGCAGAACCCGCTGGGCGTGTGGCCGGGCAGCTACCAGACCATTCCGGTGCTCTGTTATCACCGTCTGGGCACCACGGGCGGGAAGATGGCGGTCTCGCCCGCCAACTTTGCCGCACAGATGGATTGGCTGGCCCGCAGCGGTTATCACGTCCTGAAGCTTGCGCAGCTCGGCCCTTACCTGGAGGGCAAGCAGCCGCTGCCGCCGCGGTCGGTGGTGATCACCTTCGACGACGGCTATGAATCCGTCTACCGCTTTGCGTTCCCGGTGCTGAAAAAGCTGGGGCTGCCCGCGACGATGTTTGTCTACACCGATTTCCTCGGTGCCGGCGATGCCTTGACCTGGCCGCAACTCCAGGAAATGTCGGCATCCGGGTTGATGGACATCCAGTCCCACTCCAAGACGCACCGCAACCTGATCGAGCGCGCAGCGGGCGAGAACGACGAGCGCTATGCGCGCAATATCGAGCAAGAGGTGGTGCTGCCGCGCGATCTGCTTGAGAAGCGGCTCAATGCGCCGGTACGGCATTTCGCCTATCCGTACGGGGATGCGAACGACCTGGTGCTGGAGCAACTCACCCGGCAGAAGTTCAACCTGGCGGTGACGGTGAACCCCGGTGGCAATGCGTTTTTCGCGCAGCCCTTGATGCTGAGACGCACGATGATCTTCGGTGACCACGACTTGGAAGCCTTCAAGGCGCGGGTGCAGACCAGCCGCAAGATCGGGGGCTCGCCATGAAGGCGCTCACCGCATGGCGGCGGGGCAGCCTCTCGCTGCTGATGGGCGTCACTGTGATATTGACCGGGTGCTCCACGCCAGGTGGCACGGGCGAGCGCGCAGCGGATGCGCCGCCTTCGGTGCCGCGTGGGCCAGTGGGGGACTTTGAGCTGGCGCAGTTCCAGCGCGCCAAGGAGCTGGAGCAGAAGGGCCAGTTGGCTGAAGCCGCCTGGGCCTGGGAAGTGCTCACCGTGCTGCGTCCGCAAGACGGCGGATATCGCGACCGCCTGGCGTCCGTCCAGGCGCAGATCGATGCGGGCGTGGCCGAGCGTTTGCAGAAGGCGCAGCAGGCCCAGGCCAAGGGCGACCTCGATGGAGCGACCCAGCACTACCTGACGGCGCTGAGCCTGCAACCGGACAATGCCAAGGCAGCTGATGCGCTGCGGGCCATCGAAAAGGACCGCAACAAGCGCAGCTATCTGGGAACGCCTTCGCGCATCACCCTGCGGCGAGGCGCAGAGCCCAAGCCCCTGACCCCTGCGCAGGCCAAGGCGGCCGCGGCGCGGGAGGCGGCCAAGGAAGCGCGTGAGGCGAAGGAAGCTGCAAAAGAAGCGGCTCGTCAGGCCGCCCGCGATGACGGCAAGGACGCCACCCGGGACGCAGTGAAGACCGCCACCGCCAAGGAAGCCGGCAAGCCCGCAGGGAAGGACGCGGCCAAGGACGTCAAGGACGCCGGCCGGGACGCCAGTGCGGCGCAGGCAGGCAAGGGCGCCCGTATGGAAACGGCGGGCGCTGATCGCAATGAGCTGGAGCACATTGCGATGCTGTCGGCGCAAGGCGAGGTGGACGAAGCCATCGCGCTGATGGAGCGCCGCTCCGCACAGGATCGGCGCGACGCTTCGGCTCGCCGCCTGCTCGCCGACCTTTACGTGCGCAAGGCTGAACGTGTGGCGGGTGCGGACCGGGCGGGCGCCATCGGATGGCTACAAAAATGCCTGAAGATCGACGAGAAGCATCCGCGTGCGCTGGCTTTGATGCGCCAGTGGATCGATGCCGCGTCGGCGCCGGCGGCAGGGGCCAAGACCACCACCGCGGCTGGCGCTCCGACTAAAGCGCTGCGCTGAGCGCAGCGGCACGCCGGCTGGCCCTTGGCTTGTCTGGCAAGCTGCCCCGGCCGATCAGAACTCTGCCTTCTCGCCAGGCTCCAGGACGCGCACCTGCGTCCTGCCCCGACCCAGTGCCTTGATGAAGTCCTCTGGCGTGCCCGGCAGTTGCGGCGTGGTGCCGTAGTGCATCGGGATCACGGTCGGCGGCCTGATCAGGTCGCGGGTGACCATGGCCGCATCCGTCGGATTCATGACGAACTGGCCGCCGCCGATGGGCATCAGCACGAGGTCGGGACGGTACATCTGCGCGATCAGCTTCATGTCACCGAACACGCCGGTATCGCCCATGTGCCAGACCTTGAAGCCATTCTCGAATTCGATGATGTAGCCACCGGGCTCTCCGCCCACATGCACCTCGTCCTTGCCGGCCGGGTTCTTCCACAGGTATTCGCTGCTGTGCTCGGCCTGCACCAGCGTCACCTTGATGCCGGGGCCCAGGGGCGCGAGTGAGCCGCTCTTGTTGATGCGCTGCGCCTTGGGCGCCACGTCCAGCGTGGCCAGCGTCTGGGCCAGTCCGGCCGGGGCCACCAGCGGGGCGTCGTTGAGCTTGGCCAGTGCCGGTGCATCGGCCACGTGGTCGTTATGCCCGTGAGTCACCAGCACCAGGTCCACCTTGCCCAGGGATTCGAGCTGCTTGTACGCGGGCGGGGTCTTTGGGTTTGTGGTGAGCCAGGGGTCGATGACGATCACCTTGCCGCCGGGGCTGGTGAACTTGAAGGCCGCCTGACCCAGCCATTGCACCTGCAGCTTGTCCTGCGCCCAGGTGGGGCAGGCCATCAGTGCGGCGGCGACAAGGAAAAAGAGTCGTTGCATGGTGGGCTCCGATGAAACACGAAGGGGCGATCGCCGGGAGGCGACAAAACGCGCGCGCCGCTGGGGCAATTTGAGCGCCTGAGCCTCGGGCTGAGCTCCTACTTATTCGCCTGGACCTTCGAGCGGCGAAACACTCGACACCCAATTAATTATTTGTTCATGTAGTGCGGGCGACTGCGTGTGCGGCGGGCCGCTCTATTTCTTGCACCCTTTTGTTATAGGCCGATTGTGGGGTGGATACATAAATTACTGCTCCACGAAGGAGCAGGCACTACATGACCTACGAGATTGAATCAGTCGAGGGCGACATCAAGCAGCAAGTTTTGCTGGATGTTGGGGATTACGAGGTTCGCCTCATGCAAAAAAAATGTTTCTGGGGCTTCGATGACGATGTTGCGCCCGTAGTACGAGCTGTCAAAAAGGATTCCGGGAACTACCTCATGAGAGCGCCAGTGGGTTTTGCCGTTGCTGGTTACCCTGACTGGTTCTATTTTTTCTTCCGCGGGCGACTCTACCGCCTTCGAATGCGCGGATATCAGTATTTGGTGTTTGTGGGTGAAATGCCGCCGGAGTGCAGCCGAGAGGCGTTTGAGCAAGAGCTTCGTGCAGCGTTTGCGGTGCACTGCCGATATGGGCACAAGTTTGGTCGAGAGCAGCAGTTCGAGATTTTCCCGTCCTTTGACCAGGAGTGAGAATTTATGGCTCTCACCATTTCATCAGCGCAATTAGAGTTGAAATGCGCGATGGCACGGCGCGCACGGGACGGTGTGGGGCATGCAGGACGTGAACCGGCAACTGGCCAGCCAGCTCGGGAATGGGGCTGACGCCAAGATGATGATCAACTGGGGCGTCGCGGCTACCGAACTCACGACGCTCGCCCCGTCCACCGCCTGGCCGACGATCTGACGGGCCAGTAAAAAAAAGGCCGGGCCGGTGTCATCCACCGGCCCGGCCTTTGATCTGCCAGTCCGCCAGCCCGCCAACATGCAAAGGCGGGCGAGGCGAGGGCGGCTTACTTCAACTGGTCTACCTTGGCCTTCAAGGACACCGCCTTCTGGCGTTCCAACTTGGCCAGTTCATTGCCGGGATCGAGCTCCAGCACGTTGTCCCAGGCCTTGATCGAGCCAGCCAGGTCCTGCTTGGCAAAGGCCGTGCGGGCATTGAGTGTGTAGCGATCAATCAGTTTCTTGCGGACCACGTCCACCTTGGCCTGCGCGCCGGGTTGCTCCAGCGACACCGCGCGCTTGTATTCGTCCAGGGCGCGGTCCAGGCGATTGCTGCGCTCCCAGGATTCGCCGTTGCGCATGGCCTTTTCGCCAGCGCTCATTTCGGGCGCCGCTACAGGTGCAGGCGCAGGAGCCGGCGTTGGCGCCGCTGCGGGCGGCGGCGGTGCGACTGCCGGCGCTGGTGCCGGTGCATTACGGCTCGCGCGGGGGGCGGGTGCAGGATCCAGCGAGCCCGGAGGCGGCGCCTTGCCCGGAATGCGCAGCACCTGGCCGCCCGCCACACGGCTGGGGACCTTGATGTCGTTGTAGCGGGCAAGGATGTAGAACGCGTAGATGTCGCCCATGAAACGCCCCGCAATGCGCGAGAGCGTGTCGTTGGGGCGCACCGTGTACGTCCAGGACTCCTTGCCCAGCATCTGCACCGGATCGGCCGTGATCTGGCGCATCAGGCTGTTGGCCAGTTTGTTGGCGTTGTCCACGCCCAGCGCCCGCTGGATTTCAGCGCGGGCCTGGTCTTCCTGGCCAGCTTCCAGCATGTCCACCGCGGCCATGGCCATCTTTTGGGCCTGCTGTTGCTGTGCAGGCGTGGCAGGGGGCGGCGGCACCGGCTCAGGAGGTGGGGCCAACGGAGCAGAAGCCGCCGAGGCGGCCGGGTCAGGCCCGGCAGGGCCGCGCTTTTCGGGATGGACGCAGCCGGCCAGCAAGGCGGCCAGGACACAGGGAGCAACGGCACGAAGGGAATACTTTGGCATCGGCATCGCTAGGGAACCAGAACGAGCTGCGGCAGTATGAGGCCCGCCACAGGGAACAAGAGGTGACTTTCGTTCATTGAAGCATGACCCCGGACCGGCAAACATGCGAGGGCCGCCAACTATTGCGCAGAAGGATGCGAATGGCGGCGTGGATCGATCAAAGGCAGCAACATGACCCTCACCCTGCGCGCAGTGTCACTGAACGACCTGCCCCTGACGCAGCCGATTACCGCACAGTTCGGGCCGCAGGGGGGCACCATTGGCCGTGCCGACAACAACACCATGGCCCTGCCGGACCCGGAGCGCCATATCTCCCGTCAACAGGCGGAAATCCGCGCGGTTGCGGGCGGCTACCTGATCTTCAACGTCGGCAGCGCCAACCCCATCACCGTCGGCGGCCAATCGCTCGCGCAGGGACAAAGCCTGCCGCTGCGGGACCGGGACGAGATCCGCATGGGCGGTTATCTCCTGGAAGTGAGCCAGACGGCCGCCGAGGACACCAACCTGATGCTGTCGCCGCGTCCGCCAGCAGTGCCGCCCGTGAGCGCCAGTGACGCGGCACCCAAGCCAGCGGCGCCCGCGCCTGCAGTCAGCGCCCCAGCGGCGGCCTGGCCCGCCGCAGCCGCCGTGCCAGCCTCGCGGTCCGCGGCGCCCGCGCCCGCGCCCGCAAGTGACCCGTTCGCCGACCTCCTGGGCGGGAAGGGCAGTGCCGCACCGTCCAGCAATCCCTTCGCCGATTTGCTTGGCGCGCCGCCGCCGCCGCCGGCCCGCTCCGCCTTCGGGCAGACCCACAAGGCCGCACCCGTGGCGGCCCCCGCGCCTTCGATCGGCCTGCTCCCGGACGACTTTGACCCGTTTGCGCCGCCGCCGGCCCCTGCGGTGGCCCGCCCCAGCGCGGGTAGTGACGGATTCGACTTCGGTGGGCTCGGCGCACCGGCGGCGGCGGCGCCAGCCAGCCAGCCCCGGTCCGACCTGGCCGGCAGTGGTGCCTTTGCCGATCTGATTCCGGTGGCCGGCCCGAGCGCCAGTTCCCTGGATGACCTCTTCGGGCTCAAGCCCGGCCCGACCGATGCCGCCGATCCACTGGCGGGGTTCATGGCCGGCGCCACGCGTGGGCTGCATGACGCCGGCGATGCCGGCGTGTCCACCGATCCGATGGCGCTGTTTGGTGATGCGCCTCCCGCAGCGCGTCACACCGAGCCGGTGACGCCAGCGCTACCGGACCACACGTCCGCGCTGAACAGCTCCTTCCGTCCGCCGGAGGTGCGACGGCCCGTCCAGGCGGCGGTGCAGGGGCCAGCCGTGGCTCCCCCGGCCGTCTTGCCGGACAGCGCCGCGACGCTGCCGCCTTCCGCCGCGCTCGCAGGCGCCCGCCAAGCCGCTGCAGACCCGCTGGCGGGCTTCATGGCCGAAGCTCCGGCCCAGCCGTCCGACCGCGCCACCCCAATGGTCATGGCGTCGGAGGCGGGCGCTACCGTCTCGGCGCCTCCCGCTGCGCGTGGCATGCCAGCGCGACCCACCCCCGGCGCAACACCCGCGCATACGAGCCCTGCGGCAGCCGCGGACACGGCTGCGCTCTGGCAGGCATTCAGCGAAGGTGCGGGGATCCGCTTCGAGCCGCCCCAAGGCCTGAACCCCGACCTGATGCGGGTGCTGGGCCAGCTGCTTCGCTCATCGGTCGAGGGCACGCTGCAGATGATGGCGGTCCGCGCGGCGACCAAGCATGAACTGCGCGCGCAGGTGACCGTCATCCGATCGCGGGACAACAATCCCCTCAAGTTCTCGCCGGACGCCCAGTCCGCCCTGGAACAATTGCTGCAGCCACCCGTGCGCGGCTTTCTGCCGGGCCCGGCCGCCATGTCTGACGCCATGCATGACCTGGTGGGCCACACCATTGGCACCATGGCGGGCACGCGCGCCGCGCTTGAAGGGGTGCTGGGCCGCTTCAAGCCGGAGATGCTGGAATCCAAGCTCACCAGCCGCTCCATGCTGGACAGCGTGCTGACGCTCAACCGCAAGGCCAAGCTCTGGGAGTTGTATTTGCAGCATTTCGAGTCCATTCGGGACGAGGCGCAGGAAGACTTCCACACGCTGTTCGGCAAGGCCTTCCTGGAGGCCTATGAGGAACAGCTTGAGCGTCTGAACGACAGCAAGTCCGCGGCCTGACGCGGCGTCCGGATTCATCACACGACAACATGCTCAAGATCCGCGTCGCGGCCTGCAGCGAAATCGGCCAGCGTGCCACCAATGAAGATGCCGTGGTCGCTCACGAGAACGGCCCGGGCTGGTATGCCGTGCTGGCTGACGGTGCGGGCGGCCACCGCCATGGCGCGGAGGCGGCGCGCCGCGCCATCCACCGCATGCAGCACACCCTGGGGGATGCCACCCTGCCATGGCGCCCGGAGCTGCTGACCGGTGCCGTGATCGCGGCGCATGAGGATGTGCGCCGCGGCATCGAGGACAGCGGCCGGGAGCGCATGCACACCACGCTCGTGGCCCTGTGCGTGGACGCGCAGCGCCACTTTGCGATGTGGACGCATGTGGGCGATTCACGCCTCTACCGGCTGCGCAATGGGCAGGTGGACCGGGTGACCAGTGACGACAGCGTGGTCCAGCGTCTCATCGACGCGGGCCTCATCACGCCCGCGCAGGCGGAAGACCACCCGCACAAGAACCACCTGGTTGCCGCGCTGGGCATTGACGACGAACTGGAGCCGCACACCACCGGAACGGAGCCGCTGCAGGACGGCGATGTGTTCCTGCTGTGCAGCGATGGCTGGTGGGGCAGCGCCGGCGAAGCGGCCATCCCCGCGACGCTGCGCCTGGCTCAGAATCCGCAGGACTGGTTGATGGCCATGCGTGCCGAGATCGAGTCCCGGGAACTGCCGAACCAGGACAATTTCAGCGCCATCGCGGTGTGGGTGGGAGAGCGCCAGATGGCGCCGGTCATCCATCCGGACGACGACGACACCGTGACCGCGGTGGCCGCGGCGCCCGAGACGGCCTCAGCCGCAGCGACGGCGGCGGCAGGTCAGCTGTCGGCGCAGGCAATCGTCATCGATGCGGGCCAGGCCGTCGCCGCCAGCCCGCTCGACCGTGGCGAAACGGCCGGCGAGGACCAGGACGAGGACGACGACAGCACGCGGCGCATGCCGCTGTGAACCGCCAGCGACCGCCAGCGACCGCCAGCAGTGGCGCTCAGCCGGCCGCCTGCGTGAGCAGGTTGGCAAATACCTGGGCCCCAGGCAGGCCAGGGCCCCATTGGTAGACCGGTGAAGCCGGCGGCGCAGCGCGCGTGGACCATACGGTGCATCCCGCCAGCCGCTCCAGCAATTCTCCGGCCGCCAGCATCGCAATGCCGGACGGCAGCGTCGAGCTGGGCGGGCTGAAGGTCTGCCACCGGTGGGCCGCGTCCGGTAGTGGAATGGTGGCAGCCGCGCTGGCGGCAAAGGCCGGGGCAGTCGCCAGCCGCTGCTCGAAGCTGTCGAGCGTCGCGCCGTCTTCCAGCGTGTGCATGGCCGCCTGCGAGAGCACGGCGTACCAGCGCTCCAGGTGGTCCAGCCCGGCGCGGTCCACGGGTGGGTCGGTCCGCGACTGGGTGATCACCAGCGGGAAATAGCGGCCAACGTTGTCGCAGCTGGGCATGAGCACGCCAAACCACCACTTCATGTCCACCACGCCAGGCGCCCAGGCAAATCGGATCACCGGTGCGGTGAGGTACAGGTCCAGCCACTGCGGCCCGAGCGCCAGCGGGAGGTCCCGCATCAGGCCGGACAGCCAGGGATCGCCCTGGCGCACCCAGTGCGCGGGCAGGCGCCGCTGCGCGAAGTCGCCCAGCGGCGCCAGCTTGCCGTACCAGCCAGGCGTCTGTTCGCCGCCAGCGGCATCAACGGCTGTGCCGCTCAAGGAAGTTCCCGGCGTTGACATCACAGGCTGCTCGGGCAGGAGAACTGATTGAGTTCGCCCAGGCGGAATGGATTGTTCACGCTGCTGGCCGTGACCTCGAAGACCGCCTTGCGCCCGTCGACATCGAACGTGACGCGGAAGCGCTCGGGCGCATTCGTCTTGTCGATCTTGACGCGGTCAAAGAGCCGGAACAGCGCCCACGGCCCGTCATTGACCATGCCTGAGGAGCCGTTCGGGCTGGTGGGGCTGACCTGCACGCGCACCTGCGAGCTGCCACGCGGGCCCGGCCACTGCACCGACATCGGGATCTGCGGACCGTGGGCATAACGCACGATCTGGCCGTCGACGTCGAGGATGAACTGCTGGATGGTGGTGTCCATCTCGACAGGCTTGAAGTCCAGCCTGAGCGAGGGCGCGTTGGTGCCCGGGAAGAAAGTCTCCTTGATCACCGCCGCCCGCTGGAACTGGGGCAGGGTGCCAACGTCTCCGCCCAGCGGCGTGCCTTCCACCGGCCGGAATTTCCAGGGCCGGGTGGTGGTGTCGACATAGGGCGCCAGCTTCTGCTGGAACAGCTGGTCGATCTTGCCGCCAGGACCAAACAGCGTGGCGAAATCCGCCTGGGTCACGTCACGGGAGGAATTGCGGTCCAGCGGATAGCGCCCGGCCACGGCCTGCTGGCAGAACTCGCCCACCTGGGAGCGTACTTCCTGGCCCAGCGTCTGGCGCAAGGCCCCCTGCGACACGCGCGACGAACTGGTGGAGAGATCGTCCAGCATGGTGCGCAGCGGCTCGGGCATGCGGGCCGCCTCGACCTTCAGCCGGTTGGGCACCGGCGAGGGCGGCGGTGCGGAGCCGCCCTTGAGCGCCGTCTCGGCCGCGCTCAGCACGACATTGGCCTCGGCGATCAGCGCCAGCGTTTCCTCCAGCGGGGACTTGCCACCCCCCTGCGGCGCCGTCACCAGGTTGCGCAGCCCGGCGAAGCGATCGTCCACCAGGGTGGCTTCGAGGCGCTGCTGGGTGGCCACATCGGCGGTGGGCGGCTTGCCGGACATGGCCACGACGATCCGCTCGCGAGATTTCTGGATCAGGTCCCCGGCGCGCTGCTGGGCCTGCTCGATGGCATTGCCCGCGGTGCTGAGGGTGGTCTCCTTCGAGATGGCCTTGAGCAGCGGCGGCAGCGGACTGTCCGAGGCCGACAGCAGGCGGGAGCGCTCGACCGACTGCGACACGGTGCCCATGGGCTGCAGCTTGATGTCGAAGAGGAAGGACTCCCAGGTCGCCGCGTAATCCGTCAGGTAGAGCTGACGCACTTCGTTTTCCAGCGGCCCGTTGGCCCGCACGACGGCGGCCGCGTCCTTGGGCGCGTCGGCAACGTTCAGCACCCAGGACTGCTCCGAGGCCAGCTGGCTGGCCGCCTGGCCGACCATGGGCTGGAAGCCGCGCAGATAGCCCTCGCGGGTATACATGCCCGGAACGCCGGAGGTGAGCGGCGCGCCGCTGGCCCGCACGAACACGAGCGGGGCATTGGCACCGGCCGCGCGGCTGACGGTGAAGTCCGGGAAGTCGCCGCCCAGGCGCTGCGCCTTGAGCCGGTTGTAGATCCGCTGCGGCAGCGGCAGCGTGGCGAGCTGGTTGCGCGTGGCCGTCAGCAGCGCCGCATCTTCGGGCAAGGGCGAGGCAACGCCGCCCTGGGACAGCAGCGCCTGCAGGTGCTCCGCGAGCGCCGCCCGCTGCTCGGGCGTGAGTTCGCGCCGCGTGGCCTCCCAGTCGGCCTGCACATGCTGCTGCAGCGACGTGGCGTCGAAGTGGTCGGTGTTGTGCAGCATCACGTAGGCCTTCAAGGCCTCGTACAGCGTCTCCGGGGTGTTGCTGCCCTGGCGCAGCTGTTCCTCGATGCGCAGCATGATGCGCGGCAGCAGGGCATCGCCCAGCATGCGCTGGTAGGCGGCATGCGCGGCGCTGTCGAGCTTCTTGCCTTGGAACAGGCCCCAGCGCATGGACCATGGTGTGTCGCCGTCGAGCTGTGCGAGCTGGCGGGTGGCGTCCAGTGCCGGCACGATGGGCAGCAGTTCCGCGGTCGCCCGGTTGGGCGTGGACTGGAGCAGCTGACGAACCTGGTCGGCATGGGCCGACACATCATTGATGTACTTGCGGTTGTTGCCATAGCTCACCGCCCAGGCGGTGATCAGCCCGATGCCCAGCAGACCGACCGCGGCATAACCGGCCACCATCCAGGCATTGCGCATGCGTTCCCAGCGGCGGTTGGTACCGCCCAGGCCCGCTTCGGCAAACACCACCTCACTCAGCAGGCGGTTCAGGAAGTAACTGCGCCCGCTCGCCTGATTGGGCGCAAGGACGGCATTTTCCAGCCGGTAATTGCGGGCTACGGCGCCGAGCACGCGGTCGATGGGCGTGCCTTCCTGCGTGCCACTGACAAAGTACACGCCGCGCAGCATGGGCTGCGCTTCATACGGGGAGGGCGCGAACACGCCGTCCAGGAATTCCAGCAGCGCCTGGCGCAGCGTGCCGAACTGGGCGGGGAAGCCGTAGATGCGGGCGCGGCGCTGCGGGTCGCGCTCGGCCTGCACGCGGTCGATCAGCCCGTCCAGCAGGCGCTGGGCCAGGGCATCGAATTCGGCGCCGGCCTGGGCCAGCGGCGTGGTGGCGGCGCGCGGGAAGGTGAAGCCCCAGGGGGCGGCACGCTGGTCCTTGTCGATCGTCGCCATGTAGTCCATGAAGCCGGCCAGCAGGTCAGCCTTGGTCACCAGCAGGTAGATCGGGAAGCGGACGTCTAGATCCCTGTGCAGCTCCTGCAGGCGCCCTCGCACCGTGCTGGCGTACTGCGCCCGCTCGGCCGCGCTGCGGGCCAGCAGGTCCGAGACGGAGACGGTCACCAGCGCGCCGTTGAGCGGCTGCCGGGGGCGCGAGCGGCGCAGCATCTGCAGGAAACCGCCCCAGGTGGCCTTGTCGTTCGTCGGGTCGCTGTCCTGGGTGGTGAAACGGCCAGCGGTGTCGATCAGCACGGCCTGGTCGGTGAACCACCAGTCGCAATGCCGGGTGCCGCCCACGCCGCGGATGGCATGGTCGCCCATCTGGTCGGCCAGCGGGAACTGCAGGCCGCTGTGACGCAGTGCCGTGGTCTTGCCCGAGCCCGGCGCGCCGATGATCAGATACCAGGGCAGCTCATACAGGTAGCGTCCGCCCAGCCGTGCCGTCCAACCCTTGAGCTGGCGCCCGGCCCCGAAGCGGGCCCGCTGCAGCGTCGCCATGGCCTGCTGGAAGCGTTCACGCACGGCCGCCATGTCGGCGCTCTCGCGCTCGCTGTCCTGGGGGCCGGTGGGCGACTGCATGAGCTGGTTGACCACCGCCGCATTGCTGCGGCCGGCGCGCCAGCGGCTCCAGCCCACGATGGCTGCCACCAGCAGCACCAGCACCGCGATGGTGATCCACCGGGAGCCCTCGCTCTCCAGCGGCCGGTATTCGCCGATGGCCACCAGCGGGCCGATGATCCACAGCACCAGCGCCACGGCCAGCAACAGCACCGCCAGCAGCACCCAGCGGTTGAAGATCCATCCCAGAACGCGTTTCATCGTGCGGCTCCGCTGGCCGCCGGCGCGGCATCCGCGCGGCCACCGATCATCAGGCTGATTTCCACGCGCCGGTTCTGCGCGCGATTGGCGGGGGTGTCGTTGGGGGCGACCGGTTCGGCATCGGCGCGGCCTTCGGCCCGCACGCGTTCCGGTGCCACCTGATGCGTGGTGAGCAGCTGAGCCACGGTGTGGGCGCGCTCTTCCGACAAATGCCAGTTGGACGGGAAGCGTGCCGACCGGATCGGCTGGTTGTCGCTATGGCCGGTGACCAGCACCTGGCCGGGCACCTTGCTCAGGGCGTCGGCGATGCGCAGCATGAGCGGTTCGCGCTCGGCGGCCAGCGTGGCGCTACCGCCCGCGAACAGGCCGTCGCCGCGCAGGGTCACCACGCTGCGGTCGACCTCGTCGCGCACCGTCACCAGGCCGGCCTTGATGTCGGATTGAAGGAACTGCGCCAGGCGCGGCTTGGCCGGCGGCGGGGCAGGGGCCACGACCGGTGGGGTCAGCCGCAGGGACTGGATCTGGCCGAAGACCGGGTCGGAGCGTTCCGCCAGCGACAGCGTCAGGCCCAGATAAGTGGCGGCCAGCACCAAGGCCACCACGGCCGTGGTGGCGGCCAGCGGCAGCCAGCCAAGGTGGCGGCGGGTGCGGGTCGCCTCCACCTGCCAGTGCTGCGCCAGCGCCGGTGCATAGTCGCCGCGTTGCTGCTTGAGGATCTGGGCCAGCCGGTCCCGCACGGCTTCGAGCTGGGCCCGGCCGTTGTCGATCACGCGGTAACGGCCTTCAAAGCCGAGGGTCAGCGCGGCGTAGATGACTTCCAGCAGGTCGCGATTCTCGTCCGGCTTCTCCGCCAGGCGCGCCATCAGCTGGAACACCTTTTCGCCGCCCCAGGTCTCGTTGTGGAACATGGACAAGAGGCTGTGCCGCGCCCAGACGCCCGAGCCACCCCACGGCGTATCCGCGGCCGCCTCGTCGATCATCGTGCACAGCACATAGCGGGTCGCCATGATGCGCTCGGGGGCGATGCCGGCGGACTGCGCCTGGGCGGCGAAGTCCCGGATGCCCTGGGCCAGCTGGTTGCGCAGGGCGGCGGGGTCGTCCACGCGGCGCGTGGCCCGCAGCGGTGGCACCAGCAGCAGCAGCTTGTTGGCCAGCGAGAGCAGCGGGTTCAGACCCTTGGCTTCGGTGTCCTGCGCTGCGTCGCCCGCCCCCTCGACGTTCATGGAACGCGCGGGTGCGGCGCCACCCGGGCGCGGTTTGATGAAGGTGCGCTGGTCGTCGAAGCCCGCAAAGGGGTCATTGAGCGCGGAGGGGTCCATGCCGGCTCCCGGAAGTTAGGTCGTTCGTTCTTGAGGCGGCGGCTATTGGCGAATGGCCCACAGCTCCAGTTCCAGCCCGGGAAAATCACCGGCCACATGCAAGGCCATGCTGCCGCTGCGCTCCAGCTGCCTCCACAGCTCACCACCACGATCCAGCTCGAAGTAGTGGAACCCGGCGTGGAAAGGCAGTTGGCGCGGTGCCACCGGCAGGGCGCGCAGGGCGATGCCGGGCAACTGCAGGTTCACCAGGTCGCGGATCTTGTCGACCGGGCCCAGCTTGGACTGGGCGGGGAAGCGCTGGCGCAGTTGCTCCGCGCCGACCTGTGCGTTCACGGCCAGCACGAAGCTGGCGCTGCGCAGCAGTTCCGGGTCGCCCACCACGGCGGTGCGTACGCCGTGGGTGCGGTCGATCAGGTCGATCTGCAGCGCATTGCGTTCCAGCACGACCGACAGCATGCGGCGCAGGTCTTCCAGCAGCGGGGCAAAGCTGGCCCGCAGGTCGTCGTGGCGATAGAGCGGGTAGTCGCTGGCCAGGCGCGTGTCCGACACAAAGGTGGCCAGGTCGCCAGCCAGCTGCAGGCAATCGCGATGCAGCAGTTCGGGATGCTGGTGCGGGGAACCGGCATGCTGGCGGAACAGCGGGTCGGCGCGGTTGAGCGCCTGCAGCATCAGGAAGTCCGCCAGCTCGGAAACGCCGGTACCCAGCTGCCCCATGCGCGAGGCGAGCAACTGGGCGCGCTGGCGCACCAGCCCCTGCAGAAGGGAGGCCATGGAGGCCAGGTGCGCGGTGGCATCGAGCCGGGTCTGGGGCGGAATGTAGCTGGTGTCCAGCACCACCTGCTGGTCGGCGCGGCGCTCGGCCACGCGTGCGATGCCGATGGCGGCATAGCCGTCATGCAGGTCCCGCGCGGGCAGCAGGCGCAGGGCCAGGGAGCCGGTCTGCACGGCCTCGGGTTCGTCGCCGACATTCGTGGCGTCCCGCAGTTCCTGGTCAAGGATGCGGTAACGCATCAGGTCCACGCCATCGGAGCGGACCTCGCCGCTCTCGCCGGCGAAGGCCACCTGGTTGGCTCCCGGCCGGGCGATGGGCGCGGCCAGGTAAATGATCTCGTCCTTCAGGGACGCCGGCACTTCGAGCGGCGCCGGGGCGGGGTCGGTCTGGGTGATGTGGAACGGCGTGCCGTCCGGCAGCACGCCGCGCGCACGCATGACGCCGAGCCGGCCAACGGCCAGCAGCGCCTCGTCCAGTTCCAGCGCGCTGAAGCCCCAGCCATGGGCAGCGATGGTGCGCACCCGGCTGTCCACCAGGTGCTCAAGGTAGCGGGTTTCCTGCTGGAAATGGTGGGGCAGCAGGAACATGCCCTGCGACCAGATGACTTTGCTGTGCCAGCTCACGGTTTTTCGACGGTGGCGCTGACCGACAGTTCGTCAGCCTGGATGCTGAGCTTTTGCTTTTGACCGACGCGCACCGGCACGACTGCGCGCCAGCGGGCATGTTCGAGGTCGCGGTAGGCCGCAAAGACGGCGATATAGCGCGTCTCCGGGGCCAGCGTTTTGCTGTAGGGGCGTTTTTCGCCCGGTTGCAGCGTCATTTCCTCGCGAGCCACCACGTCCGCGCCCAGCTCGGCCTGGTCGCGCTGGTACAGCGAGACGAAATCAGCCGCGTTGAAGGCATTGGCGGCCTTGAGTTCATACACCCGCACCAGCACCGGTGAAGGGCGCTTGCTGACGCTGGGGTTCACCGCGGGCGTGGCCACGATGCTGCCGCTGACCTGCGTGGGGTCGGGAGTGCTGGAGCACGCCGTGAGCGCCAGGGCGACGATGGCCGCCGCCGCCAGCGCCGCCATCAGCGATCGATTTGACACCTTGAACCCGATTCCCATGACCGTCCACGGTTGTGTTGCATGGTCGGAAGAATAGCCAGCGGGGCGGCTTCGGGCGGGTGACTTAGGTAACGCGGGCGGTGGCTCAGCCGAAGCGGTGCAGGGTACGGCTGCGGTAGGTTTGCCCGGGGCGCAGCACCGTGCTCGGCCAGTCGGCACTGGCCGGATGGTGGGGAGAGTCCGGCGCATGCTGGGTCTCCAGGCACAGGCCATCCCCCTGCCTGAAGAGTTGCCCCTGCGGGCCGGCAAGCGTTCCGTTCAGGAAATTGCCGGAGTAGAACTGCAGGCCAGGCTCGGTGGTGTGCACCTCCATGACACGGCCGGACGCCGGGTCGCGCAGCCGCGCCGCCAGGCGCAGGTCACCGTTGAACGGTGCGTCCAGCACCCAGTGATGGTCGTAACCCTGGGCGCGCTGCAACTGCGGGTGGGCCTGGCGGATGCGGGCCTCGATCAGGGCGGGCGTGCGGAAATCGAAGGGCGTGCCCGCGACATCGGCCAGTCCCGTCGGGATCATGGCGGCATCCACCTCGCAAAAACGGCTGGCCGGCATCTGCAGTTCATGGCCCAACACCGAGCCGCTTCCGGCCAGGTTGAAATAGTCGTGGTGGGTGAGATTGACGACAGTGGCCCTGTCGGTGGTGGCCTCGTACTCCACGCTCCATTCGCGGTCTCCGGTCAATCGGTAGCGCACGGTGGCACTCAGCCGACCCGGGAAGCCCTGGTCCCCGTCCGGGCTCTCCAGGCGCAGGCACAGGCAGTCATCGCCTTCGGGCTCCACGGTCCAGAGCTGCAGGCCGAACCCCTGCGCGCCGCCGTGCAGGCAGTTGGTGCCGTCATTGGTGCTCAGGGCGTGGTGCTCGCCGTCCAGCGTGAAACTGCCCTGGGCGATGCGGTTGCCGTAGCGCCCGACGATGACGCCGAAATGCGGATTGCGCAGGCGGTAGTCTTCCAGCGTTGGCAGGGCCAGCACCACATTGGCCACCTGGCCTCGCGCATCCGGCACCTCCAGCCGGTTCACGATGCCGCCGTAATCGATCATGGACAGGCGCAGGCCCGCGCCTGTGTCCATCGTGTACTCGTGCACGGCACGGCCATCAGGCAGCCGGCCGTATTCGCGGATGTCCAGGGGTTTCATGCAGCAGAAGGTTCCGGTGGTCAGCGCAGCGCGAAGCGGTGCGGCGGCAGGCCGCGATGGCCCTGGGGGTCGAGTTCGAACACGGCGCCCGCGAGCGGCTCATGCTCGCAGTACTTGCGCGCCGTCGTGACGAACAGGCGGTCGAGGTGGGGGCCGCCGAACACGGGGCAGGTGGGCTGGCTGGCGGGCACGGTCAGGCGGTGGGTTTCCCGCCCCTGGGTGTCAAAGCGCGCTACGGCGCTGGCGCCCCACAGTGAACACCACAGGCCGCCCTCGGTGTCGACCGTGGCGCCATCGGGTTCCCCATCGCTGTCCGCAACCGTGACATGCACGCGAGGCGTCCCCAGGCGCCCATCGGCGTGATAGTCCATTGCCCAGATGCGGCGCTGCGGCGAATCGGTGTAGTAGAGCGTGCCGCCATCGGGGCTGAAGCTCAGCGAGTTGCCCACGATGGCCGGTGGCAGCGGCAGCCGCTCGACGCGCAGGGATTCCCGCGAACCGCCATCGACGCGGTAGTAGCCGCCGATCGCCAGCCCATCCGGGTTGTACATGCCAAAGACAAAACGGCCCTGCGGGTCGCAGCGGCCGTCATTGATGCGGGTGCGGGGCTCATCGGCCTCGACCGGGACCAGCGGCCCGGTGCGGCCGGTGGCCAGGTCGAACAGCGCGGGGCCGGAGGCCAGGCCCAGCAGCAGCCACCCCGGGGTG
>Ga0065165_1001761_pt1 | contig 21497 bp, 14 predicted proteins | sample AraplaMF_Cvi_mMF_FD_63813 | JGI IMG/M metagenome (GOLD analysis project Ga0065165, IMG submission 63813) | Arabidopsis root microbial communities from the University of North Carolina, USA - plate scrape MF_Cvi_mMF (version 2) (version 3) | ecosystem: Host-associated > Plants > Roots >... | reverse complement strand
GACCGCGCGGATGATCCGGGGGCGCGAGCAGACCAAGCGCATCCCGATCATCTTCCTCTCCGCGGTCAACAAGGAGATGGAGCACCTGATCCGCGGCTATTCGATGGGCGCGGTGGACTATGTGTTCAAGCCGGTCGAGCCGGTGGTGCTGCGCTCGAAGGTGGCGGTGTTCGTCGACCTCTACCTTATGACGCGCGAGATCCAGCGCAAAGCGCAGGCCGAGCAGGAATTGCTCGACCAGAATCTGCGCGCCAAGTCCGAATTGCTGCGCGCCGAGCAGGAATTGCGCCTCGCCGAGCAGCGTCAGGCCGCGATCATCCGCTCGCTGCCGATCATCCTCTATGTCGAAGCGGTCGGCGCGAGCCCGCGCGTGCCCAATTTCGTCAGCGGCAACTTCCAGGCGCTGACGGGCTACAGCTTCTCCGACGTCGAGGCCTCGCCCACCCTATGGGCCGACCGGCTCCATCCCGAGGACCGCGAACGCGTGGTAGAGACGCTCGCCGCGCGCGAACAAGGCGGCGTGGGCGCGATCGAATATCGCTGGCAATGCGCCGACGGCCAGTATCGCCACTTCCTCGATCAGGCCGTGCTGGTGCGCGACGCGCGCGGCAAGCCGGTCGAATATGCCGGCACGCTGCTCGACGTGACCGACCGCAAGGAGCTCGAGCGGCAATTGCTCCATGTCCGCAAGATGGACGCGATCGGCCAGCTCACTGGCGGCATCGCGCACGACTTCAACAATCTGCTCGCCGCGGTGATCGGCGGGCTGGGCCTGATCGAGCGGCGCATTCCGCTCGACGACAGCCAGCGCAAGATCGTCGGCATGACGCAGCGCGCTGCCGAGCAGGGCGCCGATCTCGTCTCACGCCTGCTCGCCTTCGCGCGCAAGCAAAAGCTCGAGCCCGCCGCGATCGAGATCGCCGGACTCACCGACGCGGTCGACGAATTGCTGTCGCACACGCTGGGTGGACTGGTCGAGATCGTTTGGGACATGGACGCCGATATCGCACGCCCCTGGGCGGACGAGACGCAGCTTCAGCTCGCGCTGATGAACCTCGCTATCAACGCGCGCGATGCGATGCCCGAGGGCGGCACGATCCGCATCACCGGGCGCAACACGCATTTCGCCGAAGGCAACGAGCAGGGACTTGCACCCGGCGACTATGTCGCGCTGACCGTCGCCGACACCGGTTGCGGTATCGAGCCCGAACTGGTCGAGCGCGTGCTCGAACCCTTCTTCACCACCAAGGAAGCCGGCAAGGGCACGGGCCTGGGCCTGAGCATGGTCTATGGTTTCGCCAGCCAGTCGGGCGGCACGATGCGTATCGACAGCTGCAAAGGCGAGGGTACCAGCGTCTCACTCTGGTTGCCGCGGGCGAACGACGAGACCTCGGGGCGCCAGGCCGAAATCACCGAGCTCCCGGCCAAGCCAATACCGCCGATCAACATTCTGCTGGTTGACGATCATGACGGCGTGCGCGCGACCACCGCGGCCTTGCTCGAGGATCTCGGCCACAGCACGATCGCCGCAGGCGACGGCGCCAGTGTGCTCGACACGCTGCGCAGGGACCCGCAAGCGATCGACCTGCTGATCAGCGACTATGCCATGCCGCAGCTCTCCGGCACCGAGGTGATCCGCCGCGCGCGCGAACTCAGGCCCGGCCTGCCGGCGATCATCATCACCGGCTATGCCGATGCGACGGCGCTCGATTTCTCCAGGGAAGACGTGGTGGCGGTGGCCAAGCCGTTCACCCCGCGCCAGCTCGGTGAAGCGATCCGCCGCGCGCTCGAGCTGCACGGATCGACGATCGCGGCTGCGGGCAACAATCCGGCCAGCCGCGTCGCACGGCGGCTGGTGGTATCGCAAGCGGTCTGAGCGCGACCTGCACGCCGGATGACATAAGGGAGCGGCTCCCCCTTAAGCCGCTCCCTCCCCCCAATTGTGAAACCTGCGCCGATCAGCGCAGGTTGATGCGGAAACCGACGCGGAACTGCCGTCCGAGCATATCCGAATAGGTGCTGTTCGCCGCGAGGCCCGTCTCCGGCACGAGCAGCGGCCAGTGATCGAACAGGTTGGTGACGTTGAAGAACAGCTCCGCCTTGGTGCCGCCCATCTGGAATCGCTTCGTCAGGTTGAGATCGACGTAGAACAGTCCGGAGACATGGTTGTTGTCATAGGTCTGGACCTGCGAGCTCGTGGTGGTGACCGGACATCCGGTCTGGCACTCGACGCCGTTGGCGTCATATCTGCCGGCGCTCACACCGCGGCCCACGACCGTGGCCGAGAAGTCCGGCGTGTCGTAGGCGACGCTGCCGCGGAAGATCCAGCTCGGCGTGCTGGCCTGGCCGCCGTTCACGCCAGCAGTGTTCACCGGCACGACGCCCGCAACGCCGGTGTTGATCAGGTTCTCGATATAGTGCGTCGCGACGCCCTTCAGCGTGATGGCCTTGTCGGCGCCGACGGGGATACGATAGGCTGCATCGAAATCGATGCCGCGCACCAGTCGGTTCACGAAGTTGAACGGCTGGCTGCGGATCAGCAGGTACGGCGAATCCGGCGTCGAGCGGGCCGGATCCGTAGTGATCGCGTCGCAGAAGTTCTGGTTACCCTCGGCACAGCGATTGACGATCTCCTGTGCCGAGAGCGAATCGATCGCCGAGTCGAGGTCGATCCGGAAATAGTCGACCGACGCCGTGAAGCCCCGCAAGAAGCGCGGCGAGATGACGGCGCCGATGTTCCACGAATCGGCGACCTCGGGCTTCAGGTCCGGATTGCCGGTGACAAGGCCCGAATAACCGAACCGCTGCGTTCCGGCCGAACCGCTGGCACCGGCGACGAAGTTCGGATTGGCGACGGAGTCGCTGTTCGCGGTACCCGCCTGGTAAAGCTCGTTCAGATTGGGCGCCCGGATGTCGCGCGAGCGCGTGATGCGGAAGCGGATATCCGGGATCGGCTGCCAGGTTGCACCCAGCTTCCACGTCGTGACATAGCCAGCGTTCGAATAGTCGGTCGCACGGACCGCGCCGTTGAACTCGAGCCCGAGACCGAGTGGCACGACCGTCTCGAGATAGGCTTCCTTGACGTTGTACTCGCCCTTGAAGGGCAGATAGTTGCCGACCGACCACAGGTTGCTCGTGCCGGTCGGGGTCACGACCGGCTGGTATTCGGTCGGAACCTCGCCGCGGATCTTCTCCTTGCGATACTCGCCGCCAACCGCGACGCTGACGTCGCCGGCCCAGGTGGCGAAGGGCGTCAGCGACAGATTGGCGCCGGTGACGAACTGCTCCATCACCTGCTTGCGATACGGGTCGCCGAGTACATAATCGATCGCCGCCTGATTGGCGACGCCGACGCCGAGGCGATTGAGCGGCACGCAGTTCTTGTCGTCGTTGGTCGTGCTCGCGTCGACATTGATGAGGCACTGGACAGAGCCAGCCGCATAACCGTTCGCGTTGCCCGCAGGCGCATAGGCCGCGGCCGTGGCATTGGCCAGGCGCGCGGTGTTCATGATGTCGCGCAGCTGCTCACGCAGGTCGGAACGGCTGTACTGGGCATAGACATCCCAGTTCGCGGGCTTGCCGAACGCCCCGAACGAGCCATCCGCGCCGATGACATAACGCTGCACGCTGCGCTGGTTGTTGATGCCGCGCCACGGCAGATCGGCCGCCGTGGTAGTGACGTTGACGCCGGTGACGTTGGCGAGCCGCGCGGCACCCAGGGTCTGGAGCGCATAGACGTTGCAGGTGATGGGCACCGGCGTGGTCGTGCAGCCAGTCGTATTCAGCGTGAACGACGACAGGTTGGGACCAGCGTTGAACAGCACTTCCTGATGGTTGTACGAGCCTTGGGCATAGATTTCGACGTTGTCGGCGACGTCGAAGCTCAGCCGGCCGAACACACCCCAGCGATCGTCGGCCGGGTTGAGGCCGATACGGCGTCCGGAGTCATTGACCCGCCAGTCGCCGCCCACGGTCCGCGTCGGAGCGCTGCCGCTGCCGAGCGCCGGAGAGTTGATCGAGCCGTACTGGAACGGAATGACCTGGCCGTTCTGGCCGAAATAGAGGCCGCGCAGCGTATTGGCGGTGCCGCCGGCCCCGGCGTTCCCGGTGATGAACCCGCCCGGGGCCTGGTTGGTCTGGCCGACCGGGCTGCTGGTCGTGATCCAGCGCGGCGTGGTGCTGACTCCGCTGACCCAGGCAGGATCGGAATATTGCACATAGCCGGTGTGGTTCCAGGGCCGATCGATCGGGCTGACCTGGAAGATGCCGTCCTGGTGCGCGATCTCGGCGTTGGCGACGATATGTCCCCGGCCCTCAGCGAAGGAGGTCCCGCCCGCGATGCTGCCCGAATAGTTGAACCCGTCGCCGACCGTGGTGGCGCCGGTGTCGGCTTCGATCTTCAGTCCCTCATATTTGCTGTTGAGGATGAAGTTGACCACGCCGGCGACCGCGTCCGAGCCATAGGCCGACGAGGCGCCGCCGGTGACCACCTCGACGCGGTCGACCAGCGCCTGCGGGATGGTGTTGATGTCGACCCAGCCGTAGATCGTCGACCCGACCGAGCGCTTGCCGTCGACCAGCACCAGTGTGCGGCCTTCGCCAAGATTGCGCAGGTTGAGTGCGTTGATACCCGCCGAGCCGTTCGAGATGTTGAGGCGCGAGTTGGCCGGCTTGGTCGAACCCGCCAGCTGCGGCAGCTGGTTGACGAAGTCGGCGATGTTGTTCGTCGGCGACGTGTTCAGAATGTCTTCGTGGGTGAGCACCACCACCGGCGTCGGAGCCTTGAAGCCGTCGCGGCGGATGCGCGAACCGGTGACCACGATCGAACCGTCATCGGCCGACCCTGCCTGGCTTGCGCTGGTAGCCGGGGCCGCGGCACCGGCGCTATCCTGAGCCGAGGCCGGTGCGGACAGGGCCAGCGCTGCAAGGCACGCCCCCGAGATCAAGGCGATTCTGGACGACGACCGCAGATACATGAGCTGCCCCCTGATTGTTTCTTTTTGCGCGCCGGCGTTCCCCAACGCAGCTGCAGCATTAAGTGACAGGAATGTTTCTGCCGCTCCATAGTATGTGTTGGGCAAACCATAACCGAATGGCATCAATGCCTTGAATATGTGACCGACGGGCAACAGTCGCGGCATTGACTGGCTTCCGATCGCGGCCGAACGTGGCGGTTCGACCAGCGGGGGACCGGAATGCCGGCAGTTTCGATCGATCATCCGGACGGCGCGGCATCCGCAGGAGCTTCGCCAGTGGTGCGCCCGGGACTCGGGCGGATGGCGCTCTACCTGCTGCTCGGCTTCTCGGCCGGCCTGCCCTTCTACATGTTCAACGCCGTGCTGCTGCTGCGGCTGGCGCGCAACGGCGTCGACATCATAACCACCGGCTATTTCGCCTGGGTGGCGCTGCTCCCGACCTTCAAATTCGCATGGGCACCGTTGCTCGACCGCTATGACGTGCCCGGCTTCGGACGCTTCTGGGGCAAGCGCCGCGGCTGGATCATGCTCGCGCAGTTGGGCATCTTCGCGTCGATGGTGGCGATGGCGTTCACCGCCTCGGACCGGAACCTGCCCGTCACCGCCCTGTTCGCGGTACTGCTTGCCTTCTGGACCACGACGCTCGAGATCGCCGCCGATGCGTGGCGCATCGAACTGGCGCCGACCGCCGAGCAGCAGGGCCCGATCGTCGCGGCCAACCTCTGGGGCTATCGCAGCGCGATGGTGGCGGCGGGAAGCGGCGCGATCTTCATTGCCGCCAAGGCGGACTGGACGGTGGCCTATCTGGTGATCGCGGCCGCGGCCTTCCTCCCCTTTCCCATCCTCGCAGCAATGCGACCAGAGGCGGGGCGCGGCGGCGGACGCGTGGTTGCGCTGGGAACCGGATTGGTCGCGAGCCTGATCGCGCTCGCTGCGACGACTGCCATCGTCACGGTGACCGGCTGGCTGTTGCTCACGGCGATCGGCTCGATCGGCCTCTCGGACCCCAAGGTGATGAGCTATTGGGTGTTCGCGGTCGCGTTGCTGCCCTTCATTGCACTGGGCGTGGCAGTGCCGTGGCTGAAGAAGCTGCCGCCCGACGCGCATTTGCTCACCACCTCGGCGCTGGCGCCCTATGTCAACGTCGCGTGGCGCTACGGCGCCGCGATTATCCCCGTGCTGCTGTTCGTCTCGGTCTACCGCATGGGCGACGTGATGGCGCTCACCCTCTCCCACCCCCTGTTCAACGCGCTCGGCTATGGGCTCGAGCAGATCAGCGTAGCCGACGGGCTCGTGGCGCTCCTGTCGAGCATGCTCGGCGTGGCGCTGGGCGGCTGGCTCGCGGCCAAGGCGCCGATGGGCTGGGCGCTCGCGATCGGCGCGATCATGTCGGCGTTGAGCAACTGGATCTTCGCCTGGCTGGCGCACCAGCATCCGGGCGGGCCGGAGCTGTTCACGCTCGCCGGAATGTCGGTGACCGCAGGCGATCTCGACCTCTATCTCGCCATGGCGATCGACCAGTTCGGGCATGGCTTCGAGGGCGCGGTGTTCGTGGTCTATCTCTCGCTGCTGGTGAATCCGCGCTATCCGGGCGCGCAATATGCCTTGCTCTCCGGCCTCGCTTTCCTGTTACCGCGGCTGCTTGCGGGGCTGTCGGGCGTGTTCCAGCAGGCGATCGGCTATGACGGCTTCTTCATCATGGCAGGCACGATGAGCCTCGCGGCTTTGGTCTTCCTCCCCTTCATCCTGCGCGCCAAACCGCGGCCGGACGTCCTCGCATGATCGAGCGGGCCTTCGCACCCGCCGCGGAAGCGGTCGCCTCGGGCCGGATTCCCGGCGCGACTTTGGGCGTGGTCGCCGCGGACGGTCGGCGCTGGGTGACGCATGCCGGTATGGCCGCGCTGGTACCAGAGCCGGAGCCGCTGACGCTCGACCATTGGTTCGACCTCGCCTCGGTCTCGAAGGTGATCGCCACGACCACGATGATCCTGCGGCTCGCGGACGAGGGCAGGATCGACCTCGACCGGCCGCTCACCGACGCGATCCCCGATCTGCGTCAGTATGACGTGGCCAACGCAACCGAGCGAAAGCTCACATTCCGCGATTGCCTCGCGCATCGCACGCACCTGCCCGCAGTCGAACCAATCTATACCTATGGCGACGATCCGGTGCGGCTGCGCACCTTCGTGCTCCAGCGCGAATGGAAGCATGTGCCGGAGCCGGTCTATTCGGACATCAACTTCCTCCTGCTCGGCATCGCGATCGAGCGGATCACCGGCAGACCGCTGGGCGACTGGCCGTTGGGCGACGGGCTGAGCTTCGGCCCCCCACCCGGCCCGGCTGTGGCGACCGAGCACTGCATGTGGCGCGACCGAGTGCTCAAGGGCGAGGTGCATGACGAGAATTGTTCGGCAATGGGCGGCCAGACCGGCCATGCCGGGCTGTTCGGCACTGTCGCCGGCGTGCTCGACTTCGCGCAGGGCCTGCTCGACGGCAGCGGCGCGAGCCAGGCGATGCTCGAGGCAATGCGCACGCCCTTCTATTCGCACCGTACCTGCGGCTGGGAACGCAAGTTCGCCGGCTGGTCGGGCGGGCAGGCCTGTTCGGAGGAGACGATCGGCCATACCGGCTTCACCGGCACCGGTCTTTGGGTCGATTTCGAGCGCGGCCTCGCCTGGACCCTGCTCACCAACCGCGTCCACCCGACCCGCCACAAGGACAGCGGCATCTTCGCGCTGCGCCCGGCGACGGGGGATGCGGTGATCGCGGCGTGGGACGCGCTCGGCGGCTAGAAATTCGCGGTGAGATTGAGCGCGCCGTAGAACGTGGTTCCCCCGGCCGGCGCATTGGGGGCGTCGGTCAGGAAACGGCCCTTGGCGAGGATCACGCCATCGACTTCGAAGCGCAGCTTCGCGGGCAAGACCCACCAGCGCAGCCGCGTATCGAACTGGTGCCCTGCGAAATTGCCGGACCGGCCGCTGGCGTCGCGCACGCCGGTTGTCGAGAAGCTGTCGCGGCGCTCGGCCAGCCACAGCGCGTGATATGTCGCCAGCCAGTCCACGCGCTTCGAAGGCGCCGCTTCCGCGCGCAGGCCGATGGCGGAGATGTTGGCGCGACCGACGGCATTGTAGAGCCCCGCCGGAGCCAGATCGGCGCGGCGCATGCCGTAGAGCGTGTCGAACCGGCCATAGTCGCCGCCCGGGCGGTCGCCGCTGGCACGGTCATATTCGAGCGAGAGCCGCGGCTTCCAGGCGCCGGGCAAGGTGTAGCCCGCATCGCCATGGACGAACCAGGCCGAGACCGGGATCCGCGCTGCCCCCGCCGCCGTCGAGGCGCTGATTTCACCGGATTGGTAGAAGGCCTCGATCTCGAAATCGCCTTTGCCCGCGACGGGATCGCGCATCACACGGCCGCCGAAGGTGTTCAGCGACCGATCGCGCGTCGGACGACCGGGCGTGTCGTGCTCGCCGAGATGATAGAAGCTGGCTTCGAGCATCAGCGGGCCGATCGCCTTTGCCCTGGCCACCGTGCCGCCCCACAGCACGAGATCGAAGCCCTCATGGTCGAATTCGACCGCATTGCGCCGGAGCGAGTCCGAATCGTCGGGGCGGCGCTGTTGCGGGAGGACGTAGACCAGGGTCGCGGTCAAGCCGCGTGGCCCGGTCAAATCCGCCTGCAGGCCGGTATAGCCGTTGGTGGTGTTGCGATATTCGTCGGCCGCCACCAGCCGGCGCGATCCGATGTTGAGCGTGAAGCGCCCGGCGCGCAGCTTCGCTTTGGTCCCACCGCCCAACCCGACATCCGCCGCCGCATAGGCCTGGACCAATTCGAACGCGTTCACCTCGCCCGTCGAAATCGGCGTGCCGTCATTCCCGCCATAGACGCGGCTGTCCCATAGCTCCGCCGCGAGCGTGACCGGCCCGGTATCGTAGCTGGCGAACAAGGTGGTGCGCAGGTTGACCAGATCGTCGTCGCGATTGGCGCCCGTGCGCGGCTGGTTGGCGATCCCCTCGTAGCGCAGCCGCATCGTGCCCGAGAGTTCGAGCTTTTGCTCCTGCGCCGCGGCTGCGGCAGGGTAGAGCAACGCAAGGAAAAGCAGGTTGCGCAAGACAGGCATGCAGGCGTCCCGGACAAGATTGGACGCGATGCTTCAGCCTGTCGCCTCATGGGGAGATCGCAGCCCCCATCCGGGCAAAATCGGGGAATCCGCCGCCATGTCAAGCGCGTATGGGCTTAGTTCGCCTCCGCCACCACCACCAGCGCCGCGTCCACGAACTTCGTCGCGCTGGTATCGGCGGGCATGTCGTTGGCCAGCGCAGAGAAGGTGAGCGTCCGGCCGCTCTTCGCAATCAGATAGCCCGAGAGTGCGTTACTGGCATTGAGCGTGCCGGTCTTGGCGAAGACCTTCCCCTCCAGCGGCGTACCCTTGAAGCGGTTGGCGATCGTGCCGTCGACGCCGCCCACCGGCAAAGTCGCGCGCCACTGCGCGCCCCAGGGCTGTGCCGCAACCCAGCGCAGGAAAGTCACCGTGCCGCGCGGGCTCACCCGGTTGTAGCTCGACATGCCTGAGCCGTCGGAGAAATCATAGGCATGGCGCGGCACGCCGGCGCGCTCGAGCATCGCGTGCACCTGCGCCTGCCCGTCGGCGATCGAGCCGCTCCCGGCCTCGAGCCCCACGCGGCGCAGGGCGAGCTCGGCATGGAGATTCTGGCTGACCTTGTTGGTGTGGATCATGTCCTCGGCCAGCGGCGGCGGGGTGAGCCGCGCGAGTACCGGCTGTTCAGGCAGGCGCGCCGGCGGCGTACCCTTGCGCTTCTCGGGATCGTCGCCCGGACCGGCCAGGCGATGGCGAGACTGCACCTCGCCGGTCACGCGCACGCCGCGCGCATCGAGCAGATGCTCGAGCTGCCATGCGGCATAATGCGCCGGATCGTCGATACCGAGCCGCAGCTTCTCGGGCTCGGCGCCTGCAGCGATCGTACCGGTGATCCGCAACGCCATCGTGTTAGGCGCGCGATCGAAGGCGAGATCGGTCTTGCCCGAGGCGACCGTCGCCGCGCGATTGTCGATCGTGAAATAAGCCGGACCTTCGACCTTGGGCGCCGCGCCGACCGCGCCCGGCGTGACCATCAAGCTCAGCTCATTGTCGTCGATCGTGAGCGCCGAGGTGGCGGTGCCCGAGCGCGTCTGGATGTTGTTCCAGCTCATCCCCGGGCCCCAGCGCTGGTCGGGGAAAAGGCTGTCGTCGCCCACCACGTTGCGTACCCGGTGCGTCTTCGCCGCCACTGCATCCGCCAAAGTGGCAAGACAGTCGGTCGTGCAGCCCGCCGCGCCCGAGAGCCGGGCATCGCCATTGCCGACGAGGATCACGTCGCCACCCTCGATCCGCACCGCCGCGCCGCCGCGCGTGTCGGGCTGGTTCATGTCCGGCAGCGTCGCAAAGGCGGCGGCTGTGGTGAACATCTTGGTGTTCGAGGCGGGGATGAAACGCTGGTCGGGGTTGACCGCGACCAGCTCGTGCCCGGCCTCGTCCGCTACGACCAGCCCGAAACGCGTACCAGCCTCGGCCTTGGCAAGCTCGGCCTCGACACGTTGCTGGAGACTGGCGTCCTGCGCGACGGCGGGAAAAGCGGTAACCAGCAGCAGCGCGGCGGCAAAGCTCGATCGTTTCATGGCCGGCGAACGTAAAGGGAAAGCCGGCGCGGGCAACCACCCCCGGCTCATTCAGAGCGTTGGCGCGGCTATAACCCACGGGCATGCGGCGCTTATTCGGGGTTGCCTCGCGACCCAAGCCGTTGCGACAAGGCAATAATGGCATGGCGAACGACTTTGGGGGCGGTGTTCGGCGCGGCGGGGCTGATGCTCGCCCAGCCCGGCGCCATGGCGCAGCAGGCGGAACCGGGGCAGCTCGAAAGCTGGCTATCCGTGCCGGTGGCGAGCGGGCTGGCAGGCGCACGCGACGCGCCGGTCTTCGCGTGGATCGAATATGCCGCAGGGGTGCGCAATCTCTGGCTGGGCAAGCCGGGCAGTCCGGCGCGCAAGCTGACCGACTATCGCGAGGATGACGGGCAGGCGATCTACGACCTGACCTTCACCCGCGACGGCGGCACGCTCGCCTGGACGCGCGGCGGGGACGACGAATTCCCCGACGGTTCCATTCCTAACACCGCCTCGGACGCGCTGCCGCCAGCACAGCAGGTGTTCGTGCTCGGGCTAGCGGGCGGCGGCACGCCGGTGGCGATCGGCGACGGCCACTCTCCGGCTTTCTCGCCCGACGGCGCGCGGGTGGCCTATACGCACAAGGGTGAGATTTGGCTGTGGCAGGCGGGCGGGCACCCCCGGAAAATCGCCGAAGTTGCGGGCAAGGTCGGCGACCTGACCTGGTCGCCCGATGGATCGCGGTTGCTGTTCGTCGACGATCGCGACGACCATGCCTTTGTCGCATTGCTCGACGTGGCGGCGGGACGGCTCAGCTATGTCGATCCGGGGCTCGGCACTGCCGTGTCCCCGATCTTCTCGCCCGACGGGAAGCAGCTCGCTTTCATCCGGTATGTCGATCCGCCGGCGGGCGCAGCCCCCGATGCCGGGAGCTACTGGTCGATCCGCACCGCCGATGTCACCAGTGGCGTGGCGCGCGAATTGTGGAGGGCGCCGGCCGGTATGGGCGGGCGCTATATGGGTACGCGCAGCCGCAACCTGTTCTGGAGCGCGGGCGGCGAACTGGTCTTCCCGTGGGAGAAGACCGGCTGGATCCATGCCTGGGCGATCGACGCCACCAGGGGTGGAGCGCCGCGCGCGCTGACGCAGGGCGACTTCGAGGTCGAGACCTTCGCGGTCTCGAACGATGGCCGTAAACTGGTTTACACCGCTAATGCCGGCGACATCGAGCGCCGCCATGTATGGGAGCGACCGCTCGCCGGCGACGCCGCGGCGACGCAGCTGACGCGCGGGTCCGGCTCGGAGAGCTGGCCGGCCATGGGCGGCAGCCAGGTGGGGGTGATCGCGACCGACGCGACGCATCCCGGCCATCCCGTGCTCGCCACGAACAAGCTCGAGCCGCTCGGCCCGGCGCCCGGGATCACGGGTCTGACGGCGCCCGAGACGGTGACCTTCCCCGCCGAGGACGGCGTGACCGTCCACGCGCAGCTGTTCCGCGGCAAGGGGCCGGGCAAGCATCCCGCACTCATCTTCGTCCATGGCGGGCCGCGGCGGCAGATGCTGCCGGGCTTTCACCCGTCGCTTTATTATTCGAACGCCTACGTCCTGAACCAGCATTTCGCGGCGCAAGGCTATGACGTGCTCTCGGTCAATTACCGCAGCGGCACCGGCTATGGCCTGCATTTCCGCGACGCGCCCAACATCGCCCGCGAGGGTGCGTCGGAGTATCGCGACGTCATCGCCGCCGGCCGCTGGCTCGCCGCACGGCCGGAGGTGGATCCGGCGCGCGTAGGCATCTGGGGCGGGAGCTGGGGCGGCTATCTGACCGCGCTGGCGCTTGCCCGGAACAGCGACGTGTTCGCCGCGGGCGCCGACTTTCACGGCGTTCACGCGATGGTCCGCCCGGTCGAGAAAACGCTCTCTCCCGAGCAGGAGGCCAGGGCGCACCAGTTGCAATGGGACAGCTCGCCGATGGGCGCGATCGAAGGCTGGCGCTCGCCGGTGCTGCTGGTGCACGGCGACGACGATCATAATGTCGACTTCGTCCAGTCGCTGCTGCTCGCACGAGCGCTGACGGCGCGCGGCGTACCGTTCCGCGAACTCGTCTTCCCCAACGAGCGCCACGCCTTCTTCCGCCATGCCTCCTGGCTGGCGAGCTATCGCGCGACCGATGCCTTTTTCGACCGCACGCTCAAGCGCAAGGAACCGCTCGAATGAGCTGGAGGCACGCCATGGCGATGCTGGCGATGACGGGCGCCGCAGTGCCGGCGCTGGCGAAGGATCGCGAGCAGGTCACGCTGATCCGCGGCGCGCGCGTGTTCGACGGCACCGGGGCGCCCGCGAAACCCGGCGAGGTGCTGGTGCGCGGCGAGCGCATCGTCGCGGTGGGGACGAAGGTGAAGGCCCCGCGCGGAGCGAGGATCGTCGATGCGCACGGTCTGACGCTGATCCCGGGGCTGCACGACCTCCATACGCATCTGCGGTCGCCCGCCTATGACGCGCCCGAGGACATGGGCAAGGCATGGGCGGGCTATCTGGTTCACGGCATCACCACGGTCGACGATTTCTCGGTCTCGGGCGAGATGCTCCAGCCGATCCGCGAGATGACCGCGCCGGGCGCCACGCCCGCCCCGCATCTCCAACTCGCGATCCGGCTAGGCGTGCCGGGCGGGCACGGCACCGAATTCGGCTGGGGCAATTTCTTCACCATGCAGGCAGCGACGCCGCGCGCCGCGCATCTCGCGATGAGCAGGGCGCTCCCGTACAAGCCTGACCTGATCAAGGTGTTCGCCGACGGCTGGCGCTATGGCCGCGATTCCGACCTCAACAGCATGAACGAGCCGACGCTCGCAGCGATCGTCGAGGATGCGCACAAAGCCGGGCTACCGGTGATCACGCACACGGTGACGCTCGACGGTGCCAAGGTCGCGGCAGCGGCGGGCGTGGATTCGGTCGGGCACGGGGTGGGCGACGCGCTCGTCGACGACCAGCTGATCGCGCTCATGAAGAAGAACCACACCGCCTATATCCCGACCCTCGTGGTGTACGAGCCGCAACAGACGCGGCGCTTCGAGCCGGGCGAATGGGCGGGGCTCACCCCGGCCGAGCGGCGCTATGAGGAAGGGCGCAAGAACGAGCTCAAGAAGCCGGTCCTCGACTATGACTCGCGACGCTGGGGGATCATGCAGGAGAATATCCGGCGGCTGAAGGCGGCCGGAATCCGCATCGGCATCGGCACCGATTCCGGGATCGAGGGCGTCTATCACGGCCCCGCCGCGCTGCGCGAGATCACGTGGCTGACGAAGCTCGGCTTCACCCCGGCGGAGGCGCTCCATGCCGCGACCATGGTGAGCGCTGACATCCTCGGCCAGGGCAATGACCATGGCCGCATCGCCAAGGGCCAGCGCGCCGATCTGGTGCTGGTCGCGGGCAAGCCCGACGAGGTGATCACCGATCTTTGGAACGTGCGCCGCGTGTTCGTCGCCGGCCGCGAGGTACCGCTCGAGCCGCTGCACGCCCTGATCGAGGGCGACGCCCCAACCCCGGTGCCGTCGCACCGCATGGCCGGGCCGATCGACACCGGCACGCGCAGTGACGGGCGCACCGATCTCGACACGCTCCCGGTCGAGAGCACCGACGCCGGGGTCGATCACAGCCATCTCGACTATGTCCGCCCCGACCCGGGCAAGGACCCGCACCTCTTCATGATCGCGCATCTCGGCGCTAAGCCCCAGCCCTTCGCCCAATTGATCCTGCCGCTGACCCGCGGCGCGGTGCAGGTCGCCGACGCGAGCGGCTTCACCGGCGTGGCGTTCGAGGCGCGCGGCGAAGGCGATTATGCCTTGCTGTTCGACAGCTACGGCCTCGACGGGGACGACTGGTTCCGCGCCGGCTTCAGCGCGGCGCAGCAGCCGCGCGAGGTCCGCATCCCCTTCTCCGCCTTCCGCAGCCGCAAGGTCGGCGCGCTGGATCTCACGAAGCTGCGCGCGCTGATCGTGCGGCTGCAGGGCGAGCCTGGCGGGAGAGAATGGCTCGAGGTGAAGGGTGTGCGCTTCTACTAGTTCAGCCGCGCCCGCGCCGGAGCGAAGCTCTTCGGACCGGCCCGCGTGCCCGCCTCCAGCCGGAACTGGCCTGTGCTGGTAGCGAGGTGCCCCGCCTCGCCGAGCAGATTGCGCGCGGCTGCGGACGTTTCCTCGACCATCGCGGCATTTTGCTGGGTCGAATGGTCCATCGTGTTCACCGCGGCGCTGATCTGGGTGATCGCACTCGACTGGGCCTGATTGTCGGTGGCGATGCGGCCGAGCAGCGCATGGACCTCGCCGACATCGCCCGAGATATTGGCCAGCGCATCGTCGACCCGGTGCACCGCGCCGACCGCGGCGACGATATCCGCCTGACTGGCGGTGAGCCGCTCGCGCGCGGTCTTGGCTTCCTCCTCGGCACGCATCGCCAGCGCGGAGACGAGGTCCGCGACGACCGCGAAGCCGCGCCCGGCATCCCCTGCCCGCCCCGCCTCGACCGCGGCGTTCATCGCCAGTACGCGCGTCTGGAAGGCGATCTTGTCGAGGCCCTCGATCACCTCGTCGATACCCTTGGCACCGGCAGCGACGCGCTCCATCGCATCGACCGCCTCGATCGCGACGGCGCGGCCGGTGCCGACCACGGTGATCACGCCGTCGGCGCGCGCGACCGTGCTGGTCGCCGCAGCGGCGGTAGCCTTGAGCCGCTCGTCCATTTTGGTGACCGCGGCCGAAGTCTCTTCGAGGCTCGCGGCATTGCTCTCGGTGCGCCGCGCGAGGTCCTCCGAGGCATGCGCGATCTCATCCGAGCCGGTGCGGATCGCCTGCGCGCTCGACGAGACCGCGCCGATCATCGCGCGCATCTGCGCCAGCGTGGTGTTGAAGCTGCGCTCGAGCGCGGTGAAGCTGTCGGGCAGGCCGGCGAGATCGGTGGCGAGATCGCCCGCCGCGAGCCCCGCCAGCGCCTCGTCGAGCTTGCCGATCGCGGCACTGCGCTCGGCCTGCGCCTCCTCGAAATAGACCGAGATCGACAGCTCCATGTCGAGCAAAGCCGCCTTCATCACCGCGATGCTCGCGGCGCGCGCGCTGGGCAGGTGGAAGCCGCCGAGTGCGCGGCGCCAGAAGCCGTGTTCGCGCGCGATGCCCTCGAGCAGATCCTCGAGCACCAAAGCATAGGCGCCGACATACCAGCGCGGCTCGAGCCCAATGCGCGCATGGACCGAACCGATGCGGCGCACGCTATCGCGATAGGCACTGTCGAAACGGCCATTGGCGAGCCGCATCCAGTGCGCCTGCTGCGCCGATTTGGCGCCGCTCATATGACGGTCGTCGCGGAAGAAGCGCGCGGTCACCGCATTGGCGCGGACGCGGCCGTAGAATCGATCGAGCGCGGGACCGATCAGCTTGGCGATAACGGGCCGGGTGGCGGCGACGGTTTCGCTTTGCTTCGCGTCGAGGTCCATGAATTCGAGACGCGAGGTGATCTGCTCGATCGACAAGATGCTTCCTTTCCCTGCAAGACAGCGGAGCCGCCGGCTGGACCGGCAACTCCCTGCCTGTCTTATAGAAAGTTAAGCTCGCCCCGACCGGCGGCTCGCCGCATTCAGGTGTCGCTGATCACCGGATGGACGCGCCCGCCGAGCGCATAACGCTGGGCTATCGTGAGCCGGGCGAGCAGGCTCGGCTCGTCGATCATCTGGCGCGGGGTGAAGCCGGTGAACTGCTTGATCTCGCGATTGAGGTGCGCCTGATCGTAGAAGCCGCGCCCAATCACCTCGTCGATCGAGGCACCGTCTGCGACCAGCGATACCGCGGCACGTAGCGCGCGATATTTCCGCGCGAGCAATTTGGGCGGGGCACCGTACAGCGCTCGACACTTGCGTTCCAGCGAGCGCGCCGAGAGCCCGGTCGCCGCAGCGAGATCGGCGATGTCGGGCGAGGTGTCGGTGCTGAGCCAGGCGTCGACCCGTCGCACGAACTCGAGCGTGCCGCGGCGCCCGCCGCCGATCAGCGCGCCGAGGATCGTCTCGCCGCAGGCCACCAGCGCCTGGAAATCGTCCGAGGCCGCCTGGAGTTTGGGGATTGCATCTGCGACCGTGGCGCCAAACAGGTCGTCCAGCTCGATCACGCGGTTGATCATCGCGGAGGCGTCGTTACCGACCAGCGCCGCCCAGCCCGCGGGGGTGATGCCTGCCCCGAACAGGCGGATCGGCCCCACCGCGCGCACCTGACAGGCGCCGGTGGTCGGGCCGATGATATGTGGGCCCGTGGTGGTCTGCACGTTGCCGTCGGCGAAGCTGTATTCGGCGCCGCCGAAGGTCAGCGGGAAACGGATCTGAGCATGATCGGCGCGCTCGACATCCTCGAGCAAAGGCACATCCGCACGAAACCAATAGAACAACGTCACGTAATCGACCATCGCCGCGCCGGGAACGGCATAGTCGAGCTTCAGATCGCTCATGGTGGGCCCCTCTCCACCGTGTCGGGCGATGCTATCCGAGCGCGAACGGATTTCTTTAACTTTTTCAAAAGCGAGCGCCGATGCGTGCGCGGAGCGAGCCGGGCCGAGGTCAGGCAACCGGGAGCAGCACCGCCAGCTTGTGATCGGGCGCGTCGGTGGGGGCGAAACTATGCTGGTCGAAGACGATCGGGCCGAACGCGGGATGGTTGAAGGCGCGCCGCCCGCCCTCACGCGCGGCGACCGCCTGATCGGCCCAGGCTGCAGCGAAGAAAGGACTTTCCGCGGCGAGCCCGTCGACCAAAGCCTGCAGCCGGGGATCGCCGCGGCCGCGCGCGAAATCGACACGGAACTCGGCGAGGATACGCCGGGCCCGCTCCTCCCAGTCGGGCAGGAGGCGCCGTGCCGCCGGATCGAGGAAGACGTAGCGGAGCAGATTGGGCTCGGCGCCGGGCGCGAGCCATCCCTCGAACAGCGCAGCCGCCGCCTCATTCCAGCCGCAGGCATTCCATAGCCCGTCCAACCCGTAGGCCGGACCCGGTAGCACCGCGAGCAACGCGGCGATCGAGGCGGGGACCTCGGCTTCGGTGGGCGCCGCCGGCCGCGCAGGGTCGAGCCGGTCGGCGAGTTCGAACAGATAGGCACGCTCGGCCGCGCTCAGTTCGAGCGCCTCGGCGAGCCGTGCCAGCGCCTGGGGCGAGGCCTGCACGTCGCGACCCTGCTCGATCCACGCGCACCAGGTGGCGCTGATCCCGGCGCGCGCAGCCAGTTCCTCGCGGCGCAGCCCCGGGGTGCGGCGGCGACCGAAATCGGGCGGCGGCACCAGCCGCTCGCGATGCGCGCGCACGAAACGGCCGAGCGACTGTCGGCGATCCTCGATGACCATATGAGCAATTATACCAGTATAAGTGCTCACTTGTACCAGTTTATCGACATGCTAGCTGGCCGGTATGTTATGGATGGCCGCCACAATCACCGCCTCGGGATTCCAGGTCGGGCGCAACGCATTGCAGCGCGGGATGATGTCGCGCACCGGGCCGTGGGGGGCGACGCTGGTGCGCTTCCTCTTCGGCCTGCCCTTTTCGCTGCTGTTCATCGGCGTCGCGGCACTGCTTGCACGGGGCGTGCACCCGCAGTTCGGCTGGAGTTTCTGGATCCCCGCGCTGATCGGCGCGCTCAGCCAGGTACTGGCGACCGCGGCGCTACTGATGGCGATGGAACGCGCCGGCTTCGCGATCGGCACGTCGCTGCAGCAAAGCTCGGTGCCGCTGGCGGCGCTGGTCGGGCTGGTCGCGTTCGGGGACAATCTGTCGCTGGTCGGCTGGGCCGGCGTGGCACTGACCACCGCGGGACTAGCGGTACTGGTATGGCCCGATCGCGGCGCGCCCAAGGGCAAGATGCCCGCGAGCGGCGTGCTGCTGGGCGTGGTCTCTGGCCTGTGCTTCGGCTTCGCGCTCAATGCCTTCCGCCATGCCGGGCTCGGGCTCGAGCCGCACCACCCGGTGTTCGCGGCGATGACCAGCCTGACGATCGTGCAGGCGATGCAGGCTGCCCTGCTGACGCTCTACCTCGCCGCGCGCGACCGCCCGGCTTTGGTGGCGGTGATGCGCGGCTGGCGGGAGTCGCTGGGCGCGGGGCTGTGCGGCGCGCTGGCCTCGTCGGGCTGGTTCCTCGCGCTCAACCTCGCGCCGGCAGCGGCGGTGCGCTCGGTCGGCGTGATCGAGATGCCGATGGCAGCGGCCGCCGGGCACCGCCTGTTCCGCGAGCGGCTGAGCCTGCGGCAGATCGTCAGCGTCGGCGCGGTGGCGATCGGGGTGGCGATGACGGCGGGGTTATAGCCCCTCAGACGAATCGCGGGATCGGCCCGACCTGCGGCGTCTGGTTGGGCAGTTCGACGAAGGTCTCGTCGACATAGCACCAGCCCCAGCCCTCGGGCGGGTCATAGCCTTCGATGACCGGATGGCCGGTGGCGCGGAAATGCGCGGTGGCGTGGCGATTGGGCGAATCGTCGCAACAGCCGACATGGCCGCAGCTGCGGCACAACCGGAGATGCACCCACCAGCCGCCGCTCTCGAGGCATTCCTTGCAGCCCTTCGTGCCGGGAGTGACGATCTGGATGGTGTCGAGATGCGCGCAGGTTCTAGCCATGCGCGGAGGCTAGCCGGGCCGACAGCGGGCCGCCATCATACCTTAGACGTAATGCGGCTCGCGATCCTCGTAGAGTTGCTCGTAATGGACCAGAGCCGGCTCCGGACCGAGCGGCACTGGCTCACCATTCCGGAAGGCCCATTCGCCGCGGTCGCAATCCGCGGCGCTGACATAACCGTTGATGTAGAGCCGGCGGAAATGGTCGGCATGGTTCTGGCCCGAACCATGGACCAGATAGGGGCTCCACAGCGCAAGATCACCCGGGGCGAGCTCAACCTCGGTCCATTCGGTGGGCAAGCCGGCGGCGCGCAGCACGGCGTCGCTCATTGCCGTCCCGAGCACTTCGGTGTCGGTATCGAGATCGAGATCGCCCCGCAAATGACTGCCGGGGATGAAGCGCATGCAGCCGGACTCGCGCGTGTGCGGATCGATCGCGAGCCCGGTCTGGATGTAGGAGGTACCCAGGTTGCGATAGGCCTCGTCCGGCTTGCGAAAACGCGAATCCTGGTGCCAGGCGAAATCGCCCAGCCCCTCCGGCTCCTTCCAGTGGAGCTGGTTGATGATCTGCTTGAGGTCGGTCCCGATCAGCGGGCCGAGCAGTTCCACGAAGCGCGGGTCGAGCCGCACCGCCTCGAGTGCCGGATGATGCCACGACGCCCATTGCGCCATGCGCGCCTGCGGGCGACCGTCGCGGCCCGGCGTGACCTTGTAGAAGAGATTGCCGTGGCGGTAGGTCCGGCCAAGGCCGATCGCCTCGTCGCGCACGCGATCGACGATGGCGGCGACGTCGGCGATCTCATCCGGCGCGAAGAAGCCGCGAACGATGGCATAGCCATGCGCGCGATACTGGGCGACGGCGTCGGCGAACTGGCTGCTCACGATCGTCTCCTGCTCCTTTGAACGCCTCAGGTGACGGGACGGGCCCGATAGGCTTCCTCGTCGAGCTCGCCCTCCCAGCGCGCGACGGTCACCGCCACAGCGAGATTGGCGCAGGCGCTGGGCACCGTGCGCGTCATGTCGAGGAGGCGGTCGAACGGCAAAACGAAGCCCACTACCAATGCGGTCTGCTCAGGCGGGATGCCGACGGCGGAGAGCACCGCGGCGAGCATGAACAGCGAAGCGCTCGGCACGGGCGCCGTACCGAAGGCCGCGAGCGCGCCGGTCAGCAGCACCATGCCATAGACTTGCGGGGTGAGCGGCGTGCCGAAAGCCTGCAGCGCGAACATGCTGAGCAGCCCGACATACATGGCGGTGCCGTCCTTGCCGATGCTCGCACCGAGCGGGAGCACGGTCGAGAAGACCGAGCGGCCGACGCCGAGATTCTTCTCGGACACGCGCATCGCCACCGGCAGCGTCGCCGAGCTCGAAGCGGTCGAGAAGGCGACGACCAGCGCATCGACGATGTCGCGGAAGAAGGGCCAGACCGGCAGCCGCGCGACGAAGCGCAGCAACAGGCTGTGCACCACCAGCATCTGGATCAGCGAGCCGAGCAAAACCGCCAGCGCGAGCCAGCCGACATTGACGAAAACCGCGGTGCCGTTGGCGGCGACGGCATTGGCGATCAGCGCGAACACGCCGAAGGGCGTCGCCTCCATCACCAGACCGACGATCTTGAGCAGCACCGCCGAGGCCGATTGCAGCAAGGCGGCGAAGGGCCTGCCCGCCTCCCCCGCGAGCACCGTGCCTACGCCGAACAGGATCGCGACGAAGATCAGCGCGAGCATGTCGCCCTTGGCGAGGGCCTCGGTGATGTTGAGCGGGATGATGCCGATCAGCTGGTCATAGGGCGTCACCGGCGGCCCGAGCGGGTGCGGTGCGGCCGTGCCCAGCGGGGCGCCGACGCCCGGGCGGATCAGCGTGGCGACGAGCATGCCGACCGAAACCGCCACCGCCGTGGTCGCGGCGAACAGCCCGATCGTCCTGCCACCAAGCCCGCCTAGCCGGCGCGGGTCGGCGAGCATGGTAATGCCCGAGGCGATCGTCACCAGCACGATCGGCGCGACCAGCATGCGGATCGCGCGGACGAACAGGTCGCCCATGAAGGCCACATAGGGAGTCGCCGAGGGCCAGACGAAAGCGAAGATCAGGCCCAATGCGAGCGCGCCGAGCACCCGCTTCCACAGCGCGATACCGAACCAACCGCGGATCATCGGGCGCCTGCGGAGGAAAATAGTTCCTCCCCGAGCTTGTCTCGGGGAGGGGGACCGCGACGCGCAGCGTCGTGGTGGAGGGGCATGC
>Ga0065165_1001757_pt1 | contig 21551 bp, 21 predicted proteins | sample AraplaMF_Cvi_mMF_FD_63813 | JGI IMG/M metagenome (GOLD analysis project Ga0065165, IMG submission 63813) | Arabidopsis root microbial communities from the University of North Carolina, USA - plate scrape MF_Cvi_mMF (version 2) (version 3) | ecosystem: Host-associated > Plants > Roots >... | reverse complement strand
TGCCGCGCCTGGAGCGCGGCGCGATCGGCTTCGTGCTCGCTGGCAATGCGCTGCAGATCCTGGTCGACCCGGACTGGCAACAGATCGCCTTTGCGGTGGTGATCCTTGGCGTGCTGCTGCTGTGCGGCTGGGCGACCATCGTGCTGCTGTCCGATGCGCAGGGCCGGTCGAGGCGCGACCGGCTGTTGCTGGGCACCGCCGCTGCCGTCGGGATGGTCGTCGGAGCCCACGACTGGCTGCTCACGATCTTCGTGCTGCCGTTCGACGAGACGCACCTCGTGGCATACGCCGCTCCCCTGGTGCTGTCGATCTCGGCGTGGGTGATTGCCGGCGACTACACCCGCGCCCAGGAGGACCTGGCACGGTTGAACCGCCAACTCGCCGACCGTGTTCGGCAGCGCGAGGTGGAACTGCGCGCGTCCTTCGCCCACCTCGCGGAGGCCGATCGCGATTTCGCGGTGGCGACCGAACGGGCGCTCGTGCTGCGCGACCTGCATGACGCCGTCGGCACCCGCCTGGCCATCGCCATGCGGCAACTCGAAGAGGAGCGCGCCGAACCGCTGACGGTCGCGCAGACGCTGCGCGAGACGCTGGACCGGCTCAAGCTGTTGATCGATGCGCTGAGCATGCCGCCCGGCGACGTCAATGCGTTGCTGGCCAGCTTGCGCTATCGCCTGCAAAGGCGCATCGAAGCCGCCGGACTGGATCTGCGCTGGGAGGTCGATCGGCTGCCGCACTGGGAAGCAGGCGAGCATGGCGACGCGATGCGCCGCCTGCAGCGGCTGTTGCTCGAGGCGATATCGAACACGCTGCGACATTCGCATGCCACCGAACTGCACCTGGCGGCGAACGCTACCGACGGCGGCATCCGCGTCGCCCTCACGAACAACGGACCTGGCCTGGACGATGTGCCGGTCGCCGGGCTGCGAACGATGCACGAGCACGCGGTCGGGCTCGGTGCCGTGCTGGAGATCAGCTCGACGCCGCTCGGCGGCTCCATCCGGCTGGTACTGCCGCCGACCGGTTGAGCCGGGCATCCGGATCGCACCCCGGCTGGCGTCATGACGGTCCCTGCTGCAACTCGCTGCGGAGCTTCGCCGGGTCGACGCCATCGGCACTCTGCACGACCAGCAGATGGAAGAACTCCGCGCGGGTTCGCGCCTGGCCGGCGGCCCTCTTGACCACCACCGCGGCAATCGGCCCCATCTGGCTCGCCAGGACGCGGCATGCGTGGGCCAGCACCTCGGGGCTCAGGGGTTCGCTGCCGGTGACGTGGGGAGTGCCGACACACGGGTCCAGGCCCGCCCACGATGTCGAGATGGTGGCATCGGGGAACAACGGCACGGCCAAGGCTTGCACCTCGACGCCATCGACGCAAGACGAGATCGCGGGCGCCACCTCGGCGCGTTTCGACAGTGCGTCGCGGAACTGCGCGGCGCTTGAGAACCTCGCGTTCGGGTTCTTGGCCAGGGCCGTCGAGACGATCGCGTCGTAGAAGGCATGCCGCAGCGTCGTCGCGACCGCGCTCGGCGCCGGTGGATCGTCGTCGAGCGTTGCGCGCATCACCGACCGCGAGCGCCCCTTGAACGGCACCTCGCCGGTCAGCAGCCGGTACAGCAGCACGCCGGCGGCGAAGATGTCCACGCGGTGGTCGAGCCCCCCTGCGGTGTACTGCTCCGGGGCCATGTACCCCGGCGTTCCGACCCCGGGGCGGCCCTGGGTCAGTGCGACGTCTTCGACGCGTGCAACGCCGAAGTCGGCGAGCTTGACATCACCCCGCGGCGTGACGATCAGGTTCTCGGGCTTGATGTCCCGGTGCCAGACGCCGTGGCGGTGCACGCAATCCAGCGCGTCCAGCACCTGGTCCATGATGCGCAGCAGCTCGGCCTCGGACAGCACCGGTGTGTGCGACAGGATCCGATCGAGGCTGCGCCCTTCGACCAGTTCCATCGCGATGAAGGCGCAGGCGTCGTCCTCGCCGTATTCGTAGATGGCCACGATGCCGGGGTGGGACAGCCGGCCGACCGCTCGTGCTTCGTTCTTGAAACGCGCCGCGACGAGGGCTGCCGTCCGGTCGTGTTCCAGCAGCTTTCGCAGGATGACCTTGACGGCCACCGGCCGTTGGATCGCCGGATCGAAGGCCCGATAGACGACGCCCATCGCGCCGTGTCCCAGAACGCCGGTGATGGCGTACTTGCCGACGTGCGCAGGGTGAGGGGCACGCCGGGGCGCTTCAGCAAAGTCGATCATCGAGCGTCCGGCAGTGGGGGCTGTGGCCCGATGGTAGGGAGCCGCCGGCGCCTGCACCTGCCATGAATATGGGAAGCGACGCCCGGGAAACGCTGATGAAATGCTCGCCACCGCACGCTTCACCGTTGCCGACTTGCCCGCAACGCGCACGATGGCCATCAACTACCACCCGGTCGCTGCCCCCGATCGCATGCGCTCTCACTTCGGAGTGGCGCCACCCGTGGGCGACATGGCGGCACGAAGTCTCCCGCGCTATCTCGCGCCATTCATCTTGCGGGCGCCGGACGGAATCCGGCTCGAGCGCGAGACGCCGCGCTGTGGCTGCGAGCCTTCTTCGTGTCGTTGCAAGACCTTGACGCTCGGCCGGCGTGCCCAGGACGCACCGGCCGACATCGCCGGCGAGCTGGCTTTTTTTCGCGGTGCATGGCGTCGCGGTCAACGCTGCATCGTCCCCACCGAGGCCATCTACGAACTCGACTACCAGACCGGCAGGCCGGTTCGGTGGCGCATCGCCCGCCGCGATTGCGCGCCGATGGGGATTGCGGGCCTCTGGTGCTGGTGGACGGACAGCAGGACCGGCGAGGAAGTCCCCAGTTTCACGATGCTCACCGTCAACGCGGACACGCACCCGCTGATGAGACAGTTCGGCAAGCCCTGGCAGGAAAAGCGGATGGTCGTCATCCTGGACGAGGCCGACCACGACGCCTGGCTCACCTGTCGCGCCGAGCAGATGATGAGCTTCATGCAGCCGTATCCGTCCGACCAGCTGATGGCAGAGCCCTGGCCCAAGGGCCGTTCGGGTGCCACGCCCACATGGCCGGGCGGCATCACCGTGCTCTGGGACGCCGAGAGTCTTCCGGCCAGCGAAGAGGGGTGATCCAGGGCCTCGTCGCGCGGCCGCAAGATCACCACCGCGCCCGCGATCTTCGCTACGCCGTGAAGTAGTCCGGATGCGCCTGGCGGATCGCGTCGATCTGCCCCAGCGTGCCGGACAGGTGATCGCGCAAGCTCGCCTGCGCCGCGGCGGCGTCGCCGCTGGCAATGGCGTCGACGATGCGGCGGTGGTCGCGCACGATCGCGCGCTGCTTGCCGACGGAGGGCAGGTTCAGCATGCGCAGGCGGTCGACGTGGCCGCTGTGCTTGCGCACCAGGTCGAACAGGTCGGGCACGCCGGCGGCGACATACATCAGCCGGTGGAACGCCCGGTCGGCCGCGATGAAATCGAGGTACGCGGTGCCGCCCGTCAACGCCGTCTGCACGTCGATCTGCGCGCGCAACTGGCTGAGCAGCACGGCGTCGGCATGCCCGGTCAGCGTGAACACCACCTCGGCCTCGATGGAGCGGCGCAGGAACTGCGCCTGCGCGGCGGCCGCCGCATCGATGCGGCTCACGACCGTGGCGTGCTGCGGAAAGATGTCGACCAGGCCCTCTTCGCCGAGCTTGATCAGCGCATCGCGAACCGGCGTCTGGCTGAGGCCGAAGTGCGCCGCTAGGTCGGCACGCGACAGCACCGTGCCCGGCGCCATCTCCAGCGACAGGATCAGGTCGCGCAGACGCTCGAAGACCTGCGGCGCCGCATGGCGCGAGCGATCCAGGGCGGCGACACGGCCGGGGGGCGAGGCAGGCATGGCGCGCATTCTAGCGGCGGGGCCGGCGCATTGACACACTAATATATTAGTGCTTCACTTCGGGTCAACGAGCCGCGCCCATGCAGCGCGGCCCCATTGCCACCACCGGAGACTGCCTTGAATCGTCGAGCCCTCGTGTCGTTGTTCCTGTCGTTGCCACTGTCGCTGGCCCTCGCCGGCGGCGCCGCCGCCCAGGCGCCGGAGTGGCCGCAGGCCAGGCCCATCACCTACATCGTTCCCTTCACGGCGGGCGGTTCCACCGACGTGGTCGGGCGCGTCCTCGCCGAGAAGCTGCAGCTCGCGCTGAAGCAGACCGTGGTCGTCGACAACAAGCCAGGGCAGGGCGGCGGCATCGGTGCGAGCTTTGCCGCCAAGGCCGCACCCGACGGGTACACGCTGTTCGGCGGCACCATCAGCACGCACGCGATCAACGCCAGCCTCTACAAGAACCTGGCCTACGACCCGGTGAAGGATTTCGAGCCGGTGGCCCTGGTGGCCACGCTGCCCAACGTGCTGCTGGTCGACCCCGCGCTCGGCGTGAACTCGGTGGCGGAGCTGATCGCCTTGCTCAAGAAGGACGAGAAGCGGCGCACCTTCGCGTCGTCCGGCGCCGGCACCTCCACCCACCTGGCGGGCGAGCTGTTCGCCGACCTGATCGGCGTGCCGCTCACGCACGTGCCGTACAAGGGGACGCCGCCGGCGATGGTCGACGTGTCCGCGGGCCAGGTCACCTTCATGTTCGACCAGATGACGGCGGCGCTGCCGCTGCTGCAGTCCGGCAAGCTGAAGCTGCTGGCGGTGACGACGGGCAAGCGCATCGCGCTGTCGCCGGGCACGCCGACGATGATCGAGTCGGGCGTGCCCGGCTTCGAGATGTCGTCGTGGCAGGCGGTCTACGCGCCCAAGGGCACGCCGAAGGCCGTCGTGCACCGGCTGCATGCCGAGATTGCCAGGGCGCTGAAGATGCCCGACGTGCAGGCCAAGCTGGGCGGGCAACTGGGCATGGAGCTCGTCGGCGGCACGCCCGAGGAGCTGTCGGCGCTGATGGCCCGGGAGATCCCGCGCTGGGGGGCGCTGGTGAAGAAATCCGGTGCCACCGCCAACTGAGATTCCCACCGAGACCCGCCATGACCCGAGACATCCGCATCACCGACGTCCGCATCACGCCGATCGCCTTCCGCGACGGCCCGCTGCTCAATGCCGCCGGCATCCACGAGCCGTGGGCGCTGCGTGCCATCGTCGAACTCGAGACCAGCGACGGTCGCGTCGGCATTTCGGAGACCTATGGCGACGAGCCGATGCTGCGCGTGCTGGCGCAGGCGAAGAAACTGGTCCTGGGCCTGTCGCCGTTCGACCTCAATCGCATGGAAGAACGCGTGCGCGCCGCCATCCGGCCCGGCCCGGGCGCCGTCGAGTTCGAGCTGGCGCCGGGTTCGCACACCGCGAAGAACGCCGCCAAGGTGACCAGCACCTTCGAGGTGGCCATGCTCGACCTGCAAGGGCAGCTGCTCGGTGCGCCAGTCGTCGACCTGCTCGGCGGTGCGGTGCGCGACACCGTGCCGTACAGCGCCTACCTGTTCTTCAAGTACGCCGAACACATCGGGCGGCCCTATGCGGCCGACGCCTGGGGCGAGGGCATCAGCCCGGCGCAGATCGTCGCGCAGGCGCAGCGCATGATCGACGCGTACGGCTTTCAGAGCATCAAGCTGAAGGGGGGCGTGTTCGAACCCGCGCACGAGATCGCCTGCATGCGGGCGCTGCGCGCGGCCTTTCCGGGCCTGCCGCTGCGGCTCGACCCGAATGCCAACTGGTCGCTCGAGACCAGCATCCGGGCCGCGCCCGAGCTCGACGAGCTGCTCGAGTACTACGAAGACCCGACGCCGGGCTTGAAAGGCATGGCCGAGCTCGCCCGGCACACCCGCCTGCCGCTGGCCACCAACATGGTCATCACGACGCTCGACGACTTCCGCAAGGGGGCGGACACCGGCGCGGTCAAGGTGCTTCTGTCGGACCACCACTACTGGGGTGGGCTGCGCGTGACGCAGACGCTCGCGCGCATGTGCGCGCTGTGGGACCTGGGCATGTCGATGCATTCGAACTCGCACCTGGGCATCAGCCTGATGGCGATGACCCACGTGGCGGCCAGCATCCCGAACCTGACGTATGCCTGCGACACGCACTACCCGTGGCAGGAAGAGGAGGTGATCCTGGGCGGCCGCGTCGCCTTCGAGAACGGCGCGGTGCGCCTGCCCGGCACGCCAGGGCTCGGCGTCGAACTGGACCGCGGCAAACTGGCCGAACTGCATGCGCAGTACCTGGCCTGCGGCGTGCGCAACCGCGACGACCTGGCCCAGATGCGCAAGTACGACGCCGGCTTCTCGGGGCGCACGCCGAGGTTCTGAGCGACGTTGCGGGCGAGTGTCGAGCTCTGCCTGGCTCAGCGCGGGGCCGATGCGGCGGCCGGCGGCGCGAGCAGGCGCCGCAGCTCGCGCAGCTTCGCCTTGATCCGGCGTTCGTTGACGGGCCCGGTGCGCAGCATCAGGCGCTGGCCGGCACTCAGCGCCTGCAACGCCGGGTCGTCGAACTCGTACAGCACCCACGGCCGCGTCGGCTGCACCGGGCTGTTGACGGTCGGCAGGTGCACGCCGATCGGCGCGGCGGGATCGGGCGTGACCAGCAGCTGGTCGATCACCGCGACCAACCGGTCGTTGAAGTACCCGCCCGGGTAGCCGAGGTCTTCGTAGGCTTGCTGGAACTGCGGGTAGAACGCCGCGTAGAGCGCGACGGCCTGCCGCAGGTCCACCGTCTCCAGCAGCAGCACGTACGGCGTGTAGCGCTGGCCGTTGTCGGCGCCGATGGTGTCGCCGTCGCCATGGCGCTCGACCGTGAAGCGGCCTGCGGCGGGACTGAGCGGCCACAGGCGCGGGGACGCCTGCTCGCGACCCAGGCCATCCACCGTCGCAGCCACGCGATGGGGCAGGTCGTTCATCTGGAACAGCGCGAGCACCGCCTCGCGGCCGAACAGCGCCGTCACCGCCGACGGGAGGTCGAGCGGGGCCGCGGCGGAGTCGGCCTGCAGGTTCTCGATCGGGTGCTGGATGCCCGAACCGGCCGCCGGCGGGGCGGCAGCCACCTGGGCGGGCGCGGGCTGCGGCGGCGCCATGGCCGCAGGAATGACAGGGGCGGGGCGCGCCAACCAGAACCAGGCGGCCGCAGCGGCGAGGCCGGCGGCCCCGAGCGCGAGAGCGATCTTCGAACCGAGCTTCATGCCTCAGCATACCTTTGCCATTCTCGATCGGCCGGAAGGCTGGCTCGGACCATGCCAACCTTCCCCCATAGCAACGTTTGCGTCACGGCCAAGCACTCCTTCGAAAGTGCCCCTTCATTTAGACTTGCCGGATGTCGTCCTGGTTTCGCACCGCCCTGATGTGGCTGCTCGTAGTCGCCCTGCCTATGCAGGGTTGGGCTGCGGCGTCCATGGTCAACTGCGGTCCGAGTCATCACGACATGGCCACCGCATCAGCTGCGGCTCACGAAGGTGTGGCGCCACATGCCCATGCTTCGGATCCCGATTCGATGGGACGGCACTCCGGCCATCCGCATGACCACGACGCAGTGGCGGATGCATCTGATGCTGGCGTGGACGGTAGCCAGCCGGCCGGCACCGACCATCATTCACTGCAGAAACTGGGCAAGTGCAGCGCCTGTGCCTCGTGCTGCGTCGGCGCGGCGCTGCCCGGCCCGGTGCTCCTTTTCGATCCCAGCGTGCCCGCCGACACCTTCGTTCCTGACCTCTCCCAAGCCGTCACGGTCTTCCTGACCGGCGGCCTGGAACGACCTCCCCGAAGCATCCTCGCCTGACGCGTCCCCGACGCAGCCTCGGGCGCCCCTGCGCCCGAGCGTTGCTGCCTGCGGGGAGTTCCGTTTCCGGCTGCGCCGATCCATGGGATCGGACGCGCCTCGCGAGGATTTCCATGACAAACGATCTCCGCGGCTCCATCGCCGCGACCCTCCTGTCGACCGCATCCTGGTCGGCGCTGGCCCAGGCTCCCGCGCCCATGCGGCCGGCGTCCGCAGCCGCGGTCGCTTCGGCGCCCCAGCGTGCTGCCAGCTCGGGCTACCGCTCCGCCTTCGACGGCTATCGCCGCTTCGAGGAGCAAAAGGTCCTGCCCTGGCGCCAGTCCAACGACCTGGTTGGCCGCATCGGCGGCTGGCAGGCCTATGCCCGCGAGAGCGCGGGCGGCGATGCCTTGCCCCCTGCGGCGCCCGTGCCAATTCCGGCGGCTTCCCAGCCCAAGACACCATGAGCCCCTCTCGACGTTCTTCGCGGGGTCCGCTGCGACCCGCCCACCGCCTGGCGGCACTCGCCGTCGCGCTGGCCCTGGCCGGCTGCGCCAGCACGGCGGTCAACGACAACTACGCCCAGGTCCAGGCCTTGACCCGGCAAAGCGTCGATTCCGACGTGAAGTGGCTGACGAGCGACGATGCCCGACGCGAGGCACAGACCGACACCGATCGTCTGCTCGCCCAGCCGCTGTCTGCCGATGACGCCGTGCGCATCGCGCTCGCCTACAGCCCATCGCTCCAGGCGATGCTCTACGAGAGCGCGGCAGAAGCGGCCGACACGAGCCAGTCCGCACGCCTGCCCAACCCGGTGTTCTCGTTCGAGCGCCTGGTGCGCAACGAAGCGGGAATGCGGGAGGTCGAGATCGGACGTGTTCTGAGCTTCTCGGTGCTCGACTTGCTGCTGCTGCCCTCGCGCCTGCGCCTGGCCGACTACCGCGACCAGACGACTCGCCTCACGCTTGCCGGCAACGTCGTGCAAGCGGCCTCGGACGCGCGCCAGGCCTGGGTCAACGCAGTCGCTGCCCGGCAACTGCTGCAGTACGCCGAGCAGGTCAAGGCAGCCGCCGACGCAGGTGCCGAGGTGGCGCGGCGCATGCAGGCGGTCGGCAACTTCAGCAAGCTGCAGCGGGCCCGAGAGCAGGCCTTCTCGGCCGATGCAGTGGCGCAACTCGCCCGTGCCCGGCAGTCCGCGCTGGCGAGCCGCGAGGCGCTGGTGCGCGCACTGGGGCTGAATGACGCCCAGGCCGGCAGGTTGACGCTGCCGGATCGCCTGCCGGACTTGCCCGCTGCGCCCAGGGATGAAGCGGTGGTGGCGCAAGCAGCCCTCGACCAGAGGCTGGACGTCAGATTGGCTCGCGCCAGCCTGGAGTTCACGGCGCGCGACCAAGGTTTGACGCGCGTCACCAGTTTCGTGAACGGGCTCGAACTGGGTGTCGTGCACAACAGCGAGACCGGTCGCCCGCCGCAAAAGGGATACAGCCTGGAATTGCCCTTGCCGATCTTCGACTTCGGGGACGCTGCCCGCAGCCGCTCGCAGGCCGTCTACATGGCCGCGCTGAACCGCACCGCCCAGCTGGCCGTGGTGGCGCGATCGCAGGTGCGTGAAGGCTATGGCGCTTACCGCACGGCCTACGACCTGTCGCGCCACTACCGCGACGAAATCGTGCCGCTGCGCAAGACCATCTCTGAAGAGAACGTGCTTCGCTACAACGGCATGCTGATCGGCGTGTTCGAGCTGCTTGCCGATTCGCGCGAGCAGATCTCCAGCGTCATGCAGGCCATCGAAGCCCAGCGTGATTTCTGGCTCGCCGATGCCGCGTTGCAGGCCACCCTCATCGGCAAGCCGGTCGGCGCTCCCGCCATGGAAGCGGCGTCTTCATCCGGTCGCGCGGCGCCCGCCCACTGAACTCCCGACAGACATGACAACCAATCGACGCAATTTTCTGATGGGCGGCGCCGCCGGCGCGGTCGCCGCTGCCAGTGTGAGCAAGGTGGCCATGGCCGCCTTGCCCGAGCCGGTGCTGCAGACCACGCCCGACACGATGCCGCCGCTCGTGCCGAACACCGGACGCCCCTACAACCCCGTGGTCACGCTCAATGGCTGGACCTTGCCCTGGCGCATGAACCAGGGCGTCAAGGAGTTCCACCTGGTGGCCGAGCCGGTCGTGCGCGAGATGGCCCCCGGGTTCAAGGCGCATCTGTGGGGCTACAACGGCCAGTCGCCCGGCCCGACGATCGAGGTGGTCGAGGGCGACCGGGTGCGCATCTTCGTCACCAACAAGCTCCCCGAGCGGACCTCGATCCACTGGCACGGCCAGCGGCTGCCCAACGGCATGGACGGTGTCACCGGCTTGACCCAACCGGCGATCGAGCCGGGCAAGACCTTCGTCTACGAGTTCGTCGCGCGCAGGCCGGGCACCTTCATGTACCACCCGCACGCCGATGAGATGACGCAGATGGCGATGGGAATGATGGGCTCCTGGATCACGCACCCGAAGGGCAGGCACCCGTTGATCGACGAGGTCGACCGCGACTTCGTGTTCCTGCTCAACGCCTACGACATCGAGCCGGGGGCCTACACGCCCAAGATCATGACGATGCTGGACTTCAACCTGTGGTCGTGGAACAGCCGCGTCTTCCCCGGCATCGACTCGTTGAACGTGCGCAAGAACGACAAGGTGCGCATCCGGTTCGGCAACCTGACGATGACCAACCATCCGATGCACCTGCACGGGCACGAGTTCCAGGTCACGGGCACGGACGGGGGACCCACGCCGAAGTCCACCCGGTGGCACGAGGTGACCACCGACGTGGCGGTTGGCCAGATGCGCCAGATCGAGTTCCTCGCCGACGAGGAAGGCGACTGGGCGTTCCATTGCCACAAGAGCCACCACACCATGAATGCCATGGGGCACGAGGTGCCGACCATGATCGGCGTCGAGCACCGGGGCGTGGTCAAGGAGATCAACAAATTGATCCCCGACTACATGGTGATGGGCGAACGCGGCATGGCCGACATGTCCGAGATGGACATGCCGATCCCCGACAACACGGGCAAGATGATGGGCGGCGAAGGCCCCTTCGGCTCCGTCGAGATGGGCGGCATGTTCAGCGTACTCAAGGTGCGCCGCGACCAGCCGCGTGGCGACTACAAGGATCCGGGTTGGTACAAGCACCCGGCAGGCGAAGTCGCGTTCGAGTGGACCGGCGCGATGGCCGAACCGATGCGCTTCCAGGCCGAAGGCCATGCCGCCATGCCTGCCGTGAACATGCCCGCCAGGAACATCGAAGTCCAGGTCCGCAAACCCACCGGCCATTCCGGCCACTGAGTCCCCCAGCAAATGAACCTCATCCGTCCGGCATCCGCCGCGGCGGCCTCCATCCCACCCACCCGAACTGAAATTCCATGAACACTTTCCAGAAATCCCTGGCCGTTGGCCTGCTTGTCTCCTGCGGCCTGGCATGGGCGCATGAAAACGAGGCACACGGTGCGGCATCCGCACCCGCCGCCAAAGCCCCCGACGGCCACTCGCACAGCCACGGCGATGCACATGGCGACGCGATCGGCGTGGCTGGCAAGCCGGGCAGGGCAAGCCGGACCGTCAACGTCGACATGACCGATGCGATGCGCTTCAACCCCGCCAACGTTGCCGTCAAGCAAGGCGAAACCATCCGCTTCGTCGTCAAGAACTCCGGCCAGGTCAAGCACGAGTTCGTGCTGGGCACCGAAAAGGAGCTGAAGGAGCACTACGAGCTGATGAAGAAGTTTCCGGAGATGGAGCATTCGGATCCCAACATGGTGACGGTCGCCCCGGGCAAGACCGGAGAGGTGATCTGGCAGTTCACCCGATCCGGCACCGTCGACTTCGCCTGCCTGCAACCTGGCCACTACGACGCCGGCATGAAGGGTGCCGTCACCGTTGCCAAGGGCAAGGCCCTGGCCGCGCCCGCCGCCGGTGGCGACAGCCACGGTGCCGAGCACAAGAACTGACGCGAATTGAAGGAGCACCGCATGAAGAAATCCCTTGCCTCGATCGCGACCGGTCTCGTCGCTGCAGCGTCCCTCGGCCTTGCGCCTGGCGGTGCCACCGCGGCCGGTGACCCTGGGAACGGCCACGCCCCGGACAAGTCGCCGAACATGGCCGTGGCGCAAGCCGCCACGAGTGCCGACCTGGTCGAGGGCGAAGTCCGCAAGGTCGACGCCGAGAACAAGAAGCTCACCATCAAGCACGGCGAGATCAAGAACCTGCAGATGCCCGGCATGACCATGGTGTTCCAGGTCAAGGATCCGGCCATGCTGAACAACGTCAAGGTAGGCGACAAGATCCGCTTCGCTGCCGACAAGTCAGGTGGCGCGATCGTGATCACGCAGCTCGAAGCGGTGAAGTGAGGAAGCGGTGGGATGCATCAACGCCTTTCAACACAACGTGGCGCCACCCGACACCAGATGGAGAACTGCCTTGAACGCCCCGATCACGATGATCACGGTACTGTTCTCAAGGTGCAGTCGCATCAGATTTCCAATTGACTCGGTGCCCGCACCGGTGGCGTCGTGCTGAGCGTGGGGCGATGTCGGTGATGGCCTGAGCGATTGCGTCCAGCTTTCGGTGTTCGCGCAGTCGAGCACCCATGCGGACGTCGAGATCCGGCACCGCACTGGCGCCGGCTTCGTGGTCTCGCGCGCTTTGCGAACGTTGCAGTTTTGCCGGGTGCCGGTCATCGGTAGAATATGAGTGCAAGTCATTCGCATTTGCCTTTGTCTACCCTGGAACCCCCATGTCCCTGCTTCGTCTTTCAATGCTCGGTGCCCTTGCGCTCGCTCTGTCCGTGTCCGCGCACGCCGATGAAAACCTCTTTGGCTACGTGCGCGGTGCCGAGACCTTGCCCAAGGGCGCGGCGGAGTTTTATCAATGGGTCACGCAGCGCTCGAACAAGGGCGAGGGCACCTACCGCGCGATCGACACCAAGTCGGAGATCGAATACGGGGTCACCGACCGCTTCCAGGTGTCGGCGGAACTCAACGGGCTGGGTATCGACACCTCGGGCCTCGTGATCAACGGCTACCTGCCGCGTGACGAGAAATACGGCCTGCGGCTTCAAGGCATCGAACTGGGCGTCAAGTACAACTTCCTGAGCCCGGCCAAGGACGACTTCGGCCTGTCGATGACGAGCAGCCTGGAGTACGGCTTCCTTGACGTGCACTCGGGTCAGAAGAAGCGCGAGATCGAGTTCGAGACCCAGCTGCAGGCGCAGAAGTACTTCATGGAAGGCCAGCTTGTCTGGGTCGGCAACGTCGGCCTGCGCGCAGCCTACGAGAAGCGCAAGGCGATCGCCGACCTGCCGGACGGCTACGACTGGCCGACCGATCCGGAGATGGAAATCAACTTCAAGTACGGCACCGGCCTGTCGTACCGGTTCGCGCCCGGCTGGTTCATCGGCGCCGAGGCGCTGCACGAGACCGAGTACGAGACCGAGGTCGGCCTCGAGCGCTGGTCGCTGTTTGCCGGGCCGTCGCTGCACTGGGCCGGACAGCAATGGTGGGCGACGCTCACCGCGTTCAAGCAAGTGCGCGGCGGCGGCGAGCGCTACGAAGGCCAGTCCGATGCGCACCTGCACCTGATCGAGAAGACCAAGAACGAAGTGCGCATCAAGGTCGGCTACAACTTCTGAGGTCCAGGCAGCATGAAGGCACGTGACTGGTCGGTATTCCTGTTGCCTGGCGTGGCGCTGGTGTCGCCGGCCTTTGCGGTCGACTACCTGAGCGCCTCGCAGGCGCAGACCCTGCTGTTTCCGACCGCGAAGGATTTCGTCGAGCAGCCGTTGAAGTTCAATGACGAGCAGCGTGAGCGCATCAAGGCGGCCTCCGGCCTGCGACAGCGGTGGGATGAGCAGAAGGTCTGGCGTGTCGAGCGCGATGGCGCGCTGCAGGGCTGGATGCTCGTCGACGAGGTCATCGGCAAGCATGAGTTCATCACTTATGCCACCGCGATCTCGCAGGACGGGCACGTGCTGGGCGTGGAGATCATGAGCTACCGCGAGACGCACGGCGGTCAGGTGCGCGATGCGTCCTGGCGCAAGTCCCTGGTGGGCAAGTCCCTGGCAGATCCGTTCAAGCTCGACCAGGATGTGCCCAACATCAGTGGCGCGACGCTGTCGTGCCGCAACGTGATGGACGGCGTGAAGCGGCTGCTGGCCATCCACAAGCTTTTCCTGGCCACCCATGCCTGAAGTGCGTCGCATGCGTCCGCTGCTGGGCACCTATGTCGAGGTGACGGCGCATGCCGATTCGCGTGCCGACGCGGAGCGCGGCCTGGGGCTCGCATTCGAAGCGATCGACGAGGTGCAAGGGCTCATGAGTTTCCACGCGCCGGCCAGCGACCTGACCCGCCTGAACGGCGCGCCGGGGCAAGACGTGGCATTGCATCCGCTGACGTTGCGTGTGCTGCGCTTGGCGCGAGCCGCGATGAGGGCGAGTGGCGGCGCCTTCGACTGCACCGTCGGCGGATTGATGGTGCGCCACGGTGCGCTGCCGGACCACGGTGGTCCGGCCCCGCTGCCGCGCGGCACCGATGCCGATATCTTGCTCACCCCTGGTCACGCGCGGTTGCGGCGGCCGGTGCGTCTGACGCTCGACGGCATTGCGAAGGGGTTCGCGGTCGACCATGCGATCCGCAGCATGCGGAGGTGCGGCGTGGTTGGCGGCTGGGTCAATGCCGGCGGAGACCTCTGCGTGTTCGGCGGCCTCGCACTGCCTGTGCACCGTCGTGAACTCGACGGCACGCTGCTGCCGCTGGGGGCATTGCGAGACGCGGCGGTCGCCAGCACGCGCGTCAGCGCGCCTGGGGAGGAGGATTCGTCCTTCCCGGCTCACATCGTTGCGCCGCCGGCGCAGCAGGCGCAGACCGGCGTGTGGACGGTCCTCGCCCGAACGGCCTGGCGTGCCGACGCACTCACCAAGGTGGCGGCCACCACGGCGGCCAGCGAGCGCCGCGAGCGGGTGCGGCGGCTCGGCGGCACCTTGATCGAGCCGGGAGTGGCCGCGTGAAAGGCTATCCGCGCTGGTTCGTACCTGCCCTCATCGCGGCCATGCTGCTGATGCTGCTCAGCGGCGCGCTGCTGGCGCCGACGACGCTGGCACTGCGCGGCGAACTGGCGCTGCCATGGCGCCTTGCGGCAGGCGCGCGCATCGGTTGGGCCGCCATCCATGCGGCGGGCGGTTTTGCGTTGCTGATGCTGGTGGGGGCGCTGTGGAGCGTCCACATGCGATCGGGCTGGCGCCGCCGCCGCCAACGTGCCAGCGGGCTGCTGCTGGGCGTGTTGCTGCTGGCACTGGCGGCGAGCGCTGTCGTCATCTACTACGCCGGCGATGAGGCCGTTGGTGCTGCGGCCGCCTTCCTGCACCTTGGCCTTGGCGTGATATTGATGCTGCCGTTCGGATGGCACTGGCTGCGTGGCCGGCACCGCCCGGCAAGCTGACACAAACGGGCATCCGGGACAGGATTGAACCAGTCGGTGCTCGACACCCAACTGCACCGCAGCTTGCCAAGCCACGTGCAGGGACGCACCGCCGCGGACTCTTGACCTCGACCCGAGGGTGATCTGATCGACCGAGTATCGTCCGCCGGACGTCATGTTGAAGCCAGCCGGCCGCGTCAGCGCTTGATCGAAAGTACCAGCACGCCGCCCGCCACCATCGCGATGCCTGCCCATTCGCGCAGGTTGGGCCGCTCGCCGAGGAAGGCGAAGGCGAACACCGCGACCAGCACGAGGCTCAGCTTGTCGACCGGAGCCACCTGCGATGCGTTGCCGATCTGCAGCGCCCGGAAGTAGCAGACCCACGAGGCCCCGGTGGCCAGCCCGGAGAGCACCAGGAACGCCCAGGTCTTGCCCGGCAGCGCGAGCGGGTTCGACCACTTGCCCGTCCAGACGACGAAGGCGGTCAGCACGACCAGGATGACCGCGGTGCGCACCAGCGTGGCGAGGTCGGAGTCGACACCGCGGATGCCGACCTTGGCGAAGATCGCAGTCAACGCGGCGAATGCCGCCGACAGCAGGGCCCACTGAAACCAGCTCGCCGGCATGCTCATGTCAGGCTCCTTGCAGTTGAGAGACCACGAAAGAGAACACGACCCGCACCTCCAGCCCGCGATGCGCCTGCGGCGTGTGCAGGCTGACGCTCGCGCGATGGCGTTCGGCGATGGCCCGCACGATGGCCAGACCCAGCCCGCTGCCGCCGCTGTCCGGCGCGAGTGTCTGTGCATCCTCCCCGCGGTAGAAGCGATCGAACACGCGCTCGCGTTCGGCTTCCGGGATGCCAGGCCCGTTGTCGACGACGCGAAGACGTGCCCGCCCGTCCTGCAGGTCCGCCTCGACGTCGACGACGCCGCGCGACGGTGTGTAGCGCAGCGCGTTCTCGACCAGGTTGTCGAGCAGCACGCGCAGCTGATGGGCGTCGGCCCGCACCGTGATGCCGGCGCCGACACGTGCTCCCAGGTCGATGCCGCGATGCTCGGCTTTTGCCGCAAAGTCCGAGACCGTCGAGCGCACCAGGTCGTCCAGGTTGACCGACTCGACGCGCATGCTCTCGCCATCGGGCTCCGAACGCGCCACCGCCAGCAACTGCTGCACCATCCGTTCAGAGCGGATCACGCCTTGCTCCAGTTCGTCGAGCGCGTCCTGGCGCGCGGCCGGGCTGTCGGAGCGGCGCAGCAGATGCACCTGCAGCCGCAGCGCGGTCACCGGCGTGCGCAGTTCGTGCGCCGCATCGGCCAGGAAGCGCCGCTGCGCCGCAAAGCTCTCAGACAAGCGGCCCAGCAGGTCGTTGATCGACAGCACGAGCGACTTGATCTCGCGCGGCACGCCGTCGGTGGCGATCGGCAGCATCGAGCGGGCGCTGCGCGCCGCCACGTCCCGCGCCGCATCGCCCAGCGGCTGAAGGCCGCGGCGCAACCCGAACAGCAGCAAGCCGCCGACCACGACGACCAGCACGAGCATCGGCGGAAACACCTTGGCACCCGACTCCGCTGCCATCTGGTGCCGCTGCGAGACGCGCTGCGCCGCCTGCGCGACGCCGTCGGGGGCCACGCTCGAGTAGACGATCCACTCCTCCCCGTCGACCTGCAGCCGCGCAAGGCCTTCGATGTTCGAGAACGGCAGCTTCACGCGTGGGTCGGAGGCATAAACGCGCTCCCCTTCGTCGGTCCAGGTCAGCGTGACGATCTCGACGTCGTCGGGCGCGTCGCTGCGCTCGGGCAGCACCAGTGCGTCGTGGCGGCGCGCGTCGTAGGCCGCCAGGTGATAGCGTGCGACCGACTGCGCGACGTTCTTCAGGTCGGCATCGAACACCTCGTTCATCTCGTCCAGCGTGACGACGTAGGTGACGATCGCGACCAGCAAGCCGCCGAGTGCCAATGCACCCATCAGCCAGGCCAGCAGGTAGTGTTCGATCGAGCGCATCAGCCTGCCATCACCCGATAGCCCACGCCACGGATGTTCTTGATGACCGAGGCACCGAGCTTCTTGCGCAAGTTGTGCAGGTGCACCTCGATGGCGTTGCTGACGACCTCTTCGCCCCAGCCGTAGACCGCCTCTTCGAGACGCTCGCGCGACAGCACGACGCCGGGCCGGCGCATCAGGGCCTCGAGCACGGCGAACTCGAGTGGCGAGAGCTCGACTTCCACATCGGCTTGCGTGACGCGGCGACGCAGCGGATCCAGCACCAAGGTGCCGCTCTCCAGGAGTGGAGTACCGCTTCCCGTGGCCCTGCGCACGAGCGCGCGTACGCGCGCGACCAGCTCGTCCATGTCGAAAGGCTTCAGCACAAAATCGTCCGCCCCTGCATCGAGGCAGTCGATGCGATCGCGCACCGCGTCGCGCGCCGACGCGACCAGAATCGGCACCGGATTGCGGGCGCCGCGCAGCGAGTGGAGCACCGCCATGCCATCCTTGCGAGGCAGGCCGAGGTCGAGGATCGCGGCGTCGTAGACACGGTTTCCCAGCGCCAGTTCACCCTCTCGTCCATCGGTGACCCAGTCGACGACAAAGGCGGCATCAAGCAGCCCTTGCTGCACCGCCTTGCCGACCATCGCGTCGTCTTCGATCAGGAGAACTCTCACTCGGGCATCCCATGCAACGGGTCAGGTCGGAGGTACTGCGCGGAATCGAGCCCGAAGGTGGTGGGCACAACGATCATAGGACTCGATCACCCGCGTGGCGATTGGTGCAAGCACCCGGCGCAGCCCCCAGGCCAGGAGCGCCCCGCCCAGCGAGACCGGCAGTGCTGCGAGCACGTCGTACGGGAAATTGACGCCGACATAGACGCGGGCGAGACCGAGCACCAGGCCGGCAGCCAGCAGCGGAAAGCACAGCACCGAGAGCCGCTGCGTCCACAGCGCGGCCAGCGCGAGAGCCCACACCACCGTCACTTGGTCGCTGGGAAGACCGGAATCCCCGGCGTGGGTCAGGTAGTGGTGACCAAGCCGAAGTGCCGAGGGGCGTGGATGCGGCCACGCATACCGCACCAACTCGGCGATCACCACCGCGCACGCCGCGGCCACCAGCAGATGCAGCAACTCGCGCCGTGTGTTGCGCTCGGAACACAACCAGACCACCGCGACTGCCGGCGGCAGCAGCCAGACGAGCCAGCGGGCGATGAACAGCGCCAGCATCAGGCGTGCCGGATGCAGCCCTGCGGGCGCGTTGATCAGCTCGAAGAGGTGGAAGTTGTCCATCGGGGGCAGCCATGCTGGCCCCGGGGCCTTAGTGGCGACTTAGGCGAACACCGGCGGCATCAGAAGCTGCGCTTGGCCTCGACGATGAACTGCACCTTCTTGATCGACTTGTCGCCGTCCATCGGGAAGGCCGCATCCACGTGCACGACGGTGCCCAGGCCGGAGCGGCTGTTGCCCAGGCGCAGGCCGAAGCCGGCGTCGCGCAGCAGCCCCTGCGCCGAATCGCCCGGCAGCGCGCCGTCCCAGGTGCGACCCATGTCGTAGAACACCGCGCCGCCGACGTGAAAGAGCCGGAACGGGAACCAGTCGGAGAACGCGCGTTCTTCGATGGTGGCGATCCACCGGCCGCTGCCGCTCTGGTAGCGCAGCGGGTAACCGCGCAGACCGGTGTCGCCGCCCAACGTGATCTGCTGGTCGGGGTCGAGCCGCACGCCGCGATCGATGCCGACCGAGGCGAACAGGCTGCGTTGCGCCGACTGCCGCTGGTACCAGCGTGCCGACAGCTTGAACAGGCCGCCGCTCAGGCCTTGGCGCTCGATGCGGCCTTCGGCGCTGCCGGCCAGCAGCCAAGTCTGCGACGGGCCCGGCATCCATCCCTTGGAAAAGCCGGTGTCGAACACCCCGGCGCTGCGGTCGGATCCGAGCTGGCTCGAGGTCGCACCCAACTGGCCGCGCACGTTCCAGCCGAGCGCGATGTCCTCGGTCTTGCCGATCTGGTCCTGGTTGTGCGTGGCGATGAACTGGTCTTCGACCCAGCTGAAGCCGATCCAGGGGTAGAGCAGGCGGCGGCCGTCCGGCGCGACGCTGGCCGCACCCAACGCGGGCAGCGGGTCGTAGCGGCGCTCGTCGAACGTCATGCCGGTCATCCAGCGCAACGCGGCGCCGTCGCGCAGGCCATCAGACCAGCCGGTCCAGGCCGTCGCGTGCCGGTCGCGCACGTCGTACTGGTTGACGACCTGGCCCTGCGAGTAGATCGAGTCGACCCGGCGCTCGTTGCGCAGCGACAGACCGCCGGCACGGCGCGTGTCCAGCGCATAGAAGGGCCGCTCCAGGGCGAGCTTCTGGGCGCGGCCGTCGCTGTTGTCGTCGTACTCGGCCGAGAGCGTCCAGCGGCTGCCGAACAGCTGCCGGTCCTGGTAGGTCATCGCCTTGGACGTGCGGTCCACGCCGGAGCTGACGTCCACACCCAGCTGTTTGCCCAGGCCGAGCAGGTTGGTCTCCTGGATGCCGATGCTGCTGCTGTTGCGGCCGCCCTTGCGGCCGAACGACACGCCCGGCTTCAGCGTCCACACATCTTGTGTCGACACCACCAGGTCGACGACGCCGTCGTGCACCACCGTCACCTGGATGTGCGCGTCGCGCAGGTAGCCGTCGGCGCGCAGCGCGCGCTCGGACTCGCGCAGCAGCCGCGCGTTGTAGCGCTCGCCGCGAGCGAACAGCAGCTGCTGCTCGATGGTCTCTCGCCGCGTCTGGAGGTGCAGCCAGTTCGCGAGCCGGAACAGGGTGTTGTCCTCCTCCTCGAGGCGAGTGTCGAAGATGTCGAGGTTGTCGATGCGGATCTCGCCGATGATCACCCCGGCCTGTTCGAGTGCCTCGTCGGAGGCCAACCCGGCACTTGCAGAAGCAGGTGCCGGCGTGGCGGCTTCATCGTCGGCCCGAGAGGTCGATGGCAACAGCACGGCGCAGGCGATCAGCCCGGCCAGCAGGCCTGCGCAGCGCCGATGGATGCGGCGAGAGGCTTGGATGGGGCTCGGCATGGAGGCACTGTGCGGAGCCAAGCATTAGTCGATCCTTAAGACACGGCGGGAAGGCCCCTGGATCGTGGGGGATCGCACGGAACTCCTCACACCGCGGCCATCGCCGCCTCATGGCAACGAGGCCGACTGCGCGGGATGCAGCGGCGGAGCCCGGTGCGGCCCGCGATGGACGCCGCTTCGGGATGCATCGTTCTGGCAGGCGTGGCTGGCATCGCGCGGCCGAGGAAGGTGAAGCAGGATGAAGCCGCCAACCTCGGTCCGCTGCGTGACGCAGTCGAGCTTCGCAATGACGTGGGTATCGTCATCGCGCACCGCGACAAAGCCGCCATTCGGTGCCAGGCGCGTCAGCGCCTCCGCCGCGGAGGTGACGAACTCCGCCCGACCTGCGCTGTAGAACGCGGCCGAGTGAAGCCGTTCGGTCACGAACACCAGCGGCTCGGCATTCTGGTGGCGCTGTGCTTCCCAGGCGCTGACAACGGCCTTGGCCGAGTTGCTGCCGAACGTGCCTGCACGCTCGGCATGGATGAGAAGCCCCAGCGCACCGGCGGTCGACAGCACCAGTCCCACAGCGATCCAGGCGTGCATGCGTTCTGTGCCGACGCGACGCCCCAGCCAATGGCTGGCCAGCAACGCCATCGGCGGCAAGGCCGGCAGCGCATACGGCAGGATGATGTTTCGCGCCGCCGTGAAGAACACGAGCGGCGCCAGTGACCAGCACACGAGGTAGAACTGCCATGAGCGTGTATCGGCATCCGCGCCGGGAATCTCGGGCCTTGCAGCACGCGGTGCGGATGCGGCGGCCAGCAACACCAGCGGCCAGGGCAGGGTCGAGACCAGCGCGAAGAGCCAGATCGTTCCCGCAGGAAAGGCATGGGCGAAGCCATAGCGGTCGCCGGACCATCCCGGCGTGAGGAAGCGGTGCCAATGTTCGCCGACGATGAAGTAATCGATGAAGCCGGGCGTCTTCAGTTCTGCCGCGAGGTACCACCAGCCGGCTGCTGCGGTCGTCACAACCAGCCCCGCGATCCACGGAACATCCCTCAGCAAGCGGCGCACCTGTCCTGTCCACACCGCCCAGGCTGCCGTTGGCAAGCCTGCCAGCGCGAGCACCAGCGGCCCCTTGGCCAGCAGTCCGATCGCCAGGCCTGCAAACAGCAGCATGGCGCCGTCGCGATGCCGCGGCCCGTGCAAGGCCTGCCACAGGCCGCACAGGGCGAGCGTGGTGCCGACCACGAGGGCTTCGTCGGTCATCACGGCGCCGGCCGATACCAGGGGCAGGGCCGCACCGCACAGCAGTCCGAGGGTGGCCAGCGGTGGGGTGTCGCGGCGTGATGCCGCCA
>Ga0065165_1001755_pt1 | contig 21590 bp, 17 predicted proteins | sample AraplaMF_Cvi_mMF_FD_63813 | JGI IMG/M metagenome (GOLD analysis project Ga0065165, IMG submission 63813) | Arabidopsis root microbial communities from the University of North Carolina, USA - plate scrape MF_Cvi_mMF (version 2) (version 3) | ecosystem: Host-associated > Plants > Roots >... | reverse complement strand
GGCCGCAACGTAGTGCTCGAGAAGAGCTTCGGCGCCCCGACCGTGACCAAGGACGGCGTCTCCGTCGCCAAGGAAATCGAGCTGGCCGACAAGTACGAGAACATCGGCGCGCAGATCGTCAAGGAAGCCGCTTCCAAGACCTCCGACGTGGCCGGCGACGGCACCACCACCGCCACCGTGCTGGCCCAGGCCTTCATCCAGGACGGCCTGAAGGCGGTCGCCGCGGGCATGAACCCGATGGATCTGAAGCGCGGCATCGACAAGGCCGTGGTCGCGGCCGTGGAAGAGCTCAAGAAGCTCTCCAACCCGACCGCCGACGACAAGGCGATCGCCCAGGTCGGCACCATCTCCGCCAACTCCGACTCGGCCATCGGCGAAATCATCGCCACCGCCATGAAGAAGGTCGGCAAGGAAGGCGTGATCACGGTCGAGGAAGGCTCGGGCCTGGACAACGAGCTGGACGTGGTCGAGGGCATGCAGTTCGACCGCGGCTACCTGTCGCCGTACTTCATCAACAACCAGCAGTCGCAGCAGGTCGAACTGGATGACCCCTTCATCCTGCTGTACGACAAGAAGATCTCCAACGTGCGCGAGCTGCTGCCGATCCTCGAGGGCGTGGCCAAGGCCGGCAAGCCGCTGCTGATCGTCGCCGAGGAAGTGGAAGGCGAGGCGCTGGCCACCCTGGTGGTCAACACCATCCGCGGTATCGTCAAGGTGGCCGCCGTGAAGGCTCCGGGCTTCGGCGACCGCCGCAAGGCGATGCTGGAAGACATGGCCATCCTGACCAACGGCCAGGTGATCTCCGAGGAAGTGGGCCTGCAGCTTGAGAAGGCGACCATCGCCGATCTCGGCCGCGCGAAGAAGATCGTGGTCACCAAGGAAAACACCACGATCATCGACGGCGCCGGCGAAGCGGAGAAGATCCAGTCGCGCATCGGCCAGATCAAGGCGCAGATCGAGGAGACCTCCTCCGACTACGACCGCGAGAAGCTGCAGGAGCGCGTGGCGAAGCTGGCCGGCGGCGTGGCCGTGATCAAGGTCGGTGCCGCCACCGAAGTGGAAATGAAGGAAAAGAAGGCCCGCGTCGAAGACGCACTGCACGCCACCCGTGCGGCCGTCGAGGAAGGCGTGGTGCCGGGCGGCGGCGTCGCCCTGATCCGTGCGCTGAAGGCCGTGGTCGGCCTGAAGGGCGCCAACGAAGACCAGAACCACGGCATCAAGATCACCACCGCCGCTCTGGAAGCTCCGCTGCGCGCGATCGTGGCCAATGCCGGCGAAGAGCCCTCCGTCATCGCCAACAAGGTGAAGGAAGGCCAGGGCAACTTCGGCTACAACGCCGCCACCGGCGAGTTCGGCGACATGATCGCCTTCGGCATCCTGGACCCGACCAAGGTCACCCGCTCGGCGCTGCAGTACGCCGCCTCGGTGGCCGGCTCGATCATCACGACCGAAGCGGCCGTGACCGAGCTGCCGAAGAAGGAAGAAGCCCACTCGCACGGTGCGGGCGGCGGCATGGGTGGCATGGGCGGCATGGATTTCTGATCCGCCCCATCTGTTGTCAGCTTCGAGGAGAACCCCGCCTTGTGCGGGGTTTTCTTTTTGGGGCCGCGGGGGCGAGAGCAGAGGGATGTCGTCTGATATTGGCCATCCAGCGAGGGGCAGGATCGGCCGTACTCCATATCATTGGTCGCCTTGTACATGGCGCCAAAGCGCCTCTATATTGTAGGTAGACTTTAATATGGAAAGAGAATCCATCCTTATGCAAGTTTGCCTTGCATGAACAGGCCGAGGGCCCGTTCTCCGGCCGGGGACCGTAACCAGCGTGCCGGGCGCTATATCGCCCAGCCCAGTGGTTACCGCGCTTTTCATCCGAACCCCCTGCCACCGAAGCCCGCGTTGCGGATGGACGACGAGCTGCAGGCGTTGCTGTCGCTTGCCGATCGTGCGCTGGGCCGCCTCGACGGTTCGATTCAAACCCTGCCCAATCCCGATCTGTTCGTCTTCATGTACGTACGCAAGGAGGCCGTGCTTTCCAGCCAGATCGAAGGCACGCAGAGTTCATTGCAGGACCTGCTGGCCGCCGAAGCGCACATCCTGACCCCGGACCGGCCGCGCGACGTCGACGAGGTGGTCAATTACGTCAGTGCCATGAACTATGGCCTGGGCCGGCTGCAGGAACTGCCGGTGTCGGTGCGCCTGATTCGCGAAATCCACGAGCGCTTGTTGCAAGGCGTGCGCGGCATGCGCCTCACGCCCGGCGAACTGCGCCATTCGCAGAACTGGATCGGTGCTTCGGGTTGCACCTTGAGCGAAGCCAGCTTCGTTCCACCACCGCCGCACGAGGTGCCGAACGCGCTTGGCGCGCTGGAAACCTTCCTGCACGCGCAGAGCGCGCTGCCGGCGTTGATTCAAATAGGGCTGGCGCATGCGCAGTTCGAAACCATCCATCCCTTTCTCGATGGCAATGGACGCGTCGGCCGTCTGCTGATCACCTTTCTGCTGTGCCAGCGGGACATTCTTGGGAAACCGGTCCTCTACCTGTCGCATTTCTTCAAGCAGCACCGCGCCGAGTACTACGAGCGACTGCAGGCCGTGCGCGACAAGGGCGATTGGGAAGGCTGGCTGGCGTTCTTCCTGCGTGGCGTGGTGAGCGTCAGCCGCGAAGCTACGGAGACCGCGCGACGCATCCTTCTGCTGCGCGAAGACCATCGCGCCAGAGTCACCGAAGGATTGGGGCGCGCCGCGGGCAATGGGCACAAGCTCCTGGAATACCTGTATCGACGCCCGATCGTTGCGGTGGCCGACGTGCAGGCGCTGACCACTACGACCTATACCGCGGCCAACAACCTGGTGTCGCGGCTGGTCGCCTTGGGCATCCTTGCCGAAGCCACCGGCTATCGGCGCAACCGGTTGTTCCGTTATCAGGCTTACATCGACTTGTTCGGCGAATCCGCGGATGCGGGGCAAGCGGCGGTGAAGTGATCGGGCGACATGCTTGATCCGTGAGAAGGGCCCCGCTACGGCGGGGTTTTTCTTTGCCCAAAAGAAAACCCCGGGAGTCCACCTCCCGGGGTTGCTCGATGCGGGCGCGCCCTTGGCGCCGCGTCGGTTGATCGCTTACTTGCCGCCGGCTTCCGCCTTGGCGTCGGTCTTCGCGCCGACCGCGGCGCCGGCGACCGGCGTCTCGACCTTCGCGCCGGCCTTCACCGAGGTGGCGGCTTCGGCGCCGCCGGTGGCATCGCTCGCGGCCGACTCGGTGGTCTTGGCCGCCTTGTGGCCGGCGTGCTTGGCCTTGTGCGTCGCCTTCTTCACGGTGTCGGTCGCGCCGTCGGCGGTCTTGGTGGCAACCTGGTCCGTCGTCTTGGTGACGTCCTGCACCGCGGCGCCGGCGTTGAGGTTCGCGCTCGCCTTGGTGGCGTCCTGCACCGAGGTGCCGGCATTGACGCTCGCGCCGGCCTTGGCGGCCGCCTGGGCCTGGGCGAAGGCAGGGGCGGTCAGCACGGTGGCCGAGAGGACGAGAGCAGCAAGCAGGGTCTTACGCATGGGGTAAACCTCCGATGTGAGTGCCGCGACGCAACGTGCCGCGGTGGAATCACGCTAGAGGCGGTTTGCCTGCTGAATCCTGAATTTTTTCGGGCTGCTCCGGTTTGCTTAAGCCGGCGGACATGTCGCTGAATCGCTGGTGCGTGCCGATGAAAAACGCGTTCCGCGCACTCTTGTTTTCTTTCGCGCAGCTAGTGGGAATGCGCCTTGCGCGGCATCACTGATGCGCGCCTTCGGTGGCGGCGGCGGGTGCGATGCCTTCCTGCGCGAAGCCGGTATGTTCCGAAAGCGCATCGGCGCGCGGCAGCATGCGGTCGAGTTTTCCTTTCAGCCGCAGCAGCGCCACGCTCTCCATCGCCGCATCGATGCGCTGCTCGCTGCCGTCCTCGGCCTGTGGCGGCGCGCCCGGTGCGCGGGTGAGCGCGGCCAGCTGCGGCGCCAGTACCTGGGTCAGCGCGAAGTACGCATCGTCGTGGATGCCGGCCTGCTCCAGCACCTTGCCCGGCAGCATCCATGAGGCGAGATCCTCGCGCTGCGGCTGCACCTGGTTGCGCGGATCGACCAGCAGCCAGGTGCCCGGCTCGCTCAGCATGTCCTTGCCGTCGACGAAGCCCAGCGTTTCGAAGCTGCCGCTCAAGCCCGGCAGGTGGTCGCCGTAGAACAGCAGCAGGGTGGGGCGCTCGCGTTGCGCCAGCAGGCTGGCCAGGCGGCCCAGTTCTTCGTCGGCGTGCTGCATGTGATAGAGGTAGTTGCGCAGTTCGGTCTTGTCCTCGGCGGCAAGGCCGTCCGGCACGGGGATCGCATCGCGCTTGACCGCATCGGCCGGCGTCACGTCGTAGGGGCCGTGCGCTTCGATGCTGATCGCGAACAGGAATTGCGGCGGGCCGGCATCTTTGAGCTGCGCCATGATTTCGTCGGTCATGGCGCGGTCGGCCATGTACTGGCCGTCCAGGTCCTTGGCGTTGACGAAGCCGCCCTGCGACACGAAACGGTCGAAGCCGATCGCGCGGAACGCCGTGCTGCGGTTCCAGAAGGCGGGGTTGTTGCCGTGGATCGCCATCGTGCGATACCCGTGCGAGCGCAGCGTGCGCACCATGCCCGGCACCACCTTGGTGTTGAGCTGCAGGTACGGGAACTGCAGGTCGTCGAAGTAGCGCAGCGACAGGCCGGTCAACACCTCGAACTCGGTGCGGATGGTGCCGCCGCCGAAGGTCGGTACGTGCAGCGCGCCGCTGTAGCCCTGCTGCGCCAGGCGGTGCAGGTTCGGCGTGAGGTCGTGGTGCTCGAAGCCCTTGAGGATGGCCGGATCGAAGAACGATTCGCTCTGCACCACCACGATGTCGGGCATGGCGCCGGTATCGCCCGACGCGCCGCGCATGCGTTCGCGCAGCGCGCCGTCGGCCTGGCCGATCAGCTGCATCGCCGCATTGGGGTCGGCCTTCTTGCGCTGCTGGCCGAAATGCAGATGGAACATCATCAGCGAGCTGACCAGCCCCGAATGCTGCGCGGTGGACGAGGCCGACCACGGCTCCATCCACAGCGTCTCGCCGTCGTAGAAGCGGCCCCATGCCGGCGCGCCGCCCAGCAGCGAGCCGAGCACCACCAGCACCGAGGCGCCGGCGAGCAGGCGCTTGCCGCGGGTGCGGCGCGGGAACAGCGGCAGCTCCTTGCGCCAGGCCAGCACCACCAGGGCGATGCCGGCGGCCAGCGCCAGGTATGGCCAGGGTGTGGTCGGCAGATAACCGCCGAGCAGATGCAGGCCGCCCTTGCGCAGCTGGCCGAGCATGCGGAAATCGGCCGGCATCAGCGGCGTGCCCAGCTGCCTCACCTTCAGCGCATTGACGCCGTACAGCACGCCCTGCAGCAGGAAGGCCAGGCCGAACGAGAGCAGCGGACGCCGGCTCAGCACCATCAGCAGCAGGGCCAGCAGCAGCCCCGGCAGCGCATTGGCCAGCAGGTACAGCGGCTGCTGGAACAGCTGCTGCGGCGCAACGCCTTCGCCGCCGTCGAGCCAGCCGGTGAACAGCACGAAGGCCACCGCCAGCATCAAGGGGAGGGCGACGCGGCGGGCCAGGCCGGACCTGGTGGCTGGATTGAGGGTCTTGGTCATGGCAGTCCTAGGGGGATTGCGCTGTCATGGCTCGGACATCGGAATGTAACGATGCCGGCATGAACCAGGTGTTCGGCGTTCGTGGTGCTTGCGTACTTTTCGAGCAGTGCCAACGTGATGGCGAAGCGGTGCGTGCACGCGCCCCTGCCGTGCAGGATCTCGCGGTCATCTGCCGGTCATCTTGGCATCGCGCGGGCGGGCGCAGACGGCACACCGGCGCGGAAGGCACAATGTCCGGATGCAGCCCAAGGAATCCCCGGCGCTACGCGCCCTGATCGACGACCGCTACGCCGAACTGGCCGCGCGCTGCCGCCTGGCCGGTGTTGCGCTGCACGACGACGCCGGCGTGGCCGAGCGCATCCGCCGCGCCCTGCTGGCCAGCGATTTCGCCTACGACATCTGGTTCCGCCAGCCGCAGCTGCTGGCGCCGCAGGGGCTGGAACGCCTGCGCGCCGGTGGCGACGCCAGCACGCGCATCGAGACGCTCAGGCTCGATCCGGACGAAGCCGCCTGCATGGCCACGCTGCGCCGCTTCCGCCACGCCGAGGCGCTGCGCCTGGTGTTCCGCGACGTCAACGGGTTGGACGAATTGCCCGAGACGCTGTCCGCCACCAGCGTGCTCTACGAGGCGCTGCTGGGCGCCGCGCTGGGCTGGTCCGAGCGCGCGTTGGCCGCGCGCTATGGCCACGGCCGCGACCACGAGGGCGTCCTGCAGCGCATGGTGGTGGTCGGCTTCGGCAAGCTCGGCGGCAGCGAGCTGAATTTCTCCTCCGATATCGACCTGGTGCTGGCCTATCCGCACAGCGGCCAGAGCGACGGCCCGCGGCCGCTCGACAACAGCGAATACTTCGTGCGCATGGGCCGCCAGCTGGTGCGCCTGCTGGCCGAGCCCACCGTCGACGGCATCTGCGCGCGCGTCGATCTGCGCCTGCGCCCGTTCGGCAATGCGGGTCGCCTCGCGCTGCCGTTCAGCGCGATGGAGCAGTACTACCAGAGCGAAGGCCGCGACTGGGAGCGCTATGCCTGGATCAAAGCGCGCCCCGTGGCCGGCGACCGCAATGCGGGCAAGCAGCTGCAGGAACTGCTGCGGCCGTTCGTGTTCCGCAAATACCTGGACTACACCGCCTTCGCCGGCCTGCGCGAAATGAAGGCGCTGATCGACGCCGAGGTGGCGCGCAAGGACCTGGCCGACAATCTCAAGCTCGGCCCCGGCGGCATCCGCGAAGTCGAATTCATCGTGCAGCTCACCCAGCTGATCCGCGGCGGCCGCGAACCGAGCCTGCGCGTCCGCGGCCTGCTGCCGGCGCTGACCGCCTGCGAGGCGCGCGGCCATATCGCCGCCTCGCGCGCCAAGGCGCTGCGCGAGGCCTATGTGTTCCTGCGCCGGGTGGAAAACCGCGTGCAGATGCTGCGCGACGCGCAGACGCACGACATCCCGGAGGACGCACTAAGCCGCGAGCGCATCGCGCTCGGCCTGGGCCATGCCTCGTGGGAAGCGCTGGCGGCGGAACTGGCGCGCCATCGCGCCGTGGTCAGCGAGGAATTCGCCGAGGTGCTGGTGCCGCAGGGCGGCCGCACCGCGAGCGTGCCGGTGGAAGACGTGGCGCTGTGGCGGCGCGTCTGCGCGGAAGAGATCGATCCCGGCCTGCTCGAGGCGGCAGGTTTCCAGCCCGGCGCCGAAGCCGCCGAGGCGCTGCTCAAGCTGCCGCAGGCCGCAACGGTGCGCGCCATGCCGCCGCGTTCGCGCGAACAGCTCGACCGCCTGATGCCGCAGCTGCTGGCGCTGGCGCGCGACAGCGCGGCGCCGGTGCCGGGCCTGCTGCGCCTGTGCCGGCTGGTGCAGGCGGTGGCGCGGCGCTCCTCGTATCTGGCCTTGCTGGAAGAACAGCCGGCGGCGCGGCGACGCCTGGCCGACCTGTTCGCACGCAGCGCCTTCCTCGCCGAACGCGTGATCGCGCAGCCGCTGCTGCTGGACGACGTGCTCGATCCGCGCATCGACCAACTGCCGCTCAAGCGCGCCGACATCAGCGCGGAAATCAGCCGCGTGCTGGGCACGCTGGACGAGCGCGAGGCCGAAGCGGAGCTGGAGCGCATCAACGAATTCAAGGCCAGCACGGCGTTCCGCCTCGGCCTGGCCTTCAACGACGGCCGCGCCGACGCGGTCGCCACGGCGCGCCGCCTCGGTGCGCTGGCGGAGTCGGTGGTAATCGCGGTGATGGCCCTGGCGGAACGCGAACTCACCGAACAGCACGGCCGCCTGCCGGGCGAAGGCAGCGGCTTCGCCGTGCTCGGCTACGGCAGCCTCGGCGGCGAGGAGCTGGGCTTCGCCTCCGACCTGGACCTGGTCTTCGTCTACGACACCCGCCGCGCCCATGCGATGAGCGATGGCGCGCGCCCGATCGAAGGCTCGCGCTGGTACCAGCGCCTGGCGCAGCGCGTGATGAACTGGCTGACCGTGCTGACCCGCGCCGGGCGTCTGTACGAAGTGGATACGCGGCTGCGTCCCGACGGTTCCAAGGGCCTGCTCGTCAGCAGCCTGGAAGCCTTCGCCGAATACCAGCGCAGCCGTGCATGGACGTGGGAACACCAGGCGTTGCTGCGCGCCCGCCCGGTGGCCGGCGATGCCGCGTTGAATGCGGAGTTGCTCGACGTGCGCCGCGAGATCCTCGCCGTGCCGCGCGAGCGTGCCCGCGTGCTGGCCGACGTCAGCGACATGCGCCGGCGCTGGCGCGCCGAGCGCGACCGTTCCGACGAGCGCCTGTTCGATCTGAAGCAAGGCCACGGCGGCCTGCTCGATATTGAGTTCGCCCTGCAGGGCCTGGTGCTGGCGCACGCGGCGGAGCGGCCGCTGCTGCTGCTGTCCACCGCGAACGCGGCGCTGATCGAAGCCTGCCGCACCAGCGGCCTGCTCGACGATGCGCAAGCCGAGGTGTTCGCGCGCGCGCATGGCGATCTGCTGCGCCGTGCGCTGGCCTGCACGCTGGACCTGCGTTCGCGCATCGCGCCGCGCGAGCCGGCGCTGGATGCATTGAGCGAAGAAGTGCGGCGGGTGACGGCGGAGCTCGGCTTCGCGTTCGCCGCGAAGGCGACGACGGTCTAGGTGCGGCTGGCGTTGCGCGCCGCAATGCGCTGGCGCACCGTCTCGGCGATGGCGCGGGTTTCGCGCAGCGGCGCCTGCCGTGCGGGCGGCGTGTCGTCCAGCCCGTGCAGCAGCCCCGCTTCGCGCAGCGCCTGGTGGAACCGCGCGAATTTGCCGGGCAGCGGTGCGCGCACCAGGGTCTGCACCGCGCAGCCGATGGCGCAGGCTTCGGAAAGCATGTTGATCGAGTCCGGCGTCACCACCAGCCGGTCGGCCCAGCCCATGGCGGCGGGGTAGGGATTGGCGCCGTCTTCCTCGCTGCTCCACACCACGCCGGGAATGCCGGCGAGGCGTTCGCGCAGCACCGCGACCACGCCGGCCGGCGTGCGGCGCGAGGCCAGCACCAGCAGGCTGCCGCCGTCGTGCTGTTGCTGCGCCACCAGCCGCTCGGCCAGGGCGTGGGCGTAGGCCGCATCGATCGGAATCCCCTTGCGCGGCCCGCCCACCAGCACCGCGACGCGCGGCTGCGGCAGATCGCCGAAGGCGGGGCAGACGTCGCGGCCTTCGGCCAGCCAGGCGTCGTCGACCGGATTGAGCGAGCCCAGCGGATGCAGCACGTTCGGTCCGTCCAGGCCGTCATGGCGTGGCGCGATCACCGTGTCCCAATGCCGCGGATCGATACGCGGATCGAGAATCTGCACCGCATAGCTGCCGCCTTCGGACAGTTCGCGCACCAGCCGCGTGTAATACGCCGCCGCGCGGCCGCAGCCGACGATCACCGCCGGCCACGGCGGCACCACGATGCCGCGGCGCTGCGGCGCGGGCAGGGCGAAGCGGCCGCCGGGCAGCAGGCGCGGCGCGAACCAGGACCAGGGCGCGCGCAGTCCCAGCACCAGATGGCGGAACGGCAGGCCCAGCGCTTCGGCCAGGGCCAGGGCCTGGCGGTCGTTGCCGGCGCGGCCGTCGGTGACCACCCAGCATTCGCCGTGCAGCCTGGTCATGCGGGGTGCTGGCCCGGGATTGTTTCGATTCTCGCCACAGTACGTTCTGTCCGGCCCAGTCCTGTTCGCCCTTGCGTGCCCGTACACTTCGGGGCCACGGCGCCGCCCGGCGCGTTCTATCGAAGGATACCCATGAGCGAGTTGCTTTCCGAGGCCGCCCTCGACCAGCTGTTCCGCGAGGCCCGCACCTACAACGCCTTCCTGGACAAGCCGGTGAGCGACGAGGTGCTGCGCCAGGTCTACGAGCTGGCCAAGTTCGGCCCCACCAGCGCCAACTCCTCGCCGGCGCGCATCGTGTTCGTGAAGTCGGCCGAGGCCAAGGCCAAGCTGGAGCCGTTCCTGTCCGAAGGCAACCGCGCCAAGACCATGAAGGCGCCGGTCACCGCCATCGTCGGCGTCGACCACGAGTTCTACGAGCACCTGCCGCGCCTGTTCCCGCATGCCGATGCGCGCAGCTGGTTCGTCGGCAACCAGCCGATGATCGACACCACCGCATTCCGCAACGCCACCCTGCAGGGCGCCTACCTGATCATCGCGGCGCGCGCGGTGGGCCTGGACTGCGGCCCGATGTCCGGCTTCGACAACGCCGGCGTGGACAAGGCGTTCTTCGCCGATACGCCCAGCGTGAAGTCCAACTTCCTGATCAATCTCGGTTACGGCGATGCCAGCCGCGACCTGTTCCCGCGCAACCCGCGCCTGTCGTTCGAGGAGGCGTGCCGCATCGCCTGAGCGCGATGCGTCCGCCTTTAACCGCAGCCCCCTCTTCCACGGAGAACTACCCATGCGTGCACTTCGTTACCTCGTTCTCGCCGGCCTGATCGGCGCCGCCGTCACCGCGCAGGCCGACCCGGTCACCTACAAGCTCGACCCGGGCCACACCAATGTGCTGTTCAGCTGGAACCACTTCGGCTTCTCCAACCCGACCGCGAACCTGGGCTTGGGCGAAGGCACCCTGGTGTTCGACGAGAAGGACGCAGCCAAGTCCTCGGTCGAAGTGACCCTGCCGCTGGCCAACCTGGACACCCACGTGTCCAAGCTGGACGAGCACCTGAAGAAGCCGGATTTCTTCGACGCCGACAAGTTCGCCAACATCACCTTCAAGAGCACCAAGGTGCAGTCGCTCGGCGGCGGCAAGTACAAGGTGACCGGTGACCTGACCGTGCACGGCGTGACCAAGCCGGTGGTGCTGGACGCCAAGCTCAACAAGAGCGGCGTGCACCCGATGCTGAAGGTGCAGACCGTGGGTTTCGACGCCAGCACCACGGTGAAGCGCTCGGATTTCGGCATGGGCGCCTACGTGCCGAACGTCAGCGACGAGATCAAGATCCACATCACCACCGAGGCTTCGGTGCCGAAGGCGGATTGATGCATGCCGGCGCCGTTCGCGGCGCCGCATGAAAAAAGCCCGCGCCGTGATGGCGCGGGCTTTTTCTTGGTGCCGCTGGCGGAAGTTCAGTTCTTGCTGACGCCTTCGTTCTTCAGCGACTCCAGCTTGCTCAGGTCCACGCTGTTGACGGCGTCCTTGAGCTGGTCGATCTCCGCGTTGCCGCTGGCCTTCACCGAGAAGCGCTGGCCGACCACCACGGTGTAGTCGCCGGTCTTGTTGACCTTGTCCCAGGACTCGTGCACCAGGCGGCCGTCCTTGCTGTAGGTCTTCTCGTAGCCGTTGTCGGTCTGCTGCTCGGACTCGGCGGCGAAGGCATTGGCCACCGCCATCATGCCCTTCATGCTACCGGTGTCGGAGATTTCCAGCTCGATGTTGCGGCTGCCGTCCCCGTACTGGCCGTGCGCGACGGTGATCTGCACGCCCACGCCGGCGCTGCGCTCGGCCGACAGGCTCTGGCGCTTGAGGCCCCCGGCGCTGTCGGGCAGGAAGGCCTTGATCTGGTCGGCCGACAGCGACTGCACGTTGCCGTCGTTGCCCATCATCTTGCTCATCGCGGCCTGCTGGGCGGAGGTGTCGCCGGACTTCTGCGCGGCCTCCAGCTCCTTGCTGGCCTGCTCGGCGCGCGCACCCATCTCGGCCAGCTTGCCGGCCGCGCTGTCCTTGTCGACGGTGGCGCTGCCGTTGTCGCCGCTGAAGGTGACGTGGCCGCCGCTCATGGCGGCGCCGGTCAGTGCCGCGGTGCCGACCACGCCGGCCACGATCATGCTGACGATCCAGCCCAGCACGATGCCGATGATGATGCTCACGGCCGTATAGCCGGCCGTCTTCTCCACCGGGCTTTGCATGGTGGCCGACAGGCCCAGGTAGAGCAGGTAGATCGAGTAGATGCCGCCGGCGATGGCGATCAGCCAGCCGATCCAGGGCAGGATCACGGCGGCGCCGGCGACCCAGCTGGCGGTCCAGGCATAGGCCACGGCTTTCAGCGCCTGCACCGGCTCTTTCTGGCCGCCGAAGCTCGGCGCCAGCGCGTTGACGATCAGCGACATCACATAGACCAGCACCAGCGACAGCACGTACTGCAGCACCATGCCGGCCAGGCCGGAGCCGAACGGCGCGCGCCAGGTCATGCCCATCAGGCTGACGCCGATCAGGCTGTTCTTGATGAAGCCGGCGACGGCCGGCAGCGCGGCCAGCACCAGGATGTAGCTGGTATAGAGGCCCTGCACGGTGGCCGGCTCCGCGGCGATGACCGGCCATTCGGTTTTGGGCGTGGTGAGGATCGCCCGCGCGCGGGCCATGATCTTTCCGAAATCCATTGGATGTTCCCCTTCAAGCTGGATGGTGCGGCGGTGGTCCGCCGGGGCAGCCGATGATGCAGCCGCCCGATGACAATCGGCCCGGAGCCGGTTCACAGCATGTTTCTTCCCTGTGCCCGCCGCGCCGGCCGGGCGGTGCAGCCTGCTACCATTGTCGGCCCGATGTCCAGTCTGGAGCTTGATCCCATGCCCGCTTCCCCCGCCGAGCCCGCACGGCAGATTTTGGCCAATGCCGAAAATCGTTATGAAGTGACGCGCAAGGACCTTCCCTTGTCCTGCCCGCTGCCCGGCATGGCGCTGTGGAACTCGCACCCGAAGGTGTACCTGCCGATCGTCGAGGACGGCGGCGAATCCAGCTGTCCCTACTGCGGCGCGCGTTACGTCCTGAACGACTGAACCGGCCGGGGCCAGGCAAGGCACCGCATCGAACTTCAGGCGGCAATCGGCACGATTGCTGCTTGTCCCCAAGGATGAAGGCTTTACTCGAACCGTCCATGTCCGCCGTTGCCGCGCCAGCCCGGTCGCTGACCGTGGTCCAGCTGATCCCGGCCCTGCAGTCCGGTGGGGCCGAGCGGTCGGCGCTGGAAGTCGCGCGCGCGCTGGTGCAGGCCGGTCACCGTTCGGTGGTGATCTCCGCCGGCGGTCGCCTGGCCGGCCAGCTGGAAGCCGAGGGCAGCGAGCACATCAGCCTGGACATCGGCCGCAAGTCGCTGCGCACCCTGCTGCGGGTGGGCGCCCTGCGCCGCGTGCTGGCGCAGCTGAAGCCGGACATCGTGCACGCCCGCTCGCGCCTGCCGGCCTGGCTGGGCTGGTGGGCGATCCGCGGGCTGCAGCCGCGCCCGCATTTCGTCACCACCGTGCACGGCTTGAATACGCCCGGGCGCTACAGCTCCATCATGCTGCGCGGCGAGCGGGTGATCGCCGTCTCGCAGACCCTGCGCGACTACGTGCTGAGCCACTACCGCTGGCTGGAGCCCTCGCGCGTGCGGGTGATTCCCCGCGGCATCGACCCTGAGGCATTTCCGTACGGTCATCGCCCCGACGATGCCTGGCAGAAGGCCTTCTTCACCGAATTCCCGCGCCTGGCCGGTGCGCCGCTGCTGACCCTGCCGGGCCGCGGCACGCGGCTGAAGGGCCATCACGACGCCGTGGAGCTGATCGCGGAACTCAAGCGCCGCGGCATCGACGCGCGCCTGCTGCTGCTGGGCGTGATCGAGCCGGGCCGCGAAGCCTACGTGGCCGAGCTGCGCGAGCTGATCAGTGCGCGCGGCATCGAGTCCCAGGTGGTGCTGACCCCGCCGCGCAACGACGTGCGCGACATCTACGCCGTGTCGGCGCTGGTGCTGCAGCTGTCGAACAAGCCCGAATCCTTCGGCCGCACCGTGGTCGAGGCGCTGTCGCTGTGCCGCCCCGTGCTGGGCTATGCCCACGGCGGCGTCGGCGAGCTGCTGGCCGAGCTGTATCCGGCCGGCCGCGTGCCGGTCGGCGACCGCGAACGCCTGGTGGAGCGCGCGGCCGAGCTGCTGCGCGTGGCGCCGCCGATCCCGATGCTGCAGAGCTACCGCCTGTCGGACATGCAGCAGGCCACGCTGGCGCTGTACGAGGAAGTGGTCGCCGGCTGACTCGCTCGTCATTCCGGCCTGCGCCGGAATGACGAGCAGGGTGGCGGCTCGCCTACAATGCCCCGGCTTTTCCTACCGGGTTCCCGCATGCCTGTTCTCCCTGCGCTCAAGGCCGCCCTGCGCTCGCCGCTGTTGCCGTTCTGGCTGGTGATCGCGCTGCTGCCGTTCGGGCGCAGCTCGGAGCTGGGCACCTTTCTGTGCCTGCTCGGCGTCGTGCTGCTGTTCGCGCGGCATCCGCGCGCGCTGGGCGAGCATGCCGGCGCACGGCTGCTGCTGTGGCTGCTGGGCGCGTATATCGGCGCGGCGCTGCTGTCGTGCTTCGGGGCGGTGGCGCCGGGCAAGAGCTGGTCGACCGTGGCGGCGCTGCTGCGCTACGTGCCGCTGGGGCTGTATGCGTGCTTCGCCATCCGCCGCGCCGGCAAGCTCGATGCGCTTTATGTCGCCGTCGCCGCCGTGCTCGCCGTGTGGGTGCTGGATGCCTGGGTGCAGGCGCTGACCGGCTGGAGCCTGGGCGGGCATGCGGAGCAGGAGCGCGTGTCCGGCATCTTCGGCGCCGACAATCTCAAGCTCGGCCCCTCGCTCGCCGTGCTGGCGCCGTTCGCGCTGTGGGCCGCGCGCTGGTGCTGGGGGCGGCTGGGGCTGGTGCTGGCCGCGCTGGCCTTGCTCGGGCCGGTGCTGCTCTCAGGATCGCGTGCATCGTGGCTTACCTACGCGCTGGTGGTGCTGGCCTTCGCCTGGCGCGAGGCCGGCTCGGCCAGGCGCTTCGTGCTGATCTGCTGCGCCGGCACCCTGGTCGCCGCGGCCGCCGGCGGACTGGCATGGAAAACCTCGGAGCGTTTCCACGCGCGCATGGAAAAGACCTTGCTCGCCTTCCGGGCGTCGGACCACGCGGTGGATACGGCGCTCAGCGGACGGCTGGATATCTGGCGCACCAGCTGGTGGATGTTCGAAGCGCATCCGCTCAACGGCGTCGGCGTGCGCGGCTATCGCTACGCCTATCGCCAGGTGGCGCCGCCGGACGACCACTTCGTGGCCACCGGCGAGAACTGCGGCGCGGGCGAGGGCGCCTGCCATGCGCACCAGGTGGTGCTGGAAGTGCTGAGCGAAACCGGCCTGGCCGGCCTCGCGCTGTGGCTGGCCGGCGCGGTGCTGGCGATACGCCGCTGGCATGCGGCGGGAGCGGCGGCGCGCGCCCGCGCATTTCCCGCCACGGTGGCGCTGGGCGTGATGCTGTTCCCGCTCAATACCCATCTGGCTTTCTATTCGGCGTGGTGGGGCCTGCTGTTCGCCTGGGTGCTGGGCCTGTGGTGCGCCAGCCTGTACGTGGCCGCGGAGGACGCCGATGGCGCGTGAGCCCCTGTCGGTGGTGCTGACCAGCTACAACAGCGCCGCCACGCTCGACGCCTGCCTGGCCAGCGTGCGCTGGGCCGACGAGGTGGTGGTGCTGGATTCGGGCTCCACCGACGCTACGCTCGCCATCGCCGCGCACTACGGCGCGCGCGTCGAGAGCCAGCCCTTCGCCGGCTACAGCGCGCAGAAGCAGGCGGCCATCGACCTGGCGCGGCACGACTGGGTGCTGCTGCTCGACTCCGACGAAGCCATGCCGGCGAACGCCGCGCAGATCATCCAGCACGTGCTCGCGCAGCCGGCGCATGCCGGCTACCTGCTGTGGCGCCGCGAATGGATCTTCTGGCAATGGCAGTCGCCGCGCAGCCGCCTCAATCACTATGTGCGCCTGTTCGACCGCCGTCGCGCGCGCATGAGCGGCCACCGCGTGCACGAGGAAGTCACCGTCGACGGCAGCGTCGGCGTGCTGGACCTGGTGATGGACCACTACGGCGAGCGCGATATCGCCGGCCGCGTGGACAAGGCCAACCGCTATTCCAGCCTGCAGGTGGCGGACCTGGCCGGCCGCCGCGCCAGCGGCCTGCGCCTGCGCATGCTCACCAATGCCTGGGCCGCGTTCTTCCGCTACTACCTGCTGCGCGGGCATTACCGCTCGGGCTGGGCGGGCTTTATCGCCGCGCGCATCCACGCGTTCTATGCGTTCCTGAAGTACGCCAAGCTTTACGAGGCGACGCGGGCGGAGCAGAGGGAAACACGTATCCCTGCGCCGGAGCGCAAGGACGTTTAGCCGTCCATTGGCTTATGCCGCCCGGTCCAGCGGCCACACCTGGCCGCGCAGCGCCGTGATCAGCAGCCCGCAGGCCTCGCGCCGCAGCGCCTCGCGCTTGCGGAAGGCGGAGCGGTGCTTGCTCTCCACCTGGGTCTCGTCGCGCAGCGGCTCCTGCGCGGGCAGGGCGTAGAAGCCGTCGGTGAGCGGCTCGCCCTGGCATTCCTGCCAGAAGGCGTCGTAGTCGGCCTTGATCTTGTCCGCCTCGCCGGCGAACGGATGCGCCAGATTGGCGACGCCGCGCACGCGTTCGATGCCGTATTCGGCGGCGAAAGCCAGCAGCAGCGAGAACAGCAGATTCTTCGGGCGCAGGCCATGGCACTGCCTGGTCAGCTCGCGCACCGCTTCGCGGCCCAGCTCCGCCGACGCGCCCTGCATGCAGCCGATCAGCAGGCTGCTGCCTTCGTCGGCCACGGTGAACACCGCGGACGACAGCACCTGGTCATGGCTGTTGGTCAGGCACAGCGCCAGCTCGCCTTCGCGGCTGCGGCCGGTGGGGCGGCGCAGTTCGATGCGCAGCTCGCTGTTGTCCTTCAGCGTCAGCGCGCCAATGCGGTAGCCGCCGTGCAGATAGACGCCGTCGGCCATGTCTTCGGGCAACTGCACGAAGGCGAAGCGGAAATGATCGGCGACGATCTCCATCCGGCGCGCGCGGCCGAACCGGCGATTGATGTAATGGTGATGCCAACGCTCCAGCAGCCGCGGATCCTGCGCGAGGATCGCGCTGAGCCGCGGCGAGCCGTACACGAACTGCAGCCACGCGGATTGCCGCCGCGCCATGCGGGCGCAGCGCAGCAGGTATTTCAGCCCGGAGGCGATGCGTTTTGGCGCGGCGCCGCGCCAGTCATGACGATGGCGTAGCGAGCGCAAGAACAAACGAATGGACATGGCGCGCAAGAATGGGGAAACCGCGCATGCCTTGTACTTGAGCAGTCTGTCGCCTGCCTGTCGCGGCTCAATAAACTTCCGGGCTGTGCGGCGGGCGCGTCTTGAAGCGCTTGTGCACCCACAGGTATTGCTCGGGCGCTTCGCGCACCATCTGCTCGATGCTCGCATTCACGCGCGCGGTGTCGAACGCGGCGTCACCGCTGGGAAAGTCCTGCAGCGGCGCACCCAGGCGCAATGCATAGCCGCGGCCGTCGGGCAGGCGGCGATGGAAGAACGGAACGACCAGCGCACCGGACAGGCGCGCCAGGTGATGCGTCGCGGTGATGGTCGCCGCCGGCACGCCGAAGAACGGCACGAAGACATTGTCCTTGCTGCGCATGTCCTGGTCGGGCGCGTACCACAGCGTGCCGCCGCTGCGCAGGTACTTCACCGTGCCGCGGATGTCGTCCTTGTCGAACATGGCGGCGGCGTAGTCCAGGCGCGCGCGCAGCACGGCCCATTCGAACACCGCCGAATCCATGCGCCGGTACATGCCGGCGATGCGGATATGCCGCGATACCAGCCGCGCGCACAGCTCCAGATGCGAGAAATGCCCGCCGACCAGCAGCACGCCCTTGCCCTGCGCCCGCGCGGCTTCGAGATGCTCCAGGCCTTCCAGCGTCACCGGCACGCGCTCGATCGCGCGCTCGGTGCCCATCCAGCCCAGCGCGAACTCCATCATCATCAGGCCGATGTCGCGCAGGTGCGCGTCCACCAGGGCGGCCCGCTCCGCCGCGGACAGCTCCGGAAAGCACAGCGCGATGTTCACTTCGGCGATGTGCCGGCGGCGCGAGGGGAAATGCTGGATCAGCACGCCCAGCCCGCGGCCCACGGCCATGAGCGCGCGGCGCGGCAGGCGCGCGACCAGTTTCAGGATGCCCACGCCCAGCCACGCCGGCCATTGGACCGGGGAAAGCAGCTTGGCTTGGAAGGAGGGACGAGGTGCACCGGGCATGAGGGCCGCGATTGTAGCAAGAGCGGGGGCCGCGGCCGGGTGTTTGCCTGCCCCGCGCGGAGGCACTGGCTATACTGCCGCGCCTGCCCTTTCGAGCCCCGCCGTTGCGCTATCTCTACACCCTCGCGATGTACCTGGTGACGCCGATCATCGTGATGCGGCTGCTGGCGCGCGGCGTGCGCTACCGCGACTACCACCGGCGCTGGCGCGAGCGCTTCGGCTTCTACCGCGGCCCGACCCTGCGCGGCAGCATCTGGGTGCATGCGGTGTCGGTGGGCGAGGTGAATGCGGCCGAGCCCCTGATCAAGTCGCTGCGCGAGGCCTACGTCAATGCGCCGCTGGTGGTGACCACGGTGACGCCGACCGGCTCCGAGCGCGTGCGCCAGCTGTTCGGCGACAGCGTGTACCACGTGTACCTGCCGTACGACCTGCCGTTCGCGGTGTCGCGCTTCATGCAGCGGGTGCGGCCGCGGCTGGCGATCATCGTGGAGACCGAAATCTGGCCGAACCTCTACTTCGCCTGCAAGAAGCGCGGCATTCCGCTGATGATCGTCAATGCGCGCCTGTCCGAGCGCTCGCTGCGCGGCTACCGCCCGCTGCAGGGGCTGGTGCGCTCGGCGCTGAGCTGCGTGCGGCAGATCGCGGCGCAGTCGCGCACCGACGCGGCGCGCTACCGGCTGCTGGGGGTGGAGCCGGCGCGCATCGTGGTCAGCGGCAATCTGAAATTCGACATGCCGGTGCCGTATGCCGCGGTGCAGGCCGGCGAGGAGCTGCGCCGGCAATGGGGCCATCTGCGGCCGGTGTGGATCGCCGGCAGCACGCACGAGGGCGAGGAGCTGCCCGTGCTGGAAGCGCACCTGCAGGTGCTCAAGCGCTTGCCGGACGCCTTGCTGCTGATCGCGCCGCGCCATCCGGAGCGTTTCAAGCTGGTGGAAAGCGCGGTGCGCAGCCTGGGTTTCAGCATGGCCACGCGCAGCGCCGACCGCGTGCCGACCGCCGCGCACCAGGTGTTCGTGATCGACGCCATGGGTGAGCTGATGCAGTTCTACGCCGCGGCGGACCTCGCCTTCGTCGGCGGCAGCCTGGTGCCGATCGGCGGGCACAACGTGCTGGAGCCGGCGGCGCTGTCGCGGCCGGTGCTGGTGGGGCCGCACACCTTCAATTTCGAGGAAATCACCCTGACCCTGATCGGCGAAGGCGCCGCGGTGCGCCTCAACGACGCCAGCGAGCTGGGCACCGCCGTGCTGCAGCTGCTGCGCGACGCGGAGCGGCGCAAGAGCATGGGCCTGCATGCGCAGGTGGTGTTCGACCGCGAGCGCGGCGCGGTGCAGCGGGTGATGGAGCTGATCGACAAGCAGCTGCAGGAATGAGCGGCTCGTTCAGGGCATGAAAAAAGGCCGGGCAATGCCCGGCCTTTTCGTTTGCGCGTGCTGAACCTGCTTACTGCAGCAGCGCGTTGACCGCTTCCAGGTCGGGCATGTCGATGGTGCCCGCCGACTGCTTCAGCTGCAGCTTGTTGAGGATGAAGGCGTGGCGCGCCTGCGAGTAGCTGCTCTGCGCCTGGGTCAGGGTCTGAATCGCGTTGAGCACGTTCAGCATGGTCTGGGTGCCCACGTCGAAGCCGGCGCGGGTGGCTTCCAGCGCCTTCTGGCCGGATTCGACCGAAGCGCGATTTGCCTGCACCTGCAGGATGCCGGCGCCGACCGAGCGGTAGTAGTTGAGCGTGTCGCGCGAGACCTGGCGGCGGGTGGATTCCAGCGAATCCTGCGCCGCGTCGCGGTTGTAGATCGACTGGCGCACGCGCGACTGGGTGCCGAAGCCTTCGAAGATCGGCACCGACAGGGTCAGGCCGGCGGTGGTGCCCCAGCGGCCGTTGCCGGGGGTGACCAGGCCGCCGTTCTCGGCCCAGGCATTGGTCTGGCCGCGGGTGACCGTGGCGTTGATGGTCGGCAGGTGGCCGGCGCGCGCCGTGTCGATGCTGTGCTCGGCCGCTTCCACGCTGTACTGCTGCGAGAGCACATTCGGGTTGTGCTTGAGCGCCTCTTCCACCCAGGTGTTCGGGTCGGCCGGCGAAGGCGCGTCCATCGGCAGGTCGTCGCGCAGCTTCTTCAGCTCGGTGACCGGCTGGCCGGTGATCTGGCGCAGCGCTTCCTTGGCGTCGTTGAGCGAATTCTCGGCGGAGATGGTCTGCGCCTTGGCCAGCTCGTAGTACGACTTGGCCTGGTACACGTCGGTGATCGCGGCCAGGCCGACCTTGAAGCGCTGGTCCGCCTGCTCGTAGGCCTGGCGGTAGGCTTCTTCGTTGGCCTTGTTGAAGGTCAGCGTGTCCTGCGCGGTGAGCACGCCGAAGTAGGCCTGCGTGACGCGCACGTACAGGTTCTGCAGCGCGGCCTGGTAGAGCTGTTCCTGCGCGTCGGACTGCGAGCGGGCGGTTTTCAGGCCCGTCCACTTGCTGATGTCCAGCACGCTCTGGCTCAGGGTGGCGTTCTCGGTGCGCGAGCGCGAATGGCCGCCGGCGGAGTCCTGGCTGTTGTTGCCGCTGTACTGGTTGAAGGTCAACCCCGCGCTCAGCTGCGGCAGCATCAGTGCGCGCGCCTGCGTGATGCCCTCGCCGGTGGCCTGGCGGTTGGCGTCGGACTGCGCCAGCACCGGATCGTTAGCGCGGGCTTCTCGGTATGCATCCAGCAAATCCTCGCTGTGGCCGGACAACGGAAGCGCCGTCAGGGCCAGGGCAAGGGTCAGAAGCTTCAAACGCATGGGTTGCCTCTTGGGGAATGGGAAATCGGGTCAGGTCAGAAAACGAATTTGCGCGGCGGCTCGGCGTGCACCAGGTAGGGCAGGTCGGTCTCGAGGATGCTCTCCTCGCGATAGCGGCCTTCGCCCTCGTGGGTCAGCAGCACCATCTGCTGCACCGGCGACTCGCCGCGCACCGCCAGCAGGCGGCCGCCCGGCTTGAGCCAGCCGAGGAAACGCTGGGGAATTTCATACACGGCGCCGGTGACCACCACCGCATCGAACTGGCCGGCAGGCTGCCAGGCCTTGACCGCCTCGCCCGTGGCGAGCGTCACGTTGTCGATGCCCGCCTGCGCGATGCGCTGCGCCGCGGCGGCGATGAAGTCGGCATGGATGTCGACGCTGGTGACATGGCCGGACAGGCTCGCCATGCAGGCGGTGAGGAAGCCCGAGCCCGTGCCGATTTCCAGCACGTGTTCCGCTTCCTTCAGCTCCAGCGCCTGCAGCACGCGGCCTTCCAGCACCGGCTTGAGCATGCTCTCGCCATGGCCGATCGGCAGGCCGACGTCGGCATAGGCCAGCGCACGATGCTCCGGGGCGACGAACTGGTCGCGGTGCAGGCGGCCGAGCACGTCGAGCACGCGCGCGTCCAGCACCTCCCAGGGGCGCACCTGGTTTTCCACCATGTTCTGCCGCGCCTGTTCGAAGTTCATCGCCATGGTCAGCCTACGTCCCGTGCAAAGT
>Ga0065165_1001754_pt1 | contig 21607 bp, 17 predicted proteins | sample AraplaMF_Cvi_mMF_FD_63813 | JGI IMG/M metagenome (GOLD analysis project Ga0065165, IMG submission 63813) | Arabidopsis root microbial communities from the University of North Carolina, USA - plate scrape MF_Cvi_mMF (version 2) (version 3) | ecosystem: Host-associated > Plants > Roots >... | reverse complement strand
CGGCAATTGTGCACTTCCGCCGACGACACGGCGTCCGCCACTGACACGATCCGCTCCCGCGCATCGTTCTCGATATCCTTGAAGCGGTACATGTAGCGCGTGCTCTGCGGCCCACGCGGCGTGATGCGCGCGCTGTGCACGCCCTGTTTGTTCAGCTGCGCCAGCAGGGTCTGGGCGCCGCTTTCGGTCTTGAACACGCCCAGCGAAATCGCCCACTTAAGGGGCGAATCCCCCGACATGATGAAGAAGTTGGTCACGCCCAGCTCGCGCAGCTCGCCGGCCTTGCGGTCGGCCGCTTCCTTGCTGGCCTGCGGCGGAATGTTCACCAGGTAGCTGGTCACGTCCTGGGCCTGTACGGCCTGGCGCGACTGGCGCTCGCCCAGGTCCAGTGAGGCCAGGCGCGATTCGAAGCGCTTGGCTTCGCCGGCGCTGAAGCTGCCGACGTCGATGCAGGCCAGCGCTTTCGCCGGTGCGGCCGGGGCCGCCGTCGCGGGTGCGGGTGTCGCTGCCGCAGGCGCTGCGGCCGCCGGTGCAGCTGCCTCGGGTGCCGGCGCCGCCTTCGCCGCATCGGCCTGGGCATTCGTCAGCAGGACCAGCTTGCCCGGTTCGAGCTGGGGCTTGATGCGCGCACGTTCTTCCTCGCTGCCCTTGCTCATGCCGGAATAGCTCTGCGCATAGGCAAACAGGGCGACGTTCAGGACCAGCAGCGACCAGAAAGCGATTCTCAGCACGGCGATTTCCTATGGTGTAGTAGGCGCGATGGCAGCCACGTGCAGGCCCATCAGCACGATATTATCGACGATCCGGTGCGGTGCCAACAAAGCCGGGGCCACATGATGCGCCGCGCCACCCGAGACGATGCACAGTTCGGCCGGCAGGGCCGCGCAGGCGCGCTCGATGGCCCCGGCCTGCGCCGACAGGCAGCCGGAGCGGATCGCGTCCAGCGTGTGGTCGGCGAACACCGGCGGCAGCACCGCGTCCGCACTGGCTTCCGGCAGCTGGGCGGTGCCGCGCGCCAGGGAGCCGAGCATCAGGCCCAGCCCGGGCAGGATCATCCCGCCGAGGAAGTCTCCGTCGGCGGACAGCGCATCGACGGTGGTCGCGGTGCCGCAGGTGGCCACGACCAGCGCCTTGCCCGGATACAGGCTGCGCGCACCCAGCGCGGCGGCAAAGCGGTCCGCGCCCAGCCGCTCCGGATGGCGGTAGCGGTTGCGCATGCCGGCCAGTTCGGCGCGGGCAGCGAACCATTCCGGTTGCGAGGCCGGGAGCAAAGCGGGCAGCAGGGCGGCCAGCCGCTCGCGCATCGCGGCGCCGGCCACGTTCGAGACCACCGCGCGGCGCACGCCATGGCTTGCCCAGGCGGCGCGCAGGCTGTCCAGCTCCGCATGCGCCACCGCGCCGTGGGCAATCCACGCGCCCGGGGCAGCATCGAGCTGCGCGATGGCCCACTTGACCCGGGTATTGCCTGCGTCGACCAGCAGCATCGTCATGATCGCGCCCTTATGTTTTGATGCGCAGCGAGACGTCGCCGGCGACGATGGCGGTGCGGCCGCTGTCCGTGTCCAGCAGCAGGCGGCCGGCATCGTCGACGCCGGCGGCCAGGCCTTCGTGCAGGACTTCGCCGCGGTCGAGGATGGTGACCAGCTGGCCCTGCCAGCCATGCAGCAGGTTCCAGCGCGCGCTGAAGGCAGTAAAGCCGCGCTGGCCGAACAGGCGCAGCGCCTCGGCCAGGCCGTCCAGGATCGCGGCCAGCAGGGTGTCGCGGTCCATGCGCGCCAGCCAGGGCACGGCGGCCACCGAGCGGCCGATCTGCTGTTCGAGTTCGTCCGGCATGGCCAGGTTCAGGCCGATGCCGATCACGGCCCACACCGCGCCGTCGGGTGCGGGCGCCGTCTCGACCAGGATGCCGGCCAGCTTGTCGCCATCCTTCAGCACGTCGTTCGGCCACTTCAGCTGGACCGGCTGGCCGAGCCGGCCGAGGGTTTCGGCCAGCGCGGTGCCGACCGCCAGCGGCAGGCCGGTCAGGCTGTGCAGGCCGCCTGTAAACTTCCAGGCCAGCGAGAAGGTGAGCGAGTGGCCGGGTGCGGACAGCCAGCTGCGTCCGGCGCGGCCGCGGCCCGCGGTCTGGTGCTCGGCCACCAGCAGCACCGGCTCCTGCAGTGTGAATGCACGGGTCAGCAAGTCGGCGTTGGTCGAGCCGGTCTCGGCCACCACTTCGACAGTGACCCCGGCATGGGAAAGCGACATGATCCGATCGGCGTTCATGCGGCTTCCTTGCGCGCCTTCTGCGGCGCACGTGCGAACAGCGGGTCGAACAGGAAGTTCGGCAGCACGCGGAGTAACTTGGCGACGAGGCCCATCGGCCACGGGATCACACGGAAGCTGGCGCCGGCCTCGATGGCGCGCACGGCCTGCGCCGCGAAGCGTTCGGCAGGCATCAGGAAGGGCATGGGGAAGCGGTTATTGCTGGTCATGGGTGTATCGATATAGCCGGGTGCGATGGTCACGACCCGGATGCCGTAGGGGCGCATCTCGAGGCGCAGCGATTCGCAATAGCTGTGCACCGCGGCCTTCGAGGCGCAATAGGCGCCGGCGCCTTTCATGCCGCGCACGCCGGCCACGCTGCCGATCGCCACCAGCCGGCGCGGGCCGTTCTGCGTCTTCATCGCCGCGATGAAGGGCGCGAAGGTGGCGATGGTGGCCTGCACATTGGTGGCGAACACGGAAGCGAACAGCGGCAGGTCTTCCGGACGCTCGGTGAGCGTGCCGTGCGAGATACCGGCCGAGGCGATCACGACGTCGACGCCGCCGTGCGCATGCATGAAGTCTTGCGCCGCGCGTGCCAGCGCCGTGTGGTCGGTGACGTCGACGGCATAGGCACGGTGGCGTTCGGGATGCGGCAGGGTGGCGATGAGCGCATCGAGGGCGTCGCCGCGGCGCGCCAGCAGGCCGAGCACCGCGCCGCGCGCCGCGTACTCGCGCGCCAGCGCGGCGCCGATGCCGCTGGAGGCGCCGGTCAGGAACACGCGCAAAGGCGTGGCGGTCATTGCCTGGCCTTGGCCACCAGGTAATCCATCACCTGCAGAACTACCTGGCCCTGCTGGGCTTCGGTGCGCGTTTCGCCGGCGGCGATGGCCGCTTCGTTGGCGTGCGAGGGCGAGGTGAGGTAACGGCCGCCGACCACGAGCATCGGCCAGCGGTCGATGTGGTAGGCATCCATCATGGCGTCGGCGCGGCGCAGGCGCTGCTGGATGCCGAAGGAGCGGTAGGTGTCGATGAACTTCGCGCGGTCGATGCCGTTTTTCGTGATCCAGTCGAACACCTGCTCGTCGCTGTTCAGGCGCAGGCGGTCGACGTGCATGGCGGCGAACACCTTGTCGTGGTACTGCTCCAGCAAGCCCATCGCATCGAGGGTGAAGAACAGGCGCTGCTGCGGCGCCACGTTGGCATCGCGCGAGACGTGCACGCGCTTGAACACGATGTTGTCGCCCTGCTGCTTGACCCAGGCGCGCAGGGCCGGCTCGAAGGCGTAGCAGTGCGGGCAGTAATAGGCGAAGAACTCGATCACCTCGACCTTGCGGCCGCTGTCGGTCGGCTGCGGGGTCGGCAGGGTGAGGTACTCGACGCCGTCCCTGGGTTCGGCGGCGAACACGCTGCCGGCAGCAAGCAGGCCGAGCAGGGCAGCGCAGGATAGTCGTAGGAAGGCGCGGCGCGGCATCATCGGCTCAGCGCTGGGTACGCACGACGTCGACGACCATGCCGCTGTCGAGCAGCTTGGCGCGGGCCTTGTTTACCGCCACCTGACTGTAGGGGCCGACGCGCACGCGGTGCAGCACGCCGCTGTCGCTGTTGCGGTCGCTGATGGCGGCCTCGAAGCCGAGCAGGGCCAGCTTGGCGCGGGTGGCTTCGGCGTCCGACATCTCGCGGAAGGCGCCGGCCTGCAGGTAGTACACGTAATCGCCGGTGCCTGCTGCCGGTGCGGCGGCCGCTACGGTGGCAGGTGCGGCAGTCGCGGGCGCGGCAGCGGTGGCCAGCGCATGGCTTTCACGCACCGGCGGCTGCGGTGCCGCCGCTGGTTTCGCTTCCATGCTGGCGATCGCCGCGCCCAGCGGGTCCGCCGACGCGGCCGGTGCAGCCGGTGCGGCCGGTGCGGCGGGCTCCGGCGGCCTGGTGCGCGCCGCCGCCTTTTCCGTCACTTCCTTGTTGGCCTCGCGCGCGGCGTCGCGGTTGGCGTACATCGGCTTGTTCGGGTCCATCGCCTGGCCCGGTGCCGGGTCGGCGGGACGGCCCGCTTTGGCGGTTTTTTCCGTGAAGGGCGAGGCGCCCTTGGTGATCGTCAGGGCCACCGCCACGGCGATGCCGAGGCCGACGATCAGGCCGATGATCAGGCCGGTGAGCGTGCTGCCGCGCTGGCGGGCACAAGCGCGGATGGTACGAGAGCGGAAGGCAGTCATTGCTTGGTGCGCGTGATTGAAAAAAGGTTTACATCTTCTCCGGCGCCGAGACGCCGATCAGCGCCAGGCCGTTGCGCAGCACCTGGCGGACCGCGGTGGCCAAGGCAAGGCGTGCCAGCTTCAGCGCTTCGTCGTCGTCGAGCAGCCACTTGTGGGCGAAGTAGTAGCTGTGCAGCTCGCCGGCCAGTTCGCGCAGGTAGAACGCGACCTGGTGCGGGCCGAGTTCCTGCTGGGCGCGCTGCAGCATCTCCGGATACGCGGCCAGCTTGGCCAGCAGGCCCGCTTCGTGCGGCTGGGTCAGCGGCGACAGGTCGACATTCGCCAGCGATGCCGGATCGCCGCCCCAGTTGGCCAGCGCCGAGCAGATGCGCGCGTGGGCGTACTGCACGTAGTACACCGGGTTCTCGTCGTTGGTGGCCAGCGCCACGTCGACGTCGAACACGAACTCGGTGTCGGCCTTGCGCGAGATGAGGAAGAAGCGCACGGCGTCGCGGCCGCGCGTGATGTCGCCGTTGCCCGACCATTCGATCAGGTCGCGCACGGTCACGTAGGAGCCGGCGCGCTTCGAGATCTTGACCTCTTCGCCGTTCTTCATCACGGTGACCATCTTGTGCAGCACGTAGTCGGGGTAGCCCTTCGGGATGCCGATGTTCACCGCCTGCAGGCCGGCGCGTACGCGGGCGATGGTGCCGTGATGGTCGCTGCCCTGGACGTTGATGGCCTGGTCGAAGCCGCGCTTGAACTTCTGGATGTGGTAAGCCACGTCCGGCACGAAATAGGTATAGGTGCCGTCGGACTTGCGCATCACGCGGTCCTTGTCGTCGCCGTAGTCCGTGGTCTTCAGCCACAGGGCGCCGTCCTGCTCGTAGGTGACGCCGGCGTCGATCAGCGCCTGCACGGCGGCTTCCACTTTGCCGTCGGTGTACAGCGAGGATTCGAGGTAGTAGTTGTCGAACTTGACGCCAAAGGCCTGCAGGTCCTGGTCCTGCTCGTTGCGCAGGTAGGTGACGGCGAAGCGGCGGATCGATTCGATGTCATTGACGTCGCCGGAGGCGGTGGCCGGCTGGCCGTCGCTGGCCGAGACGGTTTTCTTCGCCAGGAAGTCGTCGGCGATGTCCTGGATGTAGTCGCCGTTGTAGGCCGACTCCGGCCACTCGGCGTCGCCCGGCTTGAAGCCGCGGGCGCGCGCCTGCACCGAGGTTGCCAGGGTGGCGATCTGCACGCCGGCGTCGTTGTAATAGAACTCGCGGGTGACCTTGTGGCCCTGGGCTTCGAACAGCGCAGACATCGAGTCGCCGAGCGCGGCCTGGCGGCCGTGGCCGACGTGCAGCGGACCGGTCGGGTTGGCCGAGACGAACTCGATGATCACGTGGTGGCCCTTGCCGGCATCGCCGCGGCCGTAGGCCTCACCCTGCTGCAGGATGGTGCGCGCCACCGACTGCTTGGCGGCGTCGGCCAGGCGCAGGTTGATGAAACCCGGACCCGCGATCTCGGCCGAGGCGACCAGGCCTTGCGCCTTCGGATCGGCCTGCAGGGCGGCGACCAGGCGGGTGGCCAGCTCGCGCGGATTGGTCTTCAGCGGCTTGGCCAGCTGCATCGCGATATTGCAGGCGATGTCGCCATGGGTCGGGTCGCGCGGACGTTCGAGCGCGATGTTTGGAATCAGATCGGTGCCGGCGATGAGCGGGGCAAGGGCGGCCTGGAACAGGGCAACGATCTCTTGTTTTTGTTGGGCGAGCATGGACTGTGGTCGAAAATGAAATAATCGGGGGACCCCTCATTATACTGGTTTGCCGCAATGCAGAATACGTCCAGGCCGTTGCTCCAAAGCTTCGTTTAAGCCTGCGCAAGGCTTAACCGCTACAATGTGCGTCTTTATGCAAAGCCCGATTCGCCATGACTGAAAAGCGCCCGACGCTCACCCTGAAACCCAAGGCCAAGGCCAAATCCGCCGGCCCCGCACGGCCGCAGTCCAAGGGAGGACCGGGCAAGAGCGCCGGCCCGCGCAGCGAGCAGCCGCGCCGCGACAAGCCGCGCAGCGAAGGCCCCCGCGGTCCTGCACAGGCGCCGGTCTCGCAGGCCAGGGCGCCGTCGGCCATGAATGAAGCGCCGCGCCTGCGCCAGAGCCACGAAGTCAAATCCCCGGTCCAGCTCGATTACCGCCCCGACCTGAAAAGCGATTCGCTCGCCTTCGCCCTGCTGGGCGCGGCCAGCAGCCTGGCCCGGGTGCGCGAGGGCATGGCGCTGCCGCAAGCCTTGGGCGAGGTCTTCCAGGCCTACGATGCCACCCCGCAGGCGCGCGGCGCGATGCAGGACATCGCCTACCGCGCGATGCGCCAGCTGGGCCGCAGCGAAGCCCTGCTGGCCGCGATGACGAGCAAGGCGCCGGAGCCGCCGATGCTGGCCGGCCTGCTGTGCGCCGCACTGGCCCTGCTGGATCCGCCGGAAGGGACCCCGCCGCCCTACGAAGCCTTCACGGTGGTCGACCAGGCGGTCGGCGCGGCGGCCAGCCACCCCGATTTCGCGCATGCCAAGGCGATGGTGAACGCGGTGCTACGGCGCTTCCTGCGCGAGAAGGACGGCTTGCTGAACACCGTGCTGATGCAGCCGCCGGCGCGCTGGAACTACCCGCAGTGGTGGATCGACGCCGTGCGCACCGCCTATCCGGAACAGTGGTCGGACGTGCTCCAGGCCGGCAACCGCCAGCCGCCGCTGACCCTGCGCGTCAACCTGCGCAAGACCGGCGTCGACGACTATCTGCAGTCGCTGGCGGCAAGCGGCATCGAGGCCACCCGCGTCGGCCCGACGGCGCTGCGTCTGGCCCAGGCCATGAACGTGTTCCAGATTCCCGGCTTCGAGGACGGACTGGTGTCGGTGCAGGACGCCGGCGCCCAGCTGGCCGCGCCGCTGCTCGACCTGCAGGACGGCATGCGCGTGCTGGACGCCTGCGCGGCACCGGGCGGCAAGAGCGGCCATATCCTCGAGACGGCCGACGTCGACCTGACCGCGCTCGACGTCGACAGCCGCCGCCTGCTGCGGGTCGACCAGAACCTGCAGCGCCTGGGCCTGTCGGCCACCGTCAAGGCCGGCGCCGCCGAAGACCGCGACTGGTGGGATGGCCGTCAATATGACCGCATCCTGGCCGACGTGCCGTGCACGGCTTCCGGCATCGTCCGGCGCCATCCGGACATCCGTTGGTTGCGCCGCAAGAGCGATACCCACCAACTTGCAACACTTTCCACCAAAATACTCGACAACCTTTGGCAGATGCTGCGGCCCAATGGTAAATTGCTGTTCGTGACATGTTCGCTCTGGCCGCAGGAATCGGAAGCGCAGGCCGCCGCCTTCGCGGTGCGCAATGGTGCAGTCCGCCTCGATGCGCCGGGCCAGCTTCTTCCAACAAGCGGTGCCGGGCAGGATCATGATGGTCTATTCTATGCCCTGTTCCAGAAGGCCGGGGCGTGAGACTTCCCGATAACACGCTTTTTTAAGGCCTGGCTTTAGTGACTGCTCGATTTTTCCGCTTCCTCGTTTGCCAGCTCTTGCTGGTCTTCGCCTGCGCTACCGCGCATGCGGCCGAGGGGATCGAGATCACCCGCGCTAGCATCGAGGCCTCCGACGACGGCTACCGCCTCGCCGCCAATTATTCCTTCGACCTGACCCAGGGCCTCGAGCAGGCCGTGGAGAAGGGTATTCCCCTGTACTTCACCACCGAGATCGAGCTGACCCGCCCGCGCTGGTGGTGGTACGACGACAAGGCCGTGTCCGTGCGGCGCACGGTGCGCCTGCATTACGATGTCCTGACCCGCGAATACGTGGTGCTGGTCCTGACCAACGGCAGCATCAAGCAAACCTTCACCACGCTCGACGACGCCCTGTTCCTGATCCGGCGTCCGAGCCGCTGGCTGATCGCCAGGAAGGGCGACCTCAAGCCCGGCGAGACCTATAACGTGAGCCTGCGCATGTTCATGGACCGCGAATACCTGCAGAAGCCTCTTCAAGTGGATGCCCTGAATAATTCCGAGCTGCGCCTGGCCTCGCACAAGAAGACCTTCACCTACCGGGCGGAATAAGCCGTGACCCAGGTCCTGCGCTACGCACTCGTGATCGGCAGCGCGATCGGCTCGATCCTGCTGTTCATCCTTGCCTCCGCGTCCGACAACTCGGGCTTCTTCGAACGGAACTACTCCTGGTTGCTGGGGCTGAACGCCGCGGTCGCCGGCGTCCTCCTGATCCTCGTCATCGTCGCCCTGACGCGCCTGTATGCGCGCTACAAGGCCGGCAAGTTCGGCTCGCGCCTGATGACGCGCCTGATGCTGATGTTCGCCGGGATCGGCATCGTGCCTGGGCTGGTGATCTTCATGGTCTCGGTGCAGTTCGTGTCGCACTCGATCGATTCCTGGTTCGACGTCAAGATCGAGGCCGCGCTGGACTCCGGCCTGAACCTCGGCAAGGCCGCGATCGACGAATCGCTGTCGCAGCTGGGCGTGACCGCGAATACGGCGGCCGCGACCCTGGCCGGCCAGGATACCGCCAGCGCGCGCGTGATCCTGAACCGCGTGATCGGCGACGAGACCGGCATGCAGAGCGCGATGCTGCTGTCGGCCGAGGGCCAGGTGCTGGCCTCGGCGGCCGAGGATCCGCAGGCCGACCTGAAGCCCGACCTGCCGACCCCGCAGATGCTCAAGCGCGCGGCGATGCCGGGCGGGTATGCGCAGTCCGAGGGCAGCGCCGAGCGCGAGTTCCGCGACTTCCAGAACAACGGCGCGCCCAGCGGCCTGGACATGGCCACTGGCCTGCGCCAGCGCGTGGTGGTGGCGGTGCCCGAACCGCCGGGCACGGCGCCGCGCTACCTGCAGCTGGTGCAGGCGGTGCCGGTCAACCTGGCCTCGAATGCCCAGGTGCTGCAGGAGGCCTATAGCACCTACCAGAGCCGCGACTTCTCGCGCCGGGGCCTGCGCAAGATGTACGTCGAGACCCTCACGCTGACCCTGCTGCTGGCGATCTTCTCGGCCATCGGCTGCGCCTTCCTCATCGCCGGCAACCTGGCGCAGCCCCTGCTGGTGCTGGCCGAAGGCACGCGCGCGGTGGCCGAGGGCGATCTGTCGCCGCGACCGATCGTCGAGACCAACGACGAACTCGGCACGCTCACGCAATCCTTCAATGCCATGACCGGCCAGCTGTTCGAAGCCAGGAGCGCGGTCGAGCGCAACCGCTCGGCGCTGGAAAGCGCCAAGGCCCACCTCGAATCCGTGCTGGCCAACATGTCGGCCGGCGTGATCGTGATGGATGCCGAGGGCGTGGTGGTGAATTCGAACGATGCCGTGCACCGCATCCTGCAGGTGGATGCCAGCGCGCTGGCCGGCCGTCCGCTCGACGAAATCGAGGGCATGGAAGCCTTTGCCGGCGCGGTCACGCGCGCATTTTCCGCCCAGAGCGCGGCGCAGAGCGCACACTCGGTGGCAAGGCATGGACGCCGCCAGGGCGACCTGCGCGCCCACTGGCAGCAGCAGATCGAGATCCCGCGCCGCGCCGGCACCAGCGACGACCACGACCTGACCCTGCTGGCGCGCGGGTCCCGCCTGCCGGTGGGAGCGGGCAGCGGCTTCATCGTCGTGTTCGACGATATTTCCGACGTGATCTCGGCCCAGCGCTCGGTGGCCTGGGGCGAGGTCGCGCGGCGCCTGGCGCACGAGATCAAGAACCCGCTGACGCCGATCCAGCTGTCGGCCGAGCGCATGCAGATGAAGCTGGCCGACCGCCTCGATACCCAGGGCGCCGAGCTGCTGAAGAAGGGCACCGACACCATCGTCAACCAGGTCGACGCCATGAAGCGCATGGTCGACGACTTCCGCGACTACGCCAAGGCGCCGCCGGCGGTGCTCGACCCGCTCGACCTGAACGACCTGATTTCGCAGATCCTGAACCTGTACCTGGCCGAGGACGGGTCGGACGTCATCCACGCCGCATTGGCGCCCAACCTGCCGCGCGTGATGGGCGATGCCACCCAGCTGCGCCAGGTGATCCACAACCTGCTGCAGAATGCCCAGGATGCATTGGCCGACGCCCCGCCGGCAAACGAGGCGCCGCGCATCGACATCACCACCGAGGCGATTCACTACCAGGGCGCGGACGGCACCGCCGGCACCGCGGTGCGCCTGGCGATCGTCGACAACGGCCCCGGATTCGCCCCGAAAATCCTGTCGCGGGCCTTCGAACCCTATGTCACGTCGAAGGCCCGCGGAACCGGCCTGGGCCTGCCGATGGTCAAAAAGATCGTCGACGAACATGGGGGCCGGATCGATGTCGCCAACCGCGCGGATGGATCTGGCGCTTCGGTATCGATTTTGCTGTTAAAGTTAGCTCCCAAGGCGAACTTGGCCGAAGCGTGAATCGCGCTTAGAATCTGGACTGTGAGGGCTAGACAGGAAGGCAAGACAAGATGGCGAACATACTCGTAGTTGACGATGAAATGGGCATCCGCGAACTGCTCTCGGAAATCCTTGGCGACGAGGGTCACGTGGTGCAGCTGGCCGAGAACGCCCAGCAAGCCAGGGTCGCACGCCAGCAGGGCGCGCCCGACCTGGTCCTGCTCGACATCTGGATGCCGGATACCGACGGCGTCACCCTGCTCAAGGAGTGGCAGCGCGACGGCCTGCTCACCATGCCCGTGATTATGATGTCGGGGCACGCCACCATCGATACCGCGGTCGAGGCGACCCGGATCGGCGCCCTGAACTTCCTCGAAAAGCCGATCGCCCTGCAAAAGCTGCTGAAAGCCGTGCAGCAGGGCCTGACCCGTGCCCAGGAAGTGGCGCGCGCCCCGGCCATCGCACCGCGCCCGGCCGCCGCCGTGCCGGTACCCGAGCCGAGTGCCCCCAGCGCGCCGATGTACGCGGCCCAGCCGCCGCAGAACGGCGCGATCGGCATCGCGCGCCCGGTCAGCAACGGCGAAGCCCATGCGCACGGCTATACACTGTCCTTCGACCTGCCGCTGCGCGAAGCCCGCGACGCCTTCGAGCGCATGTACTTCGAGCACCACCTCGGCCGCGAAGGCGGCTCCATGACCCGCGTGGCCGAAAAGACCGGCCTCGAGCGCACCCACCTCTACCGCAAGCTCAAGCAGCTCGGCGTCGAGCCCGGCAAGCTGGGCAAGAAGAACGCCGCGCAATGACGCTTCCTGGCCCCGTAACCACGACACTGGTTACGGGCTCTTCGGCTGCGGCACGCGAGCAGGCCATCCATGAGCAGTTAATGTTGTCAGATTTGCACCAACATGGTGCAAAAACTGCTGTGATCCTTGAGGGCCTCGCGCCTGGAAATTCCCCTCTGGACAGTCTTCCTGCGCATATCCTGTCCGCGCGCATTGCCCCCGGTTGCCTGTGCTGCGCCGGGAATCTCGTTTTGCGTGTAACATTGAATCGCCTGCTGCGCCAACGTCCCGAGCGCCTTTTCATCGGCGTCGCCCGCAGCGAGCACCTTGATCAGTTGCGATCGTGGCTGCAGGCCGAGCCATACGATCAGCTGCTTTGGCTGACATCCGACCTGGTTTCAGTTTCTCGGGAATAGGATAGCGCCTACAGCGCCTCAGGAATTTCCGGATACTTGAAATCGGTTGTGACAGCCCCACCTCTTCATTGAAGTGGACCGCAAGTCATCATTGGCTGCCCGCCGCCGGGCACCATGCTTCGCCAACTTGATCGAGTGAAGGAGTCACCATGAACATGATCTATAACAGCGAGCAGTACAGCGTCGTCGAGTTTGGCGTCGATCACAACCTCGAAGCCCTGCGCTTCGGCGGCTACGAGATCGTCGACAAATCCGGCCGTCGCGAAGCATTCATCGGCGGCAAACTGGCACAAGCTTTCAGGCGCGACGTCAACAACCTGATCGCAAGCGAGCCGACGATGGAAGAGATCGATGAGTTCCTGGGTTCCTACGATACCCTGATGAGCCAACCGGTCGTCCTGCATTGAAAACCGCAACGCCCGGGCCCGTCATCTTCCCGAAGACCGGCCCGGCCGCAAAGCAAGCCGTGGTAAGCTTGACCCATGTGTCAATTACTTGCCATGAATTGCAATGTCCCCACTGACATTGTCTTCAGCTTCACCGGGTTCGCCCACCGCGGCGGCCGCACCGATACCCACCACGACGGCTGGGGCATTGCATTCTTCGAGGGCGCCGGCGTGCGCCATTTCGTCGACCACCAGGCCGCCATTGCCAGCCCGATCGCCGAACTGATCAAGCAGTATCCGATCAAGTCGCTGAACGTCATCGCCCACATCCGTAAGGCCACGCAAGGCCAGGTCGCGCTGGAAAACTGCCATCCCTTCGTGCGCGAGCTGTGGGGCCGCTACTGGGTGTTCGCCCACAACGGCGACCTCAAGGATTTCAAGCCGACCCTGGACGGCCCTTTCCGCCCGGTCGGCAACACCGACAGCGAACACGCCTTCTGCTTCCTGCTGCAGCAGCTGCGCGCCCGCTTCGGCGATACCGCGCCTGCGATGCCGGCCCTGCGCGCGGCCATCCGCGACCTGGTCGGTGTGATCGCCGCGCACGGCACCTTCAACATGATGCTGTCCGACGGCACGGCCCTGTTCGCGCATTGCTCGACCAAGCTATGCTACGTGGTGCGCCAATACCCCTTCGACAAAGCCTGCCTGGCCGACGAAGACCTGTCGGTCGATTTTTCGCAAGTCACGACACCGAACGACCGCGTCGCCATCATCGTCACCACGCCGCTGACGACCAACGAAACCTGGCTCGAATTCGCGCCGGGTGAGCTGAAAGTCTTCGTCGACGGGCTACCGCAGCCGGAATAAGACATCCGTGATTAAAAAGGCACGTTTTTCCCTGGAAATTAATGCCTAAAAGCCACTAGGCAGACGGAATGCGGTAAAGTAGCCCGGTGTACAAGCCGCCGACGAGTCCGAAATGACCGATAGCCAGAGTCAGGAGCATGCCGACCATCCCCTGCGGGTGCGCGATTTCTACCTGGGCCGCCAGCCCGTGCTGGACCGTAACCAGGCCCTGTTCGGCTACGAGCTGCTGTTCCGCAGCACCCCGCTCGGCCAGGCCAATATCGGGCAAAGTACACCGTCTGCCAGCGCGCCTGGCCTGAGCGCCACCGCCACCGTCATCGCCCATGCCGCCCAGCTTGGCCTGGCGCGCGCGATCGGCGATGCCCATTGCTTCCTGAATGTCGACACCGACGTGCTCGGCAGCGACATCTACGCCTTCCTGCCGCGCGAGCGCACGGTGCTCGAACTCGCCGCCACGGTGATGCCGGATGACGCCGTGCTGGCGCGCCTGGCCGAGCTGGCCGGCCACGGTTTCCGCTTCGCCCTGGACGGCATCGCCGCCAACAGCGCCGAGGACAGCGCGCGCCTGCAGAAGCTGCTGCCGCTGGCGCGCTTCGTGAAGCTCGACCTGCGCTCGACCTCCCAGCAGGCGCTGGCGCCGCTGGTCGCTCGCCTGCACGGCATGCACAAGACCGTGGTGGCGGACAAGGTCGAGACCCGCGAGGAATACCAGGCCTGCCTCGACCTCGGCATCGACTACTTCCAGGGCTATTATTTCGCCCGCCCGTCGGTGCTGGGCGGACGCAAGCTCTCGCCCTCTCAGGCGGCCGTGCTCGAGCTGATGAAGCTGGTGACCTCGGACGTCGACAACGCCGACATCGAGCGCGCCGTGAAGCGCGACGTCACGGTGGCGATGAACCTGCTGCGCCTGGTGAACACGCCGGCGGTGGGCGCGGGAAAGCGCATCGATTCGGTGTCCCAGGCCCTGATCGTGCTGGGCCGGCGCCAGCTGCAGCGCTGGCTGCAGATCATGCTGTACGCCGAACCGGGCACCCACGGCCACAACCAGACCCCGCTGCTGATGCTGGCCACGACCCGCGGCCGCCTGATGGAACTGCTGGCCCAGCGCCTGCGCCCGGGCCAGCGCTACTTGGCGGAGATCGCCTTCACGGCCGGCATCATGTCGCTGATGGACGTCCTGTTTGGCATCCCGATGGCCGACATCGTCGAGCAGATCCCGGTCAGCGAAGAGATCTCGAATGCGCTGCTGCGCCGCAGCGGCTTCTTCGGCGAGCTGCTCAAGCTGGCCGAGTGCATCGAGTCGCCCGACACCCATGAGGGCCAGGACGACGATGTGCTGCCGACCCTGCGCGAGCTGGCGATTTCGGGCGACGACATGGTCGAACTCGAGATGGCCGCGTTCCAGTGGAGCGACAGCGTAGTCCGTTACGCGATCTGAAGAAAGGTAAGCATGTCGCCTGTCCTGCTAAGTGTGAACAATCTGGTCAAGACTTACGGGACGCGGCGCGCCGTCGATGGCGTCTCCTTCCGCGTGCTGGCCGGCCAGACCGTCGGCCTGCTCGGTCCGAACGGCGCCGGCAAGTCGACCACCGTCGGCATGCTGTGCGGCTTCCTGACGCCCGACTCCGGCGAGATCTTCCTGGGCGGCGAACGCATCGCCCCGGGCGCCGCCGCCGTCAAGCGCAAGATCGGCGTGGTGCCGCAGGACCTGGCCCTGTACGAAGACCTGTCCGCGCTCGAGAACCTGCGCCTGTTCGGCGCGCTGTACGGCCTGCGCGGCAAACTGCTGGCGGAACGCATCGAGAAAGTGCTGGGGCAGGTGAACCTGCTCGACCGCGCACGCGACAAGCCGGCCACCTATTCCGGCGGGATGAAGCGGCGCCTGAACATCGCCGCGGCCCTGATGCACGACCCGGAGCTGCTGATCCTGGACGAGCCCACCGTCGGCGTCGACCCGCAAAGCCGCAACGCCATCTTCGACACCCTGGAAGCCCTGCAGGCCCAGGGCAAGGCCCTGATCTACACCAGCCACTACATGGAAGAGGTGGAGCGCCTGGCCGACCACATCGTCATCATCGACCACGGCAAGGTACTGGCCGACGAGAGCCCGGCCTCGCTGCACAGCCGCCTGGCGGCCCAGGCCGCGCTGCGCGTGGAACTGGCCGAGCCGGCCCACGCATCGCTGCTGGACGGCCTGCGCGGCCAGCGCGGCGTCACCTCGCTCATCGCCGACGGCGGCGCGCTCGATATCGGCCTGGCGCAGGCCGCCGATGCCTTGCCCGTGATGGGCTGGCTGCAGCAGGCCGGCTGCCGGCCGCTGCACTTCGCCACCGCGCGCACCAGCCTCGAAGACATCTTCCTGTCCCTGACCGGACGCACCCTGCGCGATTGAGCTGACATGACTGCCGCATTGACTCCCTTCCTTGCCCTGGTCCGCAAGGACCTCATCCAGTTCCTGTCTGACCGCCGCGCCCTCGTCATCAGCCTGGCGCTGCCGATCGTGATCGCCGCCTTCTTCGGCTCCCTGTTCGGCGGCGGAACGAAAACCAGCGCGATCGAGGTCGCCCTGGTACAGCAGGACACGAGCGAGATCGGCCAGCGGATCGCGGCCGGCCTGAAAGCGGATCCGAACCTGCACATCGTGAGCATGGCCATGGCGGAGGCAGAGAATGCTGTGCGCAAGGGTACGCAGAAAGTGGCGATCGTGCTGCCAGCCGGCTTTGGCGAAGCGGCCGGCGCGGCGCTGTTCGGCAACCGCGAGAAGCCGTCCATTCCGCTTCTGTACGATCCTTCGCAGCCGGCCGTGCTGGGCATGGTGAAGGGCATGCTGACCCAGCAGGTGATGTCGGTGGTGAGCGCCGAGATGTTCGGCGGGAAGATGGGGCAGGAACTCACTGAGCGCAGCCTGCGGCAGCTCGACGAGCAGGCCAAAACCGACCCGGACAGCCGCGCATTGCGCGACATGCTGGCCAGCGTGCAGAAGTACCAGGCGCTGCCTGCGAAGGACAATGCCGGCGGTGCCGCGGCCGGGCCATCGAAGGGCCTGAGCATGCCCTTCACCACGGCCGACAAGCAGCTTTCCAGCGGCATCGCTGAGCAGGGCTACAACGCCTACGCCCATTCCTTTGCCGGCATGGGCGTGCAGTTCATCCTCTTCATGGGCATCGACATGGGCATCGGCATCCTGCTGGCGCGCCGCAGCGGTGTCTGGAACCGCCTGCTGGCCGCGCCGGTGAGCCTGACCCAGGTGCTGCTGGCGCGCGCGGCCTCCGGCGCCATCATCGCCTTTTCCCTGCTGTGCATCGTGTTCGCAGTGGCGGTGGCGGTGTTTGGCGTGCACATCGCCAGCCTGCCGGGCTTCATCGGCATGGCGCTGTGCTTCGGCGTGCTGACCGCCAGCCTGGGCCTGGTCATCGCGGCCTTCGGCAAGACCCCCGAAGCGGCGCGCAAGATCGCGATGTTCGCGGTGCTGGTGATGGTGATGCTGGGCGGCGCCTGGCTGCCATCCTTCCTGTTCCCGGACTGGATGCAGCAGCTGACCGTGGCGGTGCCGACGCGCTGGGCGGTCGATGGGCTTGACGCCGTCACCTGGCGCGGCATGGATGCGCTGGCGGTGCTGCCGGCGATGGGCGTGCAGTTGGGGTTTGCGCTGGTGTTCGGCTTGCTCGCGGTGTGGAAGTTCAAGCGCGAGCAGCGATAAAAAAAACGGGCCGTGCGGCCCGTTTTTGATTACGACAGGTTCGGCGCCAGATAGCGCTCCACATCCTCTTTCGCCAGCCGACGCCGTGCCGCCATATCGTCCACCTGGTCCTGCCCGATCTTCCCGACCACGAAGTACTTCGACTCCGGGTGCGAGAAGTAGAAGCCCGACACCGCGGCGCCCGGATACATCGCGAAGGATTCCGTCAGCGTCATCCCGATCTCATCCGCCTGCAGCGCCTTGAACAGCTCGGCCTTGACCGTGTGTTCCGGGCAGGCCGGGTAGCCCGGCGCCGGGCGGATGCCCACGTAGGCTTCCTTGATCAGCTGCTCGTTGCTCAGGTCTTCCAGCGGCTCGTAGCCCCACAGGTCGGTACGCACGCGCTCGTGCATGTACTCGGCAAAGGCTTCGGCCAGGCGGTCGGCCAGGGCCTTCACCATGATGGCGGAGTAGTCGTCGCCGGCATCCTCGAAACGCTTCTCGATCTTGTCGGCGCCCAGGCCGGCCGTCACCGCGAACATGCCGATGTAGTCGGCGATGCCGGAGTCCTTCGGTGCGATGAAATCGGACAGGCACTGGTTCGGGCGCTGCACGCCGTCGACCATCGGCTTCACGCCCTGCTGGCGCAGGCCGTACCAGGTGAAGGCGACTTCATTGCGCGAGTCGTCCGTGTAGACCTCGATGTCGTCGTCGTTGACGGTGTTGGCCGGCAGCAGGGCCACCGCACCATTTGCAGTGAGCCAGCGCCCGTCGATGATCTTCTTCAGCATCGCCTGGCCTTCCTCGAACACCTTGGCGGCCGCTTCGCCGACCACTTCATCGGTGAGGATGGCAGGGTAGGGGCCGGCCAGGTCCCAGGTCTGGAAGAACGGGCCCCAGTCGATGTAGCGGGCAAGCGTGGCCAGGTCGACGTTCTTGAAGACGCGGCGGCCGACGAACTTCGGCTTGACCGGCGCGTAGTCGAGTTTCGCCTTGTTGGCGCGGGCCTGTTCCAGGCTCACCATCGGCAGCGCCTTCTTGTTGGCGTGCTGTTCGCGGATGCGTTCGTAGTCCTGGGCGATCTCGGCCACGTAGGCGTCGCGCGCCTCGGCCGTCACCAGCGACTGGCCCACCGACACCGAACGCGAGGCATCCGGCACGTAGACCACCGGGCCTTCGTAATGCGGCGCGATCTTGACGGCCGTGTGGGCGCGGCTGGTGGTGGCGCCGCCGATCAGCAGCGGGGTCTGGCGCTCGCGGAACCAGGGATCACGCTGCATCTCGCGCGCCACATAGGCCATCTCTTCCAGCGAAGGCGTGATCAGGCCCGAGAGGCCGATGATGTCCGCGTTCTCTTCCTTGGCCCTGGCCAGGATCTCGGCGGCCGGCACCATCACGCCCATGTTCACGATTTCGAAGTTATTACACTGCAGGACCACCGAGACGATGTTCTTGCCGATGTCGTGGACGTCGCCCTTCACGGTGGCGATCACCATCTTGCCCTTCGGTTTCGCCACGATGCCTGTGCGCGCTTCCTCGGCCGCCTTTTCCTCTTCGATGAAGGGGATCAGATGGGCCACGGCCTGCTTCATCACGCGCGCCGATTTCACCACCTGCGGCAGGAACATCTTGCCCTGGCCGAACAGGTCGCCGACCACGTTCATGCCGTCCATCAGCGGGCCTTCGATCACCTGGATCGGACGGCCGCCCTCGTTGGCGATCTGCTGGCGTGCTTCTTCGGTGTCCTCGACGATCCACTGCGTGATGCCGTGCACCAGCGCGTGCGCCAGGCGCTTGCCGACCGGGGCGTCGCGCCACTCGAGGTTCGCTTCCTGTTTATTCCCGCCGGCCTTCAGCGTGCCGGCGAATTCGATCATGCGCTCGGTGGCGTCCTTGCGGCGGTTCAGCACCACGTCCTCGACGCGCTCGCGCAGTTCCGCATCGAGGTCGTCGTAGACGCCGATCATGCCGGCGTTGACGATCCCCATGGTCATGCCGGCCTTGATGGCGTGGTACAGGAACACGGTGTGGATGGCTTCGCGCGCCGGGTCGTTGCCGCGGAAGGAGAAGGACACGTTCGACACGCCGCCCGATACCTTCGCGTGCGGCAGGTTCTCGCGGATCCAGCGCGTGGCGTTGATGAAGTCGACCGCGTAGTTGTCGTGCTCCTCGATGCCGGTGGCGATCGCGAAGATGTTCGGGTCGAAGATGATGTCTTCCGGCGGGAAGCCGACCTGCTCGGTCAGCACCTTGTAGGCGCGGCCGCAGATCTCGGTCTTGCGCTCGAAGGTGTCCGCCTGGCCCTGTTCGTCGAAGGCCATCACGATCACGGCGGCACCGTAGCGGCGGCACAGCTTGGCCTGGCGGATGAATTCTTCCTCGCCTTCCTTCATCGAGATCGAGTTGACGATGGCTTTACCTTGCACGCACTTCAGGCCGGCCTCGATCACGCTCCACTTCGAGGAGTCGATCATGATCGGCACGCGCGAGATGTCCGGTTCGGACGCGATCAGGTTCAGGAAGCGCGTCATGGCCGCCTGCGAATCCAGCATCGCTTCGTCCATGTTGATGTCGATGACCTGGGCGCCGTTCTCGACCTGCTGGCGCGCCACGGACAGCGCTTCGTCGAACTGCTCGTTCAGGATCATGCGCGCGAAGGCCTTCGAGCCGGTCACGTTGGTGCGCTCGCCGACGTTCACGAACAGCGATTGATCGTCGATGGTGAACGGCTCCAGCCCGGACAGGCGCAGCGCGGTCGGGATTTCCGGCACGGCGCGCGGCGTCGCCTTCGCCATCTCGTCGGCGATGGCTTTGATGTGCTCCGGCGTGGTGCCGCAGCAGCCGCCGGCCACGTTGATGAAGCCGGCTTGCGCAAACTCTTTCAGCAGGGCCGAGGTATCCGCCGGCAGCTCGTCGAAGCCGGTGTCGCTCATCGGGTTGGGCAGGCCGGCGTTCGGGTAGATACACACGAAGGTATCGGCGATGGTCGACAGCTCCTGCGCATACGGGCGCATCAGGGCCGCGCCCAGTGCGCAATTCAGGCCGATGGTCAGCGGTTTCGCATGGCGCACCGAATTCCAGAAGGCCGGCACGGTCTGGCCCGACAGGATGCGGCCCGAGGCGTCGGTCACGGTGCCGGAGATCATCAGCGGCAGGCGCGGCGTCTCGGGATGTTCGTCGAAGTACTGGTCGATCGCGAACAGCGCGGCCTTGCAGTTCAGGGTGTCGAAGATGGTCTCTACCAGCAGCACGTCCACGCCGCCGTCGATCAGGCCGCGCAGCTGCTCATAATAAGAAGCGACCAGCTGGTCGAAGGTCACGTTGCGCGCGGCCGGATCGTTCACGTCCGGCGAGATCGACGCGGTCTTCGGGGTCGGGCCGAGGGCGCCGGCGGCGAAGCGCGGCTTGTCCGGGGTCGAGTACTTGGCGCAGGCGGCGCGCGCCAGTTTGGCGGCCTCGACGTTCATCTCGTAGACCAGGTGCGCCATGTGGTAGTCGTCCTGGGCGATGCTGGTGGCGCCGAAGGTATTCGTTTCGATCAGGTCGGCGCCGGCCGCCAGGTAGCGCTCGTGAATCTCCTGGATCACCTGCGGCTGGGTCAGGTTCAGCAGCTCGTTGTTACCTTTGACGAAGAGTTCACGAGCCCCGCTGCCTTCCGGCGCGGCAAAGCTGGCGAAACGTTCGCCGCGGTAGGCGGCTTCGTCGAGCTTGTACTGCTGGATGATCGTGCCCATCGCGCCATCGAGAATCATGATGCGGCGCGCGAGGATCTCGCGCAGCTGGGCGTCGGCGGGGGAGGTGGCGTGGGCAGCGGTGGTCATCGTGGTTTTTCCGGGGGTAGGTCTGGTGAGGCGGGTCTAAGATTATACCTTTAGTAGCCGAGTTTGTTCCGCTGTCAAGCAGCAATCGCCAATCGGGTCAAGACGCAGCGCAAAAAACCTGCAAGAACAGCGCGAGAAGATCACCGATGTAATGACGTTTGTAACGGCATGTATCAAAAGCCACATTGTTACAGTGCGATACAAAATGAGGCTTATTAGCAATTTCCCGGATACATACAGAGGTGACAATTAATTCCATGGAACCGCCACTAGCGCGGTGCCTAGTCCAAATCGAACGGAATGTGCGGACCCGTCGTCCGCCGCCTCAATGGGAAGAATTGCAATGAACAAAGAATATGTGCCTGAGTGGGACCAGCCGGCAACCCGCACTGAAGAAAGCACTGTGAACAAGACCGCCGTGAGTGGCGTGAAGCAGATCGTGACGATCCGCCTGGACGTCGACATGCTGGAATGGTTCAAATCGGCAGGCCCGGGCTACCAGACCCGCATCAACCAGGTCCTGCGCGAGTACATGGAAGCCAATCGCGTGCGTGCTCAAGTCGAGCAGCACTAAGCGAAAAAAGGGGGCGATGGCCCCCTTTGTTATTTGTTCGAACGCTTACGCGAAAGTCTGGCCGTCGAACGAGAATCCCTTCAGGAATTCCCCGGCCGCCAGGCGCTTGCCGCCCGGTTTCTGCAGTTCCGTCAGGCGCAGCGCGCCTTCCCCGCAAGCCACCACGATCCCCGATGCGTCGGCCGACAAGACCTGGCCGGGTTGACCCTTGCCATCCGTCGCCTGCGCGTTCCAGATCTTGATGGTGACTTCACCCG
>Ga0065165_1001752_pt1 | contig 21610 bp, 19 predicted proteins | sample AraplaMF_Cvi_mMF_FD_63813 | JGI IMG/M metagenome (GOLD analysis project Ga0065165, IMG submission 63813) | Arabidopsis root microbial communities from the University of North Carolina, USA - plate scrape MF_Cvi_mMF (version 2) (version 3) | ecosystem: Host-associated > Plants > Roots >... | reverse complement strand
AGCCTGCGCCGCGACGGCGCCGAGATCGCACGCGTCGCGGTGCAACAACTTCCCGGGCCGGTGCACGACGCGCTGCGCGGCGCCGCGCGGCCGCACGGCCAGCGCAGCGCCTGGCGCTCGGCGCTGCGCCTGCCGGGCGCCGTGGCGATCGCCAGCCGCGCGCTGTCGATCGACGTGCTGCGCTCGCTGCGCGTCGGCGACGTGGTGCTGCTGCCGGCCGCGCTGCAGGCCCTGGAGGGGGCCGCCGCGGCGCTGCGCCTCGGGCCGCGCGGTGCGCGCTGCCTGGCGGCGCCGGGACGGATTCAAGGCAATTCATGGACAGTCGAAGGAGGACTTCAGATGTTGGACGATGACCAGGACCTGTTCGCCGAACCCGGCGAACCCGCGGATGCGATCGGCGAGCTCGAGCTGCCGGTGCGTTTCGAGATCGAGACCGTGTCGGTGCCGCTGGCCGACCTGGAGGCGATCGAGCCCGGCTACGTGATCGAACTCGCGGTGCCGGCGGCCGAGGCGCGACTGCGCCTGGTGTCGTGCGGCCAGGTGATCGGCCACGCGGAACTGGTGGCGGTCGGCTCGCGGCTGGGCGCCCGCATCACACGCATGGTGGCACGCGATGACGCAGACCACCACGGGTGAACTGCTCCCGCTGCTCGTCATCGCGTTCGCGATCGGCGTGCTGCCCTTCGTCGCGATGATGGTGACCTCGTACACCAAGATCGTCGTGGTGCTGGGCCTGCTGCGCAACGCGCTCGGCGTGCAGCAGGTGCCGCCCAACATGGTGCTCAACGGCATCGCGATCATCGTGTCGGCCTACATCATGGCGCCGCTGGTGATGGATTCGTACGACAAGATGAAGGACCAGGGCTTCGCGCCGTCGAGTGCCGGCCAGATCGGCCAGATCCTCGAGGTCGCGAAGGACCCGGTGCGCAAGTTCCTCGACAAGCATGCGCAGGCGCGCGAGAAGGCCTTCTTCCTGAAATCGGCGGCCGCGGTGTGGCCGCCGGAGCGGGCGAGGGCGCTGAAGGCCGACGACCTGATCGTGCTGGCCCCGGCCTTCACGCTGTCGGAGCTGACGGCGGCCTTCAAGATCGGCTTCCTGCTGTACCTGGCCTTCGTCGTCGTCGACCTGATCATCGCGAACATCCTGCTCGCGCTCGGCCTGTCGCAGGTGACGCCGACGCAGGTGGCGATCCCGTTCAAGCTGCTGCTGTTCGTGGTGATGGACGGCTGGTCGACGCTGATCCACGGCCTGGTCCTGACCTACAAGTAGCGAGCGAGCCCCCATGGACTACGACAACATCGTTCGACTGACCTCGCAGGCCATGCTGCTGTGCCTGATGGTCTCGCTGCCGGCCGTGCTGGTGGCGGCGCTGGTCGGCCTGCTGGTGTCCTTCGTGCAGGCGATCACCTCGCTGCAGGACCAGGCCATCTCGCAGGGCGCCAAGCTGATCGCGGTGGTGATCACGCTGGTGGTCGCCGCGCCGTGGGGCGCCTCGATGGTGCTCGGCTTCGCCCAGCAGGCGGTGCAGGCGGCGCTGCAATGAGCATCACCCGTTCGTTCACCCGGATGGCGCCGGTCGTCGCGCCGCGTGCGGCCGCGGTCGCCGCCACCGCCACCACCGCGCAGACCGCGCCGCCCGCGACGCCGCAGGCCACGCACCAGCACGGCGGCCACCACGGCCCGCACCGCGCCGGCGGGCAGGGCCGACACGTCGGCGGCAACCGGCCGGGCGCGCGCCCGAAGCGTTCGACGACCAACAAGGCGCGCAAGAGCCGGCGCCGCGGTGCGAACGGCATCCAGGGCGATGACGACGATCACGATTTCCACTCGGCGGAGTCGCAGCAGACCGGCACCGAGGCCGTCGGCCTGAAGGACCAGTCGCAGGACTCGGGCGACGACCAGGACGAGGGCGGCGGCGAACGCTCGCGCCAGGACAAGCTGGCGCAGGCGCGCAGCCTGTCGGAGAGATCGGATGAACCCGGGCGTGGCGGGTCGCCGCGCCGGGTGTTCGATTCGAAGATCCCGCTGCAGCGCTGCAAGAAGGGCATGCTGGGCGTCGTGCAGAAGGCCGTCATCGACCGCGAGCTGAACAAGGCGGCCGACACCGGCAACGGCGCGCTCGCCGCGAGTGCGCTGCGCAAGCTGAACCTGGCGCTGCTCGGCAGCGCCCGGGCCGGCGCGCGGCTCGACAGCGGCGGGCTGAAGGCGGTGGCCGAGTACCTGGCCGCGAACTACCTGAAGCCGGCGCTGCCCGAAGGCGGCTTCCCGCTGTCGATCAAGATGCTGCACTGGATGCTGCCGATGAAGCTGTTGCAGCTGCAGGTGCCGCGCACCGAGGAACAGTCCGCGCTCAGCATCGCGAAGATGCTGGTGCAGGCGAGGAGGAACGAGCGATGAGTGCTGTCATGAACGACGAGGAGCTGCCCGAGGGCGCCGAGGACGACGCGCCCGATGGTGGCGACCCCGACCACGAGCGCTACATCGAGCTGCTGACCGCGCTGTGCGGCGAACTCGACCTGCCGGACGTGCAGTCGGTGCTGCAGTCGCGGCGAGTCGAGGTCGAGGGTTTCAGCGTGATCGTCGACCACGTGACGAACGATCCGCAGGCGATGTACATCCAGTTCGACTACGGCATCACGACCGCCGGGCGCACGTTGTCGATCTTCCGGCTGATGCTGGAATCCAACCTGCTGGTCTATGCGCAGGACCAGGCGCAGCTCGGCCTCGACCCCGACACCGGCTCGACGCAGCTGATCGTGCGCGTGCCGATGACCGACGACATCGACGGCCCGTGGCTGATGGACACGCTGACCCACTACGCCGAGCACGGCCGCTACTGGAAGGACCACCTGCTGCAAGCCCCTGACGACATGTTCGAGGCGATTTCCGCGGGCGACTACCTCTGGCTGAGGGCCTGAGCGTTCACAATCCCGCCCCATGCCCGACAGCGATCCGCACGACTTCTTCGAAGACCGCCCGACGCTCTGGCCGCACACCGCGCCGGAGCGGCTGCTGCCGTCGCAGGTCGAGCAGCGGCTGCTGAGGGCGATGGAGCGCGTCGCCGCCGACGGCCCGTATGCGGTCGCGCTGTGCGAGGAGGCGATCGCGCTGGCGCGCGCCGGCGGCGACGACGGCGAGACGGTGCGCACGCTGTTCCGCGCCGCGACCCTGGTGCTGCAGGCCCGCCGCCCCGACCGCGCCTACGTGCTGTGCCTCGAAGCTCAGCAGGCCTTCGAGCGCCGCGACGACCGCTGGCGCGCCACCCGCATCCTGCTGCTGCGCGGCCAGTGCTGGCTCGAGGTCGGCGAGCACGAGCGCGCGATGACGCTGATCGCCGAAGCCACCGAGCGCTTCCGGCTGATGGACCACCGCGCCGACCTGGCGCGCTGCCAGGCCGCGATGGCGATGGCGCACCGGCTGGGCGGCGACCTCGACAGCGCGATCGCGATGGCCGCGCACGCGGTCGGCACGCCCGGTGCGCCGAACGACCACCACCTCGACATCAGCCTGCGCCACAACGAAGCGCTGATGCGCCTGGAGCGCGGCCGCCAGCTGGCGCAGCAGGGCGACGTGCAGGGCGCGCAGGCCGAGTACGCGCGGGCCTCGGCGGTGCTGCCGGATGCGCGCCACATCGAATCCCCGCGCAGCCAGCCCGATGGCGGGCAGGTGCTGCAGAACATCGCCCAGGTCGCGACCGCGATCGGCGACGACGCGACGGTGCTGCTCGCACTGCGAAGGCTGGCCGACTGGGCGCGCCGCCGCGGCAGCCGGCTGGAGCGCGGCGCCGTGTGGCTGCAGATGGCCGAGCTGCAGCGTGCGCGCCACCGCAGCCGGGCGGCGGTGGCCTGCGCGCGCGCGGCGGTGCGGCACCTGGTGACGCTGCCGAACGAGCCGCGGCTGGTGACCGCGCGGCTGCTGCTGGCCGACCTGCTGGAAGACCAGGGCGACTACCCCGGCGCCTACGAGGCCTACGCCGAAGGCTCGCGCGTGGCCGCCGAGCAGCAGCGCGAGGCGATCGCGCTGCGTGCCGAGATGCTGGCGCTGGACCGCGATGCCGAGCAGGTGCTGCGCAGCACCGAGCAGACGCTGGCGTATGCGCAGCGGCTGTCGAACGTCGGCCACCTGGTCGCGAGCATCAACCATGAGCTGAACCAGCCGATGGCATCGATCCGGCTCGTCGCCGAGACGGCGCTCGAACTGATCGACAGCGGCGAGACCGCCGAGGTGCTGGCCAGCATGCGCTCGATGCTGAAACTGTCGACCCGGCTGACCGACCTGACCGCGCAGCTGGCGGCGTTCCCGGCCCGTTCGACCGCGCAGGTGCAGCAGCTGAGCCTGCGCCAGGCGGTGCTCGAGGCGCTGGGCATGCTGCGCTCGCGGCTGGGCCAGACGCCGTGCGAGATCGTGATCGGTTTCGACGATGCGCTGGCGCACGGTTTCGAGGGCCAGCTGGTGCGGGTGATCGCGAACCTGGTCAACAACGCGCTCGACGTGCTGGAGCCGGTGCCGGCGCGCCGCATCGAATTCGGCTGTGTGGCCGACGGCGAGTTCATCGTGCTGAGCGTGGCCGACAACGGCCCGGGGCTCGCGCCGGCAGTGCTGGAGCGGCTGTTCCAGCCGTTCTTCTCGACCAAGGCGGCCGGCCGCGGGCTGGGCCTGGGCCTGGCGCTGTCGCGCGACGTGATGCGCGAGATGGGCGGCGACCTGCTGGCGCGCAACGGCAGCGGCGGCGGCGCGGTCTTCGACGTGCGGCTGCCGCTGGAAGACCCGACGACGGTGCCGGGGACCTTGTAGCTACCGCTGCCGGCCTGCCAGCACCTGCGCGACCGGCGAATCGGCGCCGAACGCCGACCGGTTGGCCTCGGCCAGCAGCGCGATCGCGGCCAGGCGGCAGGCCTCGCGGTCATGGGCCGGGCCGTTGTCGACCGGATCGTTCATCAGGCCGTCGGTCACGCGGTCGACCAACGCTTCGAAGCGGCGCATCGCTTCGGACTGCAGGTCGTCGAACGAGGCGTCGTCGAACGGGAGATCGGCGTCGCGGAGGTCGGTGTTCAGGCGCATCGGAAGGGTCCTTGGGAGAATCGGATCAGGGGGCGGATGACGGCGTCGTGGCCGACGGCGCCGTGCCGGCGTCGGCCAGCACAGCGCGGTTCAGCGCGACCATGAACCTGCCGAGCTTCGGCCCGTCGTCGACGATGGACAGATCCGCCTGGTCCTTGTACTTGTCGAGCAGCTCGTCGTGGGTCGGCTGGGCGAACAGCTTGTAGTTGCGCATGTCCTGCTGAAGTGCCTTCAGGTCGACGCCCCGCTCGCGCAACGACTGGACCCCTTCCGCGGCCGTGGACTTCGACAGCGAGACGGGCTCGGGCTTGGCGCCGAGGCCCAGCGGCGCGGACGGCCGGGCCGCCGCCGGTTGCTGCGGGGTCGGCTTCTCGGCAGTCGGCTTCTCCGTGGTCGGCTTCTCCGTGGTCGGCTTCTGGGTCGGGGGCTTCTGCCCGCTCGGCTTCGGCCCGCCGGACAACCCGGCCAGGCCGGACTGGAAGCGCTGGATCATGTCGTGGATCGACTGCAGGCCGGTGCGCGCCTCGCCGAGCATCTGGGCCACCAGCGGCGGGGCGAAGTTCTGGTACAGCGCGTTGCTTTCGATGTCGTGCAGCGCCTGCAGGAACTCGCCGGCCACGCGCGAGGCGCGGTCCGAGCCCTTCAGCGCCGCGGCCATCGGCCTGTGCAGCGCCGACTGCGCGGCATCGCGGATCTGGCCGAACTGCCCCGTCGGAAGGTGACCGAGGTTCGGCATGGACCCCATCGGTCCCGTGCTCCCCATCTGCGCCGCCTGCCCCAGTCGCCCCATCTTCCCCAGCAACGACGCGTTCTGCAGGCGCGGGCGCAGTCCGGCGATGCCGGATTGCAACGTCGCGGCGCTCGGCAGTTTCGACGGCAGCCGCTCGGCCAGGCCGCTCAATCCGCTCATCTGCTTCGCCGCGAGGCGCGCGGCGCCGGTCGCTTTTTCCGCCAGCCCGGGGGCGGACGTCGCCAGCTTGCCGGCCTGCTGGCCGATCCGGTTGAGCGCCTGGAGGCCGCTTTTCACCAACAGCGGATTGATCGGAGGCATGCGGGTTCCTTGGGGCTGTGACGTCGTTGGCCGCCACGGTAGGCTGGCCGGGCGCCGCGGGTTGCGGCATCACGCGAAGCGGCGCATGCGGACGCGAAGTTGGCCGCCGCGGCCCGTGCAACAGGCCGGCAGGGCGCTACGATCGCTGCATTGCTTGCATTGCACCGAACGCCACGTGAAGCCCTCGATTCCCGACAAGACCATGCAAGACACCGACGCGGCCGCCAGTGCCGCCACGCCCGCGACGCGCATCCTGGTGATCGAGGACGACGAAGCCTTCCGTGCCAGCGTGAAGCGCGCGCTGGAGCTGGCCGGCTACCAGGTCAGCCTGTTCGAGGACGCCGAATCGGCGATGGAGCAGATGGCCGCCGTGGCCCCCGCCGCGGTGCTGACCGACCTGCGGCTGCCGAAGGCCGACGGCCTGTTCGTGCTGCAGCGCACGCGCGAGAAAGACGCCGACCTGCCGGTCGTGCTGATGACCGGCCATGGCGACATCCCGACCGCGATCCAGGCGATCCGCTCGGGCGCCTACGATTTCCTCGAGAAGCCGTTCAGCCGCGAGCGGCTGCTGGCGGTGATGCAGCGCGCCGCCGACCAGTACCGGCTGGTGCAGGAAAACCGCCAGCTGAAGACGCGGCTGGCCGAGTCGTCCGGGATCGACCAGATCGTGCGCGGCGACGCGGCCCCGGTGCGCGAGCTGCGCGACCTGATCCTGCGCCTCGCGCCGACCCCGGTCGACGTGCTGATCCACGGCGAGACCGGCACCGGCAAGGAACTGGTCGCGCGCTGCCTGCACGATTTCGGCCGGCGCAGCGGCAACTTCGTCGCGCTGAACTGCGCGGCCATTCCCGAGAGCCTGTTCGAGAGCGAGCTGTTCGGCCACGAGGCCGGCGCCTTCACCGGCGCGGGCAAGCAGCGCATCGGCAAGATCGAGCATGCGAAGGACGGCACGCTGTTCCTCGACGAGATCGAGGCGATGCCGCTGGCGCTGCAGGCCAAGGTGCTGCGCGTGATCCAGGAGCGCGAGATCGAGCGCCTGGGCAACAACAAGCCGATCCCGGTGAACTTCCGCGTTGTCGCGGCCACCAAGGTGAGCCTCGAAGACCTCGCGAAGAAGGGCGAGTTCCGGCCCGACCTGTTCTACCGGCTCAACGTGGCATCGCTGAAGATCCCGGCGCTGCGCGACCGGCTGGGCGACATCCTCGGGCTGTTCCAGATCTTCCTGCAGCAGGCGAGCCTGCGCTTCCAGATGCCGGTGCCGTCGCTGACGCCGGACCAGCACCAGGCGCTGCTCGCGTCGCGCTGGCCGGGCAACGTGCGCGAGCTGAAGGCCTGCGCCGAACGGATGATCCTCGGCCTGCCGATCTTCGTCGATGGCGAGCCGACGGCCTCGGCCCCGCGCTCGTTCGACGAATCGGTCGCGATGATCGAACGCAGCCTGCTCGAAGAAGCGCTGCGCCGCCACGGCGGCTCGGTGAAGGCCGCCTGCGCCGAGCTGTCGCTGACGCCGGCGACGATGTACCGCAAGCTGAAGGCGCTGGCGGTGGACCCGTCGGCGTACAAGGACCCGAGCACCGATCCTGCCGGCTGAGCACGATCGCGCCGCCGACTGACGCGAACCTGACGGCCCCCCAGAGGCCGCTGTCCCGCTGCCGCGCTGCGCTGTCGCAGTCGTGAGAGAGCCGCACCCCCTCGCTTCTCAATCTTGATTCTCCGCCCGGCCCGGCCGCTGTCGGATGCCTGCGGCACGCCCGTTCGCTTCGGTGGCGCATGACGGCGAATCAAGCACTTGCATGCGATTGTGAAACCGCTTGCAAGTCGCGCAGCCATACATCGCTTCGTGGCACATGCCTTGCGGAACAGGCCGGTCAGACATCATTCAACACATAGGGGAGTCTCGTGAACAAAGCAGCCTTGTTGATCGAAGACAAAGACACGCAACTGGTCGTGCGGACCGCACTGGAGTGCGCCGGTTTCCACTGCGAGGTCTATGCGTCCACCGGAACGCTGTTGCGCGGCATCAAGCGCGACGACCACGGCCTGATCGTCGTCGACGTCGACGACCCCGCCACCGATTGCGCCGCGCTGGTCGACTGGCGCCGCAACTGGCTGAACCCCGAAGTGACTTTGGTCGCCCTCGGCCGCACCGACCCGCTGACGGCCGCCCGCGTGCTGAACGCCGGCGTCGACGATTTCGTCGCGAAGCCGGTGCGCGGTGCCGAGCTGCTGGCGCGCATCGGCGCCGCCGCGCGCCGCCGCCAACCCGCCCCGGCCGAGGCCGGCCTCAGCGTCGCCGGCTGCAGCATCGACCGCGGCGCCTGCGCGATCGTCTCGCGCTCGCAGCGCGTCGGCCTGACCGCCCGCGAACTGGCGCTGGCCCAGCTGCTGTTCGAGAACGCCGGCCAGCTGGTGACCCGGGCCCGCCTCGCGCAGGACGTCTGGGGCGCCGATGCCGGCATCACCGGCCGCTCGATCGAGCAGCACATCTACCAGTTGCGCCGCAAGCTCAAGCGCTGTGCCGGCGAAGCGCTCGCGCTGCGCGGCGTCTACGGCAGCGGCTACCGCATCGACGCGGCCGCCGCGCCGCGCTCCGCCAGCGGCCCCTCTTCCGCGCCGGCCGCCGCCCCCGGGCTGGCGGTGCAGGCCACGCTCCACGCCTAGATCACCACCGTCCACCACACGTCCACCACACCGCCCACCACCATGCGCTCCCACACCCACTCCACCTTCGACGGCCTGCGTCCCGACCGCGTCCCGCTGCCCTGGGGCGACGTGCGAGGGGCTTCGTTGTCCGCGCTGCTGTCTCTGATCACCACCGTGTCGTACGGCGCGGTGGCGGCCGGCTCGATCTCGTCGATGGGGCCGGGCGTGGTGTCGGCGATGGTGCTGTCGGGGCTGATCGCCGCGTCGCTCGGCGCGCTGGTCGCGAGCGCGCTCGGCTCGGTGCCGACGCAGATCTTCTCGCCGCGGGCCTCGGTTGCGGTCGTGATCGCGGCAGCGGCCGCATCGTTCGCGGCCGGCGAAGGCACGAAGCTGCCGCAGGTGCTCGCGCTGCTGTCGCTGTGCCTGTTCATCGCGATGCTGTTCCAGCTGGCCTTCGCGGCGCTGCGGCTGGGCGGCCTGATCCGGCTGATCCCGACCTCGGTGACGGCCGGCCTGGTGATCGCACTGGCGCTGCGACTGGTGTGGTCCGAGCTGCCCGACCTGGTGGCCGCGCCGGACCGCCTGCGGCCGTGGGCGCCGCTGTGCACCGCCATCGGCACCTTCGGCGTGTTCGCGCTGCTGCGCGCCCGCTACGGCGCCGGCGGCGCGATGCTCGCCGGCCTGGCGGCCGGCCTGCTGATCGCGCTGGTGGTCGACCTCGGCGCGCCGGGTGCGCTGCCGCACCTGCCGGCCATCGACCTGGCCGGCGGCCCGCTGCTGCCGGTGTCGCGCCTGGTCGGGCAGTTCGTCGACGGCTGGCCGCCGGGCCGCTGGCTCGACGTGCTGGCCTTCGCCGCGGTGATCGCGCTGGTCAACTCGGTCGAGACGCTGACCTCGGCGATGCAGATCGAAGACCTCGGCACGCAGCGATTCGATGCCAACCGCGCGCTGATGGCCGGTGCCCTCGGCTCGCTGGTGTCGCTGCTGGCCGGCGGGCTGCCGGTGGCCGGCGGGACCTCGACCTCGTCGGTGCACGTCAAGGCCGGCGCCAGCTCGCGCAGTTCGGCGCTCGCGTCGGCGCTGCTGGTGGGCCTGGGCACGCTGGTGTTCGCCTCGCTGATCGTCAAGGTACCGCTGGCGGTGGTCGCCGCGCTGATGCTGTGCGTGGCCGGCGAGATCGCCGTGCCGCCGGTGCGCGAGTTGCTGGCGCAATGGCAGGCCGGCCGGCACGGCATGCGCGGCGAGATCGCGGTGGTCGCGCTGGTGTGCGTGCTGCTGCTGTCGGCCGACATTCTGGTCGCGGTGGGCGCCGGTGTGGTCGCCGCCTCGGTGCTGGCCTTCGTGCAGATGCGCGACAGCTTGGTGCGCCGCGAATACAACGCCACCGATGCGATGGCCCCGACGATCGTCGGCGTGCCGATGGGCAAGACCAGCTCGCGCGACGTGCCGGTGATCGAGATCGGCCAGCCGCTGTTCTTCGCGACCGTCGAGGCCGCGGTGCATGCGGTCGAACGGGTGAACGCCAGCTCCCGCCAGGTGGTGCTCGACCTGACGCGCAGCGGCGGCCTGGACCTGACCGCGGCGAAGGCGCTGTCGCGCTGCGCCGCGGTGATGCAGCGAGACGATCGCCAGCTGCTGGTGGTCGGCGGCGAGCGCATCTCCGAGATGGAATCGCCGTTGCGACCGTGCCTGGTGTTCGGCCACATCGGCGATGCGGTGAACTACTGCACCGATGCACAAAGCCTGCGCGAGCTCGAAGCCGAGCGGGCGCGGCGCGATGCGCAGACCCTTCCGCTGGCGGTGATCGACCATGCGACCCGCTTGCTGGCGGAGCACATCGGTCCGATCGCCGACGTGCTGGTGCGCCGCGCCGCGGCCGCCGTCACCAGCCGCGACCAGTTCTGCAACGTGCTGGCCGGCCAGCTCGACGAGAGCCGTGTGCGCGAGGCCTTCCTCGCCGGCATGAAGCGCGTCGACATCGTCCGGAGCGCACCGTGAGCGCGGCCGCCGTGCAGGCCGGCGCGCGCGAACGCGACGCCTTCGTCTCGATGCTGGCGCGGCTCGACGCGCAACTCGACCGCGACCTGGCCTCTACCGAGACCGAGGCCGACGACGAGCGCACCGACTTCGTGCCGACCTTGCAGATGCTGAAGCCCGACGAGATCGCCGCATTGACGACGGCCGCGCCGCGCCGCGAGACGACGTCCGCCCGGGCCGCGGCGGCCAGGCCGGCGCGTTCGTACGCCCGGCTGCTGCCGTGGCTGGTGGGCGGCGGGCTGGCGGCCGGTGCGGCGTCGTTCGCGATGTCGTTCAGCGGTTCGCGGCCGGTGGCGCCGCGGATGCCGGAGGTCGCGACCCTCGTGCCGGTGGCGCCGGTCGTGTCGGCCGCAGCGGTTGCGCCGGCGGCCTCGGCGGTGCCGGTCGCGGCCGCCGAACCGGTGCCCGCGCCGGAGTCTGCTGAGGTGTCCGTTGCCACGCCCGCCGTCACGCCGCCCGTCACTCCAACCGCCACTGTCGCGCTGCTGCAGCCGACACCGGCCCCGTCCATCGATTCCTGTCCCCCTGCTCGCCGGGCCCTCGGCCTCTGCGAACTCCCGGCGCCTTGAGCGCCGTCCACCGTTCAACGGAGAAATCCATGCGTCAACTTCTTCTGACCGCTGCCTTGTGCCTGGCCTCGCTGGGTGCCCATGCTGCCGGCGACCGCATCGTCACCGGCTCCGACCGCGGCACCTACATCGAGATCGGCCGCGACCTGTCGCGCCTGATCGGCAAACCCGCCGGCCTGCCGCTGGAGGTGCTGCCCTCCAAGGGCTCGGCCGAGAACGTGCGCCGCCTGCGCTCCGAGCCCGGCGTGCGGCTCGCGCTGGTGCAGTCCGACGTGTACCGCGCCTACCTCGACCAGGCGAACGCCGGCGATGCCGAGGCGGCCCGGCTGATCAAGCCGCTGCGCGTGGTGATGCCGCTGTACGACGAGGAGATCTACTTCGTCGCGCGCGCCGATTCGCCGCTGCGCTCGATCCATGAGCTGCGCGACAAGCGCATCAACGTCGGCCCGGTCGGCAGCGGCACCGCATTGACCGCGACCACGCTGTACCGCGCGATGTTCGGCAGCCCGATGCTGGAGCAGAACACCAGCTTCCTGTCGAACGAGGAGGCGCTGGTGAAGCTCGCGACCGACAAGTCGATCGACGTGGTCGTGATCGTCGCCGGCCAGCCGGCCAAGCTGTTCGCCGACATGAAGTCGGAGGCGCGGCAGTACATCAAGCTGCTGACGCTGGACCGCGCGGCGCCCGAGACGCAGGCGCTGGACGGCACCTACGTGCCGGCGACGATCCGCGCCACCAGCTACCCGAACTGGCTGACGCAGGACGCGACCTCGCTGTCGGTCAAGTCGATGCTGGTGACCTACGACTACCAGTCGCCGGACGTGCGCGCCTCGCTGACGCGGTTCGCGAAGTCGATGTGCAGCAACTTCGAGAAGCTGAAGACCGAAGGCCACGCGAAGTGGCAGGAGGTGAGCCTCGCGCCGCCGCAGCTGCCGAAGGGCTGGTCGTACTACGCGCCGACACAGAAGGTGCTGTCGCACTGCGACACCGAGGCCGAGCCGGCGCGCAACGTCGCGTCGGAAGGCAAGGCCCCGGCGGCATCGAGCTGCTCGCAGAGCCGCGAAGTGCTGGGCCTGTGCCGCGTGGCATCGCGCTGAACGGCCATGCCGCCGCCGCAGATCCCGCTCGGCAACGCACCGCGGCTGCAGCGGTCGAACACGGTCGGGCCCGGCGTCACGCCGGGGTCGGTGCCGGGCAGCCGGCCGGCGATCACGCCGCGGCCGTCGACGCCGTCGCAGCGCGATGCGGCGGTCGGCGGCCCGTCGCGGCGCGAGGGCGGTGCGACGCCGCTGGCCAGCGCGGCACAACGGCCGCGCTCGGCGAGCCTGCCGCCGCCGGTGCGGCGCGACGGCGCGTCCCCGGGCGAAGGCGGATCGCAGGCGCTGGTGCTGCACAGCCAGGCCGGTGGGGCGGGCGGGCCGCCGAAGCTGCCGCCGCGGCCGCCGGCGACGGCGTCGCCGTTCGGACGACCGGGCCCGAACTCGAGCATGGCCTTGACCCGCCCGACGCTCGGCGGCTTGAAGCCGATCGGGCAGGGCAGCAGCCAGGCGCAGGCCACGTCGGCGGCGTCCGGCGCCGGCGACGGTGACCCCGAACTGTCGAAGATGCTCGACCAGCTCGAAAGCGCGACGCGCAATCTGCGCGAGCTCGAACAACACGGCGCCGACAAGAACGATCCGAAGAAGCTGATGGATGCGCTGGAGAAGATGCTCGACATCTTCAGCAAGATCAACGACAAGCTGAACGCGCGCATGGAGGCGGCCGGGCAGTCGTTCGCGCAGGCAGCGCAGGCGCAGCCGCAGGGGTGACGCGCCGATGAAGAGGTTCATCTGGACCGGTTGACCCGCAAGGAGCCGGATTTCTAGACTGCGCCGCATCCTGAACGAACAGACCAGGGAGGTCTTTCATGATGCATGCGCGCGCCGGCCTGTGGGTGGCGATCGGTTGTTCCTTGTCATGTGCGATTCCATGCGCCGCGCCGGCGCAGGCGCCGCCACCGGTGTCGCCCTCGCCGACCACGCGCTACGAGTACGACGCGATGGGTCACGTCACGAAGATCCTGCGTGGCGCGAGTGGCGACAGCACCTCCATCGCCTACGACGGCATCTACCGCATCACGTCGGTCACCGACGCGCGGCAGGGCACGATCCGCTTCGAGTACTGGGGCATGACGCCGTACATCAACAAGGTGATCGACCCGCGCGGCCTGGAGACGCTCTATGAGCGCACCGGCCTGGGCCACGTGATGAAAATCGTGAGTCCGGACACCGGCACGACGGAGTTCACCTATGTCCCCGGGACCTACCTGGTGCAGACCGCGCTCGACAGCCGCGGGGTGCTGACGCGCTACACCTATGACGCCGGCAGCGCGTTGACCAGCGTGGTGCGTACCCTGGGCGGGCGCAGCGAGCTGCCGACGCAGTTCCGGTATGACGAGCAAGGGCCGGGCTTCACCTACACGATCGGCCGGCTCAGCAGCACGAGCCACGCGGGCGGCGGCAGCCGCTACAGCTACGCGCCGCTCGGCGACCTGCTGACGGACACGCAGTTTCTCGATGCGGCCGGTGGCGCCGACACAGCGACGGTCACTCACACGGTGCGCTACGGGTATGCCTCCGGTGGCCACGTCAGCAGCATCGTCTATCCCTCGGGCCACAAGCTGCACATCACGCACCACCGGGGCGACGTGACCGCGATGGCGCTGGCGCCCAACGAAACGGCCGAGCCGTCACCGCTGATCAGCGCCGTCAGGTGGGCGCCGTTCGGCGTCGGCATCGACGGCTGGCAATGGCACAGGAGCGGCGGACTGATGCCGCACGAGCGCACGTTCGACCTGAGCGGGCGCATGACGCGCTATCCGGTCGGCCAGGTGCTGCGCGATGTGCGCTACGACGCGCAGGACCGCATCGCGGCGTTCACGCACCAGCAGCCCGACGGCACGCTGCAGCCTGCCCTCGACCAGCAGTTCGGCTACGACGAGGTCGACCGGCTCACGAGCGTGGTGACCGCGACGACGAGCTGGTCGATCGCCTACGACCCGAACAGCAACCGCGCGACCGTGAGCCTGGACGGCATTCCCAGCCGCTACGACACGGCGCCGACGAGCAACCGGCTGAGCGGTGTGACGAACCCGGCGCGCAGCCTGGCCCATGACGACGCCGGCAACACGACGAGCGACAGCGCGGGTTACACGGCGACCTACGACATGGCCGGCCGACTCGCCACGCTGACGAAGGGCGGCATCACGACGACCTACACCTACAACGCGATGGGCCAGCGCATCCGCAAGGTGAGCAACACCGGGCCGCAGAGCACGGTGATCTACGTGTACGACCAAGAGGGCCAGTTGCTCGGCGAGTACGACCGCGAGGGCCGGGTGATCCGCGAGTACGTGTGGTTGCAAGACGTGCCGATCGCGGTCTTCATGCCGAACCCGGCGGATGCAAGCGGCCCGCCGCTGGTGTTCCACATCCACGCCGATCACCTGAACGCGCCGCGGGCGGTACTGGACACCGATGGCGTGATCCGCTGGCTGTGGCTGGCCGAGCCGTTCGGGACGACGGCGCCGGTGGTGGATCCGGGGGGGCACGGGCCGTTCGCGTTCAGCCTGCGCTTCCCGGGGCAGGTGGCGGATGCTGAGAGCGGGCTGTTCTACAACTGGAATCGGTACTACAACGCCGCGGACGGGCGGTACACGCAGAGCGATTCGATCGGGCTGTCCGGTGGCATCAACACCTACGCGTATGCCGGGGGGAATCCGACGCTCTTCACGGATCCGACCGGCGAGTTTTTCTTCATCCCGGCCTTGGTGGGCGGTGGTGTCGGAGCGCTGTCCGATCTGCGGTTGCAGCTTCTGATGAATGGAGGGCGCATGAAGTGCGTCGACTGGACCCAGGTGGGAATTGCCGGTGCGGTCGGGGCCGTCGGTGGCGCCTGGGCGGGAGGTGCATTCAGGCATTCGGTGTCGGGAAAGAGCTGGCTCGAAGCCAGCCGTCGATGGCCTGCGGTGCGCGCACGCTACGGGCGCGCCCAGTCCTTGCCGCCGGGCAAGGATGTGCATCATTGGCTCTTTCCGCAAAATAGCGGGGTTGCGAGAAACTTCCCCGGCATTGCCAACCATCCGATGAACCTCAATCCCACGGTGCCAAACTCGATCAACAGGGGGCTTTTGAATACGATGGATCCTGTGTCGAGGACTTTGTATGGCTCGCCTGGCTGGGCGAGGGCCGCTGGCGGCTACGCAGGTGCGGGAGTGGCAATGGATGCAGCAGATGAATGCACCTGCAATTGAGTTCCCCACGCTCGTGTTGACGAGCAAGGAGCACCGCCATCTTCATGCCTACTGTGCGGCGAGCCAGAGGGAATTGGAGGCTTGACCGCTGCACACGTACTTCAAAACGGGACGCCTCCAAGGTTTGCGTCGCTTCGATCCGCGGGGGCGCTGCTTTGCAGGGAAGGCCACCGGGCAGTGGAGGCTCGACAGAGCCTTGATTCGCGAGGTCGGGCCGGTCATCTGGGTCAGCGCGGTGATCGCTTCTGGCCTGGATGTTGTTCTGTTGTTCGAGATGGAATGGGAGGAGGTGCCCAGTCAGTCGCTCGAGTTGGTCAAGAAGGAAGTGAAGGACTACGTGAGCCGGGATCCAAAGCCCTACACCAGGAGCCGTCCGCTGCAGACGGTGTTGGCCAGATTGACCAAGGCAGCCACCTTCGAACAGCTGTGTCGCGCAATCGAGTCGTGATCGAGTTCTCCGTCATCGGCGTATCAGAGGCCAAACCGGGGCGCCCTTGTGCGTTCGTTGCCAAGACGAGGAACGAGATGCATGAGTCACCGCTGCACACCTATGTCCGTGGGTACGAGGAAAGCTCTTGCAATGCCTCGACGTGGCACCTCGCTGCTTCACTTCGAATGCCTCCGAGAAAACTGTCAGGCGGCAGCTGAAGGCAGCGAAGGGGTACGCAGCGCCTGCTGCTGCTCTGACCATCTGGATGGATGCCGCATTGCGCGAAGCCCTTCTTGCCGGCACGCAGCTTGCCTGCGTTCTTGCCGAAGCGGCAGCACACATCGCATTGTCCAAATGGTTGGCCGGAATGCACCAAATGACAGCGCATCCCGATCACCAGCGGATCAGAAGAAATCAGCCGCCTTCGGCTTCTCGCCGCTCGCCCCGTTCAGCCCGGCCTTCACGCCGCCGGTGATCATGCTGCCGGCGCTGCTGTTGGTCACCACGTTGAGGCCGGTGCCGGCCAGGTCCAGCCCGGCGTCGCGCAGGGCCTTCTTCACGTCGCCGCCCTGGATCGCCGTCGCGGCCACATTGGTGCCTTCCGACCAGGCCCGCGAACCGACCGCGACTGCCTTGGCCACCAGGTTGAACGGCGGCGGCAGCACCTTGCCGAGCTTCTCGGCCACCTTGGAGATCACGTTGGCGATCTTCGACACCACGCTCAGGCAACCCTGCAGGAACTTCTTGAAGCCGCCGCCCTTGGCCTTCTTCTGGTCCGGCTGGTCCATCTCGCCGGCCACCATGTCGCCGACCGCCTTCTTGTCCTCGGCGCTCTTCGGCTTGTGCGTCGCATTCGCCGGTGTCGTCGCGACTTCCTTGTTCTCCAGGTGCTTGTTGAAGGCCTTGATGTCGTCGCGGCTGATGGTGCCGTCGTCCGACTGCTGCCACAGCTTCTTGGCGCCATGGATGTCGCGGCCGTGCTTCGCGTTGTCGAGCTTGCCGAACAGCACCGGGTCCTCGAGGAACTTCTTCGCCGCTGCCTTGTCTTCCGGCGCGGCCTTCGGGTCGTCGGCGATCTTCTGCAGCTTGTCGCGGTTGAACTTGTTGCCGAACGCGCCGTTCGGGTCGGCATCGATGCGGTCCAGCGCCTTCTTCTGGTCGGCGTCGAGCTGGCCCTTGGCCGCGATCTTGTCCTCCATGCTCGCGTGCGAGACCTTGTCCTTGCCGTTGTTCAGGTCCTTCCACTCCTGCGGATGGTCGGTGAAGTACTTGGCCGCGGCGATCAGCTGCGGCGGGCACTTGCCGGTGTGCGAGGTGCCGTCGACGATCTTGTGCAGTTCGTCCAGCGACATGTTCTTCGGCAGGTAGTCGGCGTACTTGTAGAGCTCGTTCTCGGCGTCGTTCTTCGTGATCGGCCGGCCCTCGGTGGTCTTGCCGTTGTCGCCCGACGGGATGTAGTTGTCGGCGTAGCCCTGGGCCTTCTCTTCGTTGTAGGCCTTCAGCTCCGGGTCGTCGGCCAGCTTCTGGATGTCCTTCGAGCTGATCTTGTGGTCGAGCTTGCCGTTCTTGCCGCCGTCGAGCATGTCCTGCAGGCCCTGGTCCGACAGCACGGTGTTCAGCGCCTTGCGCAGGTCCGGCGGCGTCTTCTCGTCCTTGGCCATCTTCTCCATGTCGGAGATCTTGGTGCCATGCTTGCTGAACGAGCCTTCATGGCGCTCCAGCGTCGACAGCGCATCCATGCGCGCCGCCTTCTGCTCGGCCGACACCGGCCGCTGCGCCGGCGGCAGCTGCTGCTGTTGCTGCTGCGCCGCCTTCTGCATCGCCTGCGCCTGCTGCGCACCGCCTTGCTGCACCGCGCCCATCATGCCTTTCAGCAGCTGTGCGCCGCCGCCTTCGCCATCGTCGTCGCCGCCACCGGGCAGCGACAGCGGCGGCAACTGCCCCATCGTCGATTGCGCGAGCGACTGCATCGGGTCGCCGCCCTGCGGCGTGCCGCCGAGCTTGCCTTGCGGCGGCACCGCGATGCCGATGCGGCCTTGCAGCCACGCCTTGTTGTCGACCATCATGTTCATGTCTGCTCTCCGTGAGGAATGGGGTTGGAAATCAACGCGCCTGCAGGCTGCCCTGCAGCTGCTGCAGCAGGCCGGTGGGCAGCAGCAGGTGGCGCACCTGGCTGACCAGCACGCCGATCAGCAGCGCGAGCATCAGCATCGTCACCGCGCCCTTGACCGGCTGGCTGAGGTTGGTGGGTTCGAGCTTGTCGGCGGCGCGCGTGATCAGCCCGAAGCCGAGGTCGATCAGCACCAGCACCAGCATCATCGGCGCGGCGAACTTGATGGTGCTGGTCATCAGCGAATCGGTCTGCTGCACGATGAACAGGTCGGGCACCTTCGCCAGGTCGGGCATCGGCGCGAACAGCGGCCACACGTGGAACGAATCGAAGACCGCGCCGATGAACACCAGCATGCCGCCGAGCGCGAAGAACACCGCGATCACCAGCTGCACCAGCAGGTTCGACACCGGCGTGCTCTGCTGCCCGCTCATCGGGTTGGTCAGCTGCACGCTGTTGTAGCCGGCCTGCGTGTCGATCATCGCGCCGACGCATTCGGCGACCCAGAACACCGTCGACGCGGCAAAGCCCATCAGCAGGCCGATCATCGATTCCTTCAGCGCGAAGCCGGCCCACTGGCCGGCCGTCAGGTTGCTCGCGACATCGGCCGGCAGGCCGAACGCGACGAAGCCGCCGATGATCACGACCAGGCCAGCGCGCACGTAGCCCTGCACGAACTGGTCGCCCATCGGCGGCAGCACGTTGAAGGCAGCGAACAGGCGCAGGCTCGCAAGCGCGGTCGCGAGGAACAGGTCCTCCAGCGGGTGCAGCGTGCGCGCGGCCACCTCGTACAGGCCCTGCATGTCATCCATGGGCGGCTTCCTGGCGCTGGGCGCGCTGGCGGGCCACGAAGCGCGCGGCACCGGTCTCCTCGGTTTCCTCCTCGGCCAGTTCCTCGATCGCGGCCTCGCGCTCGCGCAGGATGGTCGCGATGCGCTGCTCGAAGCCCTCGATGCGCTGGTCGTTGCGGCGCACCGCGGCCTGCGCGGTCTTCACGACGGCGGCCTGGCGGTCGACGTGCTTGTGGCTGTCGGCGAGCGCCTTCTCGGCCTGGCCGACCGCGGCCTTCAGGTCGTCGATGCGGTAGTCCGCCGCACGCACCGCGTACGGCGTGAACGAGGTGCGCAGCAGCTCGTCGCGCTCGTCGCGCGCGGTGGCCTCGTCGGCGCGGCAGGCCGCCAGCTCGCCCTCGGCGGTCTTGCGGGCCTCCTCCAGCTCGGCGAGCTGCTTGCGTGCAGCCTGCACCTCGGCCTCGAGCCGCTCGCCCTGCCGCTTGCGCACCTTCACCAGCGTGCGCAGCGCCTTCACCGGAGCCGCACTCACCGCACCACCTCCGCCAGGTGCCCGAGGATGTCCTCGTACGGCATCAGGTCGCTGGTCTTCTGGTTCAGGAACGCGCGGATCTCGCCGACGCGCTCGATCGCCAGGTCGGCCACCGGGTCGTTGCCGGCCTGGTATTCGCCGACCTGCAGCAGCATCTCGACCTCGTCGTACTTGGCCATCAGGTTGCGCAGGTGGCCGGCCGCCTCGGCATGCTCCGGCGGCACGATCTGCGTCATCACCCGCGACAGGCTGCCCAGCACGTCGATCGCCGGGTACTGGTTCTTCGCCGCGATCTTGCGCGACAGGATCATGTGGCCGTCCAGGATGCCGCGCACTTCCTCGGCGATCGGGTCGCCGCCGCTCTCGTCCTCGGCCAACACGGTGTACAGCGCGGTGATCGAGCCGACCGCGCCCATGCCGGTGCGCTCGAGCAGCCGCGGCAGCTCGGCGAACACCGACGGCGGGAAGCCGCGGCGCGCCGGCGGCTCGCCGGCGGCCAGGCCGATCTCGCGCTGGGCGCGTGCGAAGCGCGTCAACGAATCCATCATCAGCAGCACGCGCTTTCCCTGGTCGCGGTAGTACTCGGCGACCGCGGTGGCCACGTAGGCCGCCTTCGCGCGCTCGATGCTCGACCGGTCGGAGGTGGCGCACACCACGACCGACTTCGCCATGCCCTCGGGGCCGAGGATGAATTCGATGAATTCGCGCACCTCGCGGCCGCGTTCGCCGATCAGCGCGATGACGCTGACGTCGCACTGCGCGCCGCGCGCCAGCATGCCCATCAGCGTGCTCTTGCCGACGCCGGCCGGCGCGAAGATGCCCATGCGCTGGCCTTCGCCGAGCGTCATCAGCCCGTCGATGATCTTGACGCCGGTGGGCAGCGGGTGCTCGATCATCGCGCGGCTCATCGGGTCCGGCGGATCGGCGAACACCGGCCGTTCTTCATCGCCCAGCAGCGGGCCCAGCCCGTCGATCGGGTCGCCCAGGCCGCTGATCACGCGGCCGAGCAATTGCGGGCCGACGCGCACCGACAGCGGCCGGCCGGTGCCGACCACCTGCGTGCCTTCGGAGACGCCGCCCATCGAGCCGAACGGCGACAGGATCGCGCCGTGCTTGCCGAAGCCGACCACCTCGGCGCGCTGCAGCAGGCGGCCGCGCGGGTCGCGCAGCTCGCACAGCTCGCCGACCTTGGCGTCCAGCCCGCTGGCGCGGATCAGCGTGCCGACCACCTCGGTCACGCGGCCGGTGCGGGCCAGCACGTCTTCGTGCGTCAGCTCCTGTTCGAGCGTGCTGACGAAGCGCTGGAAGCTGGTGTCCATGGTCAGGCGGCTTCCAGGTGGTCTTCGGTGGCGGTGTCGTCGATCGCGTCGTCGACGCCGTCGTCGGCGACCTCGTCGCCTGCGTCGCCCGAGTCGATTTCGTCAGCGTCGCCGGCCTGCGCCATCTCGCGGGCCGCGCGTTCGACCGCCCGGCGGATCGCCGCCAGCTGCGTGTCGAGCCCGGCATCGATGACGCCGCTGTCCGATTCGAAGCGGCAGGCGCCTTCGGGCATCAGCGCATCGGCGACGACCTCGATCGTCGTGCCCTGCGGCAGCTGCGCGCTCAGCTCGGCCACCGCGCGCTGCGCGTTGTCGCGGTCGGCCTCGGGCACGCGCAGCGTCAGCAGCGGCGAGTCCTTCACCAGCTTCGCGATGGTGCGCAGCGAGCGGCGGTACAGCGCCGAGCGGTCTTCCTGCTCGATCACCCGCTCCACCGCCATCGAGACGATGCCCGACAGCCGCTCGCTCTGGCGCACCAGCGTGCGCCGGCGCGCCTCGGCCGCCTGCAACTGCTGCGAGGCCCAGTGCGCCGCCGAATCCTGCGTGCCCTGGTCGAAGCCCTGCTGCCAGGCGCCGTCGTATTGCGCCTGGGCCTGGGCCATCAGCGCGTCGGCCTGCGCCTGCGCATCGGCGAGCAGCGCATCGGCCTGGGCCTGCGCCTCGGCCAGCACGCGCTCGCGCTCGGCGTCGATCGTCGCGGCAACCTCGGCCGACGACACCAGCAGCGCATGGTCCTGCGCGCGCAGCACGCCGTCGTCTAGGCCGACAGTGCACG
>Ga0065165_1001751_pt1 | contig 21612 bp, 12 predicted proteins | sample AraplaMF_Cvi_mMF_FD_63813 | JGI IMG/M metagenome (GOLD analysis project Ga0065165, IMG submission 63813) | Arabidopsis root microbial communities from the University of North Carolina, USA - plate scrape MF_Cvi_mMF (version 2) (version 3) | ecosystem: Host-associated > Plants > Roots >... | reverse complement strand
AGAACTTGTCGTCGGTGTCCAGGGTCTTGGACCTGAACTTGCCGGCCGACACCACGGTGTGGGGGATGTCGTCCCGGTTGGTCCAGGTCACGGTGGTGCCGACCTTGATCTTGAGCTCGGCCGGCTGGAAGACGAAATTGTCGATATGCACTTCCATGTCGTCGTCGGCACGGGCGGTTGTTGCGGGCAGCAGGATGGCCGCGGCCAAAGCGAGACCGAGGTCGACACCGAAGTCGCGGCGATTGAGTGTCTTCATTGTCAGCTTCCGTTCAACCTTGCATCAGCCCTGGAGCGGCGTGTCGATGATCGCGAGACGCTGCTCGTTCTGCTTGAAGTTGATGCTGGCAACGCCGAGCATGCCGCGGAGCCTGGCGTCCTCGACCTTCATCGGACCGGGCGAGGGAGCGGTCCCCGGCGCCGGCTGCGGGAAGGCGGTCGAGCGCGCGGTGTGGAAGGTGACGTTGCCCTCGACCTTCTGCATCACCTGGTGGATATGGCCGTTCAGCACGGTGACCGAGCCGAACCCCTTGACGTATTCGAGCGCGCGACCGCCATCCTCGGTGCCCCAGCCCCATTCGGGATACACGGTCCAGAGGGGAATGTGCGCAAAGAGCACGACGGGCGTCGATTTCGACTTGCCGCGCAGGTCGTCCTCGAGCCAAGCGAGCTGCTCGGCGCCGAGATTGCCGAGCCCGCCGGCCTTGAGGTCGACGACGTTGACGAGGCCGATGAAGTGCACGCCGCCGGCATCGAACGAATACCAGCCTTGGCCCTTGGTGCCGCGGCCGTAGCGCTCGCGATAGAACTTCACCTCTTCGTCGAGGAAGTCATGCTCGCCGGGCACGTAATGCACGTCGAGCTTGCTCTGCGAGATGATGCGCTCGGCATTGTCGAACTCGGCGGCCTTGGACAGATGGGTGATGTCGCCGGTATGGATCATGAAGGACGGTTTTGCCGGCATCGCATTGATCTTGTTGACCGCTTCCTCCAGCGTGCCGAGCGCGTTGGGGTTGGCCGGCTTGTCGAAGCCGACATGGCTGTCGCTGATCTGGAGGAAGGTCATGCCGGGCGCCGCTGCCGTGGCGGCCTGCGCGGAATCGATGATGCCGAGCGAGCGCGGCACGCCGCCCGTGATGGTCCAGAGCACCCCGGTGCCGGCCCAGGTCATGCATTCTAGCACCTTGCGGCGGCTGACGCCGTCGTCGCCGTGATCGTGTCCGCTCATCCCACGTCTCCACTTCGCCCGGAATTGGGCTTCGGGGAGGTGATCGGGGGAGCGGGGGGCTTATTCCCGGGCGAGATGACGTTTTCGTGAGTGAGTTGTCTCGTGTCCCGGACGCGCTGCAACGCGCGGCGTTGCTGCGCAGAGCCGGGATCCAGAAAGCCGCGCCGTACGCGGTGAGATGGGCCCCGGCTCGGCGGCGCACCACTTCGTGCTGCGCCGCGTCCGGGGCACGAGACCTATTTCGAAAAGACTCTGATGGCTTCGACTACGCGCTCTGGCCTTTCCTGCGCCACGCAGTGCCTCGCATCCGCGAAAACCAACGTGCTTACCTGCGGAATCAGCGACACCGCACGCGCCGCCATCACCTTGTAGATCGGTCCTGAGTTCGCGGCGGTCGCGACGCGTACCGGGCAGCCGATCTCGGCAAGCGCTGTAAACGGATTGCCGCGGGCATCGCCAACATAAACCTGCGTCATCGCCTCGTAGATCGGACGCAGCATCGCCGCCTCGATCTCGGGCGTGCAGCAGAGCCGCACCCGGCCATCGTCGAGCGGAACGAAGCCGTCGCGCACATAGGCCCGCAGCGAGGTCTCGGTCCAATCCGCAAATGTCGGCGAAGTGCGGTAGCGCTCGAAGACGGCGTCGGCACTCTCGAACTCGGCGCGACGGCGCAGCGCGCCCTGGACGCGGGCTAGGGAGTCTTCGTCCAGTCCGCCGGAACGTGCCGCGCGCGGGTCCATCACGGTCGGCTCCATCACGAACAGGCGTGCGAAGCGTCCGGGCAAGAGTCTTGCTGCGAGCAGAAGGTCGGTCGCACCGGCGCTGTGGCCGATCCCGTAGACGTCGCGCAGCCCGAGCGCATCGATCACCCGGCAGACATCCTCGGCAAAGTCGAGGAAATGATAGGAGCCCGGCTTGTGGCTGGCGCCGTGGCCGCGGCGGTCGAGCGCATAGACGGTGTAGCTCGATGCAAGCTCGCGCGCGACCTCATCCCAGACGTCGGCGACAAAACCGGTGCCGTGCACGAGCAGGGCGGGCGGCTTGCCGCTCTCGCCCCATTGCAGCATGGCGATCTCTACGCCGGCCGGGCCGATTGAAAAGCGCTGACGGATCATGGAGACGCAATGCTACCTCGCATCCTCCAAAATCATCGTCGCGCCTTTCTCGGCGATCATCGCGGTCGGCGTGTTGGTGTTGCCCGAGGTGATCGTCGGCATGATCGAGGCATCGACGATGCGCAAGCCTTCGAGGCCGTAGAAGCGCAGGCGCTCGTCGACCACCGCCATCGGATCGTTTGCCGCGCCCATTTTCGCGGTGCCGACGGGATGGAAGATGGTGGTGCCGATGTCGCCAGCGGCTTTTGCCAGCGAGGCATCGTCGTCGCCGACGGTGGGGCCGGGCAGATATTCGCTCGGGCGATATTTTGCCAGCGCCTTCTGCTGCATCAAGCGGCGCGTGGTGCGGATGGCATCGGCGCCGACCTGGCGGTCGTCGTCGGTCGACAGGTAATTCGGCGCGATGATGGGCTTCTCGTCCGGGCTCGCCGAGCGCAGCCGTACGGTGCCGCGCGAGGTCGGCTGGAGATTGCAGGCGCTCACCGTGATCGCGGGGAAGCGGTGCAGGGGATCGCCGAACTTGTCGAGCGACAGCGGCTGCACGTGGAACTGGATGTTGGCGCGTGCGCGCGTCGCGTCCGAGCGCGTGAAGATGCCGAGCTGCGACGGCGCCATGGTCAGCGGCCCGCGGCGGCGGAAGGCATAGTCGAGCCCCATCAGGCCGCGGCGGAACAGATTGTAGTAAGTCTCGTTCAGCGTGCGCACGCCCTCGACCTTGTAGATCGCGCGCTGCTGGAGATGGTCCTGCAAATTGCGCCCGACGCCGGGCTTGTCCATCACGATGTCGATGCCGAGCGGCGACAGCCAGTCGGCGGGGCCGATGCCGGAGCGATGCAGCACCTGCACCGAGCCGATCGCGCCGGCGGAGAGGATCACCTCGCGTTTCGCGCGCGCCTCTATGATCTCGCCGTTCTGGATGAAGCGGACCCCCGTCGCGCGGCCCTGCTCGATGATGAGGCGATCGACCAGCACATGCTTCTCGAGCCGTAGATTGGGGCGGTTCAGAGCGGGCTTGAGAAAGCCGCGCGCCGACGACCAGCGCCGGCCGCGCTTCTGGTTGACGTGAAAGTAGCTGGTGCCTTCGTTGTCGCCAGTGTTGAAATCCGGGATGCGCTTGATGCCCATCTCTTCCGCGGCATCGCCGACGGCGTCGAGAATGTCCCACGACAGCCGCGGCGCCTCGATGCGCCAGCCGCCGCCGGCGCCGTGATGCTCGCTGGCGCCGAGGAAGTGATCCTCGAGCCGCTTGAACAGCGGCAGCACGTCATCATAGCCCCAACCGGTCATGCCGAGCTGGCGCCAATGATCGTAATCGGCGGCCTGTCCGCGCATCGAGATCATCGCGTTGATCGCCGAACAGCCGCCGATCACCTTGCCGCGGGGATAGGCGAGCGCGCGGCCGTTCAGGCCCGGCTCGGCCTCGGTCTTGAACATCCAGTCCGAGCGCGGATTGCCGATCGCGAAGAGATAGCCGACCGGAATGTGGAACCAGATCCAGTTGTCGTCGCCGCCGGCTTCGAGGATGAGGACGCGGTTTTTCGGCTCGGCCGACAGCCGGTTGGCGAGGATGCAGCCCGCCGTGCCGGCCCCGACGACAATGTAGTCAAACTCACCTTCGAGCCGCCTTGGCATTCTGCTTCCACCCGGATGATCACGTGACGTTCCGTCCTAATAGGCAGAGGCGGCGGATCGGGACAAGCCCGGCCATGCCGAGAGGGCAGGGCTACCCTCGGTCCGCGGGAGTTAGGTGGACTGGTGCTTGCATGGTAGACAGTCCTGTATTCCCAACAAGGCTCGAGACCCTCCATGCCCATCGTGAACCGCGTCGCCGATCTTCAACCCGATATTCAGGCCTGGCGCCGGGACATCCATGAGCATCCTGAGCTGCTTTACGACGTCCACCGCACCGCAGCATTCGTTGCCGACCGGCTGCGCGAGTTCGGCTGCGATGAGGTCGTGACCGGTCTTGGCCAGACCGGCGTGGTCGGCGTGATCAAGGGCAGCAGGCCGGCGGGCGAGGGGCTCAAGGCCATTGGCCTGCGCGCCGACATGGACGCGCTGCCGATCGACGAGCAGACCAACCTGCCTTACGCCTCCAAGACTCCAGGCAAGATGCACGCCTGCGGCCATGACGGCCACACCGCGATGCTGCTTGGCGCCGCGCGCTACCTCGCCGAGACCCGCAATTTCGCCGGCGATGCCGTGGTGATCTTCCAGCCCGCCGAAGAGGGCGGCGCCGGCGGCGCGGCCATGGTCAAGGACGGCCTGATGGAGCGTTTCGGCATCGATCAGGTCTACGGCATGCACAACGGTCCGGGCATTCCGGTCGGCTCGTTCGCGATCCGGCCGGGCCCGATCATGGCAGCGACCGACGAGGTCGACATCAACATCGAAGGTCTCGGCGGCCATGCCGCGCGTCCGCACAAATGCGTGGACTCCGTGCTGGTCGGCGCGCAGGTGATCACCGCCTTGCAGTCGATCGTCGCGCGCAGCGTCGATCCGCTCGAGTCGGCCGTGATCTCGATCTGCGAATTCCACGCCGGCAACGCCCGCAATGTCATTCCGCAGACGGCGACGCTGCGGGGCACCATCCGCACGCTGTCGCCGGAGGTGCGCAAGCTGGTCGAGAAGCGCGTGCATGAAGTCGTGGCAGGCGTGGCGCAGATCACCGGCGCCAAGATCGACCTGCGCTACAAGCGTAACTATCCCGTCGTGAACAACCATGCCGCCGAGACCGAGGTGGCGCGGCGTATCGCCAGCCACGTCGCGGGCGATGCCAACGTGCACGAGATGCCGCCGCTGATGGGCGGCGAGGATTTCGCCTACATGCTGGAAGCGCGCCCCGGCGCCTTCATCTTCTGCGGCAACGGCGACAGCGCCGGCCTGCATCACCCCGCCTACAATTTCGACGACAAGGCGATCGTGTTCGGCACGTCCTACTGGGTCAAGCTGGTCGAGGAGCAGCTCGCGGCGTCGTAGGGAGGAGGCCGGAAGCACCAATGAAAAGGGCCCGTGCATCGCACGGGCCCCTTGTCCTTGCGAGATCTGATCGGCTCTCAGAAAATCCGCGAGAAGATCACGTAGAGGGTGCCCGACAGCAGGATGGCGACCGGCAGGGTCAGCACCCAGGCCATCACCATGTTCCTGATGGTGGCGACCTGGAGGCCCGAGCCGTTCGCGGCCATCGCTCCCGCGACGCCTGACGACAGCACGTGCGTGGTCGACACCGGCAGACCGAAGGTGTCCGCAGCGAAGATCGTGCCTGCGGCGACGAGCTCGGCGGAGGCGCCCTGCGCGTAGGTCAGGTGGGTCTTGCCGATCTTCTCGCCGACGGTGACGACGATGCGCTTCCAGCCGATCATGGTGCCGAGGCCGAGCGCGATCGCAACGGCCACCTTCACCCAGGTCGGGATAAACTTGGTGGCGCTGTCGAGCCCGCCCTTGTAGGCATTCAGGGTCGCGACCTCGTCCTTGCTGAGATCGTTTTCCTTGTCCTTCATCAGGAAGCGGATCGCTTCCGAGGTCAGGTACATGTCGTTACGGGTGTTGCCGACCACTTCCGCCGGCACCTTGTTGAGCGAGCCGTACTTGGCGACCTGATCGCCGACATCCTTCACCAGCACCGCCAGCGAAGGATAGGTGCCTTCGCTGATGTGGTGCGAGGTGATGTACTGCGTCACCGCAGGACGGGGATCGCCAATGATGCTGTGGCCGGCGCCCTTGGCGGCGACCACCTTGGCGGCGGCGTCCGAGACTTTCTGGAACTGGGCAACCTGGCTCTCGGGCAGCGCGCGATTCAGCGCATAGGCGGTCGGCACGGTGCCGATCAGGATCAGCATGATCAGGCCCATGCCCTTCTGGCCGTCGTTCGAACCGTGCGCAAAGCTGACGCCGGTGCAGGTCAGGATCAGCAGGCCGCGGATCCAGATCGGCGGGGCCTTGTTGCCCTCGGGGGCGGCGTAGAGCGCCGGGTTCTTGATGACCACTTTGAGCAGCAGCAACAGGCCGGCGGCGCAGACGAACCCGACCAGCGGCGACAGCAGCAGCGCATAGCCGATTTCGGTGGCCTTGCCCCAGTCCACGCCGGAGGTGCCGTCGCGGCCGCGCATCAGCGCGTTGGCGACGCCGACACCGATGATCGAGCCGATCAGGGTGTGCGAGGAGGAGGCCGGCAGGCCGAAATACCAGGTGCCGAGATTCCACAGGATCGCGGCGATCAGCAGCGCGAACACCATGGCGAAGCCGGCGCTGGAGCCGACCTGGAGGATCAATTCCACCGGCAGCAGCGAGACGATGCCGAACGCCACCGCGCCGGTCGAGGTCAGCACGCCGAGGAAGTTGAACAGGCCGGACCACATCACCGCGAATTCCGCCGGCAGCGAGTGGGTGTAGATCACGGTCGCGACCGCGTTGGCGGTGTCGTGGAAGCCGTTGACGAACTCGAAGCCGAGCGCGATCAGGAGCGCGACGATCAGGAGGATATAGGGCACGTAGCTCGTGACCCTGGTGCCGGTCGCATCGACATCGGAATAGATGCTGTAGGCCACATAGAGCAGGCCCGCGGCGAGGATGCCGAAGAACAGGATCATCGTCAGCGGATTGAAGCCCTTGTCGAGATTGGGCCGGGAAGCTGGCTGTATCGGCGCGGGATCAGATACCGCCGGGTCGAATGCTACATCGGTCATGTCAGGACGCCCCTTAACTTTTTGGAAGGGCTATTGTCCGCGATGGATTTGAAGGCTGGATGACAAGCTGCGTCTTAACGCCGCTTTCTCACCGGTTTATGCGGCGCGTGCGGCTTTCCTCTGCAAACCGGCGGCGACCTTCAGATCTTCGACAAAACGCTGATATTCCAGCGCCTTGGCCTCCGGATCGGGCAGTCGCAGCAGGTAGGACGGATGCACCGTCACCAGCGCCTTGCGTCCGTCGGGCAGATCAATGAGCCGGCCGCGGGTCTTGCCGACCGGGGTGATCTTGCCGAACACGCTCTGCGCGGCGGTGGCGCCCATCGCCACGATCAGCTCGGGCTGGACTACCGAGACTTCCCGCTCGTACCATTGCCGGCACGCCTTGATCTCCGGCGTGGCCGGCTTCTGGTGCAGGCGGATCTTGCCGCGCGGCACGAATTTGAAGTGCTTCACCGCGTTGGTGACATAGACCTTCTTGCGGTCGACGCCGGCTTCCTCCAGCGCGCGGTCGAGCATCTGGCCGGCCGGGCCGACGAAAGGATGGCCGGCGAGATCTTCCTTGTCGCCGGGCTGCTCGCCGACCAGCATGATGGTAGCATTCTTCGGACCCTCGCCGAACACGGTCTGGGTCGCATCCTTGTAGAGCGGGCAGGCGCGGCAATGGGCGGCCTCCTCGCGGAGCGCTTCGAGATCGTCAGTGGTGGTCTTGCGTGTCATCGGAGCCTCCGGCCGCTTCTGAGGCTTGTGCGGATCGGTTGCGGCATTGGCGATCATGGCGCCGGTCATGCGCTCGGCGTCCTCGATCAAGGGCTTAATGATCGAGGCCTCGGGCAGGTTCCTCCAGTATTTCTTCGGCATTTCCGTCTGCATCGCCTTCACCTTCAGGCGCGCCGGATTGAAGATGCTGGCGTAGTAACGCCGCCAGGTTTCCTCCAGCCGGTCTTCGCCCGGCGCCTCGCTCTTGCTCACGCCCGGCGTGAACGAAATCGCGTGGCCATCCCAATGCGCGCACAGGTCCGGCGTCAGGATCGACCAGGGCATGTCGGCAAAGCGTTTGGCGAAGAACGGCGCGGCGAGCTCGACGATGTGATGCTCCGGCTCGAACCACGCGACGTAATGCGCTGCACGTTCACGGCCGATCTCGCGGAAGCGCACGAAGGCGTGCATCTTGTGCTCGTCGCGATGAACCGCGCGTGCCATCGCCGTGATCCGCGCGACATCAGGATCGGTCGCGACCTCGATCAGATCGTGATTGTCCTTCAGCCGGAACAACAGGCGATAGAGGATCGCAAAGCGTTCGGGGTCGCGATGCAGGACCGCTGATTTTGCGAGATTGACGAATTTGCCTGATACGGTGAAGGTGCCGTCGTTCACTTCGAGGATCGGTGATGGCGCGGACCGCGCGAACAAATCGGCTTCGCCGCCCTGTACGGTCCAGGTGACGTCCGCGGGCTGCACCTGACGCAGCACGAGGCTGCGCGCGGCTTGGCGCCAGCCGTCGAAATCGGTTTCGGTGTCGAGGGTGATGTACTGCATCAGAAGCCAAACCCCAGTTGCGTTGCCTTTGGCTTGAACCGCTCGATCAGCCGTGCCTCGTCGAGACGATGCGGTGCGGGCCGGTGATCGCTGAGAACGATGAACGGCAGCGCCTTGTGCCTGGGCACGTGCAGCCGCGCCAGATCGGAGAGGCGGATCGTGGTACTGCGCCGCGTCGCGATGATGCGTTCGACCGCCTTGGTGCCGAAGCCCGGCACGCGCAGCAATTCCTCGCGGCTGGCGCGGTTGACGTCGAGCGGGAAGCGGTCGCGATGGCGCAGCGCCCAGGCGAGCTTCGGATCGATGTCGAGCGGCAGCATCGCGCTGTCGTCGACGATCTCCGCAACGTCGAAACCGTAGAAGCGCATCAGCCAGTCGGCCTGGTAGAGCCGGTGCTCGCGCAGCAGCGGCGGCCGCACCAGAGGCAAGGCGCGGCTCGCATCGGGGATCGGGCTGAACGCGGAATAATAGACGCGCCGCAGCCGGTAGGAGCCATAGAGATTGGCGCTGGTGTGGAGAATGGTGTGGTCTGAGGCGCTATCTGCGCCGACGATCATCTGCGTGCTTTGTCCGGCCGGCGCGAAGCGCTGCGGCTTTGCTTTCGTTTTCGTGCTGCGGCCTTCCTCGGCCTCGTCGAGCTTCAACCGCAGCCGGCCCATGGTGCGGCGGATCGCGCGGACATCCTTCTCCGGCGCGAATTGCTGGAGGCTCGTTTCCTCCGGCATCTCGATGTTGATGGAGAGACGGTCGGCATATTTGCCGGCCTCCGCGATCAGCGCATCGTCGGCCTCCGGAATGGTTTTCAGATGGATGTAGCCGCGGAAGTGATGCTCCTCGCGCAGTTTTCGCGCGACACCGACGACTTGCTCCATGGTGTAGTCGGGGGTGCGGATGATGCCGGAGGAGAGGAAGAGCCCCTCGATGTAGTTGCGCCGGTAGAAGTCGAGCGTCAGCTTGACCAATTCGTCGACGGTGAAACGGGCGCGCGGCACGTTGGAGGAGGCGCGGTTGACGCAATAGAGACAGTCGTAATTGCAGGCATTGGTGAGCAACACCTTGAGCAAGGAGATGCAGCGTCCATCCGGCGCGTAGGAATGGCAGATGCCCATGCCGGGCGCGGTCGAGCCCATGCCCTTGCCGTCGCTGGAATCCCGCTTCTCGGTGCCGCTGGAGGCGCAGGACGCGTCGTATTTGGCGGCATCCGCCAGGATCTCCAGCTTGCGTTGTACGTCCATCCCTGAATCCCTTTGATTCAACGTACGAATCCGGATGAGCACCAATTCGATTGACTCACCCGGTCCCGTTAGCTTTATATTAGAACATATCATGAACAAATGAGCCAGCCGCAGGTTCTTATTTTTGAGAGCCTCGGCAATCACCCCTGAAGGAGCGGCGGGCATGAGCGGCGCACGCACAAGCGCGCTTGCGACCTTGCGCAGCCAGATCGAGCGCATCGAGACGGCGGAGGTCGTGCATCAGCAGGATCGCGTCGCGCTCGGCCATCATGAGGCCGACAGCGCGCTGAAGGGCGGGCTCGCGCGCGCGGCAATCCATGAGGTGTTTTGCGAGGGGCGTCAGGGCACGGCTGCGACGGGCTTTGTCATGGGCCTCGCAGGGCGCGTGTCGGCGCAGCGGCCGCTGCTGTGGGTACGGCAGGATTTTTCAGAGATAGAGACGGGCGCGCTGTCGATGAGCGGGCTTGCCGAGCTCGGCCTCGATCCGCGCCGTGTGGTGATGGTGCGTGCCGCCGATGTCGAGAGCGCGCTGCGCAGCTCGGCCGATGCGCTCGCCTGCGATGCGCTCGGTGCCGTGGTGCTCGAGCTCTGGGGCGATATCAGGCAGTTCGATCTCGTCGCGAGCCGCAAGCTGACGCTGGCCGCGCAATCGTCAGGCGTCACGGGTCTGATGCTGCGCATGGCCGCGCAGCCTTTGCCATCGACTGCTGAGACGCGATGGATGCTGCGTGCGGCGCATTCGCCGCCGGGTGCAGCATGGAGTGCCTGGGGCGCGCCGCGCTTCGATGCCGAGCTGTTGCGCAATCGTCATGGCCCGTGCGGCCGCTGGATCATGGAATGGAAATGTGATGAGTGCCAGTTCTCTGAACCGTCGGCGTATCCTCAGCCTGTGGCTGCCGCGCCTGCCCATCGACCGGATCCAGCGCTTCTTCGGCGCACTGGGTAAGGCCAATGAGCCGAGCATCGTCGTCATCAAGGACACCAACGCGCTGGTGATCCATGCGCTTGACGATGCGGCATCGCGCTTGGGTCTCCATATCGGCCAGCCGCTCGCCAATGCCCGGGCGATGTGTCCGGACTTAAAGGTCTTCGACGCCGATGTCGTGGCCGATGCGAAGACGCTCAGCGACATCGCCGACTGGTGTGACCGTTTCACGCCGCTGGTGGCGCTCGATCCGCCGCACGGGCTGTTCCTCGACATCACCGGCTGCGCGCATCTGTTCGGCGGCGAAGCCGCGCTGTTGCAGACGCTGGTCCGTGCGCTCGGCCGGCAAGGCTTTGCCGTCAGCGCGGCGATCGCCGGCACTTCGGTCTGCGCACGCACGCTGACACGGCAGGCCACGGGCACCATCGTCGCCGATGGCGGCGAGGCGGCGGCGATCGACCGGTTTCCGGTCTCCGCGCTCGGCGCGGGCGAGGCCATCACCACCGGTCTGCGCCGCGCCGGCCTGAAAACCATCGGCGAGGTCGCCTCGCGTACGCCGAGCGAGATCACGGCGCGGTTCGGCGCGCGGTTCTCCACGCTGCTCGCGCATGCGCTGGGGCAGGGCGATGCGCCGATCAATCCGCGAAAGCCGCTGCCCGATTACATTGTGGAGAAACGTTTCGCCGAACCGATCGCGACCGACGCGATGATCGCGATGACGCTGTCGCGGCTGGCCGATACATTGATCGCGTCGATGGAGAAGCAGGGCAAGGGCGCGCGGCGGCTGGAGGCCGCCTTCTTCCGTACCGATGGCGTGGTGCGCGCGATCATGGTCGAGACCGGACGTCCGGTGACGCGGAGCGCCGTCATCAATCGCCTGTTCCGCGAGCGGCTCGATGCGCTCGCCGATCCCCTCGATCCCGGCTTCGGCTTCGACATGGTGCGGCTGTCGGCGAGCCGCACCGAGATCGTGGTGCAGGAGCAGCGCGATCTCGACGCCCATGTCCACGACAATGACGAGCTTGCCGCGCTGATCGACCGCATCGCCGCGCGCATCGGCGGAAAGCGCGTCGTCGTGCACCTGCCTGAGGATACCCATATTCCCGAATGCGCGGTGCGGGCCGCGCCCGCGCAGCATCATCTCGCGGCCGCCATGCAGGCCGAATGGCCCGCACGCGTCGAAAGCGAACCGCCGCTGCGCCCCTTGCGGCTGTTCGACAAGCCGGAGCCGGTCACCGTCCCGTTCGCGACCGTGCCGGATGGCCCGCCGCATCAATTCACCTGGCGGCGTGCAAAACATGCGGTGGTGCGGGTGGAGGGGCCCGAGCGCATCGCCATGGAATGGTGGCGGCAGGACGGCAAGCAGCTGACGCGGGATTATTTCCGCATCGAGGATGCCGAGGGCCTGCGCTTCTGGATTTTTCGTGACGGCCTCTACGAGGGCGAAGTGTTCGACGGCGACGGCAAGCCCGCGTCCCCCGGCTGGTATGTGCACGGACTCTTCGCATGAGCACGCCCGCTTATGCCGAGATCGGCATCACCACAAACTTCTCCTTCCTCCGCGGCGGCTCAGATCCGCGCGCTTATGTGCATCAGGCGAGCATCCTGGGCATTCCCGTGATCGGCATCGCCGACCACAACACGCTCGCCGGTGTGGTGCGGGCCTGGAAGGAGCTGGACAGTGACAAGGTGCTGCACAAGCCGAAGCTGCTGGTCGGCGCGCGCATCGTCTTCATCGACGGCACGCCCGATATTTTTGTCTACCCGCGCGATCGCGCCGCCTATGGCCGGCTCTGCCAGCTGCTCACCCGAGGCAAGCGCGGCGACGACATCACGCGGATCGAGAAGGGCGAGTGCCGTCTCACTTTTGCCGATCTTCTCGCGTTTTCGGAAGGTCAACTCCTGGTCCTGACGCTGCCGCATCGCTTCGAGTCCGCGCGGGTGCTGGATATTCTCTCACAGCTGAAAGCGAGCCGCGCCGATGGCGTGTGGCTGGCGGCGAGCCTGATCTATCGTGGCGACGACCGGCGCCGCCTGGCGCGGCTCGACGATCTCGCCGCGAAAGCAAAAGTGCCGCTGCTCGCGACCAACGAGGTGCTCTACCACGATCCCCGCCGCCGTCCGCTCCAGGACGTGCTCACCTGCATCCGGGAAAAGACCACGATCGAGGCGGTCGGACGGAAGCTGGAGGCCAATGCCGAACGCTTTCTGAAGACGCCCCGCGAGATGGCGCGGCTGTTTCGCGATGTCCCCGAGGCGGTCGCGGAGACGATGCGCTTTGCGGATCGCATCGTCTTCTCGTTGGATCAGCTCAAATACCAGTATCCGGACGAGCCGGTGCCGCCGGGCAAAACGGCGCAGGGGCATCTGGAGGACCTGGTCCGGGCGGGCGTACAAAAATATTTCGGAGGCAACATCGACGACAAGCTGCGCGCCACCCTCAAGAAAGAGCTCGCCCTGATCGCCGAGCTGAAATACGCGCATTACTTCCTCACCGTGCACGACATCGTGCACTACGCCCGCAGTCAGAACATCCTGTGCCAGGGGCGGGGATCGGCGGCGAATTCGGCGGTGTGCTACGTGCTCGGCATCACCTCAGTCGATCCGACCAAGGTCGATCTGCTGTTCGAGCGTTTCATCTCCAAGGAGCGGCTGGAGCCGCCCGACATCGACGTCGATTTCGAGCATTCGCGGCGCGAGGAGGTGATGCAATATGTTTATCGCCGCTACGGCCGCCATCGCGCCGCGATCATCGCCACGATCATTCATTATCGCCCGCGTAGCGCGATCCGCGACGTCGGCAAGGCGCTGGGCCTGACCGAGGACGTCACCGCAGCCCTTGCCGACACCGTCTGGGGCAGCTGGGGCAGTGGCCTCAACGAGATGCAGGTCAGGCAGGCCGGGCTCGATCCCAAAAATCCCATGATCAACCTCGCGGTCGAGCTTGCGACCGAGCTGATCGAATTCCCGCGTCATCTGTCGCAACATGTCGGCGGCTATGTGCTGACGCAGGACCGGCTCGACACCTATGTGCCGATCGGCAACGCCGCGATGGACGACCGCACCTTCATCGAATGGGACAAGGACGACGTCGATGCGCTGAACATGATGAAGGTCGACGTGCTCGCGCTGGGCATGCTGACCTGCATCAGGAAGTGTTTTGATCTGATCCATCAGCACAAGGGCAAGCGTTGGGTTCTGGCGACCGTCCCGCAGGACGATCCCAAGGTCTACGACATGCTGTGCGACGGGGAGTCGCTCGGCGTGTTCCAGGTGGAGAGCCGCGCGCAGATGAACATGCTGCCGCGCCTGAAGCCGCGGACCTTCTACGACCTCGTCATCGAGGTCGCGATCGTGCGGCCCGGGCCGATCCAGGGCGACATGGTGCATCCTTACTTGCGGCGGCGCAACGGTGAGGAGGAAGAAAAATATCCGGCTCCGTCACCGGAGCATGGTGAACCGGATGAACTCTACAAAGTCCTGCATAAGACGCTTGGCGTTCCCCTTTTTCAGGAGCAGGCCATGCGGATTGCAATCGAAGCAGCGCACTTCACGCCAGAGGAGGCGAATGGTCTGCGCCGCGCGATGGCAACGTTCCGCAACGTCGGGACCATCGGCAAGTTTGAAGACAAGATGATCAGTAAAATGATCGCGCGCGGTTATGCGCCGGAATTCGCCAAGAATTGCTTCGAGCAAATCAAGGGCTTCGGCTCTTATGGCTTTCCGGAGAGCCACGCCGCGAGCTTCGCCCAGCTCGTCTATATCTCGTCATGGCTGAAATATCATCATCCCGACGCCTTCTGCTGTGGGCTGCTGAACTCGCAGCCGATGGGCTTTTATGCGCCGGCACAAATCGTCAGTGATGCCCGCAAGAACGAGGTCGAGGTGCGCGACATCGATGTGTCCTACAGCTTTGCGCAGAACACGCTGGAGAACACCGACAAAAAATATTGCGCCGTGCGCCTCGGCTTCCGCCAGATCGACGGCTTTCATTGGCTCGATCCGGACGAGGAAGAACTCAAGAGGCAGCAGGCGAAGCGACAAGGCAAGGTCTACGTCACTCAGAAGGACTGGGCCGACCTCATTATCGATGCTCGCAACAGCGGTCCCTTCACGTCGCTCGAAGACTTTGCTCGTGACACGAAGCTGCCCAAGCGCGCGCTGATCCTGCTGGCGGACGCCGATGCGTTCCGCTCGCTCGGGCTCGACCGCCGCGAGGCGCTGTGGCAGGTGCGGCGACTGCCGGACGACGTGCCGCTGCCGCTGTTCGAGGCGGCAACGGCGCGCGAGCAGCCGGACGAGCATGCCAAGCCGCTGCCGGTAATGCCGCGCGCCGAGCAGGTGGTCGCGGATTACCAGACTATCCGGCTCTCGCTGAAGGGCCATCCGATGGAATTCCTGCGCGAGATGTTTACGCGCGAGCGCGTCGTCGCCTGCAAGGAGATCAGCCATGAGAACGAGCGGCGCCGCGTCCGCTGCGCCGGCGTGGTGCTGGTGCGGCAGCGCCCGGGCAGCGCGAGCGGCGTCGTGTTCATGACGCTGGAGGACGAAACCGGCATCGCCAATGTCGTGGTGTGGCCAAAAATCATGGAGCAGTACCGCAAGGAGGTGATGGGCGCGCGCCTCATCGAGGTTCAGGGCTATATCCAGAGCAGCCCGGAAAAAGTGACGCATCTGATCGCGCAGCGCATGATCGACCGCTCGCACGATCTGGTCGGCCTCGCAAACGATGCTTTGAGCCGCAAGCATCCGTTGCCGGCAGGCGCCACCGTGGTTGAGCCGCTCAATGACGACCCTCGCGCCCTCGCGGACATGCCTGCGCAAAAACACCGCCACCCCCGCAACGTCCGCATCCTGCCGCCGTCGCGGGATTTTCATTGAGGATGTGGCGCGAGATGCCACCACCCCGTCATTGCGAGGAGCTCTTGCGACGAAGCAATCCAGACTGTCTCCTCGGAGGGATTCTGGATTGCTTCTGCGCTCGCAATGACGGTGTGGCAACAGCGGCCCCTCACTCCGGCGCCGCACCCACCGGCGGGCCGCCGGGCGGGCGGTGCAGGAAGGTCAGCGAGGCGTAGGCGCCGGCCCAGGACCCGATTGCCGCGAAAGCGACATAGAACGCGTTTTCGGTGTAGCTGATCACCGCGTAGGAGGAGAGCAGGTACCAGACCGCGCTCCAGTTCGCGGCCGGCACGCGCTTGCGTGCGATCACGGCCGAGGTGAACATCACATAGACCGCGTCGGTGGCCGCCGTTGCGATGAACACGGCGCCGGCGGTGAGGGGATCGATGGCGGCCATTGCAATCCTTTATGTGCTAATGGAAGCTCGCAAAGCTAAGGGAGAGAAGCGGCCATGCAAAGCCCCGCCGACATTCTCAAGGATATCTGGACCTCCGCCGGCGGTGATGCGGCCGCGCTCGAACGCGTGCGGCTGACCGGGGACGAGCCGCAGATCCCGTCCTCGTTTCGTGTCGCCGTCGCCGGCCAAACCACGGTCGCTGCCGCGGGGCTCGCTGCCGCCGAGATCTGGAAGCTGCGCAGCGGCGAGGCGCAGGACGTCACCGTCGACATGCGCCACGCCGTCGCCGAATGCCGCTCCGAGCGTTACTTGCGCCTCGACGACAAACCGCCGCCTCCGGCCTGGGACGCCATCGCCGGCGTCTACAAGACCGGCGACAACCGCTTCGTGCGCTGCCACACCAATTTCCCGCATCACCGCGACGCCGTCTGCAAGGTGCTGGCTTGCGAGCCGGAACGCGAGAAGGTGCAGGCCGCGTTGATGCAATGGAAGGGCGAGGATTTTGAAACCGCGGCTTACGCGGCGGGCGGCGTCGTTGCCCTGATGCGCAGCTATGACGAATGGTCCGCGCTGCCACAGGCGCGTGCGCTCGCGCAACTGCCGCTGGTCTCGATCGAGAAGATCGGCGAGGCTCCGCCGAAGCCGTGGCCAAAAGGCGATCGTCCGCTCGCCGGCTTGCGCGTGCTCGATCTCTCCCGCGTCATCGCAGGGCCCGTCGCCGGCCGCACGCTCGCCGCGCATGGCGCGGATGTGCTGCTGGTGTCAGGACCGGAGCTGCCCGCCATTCCCTGGCTCACCATCGATACCGGCCGCGGCAAGCTCACCACCTTCCTCGAGCTGAAGAGCGAGGCGGGCAGGGCGCAGATGCGGGAGCTACTGAAAGACGCCGACATCTTCTCGCAAGGCTATCGTCCCCGCTCGCTTGCCGCTCTCGGCTTTTCACCGGAAGATGCGGCCAACATCAATCCCGGCATCGTCTACGTCACGCTGTCGGCCTACGGCCACGTCGGCCCCTGGGCCGAGCGGCGCGGCTTCGATTCGCTGGTGCAGACCACCACCGGTTTCAACGATGCGGAAGGGAAGGCCGCCGGCATCGACGGTCCCAAGGAATTGCCGGCGCAGATGCTTGACCACGCCACCGGCTATCTGATGGCGTTCGGCGCGATGATGGCCAAGGCGCGCCAGGCCCGCGAAGGCGGCAGCTGGCACGTGCGCGTATCGCTGGCCCAGACCGGGCGCTGGCTGTGGAATCTCGGCCGGCTCGAAGGCGGGCTGAATACCCCTGATCTTACGGGCGAAGCCGTACATGCTGCGTTCATCGAGAGCGTGCCATCTGGCTTCGGCACGTTGAAGGCAGTGCATCATTCGTCGCTGCTGTCGAAGACGCCGGCGCATTGGAGCCGTCCGGCGATGCCGCTCGGCAGTCATCCCGCGAAATGGCCGGCGCGAAACTGACGTGAAGCTGACGCGTCGCAAAATTTTAACTCAGTTCGAAAGGTGCGAAGCGTTTTTTAGGTTGTTTGAAATCCCAATTCGGCACTATTAGCGCGACCGACAAGGCAAGCATCTGCCGAGATCGTCGCAGACACGACCGGGCCCCATGGTAGTTGAAAATACCAAGCGATTGCAGGTGTTTACAAAACAACGGATGATCACCTCCGTAGTTTTACTGGCACTCGCCGGCGCCGGTGCCTATGGCTTCCTCTATGCCGGGACCAAGGACAAGGGCCACTCCGAGATCTCCAGCCAATCGCGTAGGAATGCGCAGAACTTCACGCCGACGCCGTCCGAATGGGCGACGCTGACGATCGAGCCGGTCAAGGCCAAGACCTTCCGGGCCGAATACGTCACCGAAGGCAAGGTCGCCGTCGACGAAGACCGTTCGACGCCGGTGTTCTCGCCCTATGCGGGCCGGGTCACCCAGCTGCTCGCCAAGCCGGGCGAGACCCTGAAGCAGGGTCAACCGCTGTTCACGATCGAGGCCGCCGACACCGTGCAGGCCCAGAACGATTTCATCGCGGCGATGACCTCGCAGAACAAGGCGAAGTCGGCGATCGACCTTGCCGACATCCAGTTCAAGCGCGCCAAGGATCTCTACGAAGGCCACGCCATTCCCCTGAAGGACTATCAGCAGGCGGAGGCGACCCAGGTCCAGGCGCAGAACGACATGCGCTCCTCGGTGACGGCATTGGAGGCTGCGCGCAACAAGCTGCGCATCCTCGGCTTCACCGACGAGACCATCAAGGTGTTCCAGGACAAGGGCGTCATCGACCGGGAGATCACGATCTACTCGCCGATCGCGGGCACTGTCGTGCAGCGCAAGATCGGCCCCGGCCAGTACGTCAACTCCGGCGCCAGCGATCCGGTCTTCGTGATCGGCGATCTCTCGACGGTCTGGCTCACCGCCTTCGTGCGCGAGAGCGATGCCGCCGCGGTGTGCATCGGCCAGGACATCATCGTCAACGTGATGGCGCTGCCGGGCCGTCCGCTCACCGCCAAGATCAACTACGTTGCCGCCGCGATCGATCCGAGCACCCGCCGCCTGCTGGTGCGCGCCACCATCGACAACAAGGACGGCCTGCTCAAGCCGGAAATGTTCGCCAACGTCACGATCTATTCGGCCGGCGACCGCGCTGCGCCGGCAGTGCCGAAGCAGGCGTTGATCTATGAAGCCGACAAGGTCCGGCTCTGGGTCGCGCGCGAGGACAAGTCGGTCGAGTTGCGCGAGATCAAGATCGGGCTCATCAATGGCAACTTCGTCGAGGTCACCAGCAATTTGAAGCCCGGTGAGCAGATCGTCGTCAAGGGCAGCCTGTTCATCGACCGCGCGGCGTCCGGCAGCTGATCGACGACCCAAGAAAAGACAAGCTGAAGACCTGAATGGATCGCCTCGTCGCCCTTGCCGTCAACCGGCGCTTCCTGATGGTCGGCATGTTCGTCGCCGTGCTGATCGGCGGCCTGATTGCGTTCAACCAGCTCAACATCGAGGCCTATCCCGATCCGACCCCGCCGATGGTCGACATCGTGACGCAGTCGCCGGGGCTGTCGGCGGAAGAGATCGAGCGCTACATCACGATCCCGATCGAGACCCAGGTCGCGGGCCTGAAGAACCTCACGACCATCCGCACCATCTCGCTCTACGGCCTCTCCGACGTCAAACTCCAGTTCTCCTTCGCCTACACCTATGACGAGGCGTTGCAGCAGGTCTTGAACCGCCTGGCGCAGCTCGCGCCGCTGCCGGGCAACGTGCAGCCGCAGATCTCGCCGCTCAGCCCGATCGGCGAAATCTTCCGCTACCGCCTGGTCGGCCCGCCGAACTACAGCGTGCTCGATCTCAAGACCATCCAGGACTGGGTCCTTCAGCGCCGCTTCCGTGCCGTGCCGGGCGTGATCGACGTCACCGGCTGGGGCGGCAAGAGCAAGACCTACGAGCTCCAGGTCGACAACAACAAGCTGGTCGCCAACGGCCTGACGCTGCCGCAAGTGCTCCAGGCCGTCGGCAATTCCAACGTCAATGTCGGCGGCAACACCGTCAATATCGGCCAGCAATCGGCGGTGGTGCGCGGCGTCGGCCTGATCCGCTCGATCGACGACCTCGCCAACACCATGATCGCCCAGACCAACGGCAACCCGGTGCTGGTCAAGGACGTCGCCACCGTTACCGTCGGGCAGAGGCCGCGCCTCGGCATCGCCGGCATCGACGACTCCGACGACATCGTGCAGGGCATCGTGCTGATGCGCCGCGGCGAGCAGAGCTCGCCGACCATCAAGCGCGTCCACCAGCTCGTTCAAACCATCAACAACTCCAGCATCCTGCCGCCCGGCGTGCGCATCGAGCGCATCTACGACCGCGGCGACCTGATCGAGCTCACCACCCACACCGTGCTGCACAACATGGTGGTCGGCATTCTGCTGATCGTGCTGTTGCAGTGGATCTTCCTCGGCGACCTCCGCAGCGCGCTGATCGTCGGCGCCACCATACCGTTCGCGCTGTTCTTCGCCGTGATCATCCTGGTGCTGCGCGGGGAATCGGCGAACCTGCTGTCGGTCGGCGCGATCGATTTCGGCCTGATCGTCGATGCCACGGTCATCATGGTGGAGGCGATCTTCCGCCGCCTGACGCAGACGACGCCGGTGTCGGAATCCGAGCATATGTCGCCCGAGACGCTGTTCGGCATGAAGAGCCACGCCATCCTCAGCGCCGCGGCGGACGTGTCGCGCTCGATCTTCTTCGCCGCCGCGATCATCATCGCGGCCTTCCTGCCGCTGTTCACGCTGTCGGGCGTCGAGGGCAACATCTTCGGACCGATGGCGCGCACTTATGCCTACGCGCTCGCCGGCGGCCTGCTTGCGACCTTCACCGTCACCCCGGCGCTGTCGGCGATCATCCTGCCCGCGCATGTCGAGGAGACCGAGACCAAGGTCATGCAGATCCTGCATCGGCTCTACATGCCGGTGCTGAACTGGGCGGTGGCCAACCGCACCATCGTGCTCGGTGGCGCGATCGGCCTCGTGCTGATGACGGTGGCGCTCAGCCGGCTGCTCGGCCTCGAATTCCTGCCGAAGCTGGAAGAGGGCAATCTCTGGATCCGCGCCACGCTGCCGCCGACCATCTCGCTCCAGGAAGGCAACAGCTACGTCAACGAGATGCGCAAGCTGATCCGCGCCCGGCCCGAGGTGGAATCGGTGGTGTCGCAGCATGGCCGCCCCGACGACGGCACCGATGCCGCCGGCTTCTTCAACGCCGAGTTCTTCGCCCCGCTGAAGCCCGCCAGCGAGTGGCCCGGCACCCACGACAAGGAAGAGCTGACCGCGCAACTGCTCAAGCAGCTCGACGACCGCTTTCCCGGCGTCGAGTTCAACTTCTCGCAATATCTCCAGGACAACGTCTCCGAAGCCGTGTCCGGCGTAAAGGGCGAGAACTCGATCAAGCTGTTCGGCAGCGACCTCCAGGCTCTGACCGACACCGCCAACAAGATCAAGCAGGTGCTCTCGACCGTGCAGGGCGTCACCGACCTTGCGGTGTTCACCTCGCTCGGCCAGCCGACCATCCAGATCGACATCGACCGCGCCAAGGCCGCGCGCTACGGGCTGGCGCCGGGAGACATCAACGCCACCATCAAGGTCGCGATCGGCGGCGACACCGCGGGCGACATCTACGAGCCGGGCTCCGACCGCCACTTCCCGATCATCGTTCGCCTCGCGCCGGAATTCCGCCGGAGCGCGGAGGTGATCCAGAATTTACGCATCGGCGCGCCCGGGCCCAACGGCACTGTCACGCAGATCCCGCTGAGCGAGGTCGCCACCATCAGCCTCGTCTCGGGCGCGGCCTACATCTATCGCGAGCAGCAGGAGCGCTATCTGCCGATCAAGTTCTCGGTGCGCGAGCGCGACCTCGGCAGCGCGATCCGCGAGGCGCAGCAGAAGATCGCCGACCAGGTGCAACTGCCGCCGGGCTCGCACATGGAATGGGTCGGCGAGTTCGGCAATCTCCAGGACGCGATCCGGCGGCTGTCGATCGTGGTGCCGATCTCGCTGGCGCTGATCGGCGTGCTGCTCTGGTTCAATTTCGGCTCGATGACCGACACG
>Ga0065165_1001747_pt1 | contig 21657 bp, 22 predicted proteins | sample AraplaMF_Cvi_mMF_FD_63813 | JGI IMG/M metagenome (GOLD analysis project Ga0065165, IMG submission 63813) | Arabidopsis root microbial communities from the University of North Carolina, USA - plate scrape MF_Cvi_mMF (version 2) (version 3) | ecosystem: Host-associated > Plants > Roots >... | reverse complement strand
CATACCGTAAAGTACCCGCCGGTGAACGGGCTTCAACCCGTCCCGAACATCCGGAAGAGCCCGCGAAATGATAACCGACATCGAATAATCGATGTACGCACCACGCATCTCATCCTCAATATTAATCGGAATTATACTTTGCCTGCCAGGCGTCTGGCCTCCGGTGTCTTCTGCCATTTAAATCGTTGTTTACGCTTAATTTTGCGCTTTTTAAAGCCTCGCAAGATAGCAAAAAACAGCATTCGATAACTACCGGAAAAGAATAGTTTTACGACCGGTATAGGAAGATCTAACGACTAAATCGATGAAAGATCAATGACTTGATAATTGTCAGTACGGATTCAATTTCCGCTTGTTTTTACCCTTGTACTTAATCAACGTTGGGTAGTTCTCCCCATAATGAGGATTCTGTTTTTTGTAGATGGGATGTACACGACTTCGATACTCTCGGTTACCGTGAGCATGATTCATTTGAGCCTTGCAAGTCTTTAAGAAACAACGTCGTAGTTCGGGGAAACGATAAGTTGCACCGATATTAATATAAAACGCATTCAGCTTGTGAGAGATTGCTTTACCAGATTCCGGCACACGAATATCATACCCCTTTATTTCGTACGATGGCCGGACAAACAATTTAAAATACTCAGACATCTCGCGCTCAACCGTCGCGCCGAGGTTCAGGTAGATACCTCGCTTAATAGAACTCTTGTCAAACTTCTTCCCTAAGCTGTATCCGCCAATATTAGCGTCTACAACTAACAGGTAATCATTATAGCGATACACGGCTGCGCCCAGGACCACAAAATACTTTTTCAGAAAGAACGTTGAAAATTCAGGAGTGAGCGTGTTGATGTCATTGCTATAACTCAAAGGCTTAAAATCACCAATACGGGTATAGTCAATCGAAAATCCGCCACCAATTCGATAACGATCAAACTCGACATGTAAAGTCGCTTTCAGCGGAATGTTCATCGCCTTACTTCTGAATCCAATCTTAGCAGTATCTGAATTGACCAAAAAAGCACCGGATTGGGTTGTATTACCCGCCTCGCGAACTTTGTTTATCCAGTTGGAATAACCAGCAGAGGCACTGGCTGACTGGAAAATTTTAGGGGTCGAATCTGGATTTTGTAAAATACCATAACCGTCAAGCTCATGACGGAATGTGGTGCTGCCGTACCCGGTGCTTAAACCAAACGTTATACGACTTAGAATCTTACGAAAACCGCTGATCCCTTGACGCTTAACATAAAAATACTCGAGCGGTATCGAATCCTCCTTATCGCTTCCATACTGCGCGAATACATTCGGCCCGCAAACCAACAACACCAATACAGTAAATATAGCGAAACGCTTCAAAAAAATACGCTTTATAACTCCTTTCAAAAAATGTAAGCCGCTCACAATCTGGCTCTTTGGGGTTAAAGGTAATCCATTTTTTCCTATCATCCTAACCACTATCACCAGCCTCCAGCCCGGCCTGCAAACCCACCGCAATCCGCTAATATCGCCGTTCCAGGGACGAAAACGTGTGAAACAGTGTCTGACCCTTTTTAACCTGATAGGTAAAGGAGTGATCAGCCACCCGATCCGACGCCTCTAATTGAAAATTAATCTTGTTTTCTCCCTCATGTAGCGGTATACGGGCGTAATATATGCTATGAGGGAGTGTCTGCCAATTTCGGGTATCAGCTTTTTCGGTGACTGCATTAACTAACCCGATAACTGCACCGAGTCGGTCGTCCTCCTTACGCAAACTCTGTTCTGTGACCTTCTCCAAGGCAGCCCGCAGCAACCCTTTTGTAAACTCCTGTAACATCCGCTGCTTTAAGCTGTAAAACGCCACCTTATTCACATCTTCGGCAATCTCTAACGGGTATTTAACATTGTCTATCGTCAATGCAGCTGATTGAAAGTAAAGCGGCCGTTCAATGTATCGTGGAAAAGCAACACGAAATACTTTCAGCGAACTCAGATCCGACTTATCCTTATCACTTTCGAGTGGAAACGGAAAAGCCAGATTCATATCGTCATTATGAAATACGACCACGTTATCCCCCTGGGGCGTCATCACGAAATTAATACTCCACTCCCCCTTTACCGGCGTCAATCCATTATGCCAAAAGAAAACAAGCTCCGATTCAGGAGATGCCGGCGTGTAACTTTCAAAACAGAATTTCGCCTTGTAATATTCGTACTCATCCTGAAAACCCGTCCAAAAAGCCGTATTAATCAAATCTTTCTTCAACTGCTCGGGAATAGCTACGGCAAACATGCGCGCATAATCACTCTCGTATATCTCGGCGGCATTTCGATATGCAATGAAAGCGTTATTATAATCCCGGGTCGACTGGTAAATAATACCCATTAATGTATGCACAAATGCATCGCGCTGAAACTTTTGTTCGGATACATACTTGTCGCTGAGTTGATTAAGTCGTATAGAGAGCCTGCGACACTCGACCAGAGCTTCATCTGGCTTATTCATTTTTAGGTAATTGATAGCCTTCAGGTAAAGCACCATGAGATGCTCATGATCCTCTCCCCGATATACGGTAAAATTCGGATTGGTTAAATATGAAGCCGCCTCATTCAAATAGTTAAGACGATAATCCTCGCCAAATAGAAAAGCCTTCTCAAGCCAACGATTACTTTCGTCATAATCCCCTAAAATGGAGCCCAATAAGCCCATATTGGCATAATACAGGAACCGGTTTCTTCCCCGAGAATCACCATTACTCCTCTCCAGGGTAGTTAACGCACCTCGAAGATCACCACGCTCAAATGCCTGATTAAAATTGAAGTTCTTCTGGTAATAGCTGGCACACGAAATCAATACAAGTAATGTCCAAAAAACAATACTACGTCGTATCAAATCAGCAAAGCGTCGCCAGGTAATAAGTCGGACAGATCGTAGAAATATATTCATGCCGTTTGAAAAAACAACACATCACCGCTTAATCAGCTTCTTGATCTCCTGCTGCCCATACCAAACTCGTTTGTTCGTCTCCAGGTCAGTCAAAAAAAGCGTTGTAATGTAATTCACAACTCGTTTTTTTCCAGAAGTATCGGTTTCAGAATTCATCTCTCCAAACAACATCAAATCTGCCCCTGCTTCTTTTCCCCATTGTGCAGCAGTACCCGCAGAGGCAAAATCCTGTTGATCCGCACGTTCCGCTCGTAGTTTGTCACGAAATTCATCCGACTCCACCAGGTCCGCAGCCCCTGAATTGTGAATTACAACTTCGAATTTCTTTACATAGTTATTGGGATCAATATGCTCCGACGTTCGATTTTTAATCTGGCCAATCACAATAACAGGCTTACGCCCTTTTGCTTTCGCATAAGCCTTAAATCCCTCTGAATCAAATAAATCATAAATCATCTGGTCGGCCACCATTCGTGAATCCGTGTCATTCCACCGACCGCTTAAATCGACTTGAGTATCTGGGCTAATACGGGTAGGTGTAGGTGCACACGACGCAAGCATTAGTAGTAAACAAGCAAGAACCGGAAAACTCTTTAGCATAGCCAGGGATTTAGTCATCGTCATATGAAACTCAAAAATCTTGCCGAATCTAACGTAACGAACGGCTTTGGGTTGCTGCTATCCAAAAAGGACTGACCAGCCAAACAAAGTAACATCAAATATCGATCTACACAGCTGTCGACTTTAGGCCGGCTATAACACCCTTCGAATCCGACGCACTGAATACAAAATTCCCGGCAACAAGAACGTCCGCACCTGCTTCCAGCAAAAGTCTCGCATTATCCTGATTAACGCCGCCGTCAATCTCGATTAACGCCTTTGATCCTGTTGAAGTAATCAATTGACGTAAATCCCTTACCTTCTGATACGTTTGCTCAATGAACTTCTGCCCGCCGAATCCCGGATTGACAGACATTACACAAACCACATCTGCATCGGCAATAACATTCTCAAGTTGATTTATGGATGTATGAGGATTTATTGCAATTCCCGCCTTACAGCCCAATCCATGTATCTGTTGTAGGTTACGATGAAGATGTGGACAGGCTTCAATGTGCACGGAGATAATACCTGCACCGGCTTTACAAAAAGCCTCGACGTAACGCTCCGGTTGAACAATCATTAAATGAACGTCCAATGGCTTCTTTGCATGACGCTTCACGGCTTCGGCAACCGGAATACCAAAAGAAATATTCGGAACAAAAACACCATCCATTACGTCCACGTGAATCCAGTCTGCCTCGCTTTCGTTAAGCATCTTAATCTCACGCTCCAGATTTGCAAAATCAGCCGCCAGAATAGACGGTGCTATCATCGGTATTCCCATTGTAAGTTTAAGTAAGGTAAGTAAGTAGTATTCTTATTGGCGTACTATACGATAGATTCCACGTCGACCTTCTCCCCACGTGATACGGAGAAAATATATACCGGGAGCCAATTCGCGTAAACTGGTCTGGTGGCTGCGGTTCAGCCAGGAAAATCCAATCTGACTGTCATAAAGTTGACGCCCGGATGAAGTCAGCACCTCAATCCTACATGATGCAATCTCTTCCGGGTCTCGTGGACGAATGGTAAGCGTATCCTGATTCCCGGATGAAACTGGATTCGGAAAAATATCAAATACGTTTTCCTGCCCGGAAACTTCAAGGTAGTTTACCACAGCTTTAAAATTCGGAATACCGTAACCAATCTGATTATTCGGATTTTGCGAAAGCGAAGCCGATTTGCGAACAGCATCAATAACCTCACGTGCTGTTAAAAACGGATAGCGTTCCCAGACTCCGGCAACAAGACTGGTAACCAGGGGCGCAGATAAAGATGTTCCGCTTGCCGTACCTACTAACCCATTGGGCCTGATAACGCTAGTCCCCGCCCCTAACGCTGCAACGTCTGGCTTTATCCGTCCATCAGACGACGGACCGATTGAACTCGACCCAACACGCTGTCCGGAAGAATTTACGTTTGCGACAGATAGTACATCCACAGCATCGGCAGGGGCTGTGATCATTTGCCAAGCCACATTCCCTTCATTTCCAGCGCTACAAACAACGACAATTCCGCGATCAGCAGCAAATTGCGCTGCCCGGGTAATAACGGTTGTCTTACCATCCATAGCTGTCTTCGGATAATTCATCGAAGCATCATCAAAATCGTAGTAGCCCAGAGACGAATGGATCATGTCTACACCCGCACTATCGGCACGTTCCGCCGCGAAAAGCCAATTGTATTCTTCAATACGATATTCTGAGCCGACATCTTCCGTTACGTAGAGATGAAACACCGCATTGTAGGCTCCTCCGGTAAATACCCCCTCCTGAAACGCTGCGATAACTGAAAATACCTCAGTCCCGTGCTCATCATAACGATAAACGTCGTCTGTATTGTAAACAAAGTCATACGTTGACTCAACTAAACCAGGATTCCCGAGATATAAATGATGGAATGGTAACGTTTGATTAACACCCAAAAAACCGGAATCAAAAATGGCGATCGTACGTCCCTCTCCCCGGTACCCGGATGATTGCATAGCATCGATCCCCAGCATCTGTAACTGCACCTGAGTTGCGTCATTGGCTTTCGATGATTTTGTTTTTAACACTGACTTAGTACGTCCATTCTTCGTTAATTGAGCATTGGGCGCAACATACTCCAGATGATCAACATAAGGCAATTTCGACAGCGTGTTAACCAAGGCTGCGTCACATTGAACAAGAACACCGTTAAGCCATCGCGTCGAAAAAAAAACAGACGCGCCCGCGGTACGTACACCGTCAACATAGCTTTGATTAACGGGTAAATCCGCATCGACAACCGAAATGTCCTGTTGCGCCCTACGGGCGAGAGCAGCATCCGATAAAAATAGTCGCGGCTGATTCACGCTGTAAGAACTACCGGCCTTGTCTTTAAAAAAAACCATATAACGGTTGGTCTGTGCGGCGCCGATGCTCGGAAGCAAAAACATCGCAAAAACACACAACCAAATGCCCCTACTCCAAACCATAATCCTGTATCGTTTGCTTATAAATTTTTCCGCTTTCAACAATCTGCTTCCCGATACATCCCTGATTGGTATCCGTACAATAGCGAAGTTGCGTTGTCTCTGTATAAACTAACCCAACGCCTCGACCATAAACCGCCTGGCGTTTATCATAATAAACAATGTACTCCTGATTATCTTCTAACGTTACAGTTACACAGTCATCAAAAGTCTTGCCTCCGGCAGCATAAACTTTTCCTACACCGCCCATGGTATAAAAATCCTCAGGAGTGTTGGTGTTTGGATTAATCTCGTTGTTATACGCATTTCCGTTCCAGGTAACGCCTTCCGACATGGGGAATCTAAGCACTACGTACGGAATATTTTCCTGATTCATCACAACCTCATTACCGGCAAGTTTAACCGACCAAGTATCGAGATTTTCCCAGGCTGCATTAGCGCTACTACGACGACTTCGGTGAAGCACATAGGTATAACCTCCTGCAGAATTCGCAAAAGAATCAGCCACAACAATGCGCAACGCATACGACAACGTTTCCGGCTTACCTAACGTATAAACGATCTCATCGACAGAGTACTCTTGATACCATCCCTTTTGCAAAGGAAAGTATTCCGTATCACTTGGTCGTCTGACTGGATCGTCTCCATCACACGAAACGATCACTAAAAACAGTAACGAAAGCAGAAATTGTAAAAAATACTTCACTGATTAAAGGCTTTTTCTTAAATCCGCGCTTGATTTCAAATGTAAACACACCAAAGTTATTTTTTCTTTTCTGTAATTAAACGTATGGCATTAAAAACCTTAGTAAAAGTTGGCGGCGTCACGAACCTGAGCGATGCTCGCTATTGCGCTGGAATGGGCGTGGAGCTCCTCGGTTTTCGGGCGGTAGACGGTCAGGAAAATTTCGTTTCATCAAAGCAATTTCAGGAAATTCGCGGCTGGGTGACTGGTCCACAGATAGTTGCCGAAATTTACGGCATCAAAACCAGCGAAGAACTTAATGAAGTAATCGAAAATTATCGCCCCGATTACTTGGAATTTGGTCTTGCCGAGCTCCAATCCATCGGCAGCGCTATATCCTTACCTTTTATCCTTGCGCTCGACAATGGTACCAACCTTCCTTCAACGACGCTGAAGCCGGCGTACGTTCTCTTGCCGCATACAGCAGCGCACCTCGAACGTCTCCTACCCGAACATGAAGTTCTGCTTATTGCAGAAACCATGGATCAGGTCCAGGCGGTCGTGATGGGAACTGGAATCACCGGTATCGCATTGACCGGCGGCAACGAAATAAAACCCGGTCTAAAAGATTTTGATGACCTGGCTCAAATCCTTGAAGCCTTAGAAACAGACTAACGCGAAATCCGAGAACAACAAATGAGTTTTTCCCATCCCCTGCAAATTCTACCCGCCGACATCGACACCATGGGACACGTAAACAATGTTGTCTATGTACGGTGGGTACAGGATGTGGCCGCTGCCCACTGGAACCAAATAGCGCCGCCGGAAATGAAAAATCGTTATTTATGGGTAGTACTCCGACATGAAATAGATTACAAAAATCCAGCTTTGCCCGATGATCAGATTTCTGGAATCACTTGGGTTGGAGAACATAGCGGAGCCCGATTCGACCGTTTTGTCAACCTCTTCTCCCCCATTAGCCAGAAAATGTTTGTACAGGCAAAAACTACTTGGTGTCTGCTTGATGCAAATACGAAACGCCCCACACGAATCTCTCCGGAGATATTGAAAATTTTTTAGCTCATCTCACTGGCAAAGCAACTGCTCATAGTCGTTGAAACAGGAATCCAAAATCACAACTATATTTGCAAATGGGTATGGAAACAGAATTCGAAAAAATCACGCGGAAAATACGAAAAAACACCTGGCAGCTTAACAAGGACTTCGGCCTCGTCGAAGACGGTGATGTTGTAATGGTTTGTCTTTCAGGGGGAAAAGATAGCTATACCATGCTCGACATACTTCTGAATATGCAAAATGCCATAAATTTCCGAATTATCGCCGTAAACCTGGATCAAAAACAACCCGGATTTCCGGATCATATTCTGCCGCAATACCTGACGGATATAAACGTTCCGTTTAAGATTTATGAAAAAGATACCTACTCCGTTGTAATCGATAAAATTCCTGCTGGAAAAACGATGTGTAGCCTGTGCTCCCGTCTACGTCGCGGCAACCTGTACTCGATAGCTGAAGAACTCGGAGCTACAAAAATCGCCTTGGGGCATCATAAAGATGACGCCCTGGAAACTTTCTTTTTGAACTTGTTTTTTAGCGGAAAATTGGAAGCAATGCCTCCCAAGTTTTTAACAAACGACAATAAACATATCGTTATACGCCCGCTGATAAACACTCGGGAAAATGAAATTATCGCGTACGCCCAGTTCCGGAATTTCCCCATTATTCCTTGCAATCTTTGCGGATCTCAGCCCAACATGCAGCGCAAAGCGGTTAAAAAAATGATTACCGGATGGGAAGAGCAGTATCCCAATAGGGTTGAGATCATGTTTAACGCCATTGGTAACATCTCACCTTCTCATCTTTTCGACAGGTCTCTCTATGATTTTTCGTCGTTGCATTCGGAAATGGAAACCATTATAAAATCTCCCTCGTTACAACCATAGCACTATACTAAATCCGGGTAACCATTTGTCCATTTTCTAGGAATAGGGCCTGGAACAAAATTTTAAAGAACTTAAACGTCATCCATCCGTCGTGCGTTGATGTAGGACATGTTTAAATTTGGAAATAATTCGAAGCAATTTGGCGTTATGGTCTTTTGAATTACAGAAAATCAGATTCCTAAATATTCAAATAACTGCAACAGCTCTTCTGGTTTCCACATGGCCTCTCCCTCCTTTTTCCGGTGAAGGCTCTGACGGGTGATGCACAATGCTTTTGCGATATCTTCCAACTTCTCGCCGGAAGCATCAATAAGCTTTTTCGCATCGTCCCGGATCTCAAGATAATCTTTGACCCGTTTTACTGGCTCCTTTTTAATGATTTCTTGGAGTTCCTGCAACATTTTTGCCATGAGTTACTGTCAGATTAGCCAAGTCGAAATATACTACGATTTCCCGATATTGTTAACAATTCTCCCAAAAAATTTAACAATAGTGGTATTGCATTTCACCGAAAGTAATATTTGCTTTACCTCAAGTCCGGTTTAGTATACTCCCAGGTATAATTTCTGGATCACCAAAAAACCCAAAAAAAAGCCCTAATGAGAAAATTTCTTTTACGCTCAATCAGCGTAATGCTTCTGTATTTCCCAACAGTAAGCTTTGCCCAACAACAATGTGACTGCGACTTCGTTATTTCAACGTCTCCCCTCGAGTGGATGTTTGATGGTGCTGCTAAAGGCGTAAAACCCGGTGATAAAATTTGCTTCGCTTCCGGAACACGACTTCCAATTGTATTTTATAACATTAAGGGAACCGCCAGTAAGCCTGTTATAATTACAAATATGTGTAACGGGAAAGTCACCATTGCAGGAACAGCTTTGAATCCATATGGCATAGAAGTACATAAAAGTGCGAACTTCAAATTCACGGGTGCTGCAAATCCAAGTCAACAATATGGCATTGAGATAAAAGGTCCTGTTATGGGAATAGATCTTCGTGATCTCAGTACAGATTTTGAAGTCGATCATTTCAAGATAACAAACTTAACCTATGCTGGTATCGTGGCAAAAACAGACCCAACATGCGATGCCGCCACTTGGCGGGGAAACTTTACCATGAGAAACACCAGCTTCCATGACAACTACATCTCTGACGTTCTGGGCGAAGCGTTCTACATCGGCAACTCACATTACCATACAACTGTTACTGTATACTGTACAACAGGGGCAAGACAGGTGCAGGAACATGAAGTCATAGGAGTCAAAATCTATAACAATATCGTTAAAAATACAGGTAATGATGGCATCCAGGTAGGCGGTGCCACCTCTCAATGTTACATCCATCACAACAACATTTACAACGTGGGGCTATCAAATGGATATGGACAGCAAAGCGGTATCCAGATAAATCCCGGCACAAACGCCGAATGCTACAATAACATCATCGATAAAGGAACAGGATACGGCATTTTTGCTGGCGGCAGAGGTGCAAGTCACCTTTATAATAACCTGATCACAAATCATCGGCAGGGAGGTATTCTTGCACAAGATTATCCCCCCGTCGATACACGAGGTTTTGTTATTGCCAATAATACACTAATCAATAACAAAGATTATGGCATTTACATGTTTAGCCAAAATACATCACAAAACTTATTCATTAATAATATAATAGTTGCTTACAATCAGAGTAACTATCAATATGTAAAACTCAATAATCCAGGAGGAATTAAGTGGACAGAATCCAACAACATTAAAACAGCAGATATTGGCAGCGTTAAATTTGCTAACGCCGGAGCAAAAGACTACCGTCTTACTGCAGCATCTTCTGCCAAGGATACAGGTAAAGATGCTAAAGCGAACGGGGTAACTATTGATCTTGATGAAACAGCACGTCCCCAGGGAGGACTGTTTGACATCGGGGCGTATGAGTTCAAAACATCTATAGCAACAGGAAACAAACCTCCCATAGCCAACGCAGGAGCAGACAAACTTATCAACTTGCCTGCAACATCAATTTCCCTTACTGGAACAGGTACCGATTCCGATGGATCGATAGCTGCCTATTCATGGTCAAAAGTATCCGGCGGCACTGCCACATTAAAAAATGCCACCACCCCTACTCTAGCGGTTTCAGGGCTCGTCACGGGATCATATACATTCAGACTTACCGTGAAGGACAATAGCGGTGCCTCTGCTTCAGATGATGTAGTCTTAATTGTAAACAACCCACCTGCCGTAAACGCTGGTGTTGCTAAAACGGTAACACTTCCCAAAAACGCATTGACGTTTACGGGAAGAGCCCAAGATTCCGATGGCTCAATCGCATCGTACACGTGGACAAAGGTTTCGGGAGGATCGGCTACGTTATCCAACGCCAATTCTCCAACAGCTGGGGCAAGTGGTCTGGTTGCTGGCTCATATAAATTCAGACTTACAGTAAAAGACAACCGCGGAGCAACATCGTATGACGATCTGTCTGTCACTGTAAAACAAGCCTCGTCATCAAATCCTCCTGCATCAGGAAATCCCAATCCTTCCCCTACACAAATCGTTGCCCGGTTTAGCTTTACAAATATAGCGAGGAATATAAGTGGTTGGAATGAGCTGGTGGGTGCTCCTCATGCTGCTGTCATCGCAAAAACTGATCCAACTACCGGCTATACCGTAAGCAGTGTGTCCACAGGACAATGGAACCCCGTAAATTATGGAACGCCTACATCCTCGTTTAGCGGCGGCGTCCAGGATGGCACAGTTCAACCGTCATCAATTATGGTTGCAAATTGGTTTAACTACAACGCTGCCTATGGAACAACAGTAAACGGAATAGTTCAAAAGGATAATATCAGTATTTCAGGACTAAATCCCGCACATAAGTATCGACTACAGATGGGGGCATCTCGACAAAGCGGTACGGGAGCATCTGATCAGTACGGAACCTTCCAATACGTTGTCAATGGCACTGCAGCTAAGAATCTATTGGTAACCGACAACAAATCACTACAAGTGGAATTCTCAAACGTTATCCCGAATGCCCAGGGCAAAGTCGGTATCTCCGCGCGCAAAGTCTCTGGAAGCACCATGAATTTTGGCTACATCGGATGGCTGGTTATAACAGACCTGACCACTGGCACAACAACAGCCAGAAGCGCAGATGCTGACATCGTCGCTAACGATGAAGAAATCCCGCAAATTGAAGAAGAACAACAATTCAAATTCAATGATAAAATATACGAAGGTACAAACTACAACGTTGAAATCTACACCGGTCGTGGCGAACGAATCTTCTCAGGAAAGTGGAATGAAGATTTCTTCAATCTGATATTCCAACCAGGAGAGCTGTATATGTATCAGATTTTGAGTGAAGGCAAAAAAGTAGACATCGGAAAGATTTACGTTACTCAATAGAAAAATATCGCGCTATCGGGGCCACATCGATAAGGTGGTCCCGATTTCCGGAGATAGAAAGACTATCTTCGTTTAAGTTTATCAATCCACCGATTTGCCTCACGCTCCAGACTAAGCTTCCCATCAGCGATGAACTTTGCAAGCCGTTCATTCATCGGCCCACGGGAGGTCAGATGATAATAACCACAGTCATCACAACGATAAACGGCAATCGGTCCACTTCCCGACGCGAACTCAAACCTTGAGCAGGTTTCAATTAACACATCCTCCGCCATGGACTGCGTCAAATACATCTTTTTACCCGTAATGCACGTTTTCATACCATCCGCAATAAGAGCGCATAATCAAATCAGCTGCTCAAATTTAACAAATTAATCACACGGACAGTATTAGGAGTGGCCACGCCTACAAAGCGGGCTAAGGGTTATCAATTTTCGCATCCAAACGACTGGAAATAAAGTCGCGCTCGTGAGATTCCAAATCCACCGTTCTCCCCTTCGCGGCTGCATTCGCTCGACCAATTTCCTCTACCTCTACGATATAAAATGAATGCTCCTCCACGGCTAATAAATTGTCATAAGGACCTTTTGCAGAGATCAGTTTTACAAATACTGGCGCAGTCTCAATCGCAATAAATAATAACATGATAAACCAATGAGCCCAGGCCATAGCAGAGCTTTCTGCAGTGAGCCTCGCCAATGCCTCCATCCGACCGGAGGGCCCATTCATCCTACCCCGTACAAGCGCACCAATCCCGAAAGTAATCAAAGAATCATTCGACGTAACCATAGACTCCAGTAGGCGAATACGTGATCCGTTCAGCACCTCCGTTTTTACTAAGGCAATCTGAGCAGAGTCTGCGTTAGCTTTTTTTACCTTGTAGATCGGACCTAGATTCCGTTGCTTACTCCCTCCAGTTCCATCAGCTTCTTCTTGGGCTATCCTCACTAAAGCATCTCGCTTATCAGCCTGCCGGGCAATCTCTGCTTTCAGTGCCAAAATCTCCTGCTTAAGACTGTCCTGTAGAGGGAGATAACGAGCTCTCACATTCTCTTCCTGCTCGGCAAACTTTTGCTGCTCCATTAAAACAAGCTCTGGCTCGATCTCTTTCTCAAAAATCTTTAATTCTAAAGGCTTGGCAATAACAATCGAAATAATAACTGCCAAAACGAGCCGGGGTAACGCCTGCATAAACTCACGTCTCGGCTTACCCTCTTTCCGCATACTAGAAACAATGTAACGGTCCAGATTAAAAACCAGCCCTCCCCACAACACCCCAAGCATGCCGGCAATCCAAACAGAATCAAATATCGTATACAACGCATAGGCACTCGCAAGCGATGCGAATACCCCCGTAAAAAGAATGGTCGCACCAATTCCCGCATAGCGACTGGATTCCGTCGAACAGCGTCTCAAAAGCCCACGATCCGCTCCCGAACAGATCCAAAAAAATTCCGTTATCCGCTTCATCTATCTAATTAACGTTTGCTTAACCATCAATTGGTATGCCAGTACCACAATTCATCGAATTTGGCATCAAAACAAAATACGCATAGTCTAACGTTGTACACTTATGAACACTCAAATGTTCACCTTTCAAGTTTACAGCACTGATCCTGACAGTGAGCAAAAAGGTGACGAAAACATTGGTTGTTGTGAAGAAACCGCCACTGGGAATGACCAAACAAATAAGCAAACCCTAATCACAAAACGATAAATCTTCCACTATTTACTCTGAAACCCTCAAATTCGAAATAACAGGCTTTCGCTTTCTCCAGACAAATAGCAAAGCACCGATGTAAATAAAAATAATGACAACTGAATACAAATGAAATCGTATAAAACCTCCGTTATCCGGCTGCGATGTCAACCCTGATAAAACGGACTGAGAATTAGCCCATGTGATAAACGCATCTGCAATTGGTAACTTCCCAAACACAAACATCTTCATTCCATTCTGTCGTATGGGGAATCCAAAAGCCTCTACTTCATTACGTAGTAAAACAGAATAACGTCTCTCTCCGTATGTCTGTAATGCACGTATTCCGACAATAGAAGAGGCTGCCCCAATTTGAAATAGCACAGGCCCGGAATCTATATCGCCATATCCATAAGAACCCATAGGGTATTCTCGAACACCATGCAGTCCGAAACGTTCGTCCAGAAAATGCTTTTTGAATAAGGTGAACTGATCACGCGCAAAGGCGCTATCCACCTCAAAAAGAAAGCTTAACATCAGACTTTGAGAGCTTCCTCGCGAGCCTTCCTTAACAGCCCCGTTAGAGGGAAGAACGGAGTGAGGAACTAGGCCAATTGAGTCAACAGAAAGTTTAACCATCTCGACCCAGCGACGGAGTACATCGGTATAGCGCGCTTGAAATATTCTGTCGTGAACCGCCAATGAAGCGGCACACATAACCGCATCCGCGGGCCAGGCACTCTCACGATATGATTCAGGGTATGGTGTGTAACTAGCTTCGAAAAACGCAGCGATGCTCTTACACTCGCCAAGGAAATAAGTAACATCAGCATCATCGCGATGATCTCCTTCAACCTCAAGTTTTCTACCTAATAAATAATTACTCCATCCCCGATAAAAGGCGCCGTAGGATAACGGCAAAGATTCATCAAAAACCTGCTTACCTTCCAACGTCCGGGTAGACCAGCTTGCCCAATCGATTTCGTCTAAGGCTTCATGATAAAGTAACGAATCCTGCATTGAAGCCATAGCAACATCACACCAGGCAAGTCCATACAAGGCTTGCATAAAAAGATATCCTTCTGGATAAATCTTTTGCATTTCCGTAGCTGCACCACGCTGCATACGTGCCTTGAGGAATTGTAATTGTTCAAATAAATCCCTGTTCATTATTAACCCGCTATCACGGGAAACCATTACGGGGGAATAAAACAAACCACAATTAAAATAGATAATTAGAGCAACGGTTGCGCTCAGTAAAAGAGTAATAATAATTTTTATTTCCCTATACATGATGGCTACGCCTTAGATTCAATATTTGAAGTTAAACATCACGAAGTTTTATAAAATTCGGATAGTTAAACAACACAAGAGCTGCAGCTATGATACAGTATCCGATAATTTGAATAATTCCTACTGTTTCACCAAACACCAGCAACGCCATCACAAAGTTCAGGATTGGATTTATATACATCAAAATACCGATGGTCGCTGAGTTAATTCGATTAAGAGCAAATAAATTCAAAAACAAAGGTATTACAGTAAACACGACAGCAATCACCAAAATAACCGAATAAAAATGAGGCTCAGGAGGTATTCTATGAATCAAAAAAGGTTGCAATACACTTAATACGATAAACGAAAACAACACTTGAATGCCTAAAATAAAAATACGATCAAAGCCTTGGTTCTTACGCTGAGAGACTAGGAACAATGCATAAGTCGAAGCGGTAAGAAAACTATAACCTAGCTCCGGGGCAGAATGCAGTCCCATAAGAATACAGCTAATGCCACACAGAAATACAGCTATCCATTGCAACAGCGTAAGTTTTTCCTTCAACAACAAATAACCGGATACAGCTGTAACCACGGGACACAAAAGATAAGAAAACGACGCCGTCTTTATATTAATCGTATTAACGATATAGATAAAAGTTAACCAATTTACCGTCAGTAACAGGCCACCGGCAAGCGTCAATGTAATAATCATTCGCTGCCGGGAAGGAGAAAAACTCTTAAGATGAGCAAAATCCTTACGAATCTGGCCTCGCTTAAACCCGAACAGAATGACAGCCAATACGAACAGCGAAAAAAGAATTCGAAAATATAATATCTCCCCGGCAGGATAAGCCTTCAATGCCCGTAACGGAATCGAAAAAAATCCCCAGATCACAAACGCAGATATACCCGCAGCGTAATGTCTCGTCATAGACTTAAAATCACAGAAAATAGAACCGACGATTTACAACGTGTAACGAATCGATTGTGCCGATCGGATAGCTTTTTGTTTGGCGTCCTCTATGGTTGCCCCTTGTGCAAGACAAACCCCCATACGACGCTCGCCGTTTACCTCAGGTTTACCAAATAACCTAAGCTCCGTATCTGGTTCCGTTAATGCATTTTCTAATCCAAAAAATGTAACATTTTTGGATTGCCCCTCAACCAATACAACACAGGAAGCCGATGGGCCATACTGTTTAATCGCGGGAATAGGAAGCCCCAAAATAGCACGAACATGAAGAGCAAATTCAGACAAATTCTGAGAAATCAGGGTAACCATTCCAGTATCATGAGGTCTCGGAGACAGTTCACTGAAGTACACATCGTCTCCCTTAATAAAAAACTCAACGCCAAAAATGCCGCGTCCACCAAGAGCGTCAACAACCTTTCTTGCGATCTCCTGAGCTCGCGATAACGCAATATCGTTCATAGCATGAGGCTGCCAGGACTCGCGGTAATCCCCATGCTCTTGCCGATGACCAATCGGTGCACAAAACGACACACCTCCAAGATGACGAACCGTTAATAATGTAATCTCATAATCAAAGTCCACAAAACCCTCCACAATCACACGACCGCTTCCAGTCCTTCCGCCTTCCTGAGAATACCGCCACGCGTAATCAACATCCTCTGCAGTTCTCACAACACTCTGACCTTTACCTGAAGAACTCATGATCGGCTTAACGACACAAGGCAAACCGATCTGATCAATTGCATCCAGAAATTCTTCCTTTGATCCTGCAAACCGATAACGCGAGGTTTTCACACCAAGCTGAGCTGCAGCCAACGTTCGGATTCCCTCACGGTTCATCGTCAGACGCGTAGCATAAGCAGAAGGAATAACTGTAAATCCTTCCGATTCGAGCTCAACCAAAACATCCGTCGCAATAGCCTCCACCTCAGGAATAATATAATCAGGACGCTCGTGTTCAATCAATGCTCGCAAAGCCTCGCCATCAAGCATCGAAATCGTGTGCGAACGATGAGCAACCTGCATCGCTGGTGCGTGATCGTAACGATCAACCGCCACGACCTCTACACCATATCGCTGAAATTCAATCACCACCTCTTTACCAAGCTCTCCTGATCCCAACAACATCACCTTCTTTGCCGAGGTTGTCAATGGGGTTCCGAGCGCCAACATTTTATCATCTGACATATTTGTCCTTTAAATTGCCACGCAAGGTAACAGCTTACAGTTGCTTAATAACAAAGAGCTAAATTTATTTATATACCTCATGACTAAACACGACAGTCTTAAAAATCCAATAAACACCTGATTATCAAATGATAACAATACAGCTAAGATACTCTCCTCAGATTTCGCAAAGTCAGATGTAGTTTAAAATTCCCATCGAGACATACCCTAACCAATTCAAAGTCTCGAATATCACGTTCAAGAAAAATCCGGAAGTGGAGACGTCCAGTCACTGTCAATACAAGCCATTAAAAGTAAAATCCCTGCGGCTTTGCCGCAGGGATTTCCATTATTACGTGTAATTACCTAATCGATAATAAATTGAGCATAAAAGGAGTTTCGTTAGTACACTAAACGCCTTGCCCAATTCTATTACGAGAATCTTCCATAACACCGAAGTTCTCCCTACAATCAAGCGAAAGCGCACTAATGTTTGAGCGCTCATCATCACCTCTTGAATCCTCTTTAATTACATTAGAACTTTCCCGACCACTTGGATCCTCTTCACTGACACTAATGTCTCTGTTAAAATCTCCGCCCACGATGGAATCTTCCCTGGGAACAATGGAGTCCTCAATAAGAAACATTTTACCGACGGCAACGTTATTCCCCTTCTGAATAACGGAACCACTCTCAATCATTTGTTCCCTACGAAGTCTGTTGATTTTCTTTTCAGCAATCAAAATTGCAAGCAACGCTACATCTTCACCACGAAGCGCATAAACTACACGCTCGCTAAGATAATTTGCCAACATCTTCTGCGGATCAACTTTCAAAATTTGCGACAGATGAATAACCTGCGCCCGCGTGGCCTTCTTTTCCCCACGCTCAATCCTACTAAGCAAAGATGGATCAATATCCAACTGTGCCGCTACCTCTCGAATGAGCAAACCTCTGGATTTTCGAAGTTCGCGAAGTGACTGACCTAACGTTTTCATCGTATGTGTTTTTTATTTTTTTACATAGTTAGTTTTCATGGGTTAGTTTATCTCGTAGTAACCAACCATGAATGTCGCACTCATGAACTTTGTTGACCTGTTCATCATTTGCTATTGGGTAGCTATTTCGATCTTCTCGTCCCAATAAATCGATAAAAAGATACATTTGGATAGCCATTCGATCAAAATTAACCGGCAATGCCTGATGCTCATGAATCAGGTAATTGTGATAAATTTCAAGCAATGTGTTACGGAACTCTAAGGGATCAATAGATGTGAAAAAATTATCAAATCTTCTGACAATCTCTTCATTTAACTTCGTCCCATCCGAAAGTTGAACTGTACGAATCTTTGTATATACTTTCATAACGTTTTATAATCACAAACAACGTCCCCTCCTACTCTCCCCTCAATAACACCTTCCAAACATACTCCAAAGTACAACTCCTTTACCGGTCTTCCAATACCCCTCCAACCTTTTTTTCATTTTTTTCCCTCTTCACATATCTTTGTACTCTCTTCAAGGTATGAAACGTAAGCAACACGTAGTTATAATTCTGATCCTGGGTGCGCTCTCAACCGTAAGCCCATTCGCAATCGACATGTATCTCCCTGGGTTTCCTGCAATTGCAGCAGACCTGACTACAACCATCGACCAGGTACAACTGTCACTTACCGGATATTTAATTGGGATAGCAGTCGGACAACTTATATACGGCCCGCTGCTTGATCGATTTGGAAGAAAAATACCATTGTACATTGGCCTGGTCATTTACATCGTTGCCTCACTAGCTTGTGCCGCAACCGGTTCCGTAAAAGCACTCATTGCCATGCGATTCTTTCAGGCAATCGGAGGATGTGCCGGTTTAGTGGCGGCACAAGCTCTGGTAAGGGATGTCTTTCCTGTAAATAAATCTGCACAGGCGTTCTCATCAATAACACTCGTTGTCGCCGTGTCTCCAATGATTGCACCTACTATTGGCGGTTATGTAACCGTTGCATTCAGCTGGCACTGGGTCTTCATCGTCCTCGCTGGAGTGACAGCAATTATTCTGATTGCTGTTTATTTTGTTCTACCAAAAGGTAGAAAACCCGATCCTACTATATCGCTGTTACCTAAATCCGTATTGAAGAATTTCTTTGACGTAATCAAACAACATCAATTTTTGATCTATGCGGTCACGAGCGGTATAGCAACGTCCGCTCCATTCGCATACATCGCCGGATCATCTGACGTATTTATGAACATCTATCATGTTAGCGAACAGGAATATGGATGGATTTTCGCACTCATCGGCGGCACCATAATAGCCTCAACACAATTGAACCATATATTACTAAAGCGGTTCCGTAGTGAACAGATTGTACGATTTACGCTAATATATCAAACTTGTATTGGAGTTGTTCTGATCGTCGGAACCTGGATGGGATGGTATGATAAACTAAGCCTAATCGCAATGATGATCCTATTCCTTGTCGGACAAGGATGGATCAACCCCAACGGAACAGCACTTGCTCTTGCCCCATTTACGAAACATGCTGGTAGTGCTGCCGCGCTGCTGGGAAGTTTCAGAATGGCAATGGGCGGCATCGTTTCCGCATCCGTAAGTGCACTCCACAACAATACTGCAGTTCCAATGGTAGGAATGATGGTCGCATGCGCTGTCGTGGGCTTAATATTCCTGACGCTCAGTAAAAGTGCAGTGAAATATCGCGCTCGGCGCAAAGATATAGAGAACGAAACTTCACCCCTGATGTAAATCTACGCCTACTTCGTCTGGCATAAGTTTTACCACTAATCTCAGATGGACAACTATGAACAACAAGCATCCCACGAATTAGAGCTTTGGCAACAAAAAATGCAAAAGTCGCCATCGATGTTTTCAAAAGTCGCTACAAAAGTTCAGACTAAGATAAACAACGCAATTCCCGAGAAGCTTCACAAAGCTATTACCTCTGCCGTCAAGGGGATGACAAAAACGGTCATCTTCGGGGCGGAGATCACGGCTCATAGAAAGGAAATCTATACTTCCCTGCAAGCCTGCGAAAATAAAGTACTCGAAAGGATCCGTGTCAATAGCAATACAGCTGCCGCCGAAGGCGCAATAACGGGCGCCGGAGGAATTTTATTAGGCTTGGCTGACTTCCCGCTATGGCTCGCAATCAAAATGAAACTACTTTTTGAAATCTCCGCCGCATACGGCTACAATACAGAAGACTACCGCGAGAGGCTATACATCCTGTACATCTTCCAAATCACCTTCTCGAACCCGCATAAAAGAAAAGATATATACCGCAAATTGAACAATTGGGAACGTGAGCTTGCTTATCTACCTCAAGATATTAACGGATTTGATTGGAGAACATTTCAACAAGAATACAGAGATTACATAGACTTGGCCAAACTACTGCAATTGATTCCGGGCATTGGTGCTGTCATAGGCGCGTACGTCAATCACCGCCTCACAAAGAAGTTAGGCACCACTGCCATGAATGCTTATCGCATGCGCAAATTAAACAACCTAACAATTAAGCAGTAATCGAGTGGGAAGAAAGGGATTATTTCCTTACTGTCCTCTCACACCACCGTACGTGCCGTTCGGCATACTGCGGTTCATAAACATTAACAGGCAACCTGTTTCCTTCGTTTCATATCTCCGCGGTACGCTCGCTCAACACTCCCTGGTACCATTCTGCTTCCAGCATACCTCCCCCGGGGCAGCACTCCATTTGGAGTATTCTGTTTTCTTTACGATGTATTCGATTCCGGTAGTACTCGTTGGACGTTTGATGTTCAGCACTTCCCCCTGGTTATATGTCGCTATAGGCTCTTGCTACTTCAGACGGCGCGTCTCCCTCCGTCCAATATTTAACAGATCTCCCCGGGTAAGAGAACAGACTTTCTCTCCATATATCTGTCAGATCTACAGCCATCTGTTTCGTATAATTTAGAGTTTTGTTTTGCAAACTCGCCCGCAGATAACTGCCTCACATCTGATTTCTGCCCGTCAGGCCAGAGTTACCGCCGGCTTCCTTCAGATTCCTCCTCACGGAGGATACCCTTGCCTTGAGTTAACGCTTCCTACTACCAAGCGCCTTCGGGAATTACAGCCCAGAGCCTGCTCCCATGCCGGGCACAAAAAAAAGAGGCGGGAGCATTTCCCGCCTCTCAACACACGACAACAAGATTTAATAGAATAAAACTTGAAGTCAGTCCTTAATAAACTTCCGGGTCTCTACAAGACCATTGTCACCCTTCACTTGCAAATAGTATACTCCACGGATCAATCCTATATCATTTGTATTGATAGTATAGTCCGAAAGTACTTTCACAGGAACGGAAACTCGATAAACTTGCTGGCCATGTATCGTATGGATAATAACCTCTGCATTGCCCTCTGCGACTCCACGAAGTGACAGTGTGAGTTGATCTTTCACTGGAACCGGATAAAGAGAGAATGAACGTTCCTCCGTTTCCACCAACAAGTCATCCGCACTT